>Ga0102588_1000186_pt1 | contig 87504 bp, 76 predicted proteins | sample AraplaMF_Col_mMS_FD_76854 | JGI IMG/M metagenome (GOLD analysis project Ga0102588, IMG submission 76854) | Arabidopsis root microbial communities from the University of North Carolina, USA - plate scrape MF_Col_mMS (SPADES assembly) (version 2) | ecosystem: Host-associated > Plants > Roots >...
GGCGCCCCCGGGTCAACCAGGGCGACAATGATGACCGCGCTGCCTGCTCGAAGATCGCAAATCTGCGCACAGGCCGAAACTGCGTCCCTGACCCGGCCGTCAATCAGAAGCGCACAGACGTTGTCTTGGCGCGTAGCGATAACGATGTCATTGGCTTCTGACTGCAGGCTCGTCGCAAAGCCGGAATGCTCTAGAAGGTGGCGGGCACTGAAGCACAGATCGCCGTCTCCTGAGCCGATAACAATCGTCGGTCTCATGGCATACTGTCGCTGTTGTTGTGTTTTGGCACCCGTACAATCTCACGAGAGAGGGTGCGCTTCAAACATTGATGTCCAGCGCTCGATTAAGAAATATTTCTTCGATGTTCACACGACATCTAAGAACGGGACGAAGCAGACGGCACCTGTCGGACATTACGCCTTGGTATCCCCAAGTGCTGGCTTTCCATTGATATGAATGGCCAATGAATTGATTTGTCGTGAAATTGGAGGCTGCAAAGGAGCGGCTGCATAATTTTGTTCTCACCCCGTCCCTCCGGAGAACCAGATGTGTACCCCTTTGGAAATGTCGAACCTGCCGTCGGAAGAAAGCAGACTGGAGGATGAGGAGCACTGCAATGATCCCCATGAGGCAGCAAAACCCCTACGCTGCCTGACCTGTCGCAACCTCTCCTGTAAAGGACGCAAGGCTCAGCCGCAGCTGGACGGCACCGCCAAAGGCACGGCCCCAACGAATGAGCCCATCGAGTGATAGTGCCAATCATCTTGAGTTTAGTCTTCTCGACATAAGCAACACGCAAAGGTTGTCAATCGCCTTTAATGATTAATCGAAATGCTTGAGAAGGCGGAATTAGCAATTATGCGAGTTGGCAAGAGTAAATAATGACCGCAACCTTAGAGGGATTGTCGTCGGACCTGTCATACGCTTCCGACATGGCATTCAATCCATAAGGGCAGGCGGAGAGAACTCATTCAAGCGAAGATCATCTTTGCGGATAACGGCGGCACGGATGTTCATCCAATCATTGCTGCAATCGAAAGGGAGGCGATGGCTGTGTCGGTGGTACACTCCATCCTTCAACTGCGAAGGCATCTCTATCGATCGCAATATGACGCGGTGATCGTCGATGCCGTTTCATCGCCAAACGAAGCAATCGACTTCTGTCGGCAAATCAGGACCAGCAGCGCCATCCCGATCTTCCTTATTGTGGAGCCCTTCAAGGCGGATCTGATCGTGTTGGCGCTAGAAGCCGGGGCCGATGATTGCATGTCACCTCCCGTCTCGATCCCTGAATTTGTCGCCAGGATCAACAACCTTCTGAGACGTGCCTCATACGCCCGCATTCCCACACATCGGCAACCGCTAGCATTCACCTTCGCCGGCTTTCGTCTCAGCGTGCTTGAACGCCAGCTTTGGGGTCCGGACTGCCAGATCGTTGATCTCACCTCTGCAGAATTCGATCTGCTGCTGGCACTGTGCCGGAACCCGGGAAGGCTGATGCGACGCGAAGAGTTGCTGACATCGACGCATGCCGGTGTTGCAGGACCCGTGACGCGCAGCATCGACGTCCACATCAGCCGTCTGCGTCAAAAAATAGAACACGATCCGCCGAACCCTCGCCTGCTCAAGACAGTGAGACTTGGAGGATATGTTTTCACGGCCGACGTGATGGCGGGCTAGGTCATGTCCGCGAACTATTAAGTTTTGTTTCCGGACACCGTTCCAATTGATGCGCGAGAACCATGCAACTAATCGTATGCACGCCTGGATCGTCATGGACGGGCTGAAAGCTGGGTTGGCGTCGCGCAGGCGACGACGGGGTTCATTGAATTGCGCAAGGGTGGTCGTCGACATCAGCGTACACATGGAGCTTTGCGCATCCTGGGGGAGCTTATCGGCTATGAATATGCGTACTCTTTTTCACGAAATGATCGATTCGACCGCGACAACGTCCACGGAGGATTCGCTCCGCGCCGCCGTTGCGAGGATCACCACCAAGCATGGTTTCGAGCGCTTCGCATATCTCAATCTCGACGCCGTAAGCGCCAGGAGCTTTGCCGTATCGAACTATCCGCAGGACTGGCAGGCGATGTATTTCGGCCGCTCATACATGGCGCTGGATCCCGTCGTCACTATGGGCAAACGGATGATGCGGGCGTTTCAGTGGTGCGTCGATGAGCAACGACGACGGGCGACGAAAGACGAGCGCGGTTTCTGGGACGCGGCGTCGCAGTTCGGCATTCGCGCAGGGGTGACTGTGCCGATACGCGTGTGCTACGGGCAGGTTGCAATGCTGACCCTGGCTTCCTCTCAAAATTTGCGTCCAAGAGAATTCTGCGAAACCGAATGTGCCGTCGCCGCAACCTCGGCAACGTTTCTGCATTCGCGTCTCGTCTCGACGAATTGTCCGACAACGCAGCGTCAGCCAGGATTGTCCGACCGCGAGGCGCTGTGCTTGGGATGGATAGCCGCGGGGAAGTCGATGCAGGACATCGCCGAGATCCTTGGCTTGAACTACCACACCGTTCGCTGGGATCTCGACAACATCCGCGCGAAACTCAACGTAAAGAACCTGAAACAGGCACTTTCCCTGGCGCTGCAACTGGGTTTGATCTGACAGTGCCTATCGAAGAACCTGTTCGGCCACCGCGGCCGAACAGTCCTTTGGCGTCTCTTGATGGCGAGATGAACACATCCCTCAAGTGCGGATGCGCCGGACGCCGATCCAATGTCTGCCTTACGCCACCTTCACCCTTTCGACGAATTCAGAATGGTAGTCGGCGGGACAGATCCGCTCGAAGGTTGCCTGGTCGGCGGCGAGAACACCCGCAACACTTGGCGTTTCGTTGATGAGGCGAAGTTCTCCCAGACGTCTCATCGGCCAACCGGAGCGATTGAGAAGTCGCTCGAGCCGGACATCGGTTACTGTGACGATCTCGTTGTAGCCGTTGAGAAAGGACCATTCCGCAATTGCGGCAAACATGGTCCGGGTCGCCAGATGCAGCGGACGCCCCTCCATTCCGTGACAATGGTCGATGTCGACACAGAAGCGCGAGCTTTCGATCATGGACGCATGGGGGCGGAACGTGTCACCACCCCCAAGCAAGCATGAAAATAGAGTTTGCAGCATCGTTGGGCCACAGGCAGGGAGAAGGCGCGCGCAGCCAACGACATTGCTTTGCTCATCGATTGCCAGAATGTAGGTCGGCTCAAGCGCGTCGAATTCGTCGCACTCGCGCTCGCCCTTACACGCGACCCAACCTAAGCGTTGCGCAAAGACACGGGCGCGCAGCCGATACATTTGTTCAAGGAGATCTAGGTCACGGGATGTTCGGGGTTGACTGAGTGCGACTGCCTGCATGATCAAAATCCTCCGCAATTTGGGTTACGCAATCAGCGTGAACGGAGGTGACAGAGATTTGAACTCGCAGATTTGCGGGTCGAGACAAACGGCTGCGCCGAGACGGGAACCAACACGAGCTATCTATCGAGAAAACAGTACTGCACGGTCCCGACAGGGCGCCGGAGTAGGAGCGATGAACTGCGTTGGCACAGACGCTGAGATTTAAATGCTGTGATCGAAATGGCCGTTCATTCTGTTGCTGGACGACGTAATCACGCCCATTGCAAAGCGCGTAACCTGTTGACGATCTGTCGGACCGTCAACATTCTGGTCGCTCCGGCTGATCGCCCGGAAAAGGTCAAGAGTAACTGGATCTGGCCGGGCGCGAATGTGATGAATGCTGGAGTTCACCGAATTTCGCTCAAGGACGGACCGAAGCTGGTTGCATACGATGAGCACGGGAATTCGCAGGCGCGATCCCATTGGACGGGCCCCGGGGGCCCCTGGAGGTGACCCCGTTCCATGCAGAAAAGGTGGGGATACTGTCCGTCATCGAGAAACACCTGGCTTTGCATTATGTAATGTGGGACGGCGCCACGTTCTAAAATGCGGCTGAGCTGAACGAAGGACTGAATGACAAAACAACTCGATATGTTTGCTTCGACGCTGGCGGCCAGCGAACTGCAAATCGAGCGTATTCGCCGAACCGATCGGAAGTCGATCGGTTGGAGTGCAGAGGAAATGGTTGAATGCCTGGAGGCAACCGGGGACTACCGCGTGTTACGCAGGCTTGCTCCCCGTTCCGCTCCCACACGTCGCCGACCGGAATTTGGACGCCTGGGCGTTCTCATCGACACCGAGACGACCGGCCTTGATCACCGCAAGAACGAGATCATCGAGATAGGTGCGGTAAGCTTCACGTTCGATGACGAAGGCCAAATCGGGGACATCGTTGATGTCTATTCTGGACTGCAGCAGCCACAAACCGCGATTCCCCCGGGGATTACCCAACTGACGGGGATCACCGACGAGATGGTGGCGGGGCAACAGATCGATATGGCGTCGTTGCGGCGGATTATCGAACCGGCAGATCTCATCATTGCCCATAATGCCGGCTTTGACCGCCCTTTCTGTGAGAGGTTTTCTCCGGACTTCAAAGACAAGGCCTGGGCGTGTTCGGTCTCTGAGATCGACTGGAGCGCGCGCGGTTTCGAGGGCACAAAGCTCGGCTACCTTGTCGGTCAGGCAGGCTATTTCCACGTTGGCCATCGCGCCGTTGACGATTGCTTCGCGCTGCTGGAAGTCCTCGACCATCAGAAAGCGGAAGCTGAGAAGCCTTTCGCTGAACTGCTCAGGGCCTCCGAGCGATCGCGCGCTCGTCTGTTTGCCGAACACAGTCCTTTCGACATGAAGGATCACCTCAAAGCACGGGGATATCGTTGGTCTGACGGGAGCGACGGTCGTCCGAAGTCCTGGTGGATCGAAGTCGACGAGGATCTTCTGGCAGACGAACTTCACTTCCTGCGAACTGAAATATACCGTTGGGACGATGCCGACCCGCCGGTCCAGCACCTGACTGCGCTGGAAAGGTATAAGGCGTAAGCTTCTACGCCTGGTCACTTCCTCTACCCGCCAGGCATGCAGCAAAAGGCGAATCCCCCAGGATGCGTCAACAGGTTGTTAGGACTTTGTTGACCATAATTGCCTCTCGCATGCCTGGCTTTGCAAACCGTCTGCACGCCCGCCGGGCCAAAGGGTTGAGGTTGGCCATGTCTGATGATCCGGAAAGGCGGTTGACGCCGTGCATCTTCGGTGCTGTCGGCAGAACGCTATGGTCGATCGCCAGACGCGCTCGGCAAGCGGCGATCGCAACACTCGCCATTCTCCTATCAGGAATGACGGCCGAGGCAGAGGATCGTGCCTTGAAGCTCTTTTTTACGCACACCGGAGAGCGAACCACGATCACGTTCAAACGCGACGGAAGATTTGATCCGAGAGGGCTCGCGCAGATCAATCGCTTTTTGCGTGACTGGCGGAAAAACGAACCCACGCGGATGGATCCGCGTCTGCTCGATCTCGTCTGGGAGGTTTATCATCGCAGCGGTGCGCGTGACTATATCCACGTTGTATCAGCTTACAGATCTCCGACGACGAACAAGATGCTGCGCTCGCGTTCTCGAAGCTCCGGCGTTGCAAAGACAAGCCAGCATATGCTTGGCAAAGCGATGGACTTCTACATCCCTGGTGTGAAACTGCAGACATTGCGGGCGCTTGCCATGCAGTTGCAGATCGGCGGTGTTGGATACTATCCCCGTTCTGGGTCCCCCTTCGTGCACCTTGACGTCGGTCGAGTAAGGGCGTGGCCGCGGATGTCGCGGCAGGAACTCGCAAGCATATTCCCGAATGGCCGCACCATGCATGTCCCGGCTGACGGCAGACCCCTTCCGGGCTATGCCCAGGCTGTCGCCAACCACAACAAGCGCATTCAATCTGGCTCGATCGAGAACGCTGCAACAGCCGATGAGGAAGATGCTGTCGAACCCGGCCAGGCGAGCCCTTCGGCCGGCCCCATTGAGGTCGCACTCGTTCCAGTCCCATCCAGCCGCGTCGAGAGGGCCCTTTCCCACCAGGCAGGCCCAAATTCGGTCACTGCCCGGGCGAACGGCCAGGCGCCAATCGCGGATCTTTCCTTGTATGCCGTTCCGATCCCGAATCTCCGGCCTCCGGAAGAGGCGGTGGGTGCAGCGATTGATGAAATTCAGACGGCATCTACCGGTGCCGCGGAACCGGAGCAAAATACACGAAAGTTCCTCCCTTTGCTCACGGAAGCTCCGACGTCTGGCTTCACGCTGTCCGCACAGTCCGCTGCCTCGTTGCCAATGTCCGGATCGTCGGAACTTCAAGCTGGTATCGGGAGCGTTTCGGCAAGGCGGCTTTTAAGTTGGGCTCTGCATTTGCCGGACAGGGCGCCGGGCCTTTCTGCACCGTATGGTCATCGACGCCTGATCATTCTCGACTCGGATCGAGGTCCATACAACGCCTCTCTTGCGACCTCACCTTAATTTGAAAGTGATGGTCCCAAACGTCGGGCTGCCAAGCATTTTCGGCAGCTTTAGCGAACGACGGTCATCATAGATCCCCACTCCGTCGCCCGTCTGGATGAGGGCTGAGCGCGCCTCGCAGGCGGATGCATTTCCGTTGATGTCAGACATGCCCTGACGGCGACGATGTAGTCTTCACCATCGTCGATTGGCCAGCCGGCAATGCCTCGGCAATTTCGCCAGGCGTATTGACCAGCCTGTATTTCCAGCGCCAGGCAAGCGTCATGCGAAGATCGCGGTCGGGGTCACCGTCTTCCAAATCGCAGTGGCAGCGGCACGACGCCGTGGGTCCGCACATGCAGCACCGACATAGACGCATCCGTCCTTGAACATGATCTTGGCATCGGTACTCGCGTGTCCTGACAGACAGCGTGCTTGCCGTCGCGGTTTTCGCCCGCGTGCGAAAGATAGGATAGTGAAATTCACAATGCCAGCGGACAGGTCAGGCCGCGCATCAGCGAGCGCGCCGACACCGGATTGGCAGGCCCGGCGAAGGACATCTGCAGATAGGCGCGCGCTCCCTTGGCACGCACATCGATCAGGAACCGCCGGCCGGCGTCGCGGGGCCGCAACCGTGATCCGTCCAGGAACCGCAGGAGGCCCCATGGTCCGGCTTCGCCCTTCTTGTCGACTGCAATGCCGTTATCGAAGGATATCTCAAATCCGCGAGCGGGTGACGCTCCTGGCCATTTCAAGGTCACTGCCTCCCCCGAAGTGACGACCGGAGCATGAGCGCCGCCGATTGAGATGGTCGCCGCTCCTCGTTGGGCGAGCGCTTCCAGCACGATCGGGACATTGGGCGGTGTTCCCTGTTGGAACAGAGCCTGCCCAAGGGCCACTGCCCGCTGCAAGAATGCTGCGCTTTCCGGTTTATAGCCGGAAAGCCGCGCCTCCGGTCTCCAACGCCACGGTGTCGCCGACGTGTCCATCAAATGTGCCAGTTGCGCCCGAAAATACTTTTCGATCGTGCCCTCCGGCGCGAAGATCCGTGCGACCTCGTCCATGTCCGCGTCAGGGCCATCGAAGAACGGATAATGGCCATTCACGGCGGCCCGGCAGGCGGCTGAAATCTGCGAACCCCAAGATGACTGGGACTGAGACTGAGACTGAGACTGGGGCTGCGGCACCTCCTTTGCAACATGATCCGTTGCAACGTCCGGCGCCTGATCCAACGTAGGTTCGGCGGCCCTCGGGGCAGCCGTCTGGGAAATCACATCCTCGACGATTTGCACGACCAGAAGAGGTGCTTGCTGCAAGGCAACGATGGAGTTCGCACGCTCCTGTGCGTCCATGAGGGATTTCTTGCCAATCTGTGCATCTGCATCGAGAACAGCAAGAGAGACGTTCAACGATACGAAAAGTTGCGAGATTTCCGACATCCGCCCCTGCTCGACGAACTGGATCGCCGGCCCCAACGCCGCCGCGATCCGAAGCTGATTGGCGTGGCTTCGGCCACGATCCGTCCCGCCCGACTGGCGCCAGGCCTCACGGATAAGTGCCGAGAGCGGCGAGTTGCGTGCGCTTAGCGCACCGCTGATCACGACCGCCGTTGGCTGGTCGGTGAACGGCCTGACGCGTAGCTCACCCAGATACTCCGTCCATACGTCAAGCGTACGCTTTTGAAGCAGATCCATCACCGCGTCTTCGGTCGTCGTTCCATTGGAGGCAATAAGAGTAGCGGCCTCGGACCTTGCCCTCCGGATCGCCTCGCTTGCACCGTCGGACCGCGCGTAGCTCCATCCGGCCTCCGTAAAGAGGCCGGCGATACCGCGCCCGATCGGTACGCCTGACCGGTGGATCAGGATCGTCTCGAGACCTGGCACTGCCTGGGAAAGAGACCAGGCAGGTAGTGCTGCGGCCTTTTCGGCACGGGTCAGTTCAAGCAATGCGCGCTCGCTTGGCGAGCCTTCAGCAGCGAACTGCCGTGCCTGGGCGACCGTTTCGGGATCCGGAGATGGAAGTCTCGGTTGTGGCCCGGACATGGCGGCGACATGCTCGGCCAGCAAGGCAAGTTCGGGAAAGGCCTCGGCTCGGTCGGCAACCCAACCAGCAAGAAACCGAGGCTGCCAGTCAGAAGTGCCCTTCAGGATCGACCAGGCGCGCAGGGAATCGTAGAGTGCATTGGCCTCGCCTTCGGTGGCAAGCGCAACACCGAGTGCCTCGGCGAGTGGCTCGGCAACAAGGGATTCGGCCGCCTCGCCATAGCGACGACGTGCAGCCGCTGCCGGGTCGAGCATCTCGATATGATGAATCAGGCCAAGCGGAGACTGGCCCGCGTCCTGCTCGACAAGCTGGACTGCCGCCAGGAACGCATCGAGTTGGGCCGCCCGCGCAGCCGGCGTAGCGGCCTTGCCAGCTTCTACAACGCTTCCAACGGCTGGCAATTGCGCCAACAACCGCTCGCGAAACCGCCATTCCGCCCATCCAGCCCAGCCGACGAGCATCGCGAAAAAAAGGACAATCGCAAGAAAGACGAGTCCACGGTCTGCCCGCGTTCTATGCTGCTCCGCCTTCGACTGCGCGGCTTGCACTGCCTCATTGCAATGCCCGAGAAAGCGGGCCAGATCGCGCCGCGCCAAGCCCCCTTTCGCGGCCTGGGCAGCGCGTTCGGCGAGCCCATCGACGCCAATCATGTGGCCAATTGGAAGGGCGGCCGCAAGAGCACGTTCCCATCGCTTGGCCGGTAGCGCCGGATTGCTGCGCGCCCGCACGTCAAGCAGCGCGACGAGCGCGTCGCGCGCATCCAGGAGCCAGTCAGGGGGAACGTTCCTGCGGCGTCCTTCTTTCTCGAACTCGGCCACAAGGAGGCGGGCAGTCGCTGCCAGCTCCTGCGGATCGGGCCGCTTCTCGCTTTCGGCGCGCTTGGCGAGGCTCAGCAGCGGCTCGGCCAATGCGGGAAGCATGTCCGCTCCCGTGACATCCCGACCCGGCGGTTGGCCATGGTCGCTCACAGCTTGCCCTCCGCAGCCCATTTGCGCAGCAGCGCCTCGCCGACTTCAAAGTGCATGGAATCTTCGCGACTATAGCCGGCACCCCAGTACCAGCCGGCATCGTTGAAAAACTCCGCAAGCACAACAAGTCCGAACTGCGTGTTGTCATCGCCCATCCGGTCGAGGTTCTTCTTGAGTGTCAGGTCGACGGCCGCGCCCCAGGCGTGCGAGGAGACAGATTTCGTGGAACCGCGCACATAACGCGCGCAAAGCGCACCGGCGGTTCCGATCGCGGCGTAGATGTCTGGCTCTTCCTTTCGCAGACGCTCCATGATCTGCCCCAAGGAATCGAGCGCGGGCCTGATCATCGTCAGGCGGAAATGCCCTATGTCCCGGCTTTCCAGGGTTCTCAGTAATTTTGGGTTGGTGACCGGCTGGCAGCTTGTGGAATAGACACTTCGTGGCTCGCCAAGGACCTCGCGTAACACTGCCGGGGTCGGGCGGATGACACGCTCGTTGAAGCGCTTCTTCGCCAATTGCATGGGCTCCGTCATATTTTCGGTTTCTTCCGGCGGCGCAATGCCACCGAACTGATCGATCGAAAACGACTGCGGGCTCACAGGTTCGCCGGGCGGCGGCGAAACCGCAGAGCTTTGCGGAACGGGTTCGGGACGAGGCGCCTCTGCCAGTTCCTTCACCTTTCCTTCTAGATCGGTCACCCTTCGCTTAAATGAGTTCAGTTCAGCGCGCAGGTCCTGGATTTCCGCGTCCTGTTTGGCAAGCTGTTGCGTTGCCCGATCAATCCTTCCCTCATTCGGATCAAGCTCGGTATTTCGCAGCAAGTCTCCAACCAACGCGAACGCGACCGCCGCAAGAATGATGCTCATTCCAATGACGACGGCTGCAATCGGATCTAGTGGCCTCAAGGCGCTGCAGCTCCGTCAATCCGAACGACCACCACAGAGACGTTATCAGGAGCGCCATTATCGAGAGCGGCGGCTATCAGTCGCTGGCAGGCGACGTCGGGGTTTGGCGCGCTCAACTGTGCGATGATCTCTGGCTCGGCAACACAGTCAGTCAATCCGTCGGAACAAAGAAGCAAATAATCCCCCGGCTTGAGGGGGACTTCGACAGAGTCGACATCGAGCCGTTCGGCGGCACCGATCGCGCGGGTAACAACGTGCGCTTGCGGATGCTGCCAGACAGCGTCAGGCGTCAAACGTCCATCATCGACAAGTTCCTGCACGACCGAATGATCGCGCGTGAGCTGCAACAAATCCCCTGCCCGCAAACGGTAGGCCCGGCTATCGCCCACCCACGCGATCGTCGCTGTTCCACCATCAATGAGTGCGACCACCACTGTTGCGCCCATCTGCGCAACATTGGCCGACGCCGCCCAACGACGGATGGCGGCATTGGCTGATTGCAGTGCAGCGACGAGATGAGCGCCGGAAATGGGTGCATGCGGAAGGAGGGCGAGCTGTTCGATGACCAGGTCTGCCGCGACATCCCCGTGGCCGTATCCGCCCATCCCGTCAGTTACCGCCCAAAGTGCGCCTGAGGGGTCAATGAGAATGGCGTCTTCGTTGTTTGTGCGCACATGCCCGGTATGGCTCAGTCCCGCTCCTTGCGGCCTGGACGGCCAGCGCGTCAAAGGATTGTCCCGAGAATCCGGGGTCATGATCGGATAACCCCATTGATCGATCCGTCGTGAGCGCAACTGCCGGATCGGTTGCAGCCACAATGATCCTATAGTATTTTCAAGGGGGGCGAAACCTTTTTGCCAAGGAGCCTGAGATGAAGCGCCTGATGACCACAAAGCTGACGGTGTTTCTCGCTCTGTTCTTCGTGACACAAGGTGGTTTGGGTGCACAGGAACTGAACGATTCCGCGCTCAAGGAACGATTCCAGCGACAGATCGACTTGTTCAAGGCGGCACGCCTCGGAGCGACGCGCGGCCTGGTTCTTACCAACGGCAACGCAGCGCCCAACGCCCAAGCCGTCCCGGTGACAATTGCAACGCCCGAGACTGAACCGGCCAAGACCGCTCCAGCTCCCTCTTCCCATGCAACCGTTGAGTCCCAACGCACCCAGACTGCTCCAGCGGCCCCCAATACAGTTCAGCCATCTGCCCCGAAGCCGACGGCGACGTCGTCGGCAACGGCAGTGTCCGCGGCCGCGGCGACGACAGACCCACAGACATACTGGAAGCTCCCGCCTGATGACCAGATCAACGTCCGGGTGAATTTTGCATTTGACTCTGCGGCGATCGCTTCGGAGCAAAGACCAATGCTGAGGCAGCTTTGCGAAGTCGTAAAGGACATGGACATCAAACTTGTCCGTATCATCGGTCACACGGATTCTGTCGGAGGCGCGAGCTACAACCAGCATCTGTCGGTTCTGCGGGCGAAGGAAGTTGCGCGGTTTTTCACGGATGATTGCCATATCCCGCGCGAGCGGCTCGAAGCGGTTGGTGTCGGCGAGCAGTTTCTTCTCAACCAGGAAAATCCGAAGGCCGATGAAAACAGGCGCGTGGAATTCCAGGCGGTAAGCTAACGGCGCCCCCCGGCAGCTGCGATCGACAGCAACGTCTTTGCCTATTCGAATGCGTAAGTGAAGCCTTCCGGGGATGTTCCGATCGTGGCCTTGGTAAGGCGTTTACCCTCGAGGGACCAGTTCAGAAGACCCTGGCTGAGGGTCGGCAGAAGTGTATTGGTCAGGATCGCGTCTATCATGCGCCCCCCGGATTCGACCTCGGTACACCGTGCCTTTATCAACTCCAGGACCCCGTCTCCGATGACCAGCTCGGCGTCATGGTTGGCGCGAAGCCGGCGCGCGATCTTCGCGAAATGATGTTGTGTTATCGCCTCAATCATTGAATCCGAGAGCGGATAATAGGGAACGACAATCACACGTCCGAGGAAGGCTGGCGGGAACACTTTCAACAGTGGTGAACGTAGTGCGCGTTCGAGCTCCTCGGGCGGCGGCCGCCTCTTGCCGCCGTCGGCAAGCTTCATGATAACATCCGAACCGACATTCGACGTCAGCAGGATGAGACTGTTCCTGAAGTCGATCCGCCGGCCCTCGCTGTCGTCCATCATTCCTTTGTCGAAAACCTGGAAGAAGATTTCGTGCACATCGGGATGCGCCTTCTCCACTTCATCGAGCAAAATGACGGAATAGGGCCGCCGGCGCACGGCCTCGGTCAGCACGCCCCCCTTGCCATAGCCGACATAGCCGGGAGGCGCGCCCTTAAGGGTCGAGACCGTATGGGCCTCCTGGAACTCCGACATGTTGATGGAGATCAGGTTCTGCTCGCCGCCATAGAGGGTTTCGGCGAGAGCCAGCGCCGTTTCTGTCTTGCCGACGCCCGACGGACCGCATAGCAGGAACACGCCCACCGGCTTTTCGGGAGAGGCCAGGCCCGCACGGCTGGTTTGCACACGCCGGGCGATCGATTCCATTGCGTCCTCCTGGCCGACGACACGCTCGCCCAGAACCGCGGCAAGCTTTAGCGCCTTTTCGGTCTGGCTGGTCAGCATCCGACCGACAGGAATGCCCGTCCAGTCCTTTACGACAGAGGCAACAGCGTTCTTGTCGACGGAAAGGAGGACCAGCGGCGCCTCGCCCTGGACCCCGGCAAGCTCCGCCGTCCGGGCCTTGAGCCGTTCAAGCTCGGCGCGTTGATCCGATGCATCGGCGGCCTCCCGCCCGGCACGCTCTACGTCGGCGGCACCCGGCAATTCCCCGCCTGCCTCCGCTTCAGCAAGCGCGGCATCGAGCGCAACTCCTCTTCCTCGCAGGCTAGCTCGCAGACCAAGGATCTCGTCGACCATCGACTGTTCGCTTTCCCAGCGAGCCTTTGCAGCAAGCAACGCGGACTCTATTTCGGCGAGAGCGGCTTCAACTTTGGACTGGCGCTCGGCGACTTCAATGCCGATTGCCGCTTCACGCCCGATAATGCCCTGCTCGATCTCAAGGGACTGCTTGCGCCTCAGAAGGTCTTCAACCTCAGCCGGCGTCGCATGCTGCGATACCGCCACCCGCGCGCAGGCCGTATCGAGCAGGCTGACTGCCTTGTCCGGAAGTTGGCGGGCGGGAATGTAGCGATGTGACAGGCCGACGGCCGTCTCGATCGCTTCGTCCAGGATCTGCACCTGATGGTGTTTCTCCAATACACCGGCCACCCCACGCAGCATCAGGATGGCAGCTTCCTCATCAGGCTCTTCAATCTTGACCACCTGGAACCGGCGGGTCAACGCCGGGTCTTTTTCGATATGCTGCTTGTACTCTGCCCATGTCGTTGCGGCGATTGTGCGAAGCTCGCCACGTGCCAAGGCTGGCTTGAGAAGGTTCGCAGCATCTCCCGTTCCCGCTGCCCCGCCTGCCCCGATCAAGGTATGAGCTTCGTCGATGAAGAGGATGATCGGCGTCTCCGATGCCTGAACTTCGTCGATGACCATCTTTAGCCGCTTTTCGAACTCACCCTTGACGCTTGCCCCCGCCTGCATCAATCCGATGTCAAGCATGTGTAGCGCCACGCCCTTCAGCGGAGGCGGGACATCTTCTGCTGCAAGGCGAAGCGCAAAACCCTCGACCACAGCTGTCTTGCCTACGCCGGCTTCACCAGTCAGGATCGGGTTGTTTTGTCGCCGTCGCATGAGAATGTCGACAATCTGGCGGACCTCGGGATCGCGGCCGACGACCGGGTCAATTTTCCCATCGCGCGCTCGACGGGTGAGGTCCGTCGCATACTTCGCCAATGCGGAGTCACCGCCTGCCGGGCGTTTTTTCCGGGGCTGTTCTTGGATCTCGGCCTTGCCGGCATTTTCAAGTGATCCGGCAAGCAGGTCATCCAGCCGTGGAAGTATCGAATCCGCCTCGATCCGATCGAATTCGGCGCTGATCTTCAACAGAAGGCCGTCAAGCACCGCAACCTTTCTGCATGCCAGGAGCACATAAGCCCCGCGGACTTCTTCGGATCCAAACTGCAGGCTTGCCAGGCTCCAGGCTTCCTGGATGGCATGAAATATGTGATCGGAAAACTCCTCGATAGAGGTCGCGCCATAAGGCAGCTTGTCTATTGCCCTTGCCATGTCGGCAGCAAGCCGGCCAAGATCCATGCCGGCATCGGCGAAGAGAAGCTGAAAATCCGCACGGTCCACCAGAGCCAGCTGTTCGACCCAGTGAACAAGTTCGACGTAGGGATTGCCGCGAAGCTTGGCCGCGTCCGCCGCCGCCTTGAACGCGCGCAGGCAAACGGGATTAAGTTTTCCGACCAGTTCCTTGCGCTTGAAGCTCTGCGAAGACATGTTCTGCTCCATGTCGATCGGCTCCTGCCCAGGTGATCTCAAAGAGGTCCCGAGCCTCGTCTTTGATCGCTGGTCACAGCGTGCCACATTAGAGTATTCTTGACAAATATTCAGGGCCACGTGTTCCTGGTGAACAGTCTCGCGTAATTTCCACTGGGTGCGCTGGGAGGCTCCAGATGATCGATCCGCTGACTGGCGACATCTTTTGCAAAGCTCAGGTGCTTAACAACACCTACGAGATCGAGGGTATCCTCGGCCGCGGCGGCACAGGTGAGGTCTACAGGGCAAGCAACCGGATCACAGGCCGTGTGGTGGCGCTAAAGGCGCTGAAACGCGAGCTATCGGGAAACGCCGGGTATCTGGAGCTCATGAAGCGTGAGGAGGAGATGCGCAACATCTCCCACGATGCGGTTGTGCGCTACACCGACTGCAGCCAGACCGCAGACGGCCACGTCTATCTGGTGATGGATTACGTCGCCGGCACACCTCTCAGCGAGTGGCTCGAACGTGGCGGGGCGTCGCCTCGGGATCTGCTGGTCGTGGCCCACAGAGTGGCCGAAGGCCTTGTCGCGACGCACGAGCGCAAGATCGTTCATCGCGACCTTTCCCCTGACAATATCATCCTGCGCGACGGCAGGCCGGAGGAAGCCGTTATCATCGACTTCGGTATCGCGAAGGACAGCAAGACAGGGGCCCGTACAATTGTCGGCAAGGAATTTGCGGGCAAATACGAATATGCGGCGCCGGAACAGTTGCATGGGCAGGCGGAGCCACGCTCTGACCTTTATGCCCTGGGCGCTTCGCTGCTTGCCACCTTTCGAGGAAGGATTCCTGACGTCGGAACCAGTCCCGGCGAGGTTGTCCGTCACAAGGAACGGCGACTTGATACCTCGGGTGTTCCTGAACCGTTGAAGTCGCTGATCGACGATCTCACCAGGCCGGACCCTGCCCAACGCCCTCCGAGTGCTGCCGCAGTCGTCAACGAAATCGGCAGATTGCTGCAGCCTGGTCTCGCCAAGGCACGGCGGGAGACCGGGCATCAAGCAAGGCCCAGGTGGCAACCATGGCTCGCGATCCTGCCCCTGGTGGCGCTGGCGGCAATCGCCGGGTTTTGGTTTTTCGGGGTTTTTGAGCATTTGTCCCCGACTGCGCTTCCGATCGCAACCCCTTACAAACTCACGGCCGGGGTGGATGCCCAAAGCCGGCCAATGCTTGCGGGTTTTGCTCCGGATGCTGAGCAGCAACAGGCAATCCTGTCGACCTTCAACCGAACGGTCGGGCTTCCTCCGCCCAATGGCGCTCTGACGCTTGCACAGGGTGCTCCATCCGAACGCTGGGCGCAGGACATTGACGCCTTGTTTAAAGCCGCCGCTCCACTCGTCGAGTGGAAGCTTGAAGTCGCTGATCGGACAGCTCGCCTCACCGGTCTGGCGGCGGACAAAGCTGCACGCGAAGATGCGGTCACTCGCTTTGACGCTGCGGCAAAGTCGACCGGTTACCAGAGTATCGTCCGGATCGCGGCCGGTCCGCGGGACCTGTCGCCGGACCAGTTGAAGCCTCTTCTCGTGCCACTTCAAACCTGCGGTCCGCTCCTCGTTCAACCTCCGGCGAGCGGCAGCTTTCCTCTCGGCTCGACGCTGGTCGTCCGTGGAAATGTCGCGTCCGGCGATGACGTCGAAGCCCTGAAAAAGACGCTCGCCCCTCGTGTCGGAGATCGCGAGCTACGCTTCGACGCCACAGTGCTCAACAGCCAACTGTGCGTTGTTCAAGAGCTGCTGCCAGATGCACCGCAAGGTCAAATGTCGATCGTTCTCGGCTACGGCGACAGGACCGAACCGAACATGGCAGGCGTCTATTCGGTCGGCGACAACCCGGTCATTGACGTAATTGCGCCGGCCTCGCTCGACAAGGGATACCTGTGGGTCGTTATCGCCGACGTCACCGGCAATCTTTTCAATGTTCTTCCGAACATAAAGAGGCCCGATCACGCCCTTGCCCGAATTGGGTCCGTGTCGGGTGGCATGCGCACTATCCGTGTTGCCTACCCTGCCGCAGAGGGTGCAGCCGATCCTTCCAAGCTCTCCTTTTCCGTCGACGCCACGTTCGGCAGAAGTCTGATAATTGTCATGCAGACCGACCAGCCACTTTTCCCACAGCTTCGACCAACGACGGAGTCCACCAAGTCGTTTGCCGAAGATTTACGCGCTGCGATAGCTAATGGGCACCTGTCAATTCTCTCGATGAGCACCCGGCTGATCGACACCCGCAATTAATTAGAAGCCGGACATACACGGCATTAGTATAGACCAGTAAGTTGTGGTAAAAAGCAAATTGCAAGGGAATACTAGTCGGTTAACGGGGGTTCGGTTGTTCGACTCTGCTCTCTGGTTAAGTCCGCTGGACGGTGTGAACCCGTCAGGTGAAAGCTTGCGGAATGACGGACGGTTTCACGAGCTCGAGCGCCTCGTGCAACCGCAGATAGAAATTAGCCGTGACGAGCGCAATAACCCCGTTTCACGGACCGAGGTCCCGGTCGACTGGTCGACAGTCCTTCGAAAATCTGAAGAGTTGCGCCCCCATGGACGGGATCTGAGGCTCCTGGTGATCGTGACGCGCGCGCTTGCCAACGAACAGGGTCTTGCCGGGCTCGCTGACGGGCTGAACCTGATCACTGGAACCTTCGACATGCATTGGAAAACGATGCATCCAGAACTTCGCGAGGGCTTGCCACTGCGCGACGCCGCCCTACGTCGGATCAACGCTCTTCTACAGCTTCAGAACGACAAGGATGGCTTGCTCGGCGATCTTCGCAAGATGACCTTTTTTTCGCCGCGGGGCGTCGGCCCTGTCACAGGGCGCGATCTGGATCGAGGGGCGATCGACACCCGAACCGTTCTCAGCGAGGCCGCACCCGGACTGAGCGAAGCCGAGAAGGCGTCGCTTGTAAGCGCCCATGACCAGTTGCTGAACCGTGTAAGGATCGGTTGCGTTGCCTTTGCAGAACAAACCCCCGACGAGGCGATTGCGCTTTTCGAGAGCGCAAAGGCTGCGGCGGCTGCAATGGAGGCGCTTGAAACATCGCTCAATCGGCAAATCGGGGAGGATGTACGTGTCACATTGCCGGATTTGAGCCGGTTCCTGCAGCGAGCGGTTTCCACGCTTGAACGAGTAAAGCCGAGCCCCAGGCAGGAAACCGCAAACGATGAAGTCCTCGACCGCGAGGGTGCGCCTGCAATAGCCACCGCCGCCGCCACTCCGACTTACATCGGAGCACCGGCAGTCTTTCCGTCACGGCTTACATCACGGGAGGATGTCACAAAGTGCATCGACCTGATCATCGCCTTTTACGACCGTACTGAACCGTCGAGCCCCATCCCCCATCTGGCGCGCAGGATCAAACGCATGGTGCCGATGGATTTTCTGGAACTCATGGAGGACCTGGCGCCCTCCGGTTTGAAGGAATTCCGGCTTCTGGCCGGCGTGCCGGAAAGCAAGAAACCTGTCCCTGGGACGAAAGGTGAGCATCAATGAGCGAAACTAAGGCCAAGGTAATTGAAAGAAACCGGGCGCCTCGCGTCCAGATAGCTTACGAAGTCGAAACCTACGGCAGCCCGACAACCATTGAATTGCCGTTTGTAATGGGCGTGATGGCCGATCTCGCAGGGGCCTCCCAGACGCCGGAGGCCAGCAAGTCCGTCCGGGACCGTGCCTTTGTCGAAACGGACGCAAACAGGTTTGGCCGCTTCATGGAAGCGCTCAGTCCACGTGTGAAAGCTCGCGTGAAGAACACCCTTCCCCAACCCGAGGGTGAAGAGCGCGATGAAGAGCTTGCAATCGACCTGACCTTTACCAGCATGGCTGATTTCGCGCCCGATCGTGTGGCCGAACAAGTCCCGCAGCTTGCAGAACTCTTGAGAATGCGCCGCCAACTCGAAGAATTGCTCGGCTTCATGGATGGACGCGTCGACGCTGAAAAACGCATCGCGCAACTTTTGAACAATGAGCCTCTGCTAGCAAAGATCGCCGACCAGGCGCTCGACGATAGCAGCAAGTCGGAGGTCTGAGCCATGGCCGAACAGGAAAAAGCCGCTACCGCTGGTGTCGCGGAAGCCGAGGGAGTCGACCTTCAGGAATTCAGCGGACTTCTGGAGAAGGACTTCAAGGTCAAGAAGGATGACAGCGACAAGCTTCAAACCTTGGTCAGGAACCTGGCGCTTGCTGCCCGCGCCCGAGCGGAATCGACCGTCATCTCATCGAACGCGATCAAATCGATCAAGTCCTTGATCGGTGGCATCGACAAGCTGCTGACCGAGCAGACCAACGAAATTCTGCATGCGCCTGAAGTGCTCCAGATGGAAGGGACATGGCGTGGGCTGTGGTACCTCGTCAACAATACCGAGACGGATCAGAAGCTGAAGATCCGCGTCATGAACATTTCGAAGGAGCAGCTGGCTGATACGCTTGAGGATTACGAAGGTCAGATGTGGGATCAAAGTCCCATATTCAAAAAGGTCTACACCGACGAATACTCGATGCTTGGGGGTAATCCGTTCGGCTGCCTGATCGGCGCCTATGAATTCTCGAACCACCCGAAGGATGTCGGTCTGCTTCGCAACATGTCCGGCATCTGCGCCTCGGCGCACACACCGTTCATAGCAGCAGCCGCCCCACGTCTCTTCCGCATGGAAAGCTGGCAGGAATTGCCGAACCCGCAAGACCTCCAACAGATTGTCTCGTCGCCGGCCTATGCCTCATGGCAGTCGCTGCGCGAGAGCGAGGATGCCCGTTACATAGGCCTGACGATGCCGCGTGTGCTGGCAAGGCTGCCTTACGGAGCAGAAACGGTTCCGGTGAAGGGCTTTGCATTTGAGGAAGAAGTCCAGGGCGATCATCATAAGTATGTCTGGATGAACGCGGCCTTTCCGATGGGCGTCAACATCAACCGCAGCCACAAGCTGTTCGGCTGGGGCACGCAGATCCGCGGTGTCGAGAACGGCGGGGCAGTGATCAATCTGCCTGTCCACAATTTTCCGACCGACGATGGCACGGTGGCGATGAAATGCCCGACCGAGGTCGCCATTGACGATCGGCGAGAGGCCGAGCTCGCCAAGCTGGGGCTGATGCCGATCCTCCATCGCAAGAACACCGATATTGCCGCCTTCATAGGCGCCCATTCACTGCAGGACGACGAAACGAGGGCCGGCCGGCTGGTCGACCCGGATGCGCAGGCCAACGAGAGATTGAGTGCAAACCTGCCTTACCTGTTCCCGGTTTCGCGGTTCGCCCATTACCTGAAGGCGATCGCCCGGGACAAGATCGGCTCGTTCAAGGAACGTGCCGACATGCAGATCTGGCTGACGGAGTGGATCAACCGCTACGTTCTCGCCAACCCTGTCTTTGCCGACGAAAAGGCCCGCGCAAAACGTCCCCTTGCTGCCGCCGAGGTCCAGGTTGACAGCGTGGAGGGCCGACCCGGCTGGTACAATGCCCGGTTCTATCTGCGGCCCCACTACCAGTTGGAAGGTATCAACGCTTCGCTCCGGCTGGTTTCGGAGCTGCCGTCCATGAAGTCATGAGCAACAGATAGCTGATGGGAGGTTATTCATGAAAATTGACGGATTTCTCAAAGTACCTGATATCACGGGACCCAGCGTTCGCGATGGCCACGAGGAAGAAATCGAGGTCTACGGAGTGGAGTTTGAGATGGTGGCTCCCTTCGACCCCAATTCATTGTCGCGCAGAGGCCGCGTCAGCTTGGGAATGGTCAACTTCATCAAGCATTACGACAAGTCCTCGCCCTATCTGAAGAAGGCTCTCTTCGACAACACGCCTCTGGACGAGGTCAAGTTTTCGGCGCGCAGAACGATCGAAGGCGAAACGAGCGACTACCTGGTCATCACGCTGAAGGAAGCTTCGGTGACCAGCTACCACATGAAGCCGAGTGCCGATGAGCCAGACGTGCTCGAGGAGCGGATCGGTTTTGCCTACAAGAACATCACGTTCAACTATGACGACAAGGACGAGGTCGAAATGGATGTCTATGTCGGCAAGTGACAGCTGGCAAAAAGGATTGGGACGGGAGGCAAGACCGCCCGGAGGTCACCCGCGGGCAACTCGCGAAGCGATCCAGCCGTCCCTGTGGGATCGCCTTGTGAACGACCTGCCGGGGCTCAGTTCGGAAGTCCATCAACTCCGGCAGGCGATCCAGAACGAAATGGACGAGGAACGTCTCAACGCGCTGATTGCGGGAGGCCTCCATCAGATCGACGCTGCCACGGATATCAGTTCCGAACAGAAGAAAAACATCCACCGTCTGCTCTCTCTGGAGCGACGGCAGGCGGAACTCGAAAGCCGTGGCGTCGTCGTCTCGATCAATGTGCTGCGCGAAGCAGTGCGACGCGACATAGAGGCGCTTTTTAACGCGCAACGCTTCGAATCCTCGCCACTCTTGACCGACTTCGAAGCCGATCAGGCAGGAGACGACCCGCCATCGCTCGAGGACTTCCCGGAGGTGCGCCGAAGCGTGATCAATTATGGCGTCCCGCCTTTTTCCGGCCGTTCCTCGCGTGACTTCGACCGCGATGAACTGGCCAAAGAGATCCGAAGCGTGCTCGCTGCATTTGAACCCCGGCTCAAGGAAAGCGCGACGAAAGTCACCGTCAGTCTTGGCGACAGGGCAGCCGGTCTCAGGATCGACATCGACGCGCTGCTGCTTACCTCCCCCGCACCAGAGCGGCTGCTGCTGCGCACAATACTCAACCTCGATAACGGTTCGGCGCGGACTGAGCTGAAGGACACCTGACCATGGACCGGGTCTTCCTGGAGTATTACGAGGAAGAACTCACCCACATTCGGGCACTCGCCTCCGAGTTTGCGGGCATGCACCCCTCAATCGCGCGCAACCTCTCCCTGGACACGATCCCGTGTCCCGACCCCTTCGTCGAACGCCTTCTTGACGGTGTGGCCTATCTTGCTGCGCGCACTCGCCAGAAGGTCGATGCCGAGAGCTCGCGTTTCGCACGAAGCGTGCTCGAAAATTTCTATCCGGACCTGATCGCGCCTGCCCCCGCAACCGCCATGGCTTTGCTGAAGCCGGGCCAACAGGTCCAGACGATGCTTGCAGGGCACCTGGTAAAGCGGGGAACCCGACTGGTCTCGAGCGTCCGCCCTGGAGTGCCCACCCGGTGCATTTATACGACGGCCCAGGACGTAACCCTTTGGCCGCTCGCGATAAGCTCGGTCTCTTACAGTCAGGATCGAAGCGCGCTTGCAGCGGCCGGGATAGCCCCAATTGAAGGGGCCAGCGGTTCGGCGGCGCTGAGCGTCATCGTCAATCGAACCGGCAAAGGCAAACTCAGCGAGTTGTCGCTCGACTGCCTGGATCTGCATTTTGGCGACAAGAGCAAGGCGCCCCTGCTTTTCGATACGCTCTTTGGCGCTTGCGCGGCCGTCGGCGCCCGTCCTGAAGGGCGCGATAACATTCTGAGCGCACTTCCGGATCCAGAGATGGTCGGGATCCGCGACGACGAAGCACTGATGCCGCGCACGCGCCAAACATTCGAAGGCTACAGGCTTTTGCGCGAATACTTCATGGCGCCGGAAAGATTTCACTATGTACGCGTGAGAAGCCTGAAACCGGTCGTCCGGCGCTGCGCGAGCGGCCTGGAATTGGTCTTTCTGTTACGGCGTCCCGTTCCAGAGCTTGCGAATATCACGGCAAAGGATTTCGAACTCTTCGTAACGCCAATCATCAATCTGTTCGAGCGCAGCTGCAACGTCATTGAACTCGATACACGCCGGACCCGGCAAGTGCTTCACGCTGATCGCACGCGCCCACGAGACTTCGAAATCTATCGCACAATCGGCGTCGAAGACGCCGACGCCGAAGGCCCTGATGCCGAGATACCGGCACTCTTTAGCTTGGGCCAGAACCGTGGAAACGGCTGGGTCTATTTCGCCGAGCGCCGTCCGCGGCGGCCGGGCGAGGACGAATTGCGCCAAGGACAAACTCGGACATCCTATACCGGCGACGATGTCTTCCTCACGCTTTCGCGCCCTGCCAAGTCAACAGCGGCCCGGCAACTGAAGCGGATTGAGGTTACGGCGCTTTGTACCAATCGCGATCTGCCTATCCTGGACGACACACCGTCCCTTTCGCTCGAAAGCGGCGACCCGGTCGAGACCGTCCAGCTCCTCGGGGCGCTGCGGCCGCCGTGGCCTTCGATTCCAGCGACGCTTCCGGCTGGGGCGGTGGAAGGCTCGAGGGCCGATGAACTCGCCTGGCGGCTCATCGCGCAACTTTCACTGAACTTTCTCAGCCTGGCGGAAGAAGGTCGCGGCGTGGATCCGCTTCATGCGCTGCTTGAACTTTACGCGCACCGCGGGGATCCAAGCCTGAGTAGGCACGTTCGTGCGATCGCCCGCGTCGAGGCGCGGCCCGTGATCGAGCGGCTGGCAATTGCCGGGCCGATGTGCTTTGCGCGCGGCACTGAGGTTACGCTTCACATCGATCAATCTGTGCTTGCCGGGCACAGCACCTTGTTGCTTCCAGCGCTGCTGTCGACGCTTTTTGCGCGCTATTCGGCAATCAACGCATTCGTGCGCACCCGCACGCGCATCATACAGAAACAGGAGGATGTGCTATGGCCGATAGCGCCGGGCAACCGCTTCCTGATATGACGAAGGAAGCCACTCCATCCCTTGAGGCATTCGACTTCTTCGAGCTCCTGCGACACCTCGAAGACGACGGGCAGCTCTTTGGCCAGGCCGGGCGACCGGACCGGGAGCCGGCCCGGCTCGGACAGCACGTGCGGCTTGGTTTTGCCGTACAGGATGTCGCAAAGGTCGAGCCGGCCACGGAAAATGCGCCGGCCCGTGTCACGGTGGCAAATATCGGGTTGCTCGGGCCAGAAGGCCCGATGCCCCTCCATCTGACGCGCTGGGTGCTGGACCGACTTTCGCAGCGGTGGTTCGCAAGGGCGGACATGCGGGAGGTCTCCGATACAACATTCGTCGATTTCGTGAACATTCTTCAGCATCGCATGATCGCACTCTTTTATCGGGCCTGGGCCGACGCTCATCCGCCGGTTCAGGTCACACGCAAAGACGGCGGCCGCATTCGCGCGATGTCGGCAGCCCTGGCGGGTCTCGGCTTGTGCGGAACGGGGCCCGGTGAGCCCTCGCAAATCGACGCCACCAAGATCTCCCACGCATCGGCCCTCGCCCATCAGGTGGATGGACCAGAGAGACTTACGCTGTTCCTCGCCGACCTGCTGAAAGTGCCGGTTCGGCTTCGCGAATTTGTCGGCTCCTGGACGTCAATACCGCCAGAGCTTCAGTCACGGATTGGCGGCGGTCATGGGCAACTCGGACGAAGCGCCACGATTGGACCGAGGTCGTTCCAGCGACAGCAGAGGATAGAGCTCTCGATCGGCCCGCTGACGTTTACCGACTATGTCGCTTTTCTGCCGGGCGGTGAACGGCGCGAAACCCTGCAATCCGCTGTCCACGATCTGGTCGGAGACGGGCTCGACGTCGATGTAAGGCTGGTGCTCAAGCGGGACGACGTTCCCGCGGCCAGGATCGGAGCCATGCGGATCGGACACATCGCATGGCTTGCTCGACCGAAAGACCGCGGTGACGCGGATGACTTGTGCATGCGCACCATCATTGGCTGGCGGCCAAAAATGCCGGAGGCCGCGGCATGAGCCTGATCCTCACCCTTGAACACTCACCCCGACCCCAGGCTGTTCGCCAGATGCGGCTTGTTGATGGCGAGCTCGTCATCGGCCGCAGCGCAGACGCTGGCTGGCGGATCGACGACCCCGACATGTATATCTCACGCGCTCACTGCACCATCGGTTTCGTTCGCGGCCGGTATGTGGTGACCGACACCTCCAGCGGTGGGCTTTTCATCGACGGCTCGCGCACGCCGCTTGGACTGGGGAATTCCGCCCCGCTGCATGACGGAGCGCGCCTGCAGCTTGGAAATTACGTCGTCCGGGTTGAGTTCCAGGCAACACCGTCGGAGCGAGCGTCCGAACAGACGGATCCTCTGCCACAGGGTGGGCTCGAGCGGGACGACTTCTTCGCCGAGCGCAAGGAGCCGACAGTTCCTACCCCGCGGCCGGTTGGACTACCGGACCCGTTCGAACAACCAGCCCCGGGTGCGTTTGTCGCGTCGGACAGGGGCGAGACAGCAAAGCGGGCGCCGATATTCGACGATCCCTTCAGCCTCGATCCTCTGCCAGCATCAGACCAGGGCAAGCCCGCCTGGGATTTTTCCTTGCCCAGCACGCCAGCGCAGCCCGTCTCCGAGCCCCCGCCCGAACCTCGTTCTTCCCCAGTACCGCAGGCGACGCCGACGCCGAAAGCGACCGGACAACCCGAAACCGTCTTGCGCGAAGCCTTTCTGCGCGGACTGGGGCTTGGCGCTGAAGAGTTTGCCACATCCGATCCGTTTGCCCAGATGGAGAATTTCGGTCGCGAATACCGGATGATGCTGGAAGGACTGATGCATCTCTTGCGCAAACGAGCCGAAGAAAAGGGCGAAGCAAGAATCGCCCAGACTGTGGTTGGCGCATCCGAGGTCAACCCTCTCAAATTCCTTCCCACGGTGGATGATGTAATCGCAACCTTCCTGGCTCAGCGCAACGCAGGCTTTCTTTCTCCGCAGGCCGCCATCGGCAATTCCATCCGCGATCTCGCCCACCACCATGTGCGAACGTGGCGTGGCGTCCAGGCAGCGCTTGCCAGGATGATAGACCGCTTCGACCCGGCGGCGCTGGAAAGCGAACTGAAGTCGCACTCAGCGTTGGATGCCCTGTTTGCCGGTGGACGGCGGGCGAAGCTCTGGGAGCTCTATGAGAACCGCTATCGCGAAATCGCCAAGAGCGCGTCGACGCGCTTCCTCGGCGAAATCGGGAGCGACTTTCGGGATGGCTATGAAGAGAGGGAGGACAATTGATGCTTAACCGACGCGGTTTTCTCATTGTGACCGGCGCGACAGGCCTGCTTTCCGCTTGCATGGGCGGTCCACCCAAATCCTCGACCGTAATCGTCAGGGCGACGGGACAGGCCGGAATGAATGCTGCCGCCGGAGGCGGGGAGCGTCCCGTAACCCTGCTCGTTCTCCGGCTGAAGGATGTTGGGAAATTCAACTCGGCTGACATTTTTGCCCTTCAGTCAGATCCGGCCGGTGCGCTCGGCGCAGACCTCGTCGGATCCGAGCAATTGACGGTCGCTCCCGGTGCAACCGCGTCAAAGACGGTGGCGTTCCCGCCGGAGGCCACTTTCCTCGGGGTTGTCGCGCTGTTCCGGGAACCCGGCAGCCGTACGTGGCGAAGGAGTGTCCCGATCAGGCCGGAATCGACGGTGACGGCGAATGTCGTACTCAGCCGCGGCGGTATGACGCTCGCGCTCGCCTGAATGGAGGGCGTTTAGCATGACGGATACCAACAAGGTTCTTTGGTCCGAGGGGCTCTTTCTGCGAACGCAGCATTTCCAGCAGCAGGACCGCTATACGGAAGCGCTGATGCGCGGCTCGCTGCAGGCTGGACGGTTGCAGACCTTCGGCTTCAAGTCCCTGATGCTGGATGCCGCGCAGTTGGAAACCGGACGGATAGCGGTGACGTCGGCCCGTGGCATTTTCCCGGATGGCACCCCGTTCGCAATACCCGAAACGATGGACGCCCCCACCCCATTGACAATCACCAACGACATGGGCGCTGGCGCTGTTCAGCTCGCCCTGCCGCTCGAACCTCCGGGAGGTGCCAGCTTCGATCCTGCCCACCGAGATCCCAGCGGTGCGAGGTATAGAGGAAGGATCGAGTGGGTTCGCGATGCAGTGCATGGCGGCGCTGATCCCGAAGAGATCGAGATCGCCCGTCCGCAAGCCCTGCTCCTTTCCCCGGCGCAGGCGACCGGTGGCTACACCGCAATGCCCGTGACCAACGTTACCGGGCTCCTGTCCGATGGCAGGGTGGCGATCTCCGAAAACTTCCTGCCGCCCGCACTCGCAACCGGTACCGTGCTGTTTTATGGCCAACTCCTGCAGGAGGTCATCACTGGGCTTGACCGCATAGCTGAAGCCCATGGCAAGATGGTGCTCGGCGGCCCCGGCCGCAGCGTAGAAAATCTGCTGGTGCTCGATCTTGCCAACAGCGCCCGCGCCCGATTGGCGCATATGCTTCCTCAGGAGGTTTTTCATCCGGCCGAGCTCTTTCTGGAGCTCAGCGGACTGGCTGGCCGAATGGCGACCTACGGGTCGGGCTCTCGGCGACTGAGCGAGCTTCCCATCTATGAGCACATGGCGCCTGGACCAGCTTTTGCTGCACTCGCCGACACATTGCGCTCACTGATCCTGAGCCTGCGCTATGTCGAGCCGAAGTCGCGGGCGCTGCCTGTTTTGAAACACGCCACCAATGTCTGGAAGGTCCGCATCGACAATCCCGAACTTCTGACGGCCAGCCGCATTGTCGTGCGGGTCGGATGCGACATGTCCGACGAGGCGCTGCGCAAAATCTTCGTCAACCAGGTTACTGTGGGTGCCGCGGACGAATTCGAGGCGCTGTGGAAGTCTCGACTCCCCGGTATCGGCCTCAAACCGCTTCACTCTCAGCCCCGCGAAATTCCCTACGACGGAGATCGCCTCTGCCTCGAACTCGATCAACGCAGCGAGCACTGGGAGTCGCTTCTACGCTCGCCCGGTTTTGTGATTGGAGTCTCCGGTGTTTTGCCCAACGAACCACAGATCGACTGCTACTCGGTAAACAGGTAGTACCATGTCAAGCGAGGATCCATTCGGCCTATCGGAAGATCAAGGTCGTACGCGTATCCGCCCCGTCCCCCCGGGCGCAATGCCGGTCATTGCCACCGGCACACTGGCTCGACGCGCCCGATCCCATCCTAATCCATTGGTCAATGCCTTTGCCAGGTTGTTCGAATTTGCCCCCGAACTCGAGAATGCATTGCCACCCGGCAATCCGGAAGCATTGCGAACCAGGCTGATGGAGGAACTCGTTTCGGCACGCGATGCGGCCGTGGCGTCTGGCGAAAGCCTGGCCCGCGCTGATGCGGCCGCCTGGGCTGTCGCCGCACTGCTCGACGATCTGGCACTGAACACGCCCTGGGGTGGATCCAGCGCATGGCCGCGCCAGCCGCTGGTCGTCATGCTGCGCGGCGATGTGGATGCCGGGGAGCAGTTCTTCGCCAGGCTGGAGGAACTGGAACGCCATCCCGGTCGCGATCGTGAATTGCTGGAGCTGCAGTATATGTGCCTGGCGCTTGGGTTCCGCGGCAAATATCGGGTGCCGGGGCGTGCCGGCGATCGCTCCATTAACGCCGTTCGTGCTGCGGCCGCGCGCTTCTTGCGGGACGTGGATGCCGAGGGTGCGCCGCTTTCGCCGAGGTGGGAGGGCGTTACGGCGGAAGACGAGCCTTCCGGCTTTGCCATTCCGATCTGGGTACTCGCTGTCGTGGCGGTCGCACTCGCGACGGCGATCTACGTGCTGTTATCGACGCGGTTGGGCTCCAAGGCGGAAGAGCTTGCGACGCTCGTTCGGGCGCTACCACCGCCGGAGCGCGCCGAAATTTATCGCCCGGAGAAACGCACACCGCCGCCGGGCGCGCCGCCTGTCGAACCCGTCGTCCTTGCGCTTTTACCAGAGTTCCGTGCCGCCGCGCCTCCTGCGCTTCTTCCGGCTTTGAAAGGCAATGAAAACGCCTCTCGGGTCACACTCCTGCTTCAGTCGAGCACTCCGGAGCTCTTCCCGTCTGCCCGGGCCGAATTGACAAAAAGCTTCGAACCCCTCGTCGCATCGATTGCGGCTGTGCTCAAGGACAACGCCGAGCTGATCAGAAGTGTCACGATCGTCGGACACACCGACAATGTTCCGCTCCAGGCCACCAATCCCCTGTCCAACAATCAGCGCCTCTCGGAAGCGCGCGCCGCAACGATTGCCGCCTTGTTGCGTGCAAGCGGCCTGCCGCCGGATCGCCTGAGGTCGGAAGGACGTGCAGCAACGCAGCCTCTGGCCGAAAACGACAGTCGCGAAGGCCGGGCTGCCAACCGCCGCATCGAGCTCCTGATCGAAAAGGGGCTCTGAGATGGCGGTCTTCCGATTCTTCTGGGCAATCCTCACCTCGCGCTGGCTCTGGACCTTCATCGGGCTCGTGCTGCTGTCCCTGATCATCTGGATCTTCGGCCCAATCATCAGTGTCGCAGAAAGCGCGCCATTGGCTTCTGAGACGGTACGACTGGTTGTCATCGGCCTTCTCGTCGTCCTCTTTCTCATCTGGTGGATCGCGGCGCAACGCCGGGCGATCAAGGCCAATCGCATTTTCGTTTCCGAGATCGCCCCTCCACCGGAAGCGCCGCCAAGCCCGGCGGAAGAAGGGGTCGCCTCTGTCGGCGCAAAGTTCCGAGAGGTGATGGCGGAGCTGAAACGCCAGAAAGTCGGCGGCCGAAAACTTCTACGGGAGATGCCGTGGTACGTCATCATCGGGCCCCCCGCAACCGGCAAGACAACCGCACTGCGGCAGTCTGGACTGAGTTTTCCCATTGATCTGTCGGATGATTTGCATGGGGTCGGTGGGACGCGCAACTGCGACTGGTTCTTCACTGAAGAGGCTGTGCTGATCGACACTGCAGGCCGCTACGTTCAACAGGAAAGCCAGCCCGACGTCGATGCAGCCGAATGGCTTGGCTTCCTCGATCTTCTAAAAAAGCACCGGGGCCGCCGAGCCCTGAACGGCGTCATCGTGGCACTCGCAATTGACACGCTGGCGGAAGGTGACGCGGCCATTCGGGCACATGGCCGCCAGATCCGCAAACGGCTCACCGAACTGCAGGAGAGGCTGGAAATTCGTCTGCCCGTTTATCTGATGCTGACCAAGGCCGATCTCATCAAGGGGTTCGAGACTTTCTTCGCAGGCCTGTCGACGGCGGGACGCGAGCAGGTCTGGGGAGCAACCTTCTCACCCGGCGCTCGCATCGACGGCAGCGAAGTCACGCGGGAACTCGAAGCATTGGCTGGCGTGCTCGAACGACGCCTCATTCCCCGTCTGGAAAGCGAAGAAAACCTTAATGCCCGTGCGGAGATCTTCCGCTTCCCGGCGCAGGTCGAGAGCCTTTCCGAGCCTATTCGCGTGTTGGTGGAGACCATTTTCGGTGAAAGCCGCTATGCAGAAAGCGCCTGGCTGCGCGGTATCTATCTGACCTCCGCCACTCAGGAAGGCACCGCAATTGACCGGCTGACAGCAGCACTCTCTTCTTCTTTCGGCCTGCCCGCACAGCCCGCCACCCCAATGCCGCGGGTTGAAACGCGCAGCTTCTTTCTGAAGGACCTGCTTACGAAAGTGATCTTCAAGGAAGCAGGTCTCGGTACGTTTGATCCCGCGGCGGAGGAACGGCGAATATGGATATGGCGCGGTGCGGCAGTGGCCGCGGCGGCGTTGGTTGTCGTGGCCGGCCTGTTTTTTACGATCTCCTACCGGAAAAACAGCGCCGCGCTGGCCGCACAGGCCGAGCAGCTCGAAGCCCTGCAGGTTCCGCTCACTCCAATTGCTGCACGTCAGGCGCCACTCGAACCGCTCGATCTGGATGTGGCGCTCGAAGCTGCAACCGAAGTCTTGAATGCCCGTACCGAGCCGCCAGGCGGTATGGCTGCCTTGATCGGCCCTTCCGCGGCAACCGAGATCAGACAGGCGCAGGCCGACGCCTACGATCGCTCGCTGCGCAACATTTTGGAACCACGCATGGTTGCGCTGCTTGAAGCGACCATGTGGCGTCAGATCCGCGACCCCGAATACCTGCTCGGAGCGCTGAAGACATATCGCATGATGACGGGCTTATCGCCGATGGATCCCGAATTCGCCAAGCAATGGTGGACCGAGCGGCTGCCCGAATTCGCACCGGTTCCACCGTTCCGCACCGACATGGCCGCCGATCATCAACTTGCGGCAATCGACAACATGGCGGCGGAGCAGGCCCTTATTCAACCCGATGAGGCGCTGGTGAGCGAAGCCTTGCGGGCCATCTGTTCAATTCCACTTCCAGTGCGTGCCTATAATGCACTGCTGTCCGACCCGGACGTCAGGGCGCTCAAGGAATGGGTCCCGGCAGATCATGTCGGTCCGAATGGCCTCAAGGTACTCGCTCGGCGCTCGGACAAGACGCTTCGGGTAGGCATCAGCGGCACCTTCACCTATGACGGCTTCCACAACGTGGTTCTTGCGCGACTGGAAGACGTCGCCACGCAGGCTGCGCTCGACCGCTCTGTTTTTGCCGGCGGTTGCTCGGAAAGCGCCACCCCTTCTGTCGCCGCGCTATCCCAGGACATCCTCAAGCTTTACTACGACGATTACATTGCCAAGTGGGACAGCTTCCTGCGCGACGTAAGGCTTGCTCCACTGACCGACCTGCAGACGGCAAGCGAAAATCTCAAGGATCTCTCCAGCGCAGACTCTGCCATGAAACGGCTTCTGGATGCCGTCGTGCATGAGACGGAACTGACCCGTCCCGAAGATGAGGGTGGCGGCAAAGTCCCTCCTGCGGCAACCTCCAAGCTCCTGTCCAAGCTCGGCAAGATCGGCAAGCTTGCCAAGACGGGCGTGAAGTTGATGCCCGCCGGCTCCAAAGCCGAAGTGGACCTTTCGGGCGCTCCGGTCGCCGAGCACTTCAAATCCATCAAGGGCGCAATTGCCGAGGTCGATGGCCAGCCTCCGGCACTCAATGATGCCGTGGCCGCGATGACCGCGCTTTCGAACATGCTGCAGACAGTATCGGCCAGCCCTGACGCCCAGGATGCCATAAAGCGGCAAGGAGGCTTGGCCGAGCTTACGGGGGCAGTGGCAAAACAGGCCATAACCCTGCCTGATCCACTGGACGACTGGCTGGCCGGCATCGCTGGCGATACGAGCGGCATTGCGACGAAAGCGGTGACCTCGGAACTCAACGCCATCTGGCGCGCTGATGTGTTGCCCTTCTGCCAGGCAGCGCTGGCGAACCGCTATCCATTCATTGCTGACAGCGCAATCGATGTGAACGTAGTCGACTTTGCACGCGTCTTTGGCCCGGGCGGGCTGATTGACAGTTTCATCAACAATCACCTGATCAACTACATCGACGTGACCCGCCACCCGTGGAAATGGCGAGCGGACATCCACCTCGATTCATCGTCTTTGGCAGCGTTGGAGCAGGCCCGGCTGATCCGCGACAACCTCTTTCCTGGCGGCGCCGGACCGATCCTGACCTTTACGCTCGAACCGAAGGATCTCTCTCCGACCGTCGGCCGTGTGACGTTAAACGTCGACGGCCAGAGCCTCTCCTATTTCAACAACCCGACCCGCCCGCAGCCAATGACCTGGCCAGGCAAGGATGGGACCGGTGTGATTACCCTTGCCTTCCAACCGCTCGACGGCTCCCCGGAAGTGATGGTCAGCGAAACCGGAAGCTGGGCTTTCCTGCGAATGTTGCGTGCCGGTCGTCTGAGCGGAACGGAACTACCCGAACTCTACAAGTTGCGGCTTGCCGCTCAGGGCCACTACGCCGATTTCGAGCTGCGGGCCGCGAGCGTGGCCAATCCCTACGATCTGAAAATGTTTGCGAGGTTCTCATGTCCGACGAGGCTTTGATCCTGCCAGGCTTCTTTGGAAAGCTGCCAGCGATGGGGGATTTCGTGACGCGCGGTCTGCCGGCAGTCTTCGTTGGCCGGTGGGATCGCTGGATCAGCCGGTATCTGGTTCATCGATTTTCTCAAGGTTCGGTGATTTCTCATCCGGCGTTGCGGTTTATCCTCGGATCCGAGGCCTTTGGGCCCATGACCGGCATCGTGATGGCAAGTTCCGATCGCGCAGGCCGCCGGTTTCCCTTGACCATCGCGGCCGCGCCGCCGACCCTGGCGGCCGAAATCGCCGTTTTCGCCGCGGACTGGTTCGATGCGCTGGAAGCGGTGGGAAAATCTGCGCGCGACGGCGCAATGGACGGCGATGGGCTCGCTGCCCTTCTTGCCGCCCTGCCCTATCCCGCGATCAAGATATCAGGCGATGTGGTCCGAGGCATGGCATTGTGGACGCAGCCTGGCGAGCCAATCGAGATTGATCCTGGAGCACCTGAACCAGCGCTTCGCCACCTCTTCCCCGAAAGTCTGGAGACGAGCTGATGCAGATCTGGAACCAGACAGGCTTCCCGACCGAATTCACGATGGGGATGGACAAGGAGGGCCGAGAGTACATCGCCATCGTCGTCAAGGGAACCTTCGACTTTCCCGAGACGCCAGGTGCCCCCGTGCAAAAATCATCCGTGCAGACACCGCTGGTGATGGCCGACACATACACGGGTGCACCCGGTTTTTCGGCCACCCTCTGGGAGACCGACTTCGCCTTTCGCAAGCCGCGCTGCGACGTCATCGCTAACGGATTTGCCTATGCCCCCGGCGGGCGTCCAGTCGACCGCGTCAGTGTCGGGATCAAGGTCGGCAACTGGTCGAAGGTCTTTGATGTCCTCGGCCATCGCGAGTGGCGCGCCCGCGGCCCACTCTTCGTTGCCACGAGTGCGCAATCCTTCCTGCGCCAACCTTTCTCCTACGACACTGCTTGGGGCGGTACGGACCGCCTCGACCCGGAGGACAAGCTTCCGGCGAGCTATCCGCTCAACCCCGTCGGCAGGGGATGGGCGCGACCGAAGAACCAGCATCTGGTCCCCGGTCTACCCCTTCCAAACACACAGGCAATAGGCGAGGAAATCCGCTCGCCGTTTGGCGACTACCGGCCAATGAGCTTTGGACCATACGGGCGCGGGTGGCCGGGCCGCATTGAATTCGGCGGCACGTATGATCAGAACTGGATCGACAACATCTTCCCGTTCCTTCCGCCCGATTTCGACGAACGCTACTTCCAGATGTCACCGCCCGACCAGCAGATAGAACATCCGAAGGGCGGGGAGGACGTGGTGTTGGTCAATCTGACACCGGCCGGGCGTGAGAGTTTCCGGCTGCCGGCCACTGGTCTTCCGATGACATTATTCGAGGGGCGCGAGATAGCCTTTGAGGGCGCTTTGGCGCCCGACACTGTCTTGCTCGATCCGGAGAACAGGCGCTTTTCGCTGGTCTGGCGCATGTCGCAACGCATCCACCGAACGATCCTCGACTTCAGCGAGTGCTGGGTCGGACCGCCGACCCAATCCATGCTGAGGGCGCGCGCCACGGGTCGCGCTTTTGTGCGCGCGAGCAATGCGCCCGCGCCGGAGGAAGAAGAGGTATGAGCCCCGCGCTGGATATCGTCTCGATCGGCATGGCGACGGCCGTCGGACTTGACGCAAACTCCGCTTGCGCAGCGATGCGAGCGCACCTCGACGGCTTTCAGGAGACGCGTTTTGTAGGCCCCCGCGGTGGTTGGTTGATTGGAGCTCCTGTGCCGCTGCCGCGTAACTGGGTTGGCGAAAAGCGGATGGCCCACCTTGCCGCAGCCGCCATTTGCGAGGCCTTCGAGGCGCTACCCGATGCCCGCGGTCAGACGGCGCTCATCCTTTGCCTCGCCGAGGAGGATAGGCACGGCCGCCCTGCCCCCGACGGCGCGCGCCTGCTCCAACGCATAGCGGAAATCGTGGAATGTCCGCCACACGGACGCTCGCGGATCGTGAACCATGGGCGCCCCTCAGGACACGTGGCTCTCGAACAGGCGCGCCGTATTTTGGCGTCAGGTGCAGCGTCCTACGTGATGATCGCCGGCGTCGATAGCTATCTGACGGCGGAGTCTGTTGCTCACTACCTCGCTGACAAACGCCTACTGACACCGGATAATCCCAACGGCTTTATCCCCGGAGAGGCCGCGGCAGCGGTGCTTTGCACCCGTTCACCCCGTTCACAAAGCAGAGGCTTTGGTCTGTCTGGGCTCGGCCTGACCCGCGAGCAGGCGTTCATCTACAACAAGGAGGATTTGCCGTTGCGGGGCGACGGCATGACCTCGGCCTACCGCGCTGCACTTCAGGAATCCGGTATGGGGATGAACGGAGTAGGCTACCGCATCGCCGATCTAATAGGCGAGCAGTATTGGTTCAAACAGTCCGCATTGGCGAGCTTGCGCCTGCTGCGCGGCCGGCATGACTTTCAAGACATCTGGTCACCCGGAGAGAGCCTCGGCAATGTCGGGGCGGCCGCCGTGCCCATGATGATCGGCATGGCGTTCATGGCCGCCCGCAAGGGCTACGCTGCCGGCAATCCGGTTTTGATCGAAGCTTCTAATGATTCCGGTGCCTGCGGCGCTGCAATTCTGGCGGCGAGGACGTAATGTCGAACGTCTTCGCCAACGGGCTTGAGATCTCAGGTAAGGCCGTGAATGCCAGAACGATCGCAGTGTTCCCGGATACCTGCTTCACCCCGCCGGAGAACCCCGCAACGCCACCCGGCGTGCCAATCCCCTACCCCAGTTTCGGCTTTGCGAGTGACACCGAAAAGGGCACGGGCACGGTCAAGATCGGCGGCCAGACCGTCAACATCAAGAACCAATCCGACCTGTCGAGAACGTCCGGCACCGAGGCAGGCTGCGCCGCCAAGAAGGGCATCATCACATCGAAGAACACCGGCAAGGAGTATTTCAATAGCTGGTCGAATGATGTGAAATTCGATGGCGAGCCAGTGATCCGCATGTCTGATCTGGCCACGAATAATCATGGCTCTCCGATCAGTAATACCACCACGTGGCCGCACATTGCCGGGGTGAATGTCAAGGGCGTCAATTGTGTTCAGGTCCTCGATGACCTGGGAATTATGGTGCATCCGTATCGCGACCGGGGAAAGAAGGGACGGTGCAAGAAAGGCAAACAGCAGTCAGATCACCTGCTACAGAATGCTTGCGTCAACCAGAAGCGCAGAGGGCCGGCTGCGCCCGGATTTGGAGGTTATGATTTAGACGACGCGCCGTGCATTTGCTTAAACGACGGGACCAATACGAGGACGCAGCATGGTATAAAAACGGCTTTACAAAATGATTGGGCAACCAATCTAAGGGATAACAAGAACGTCAAGGTCAGCTACAAAGAAGCGCGCGATGAAAATCTAAAGTTCACCGCTGCTGGACACGAGGGAATTCGCAATAGTCCAGATGCGTTAAAGTGTCTGAAAGCCATCGTCGATGAATACTTCATGCGCATTACTGGTGCCTCAAGTGTAGAAGAGCTCGAGAAACAAGATTGCCGTGTGCCCGGACCACGCAAGAAGAAGCGCGCCCGGAAACGCAAAGGGAAGAAGAAATCCAAATAGGTCAAACATGCCAGACGATGATTCGACGACAACCTGCCACACTGCCGTACCTCTCGATAACGGCGATGTCGTTGGCCTTATGGTTACTACCGATGGCGAGTCTTTCGTTTCCAGTCTCATGCTCCTGGAAAACTTTCCGGACGGAGACGAATTGGAATTGGCCGAGGAGCCTCGCCTCGTGGCCGACTTCGATATGATTGGGCCGAATCACTTCCTCCTCGGGGAAGGAACGGGAAAGATTATCGAGCTCCGAAGCGGCCGGTTATCGCAAACAGCCGACCTCAAGACGGTCTTTACTGGTGTCCACCACGCCGCAGATGGGTGCATTTACGCATTTGGGTTCGGCGGCAGCGTTTATCAACGCGATGGTGCTGCTTGGCGGAGTCTTCCAAAGCTGCGCAGCGACGTGCTTTGCGTTCGTGTCAGTGTTGTGGGTATCCTATACGCGTGCGGTACGAATGGGCTATTTGCGAGCTTCGATGGGTCGGCTTGGACATCGCTTGACCTGGCCACTAACGTGGATCTGCAGTCTTTGCTGGTCCGTGATGACGGAAGCGTCCTAGTATGCGGCATGGACGGTTTTGCAGGTGCCTGGACGGCCGACGTGTGGACTGAATGGGACGTCCCGTCATTTGACTATTACGACCTCGCCTTGTTCAAGGGGAGGATCTTTGTTGGGGCAGGCTCCGATGGCCTCATGGTTGTCCGAGGAAGCACCTTCGAAGTTTCGAAGGCGAACGTCTTTTCCTACAGCTTGCGAGCCAATACCGACTACTTAGTGATAGCGGGTAACAATGAAATCGTCCGATATGACGGTAAATCCTATCCGTGCCTTGAATTTAACTATGACCTGGAGGACGAATAGAACGCTCACAACAGTAGGCCAATCCAACGCCTAAGGAGGCGCTTGGCCGCAGCGATACTGATGGCAGACGCTGCCGTTTGAGCAAATCCGGAGCGTTCTATAGTTCGTTGCTTAGCCTTCGCGACGGTGGCAGACCACCTTCTGGACCCCCCCGCTGGAGGCTCCCTTGCTCTGCACCCGCCTTACCCAAGGTTCGCCACCAGATACGCCCGCACTTTTTCAAGATCGAGTTCCTCAATCCTTGGCGGGTCCTTCACTGATAGCATCCTGATCACGAACAACTCCCCGGCCTCGGGAAACTCGGCGTAGCGTCCCTTCGCAATTTCCAGGCCCGTGTCTCCTGCCACTCGCAAGCCGTCGAGGTGCGCCTCAAGCCGCTCGACCAGCCGCGCAAGCCGCACTTCGTCCATCTCGGGATTCTCATCTGGATGGAGCATATGGTGATCGTACACCGTCCACAGAAATGCCGCCATCTCGGCATGCTGGCGGACGATCTCCCGAAGAACAGGCGCTACTGGCATCAGTTGAGGTTCACCGATCCGCCACGAATGCGGTTCGCGGCACTTGCGTGGCTGGTCACATAGGTGCCGCGGATGGTGATGTGTCCGTCCTTTTCCATAATGATCGTCGCCTTGCCGCAACGAAGTTCAATGCGTTCCTCGCCGGTGATCCGCACGTGCTCGCCGTCGCGAACGACATTTGGCGTTGAAGACCTGCGCGCCGGCTCCACGATCCGGCCGACAATCAGCGGCCGCGTCGCGTCGCCGCCTTCGAAAAGCAGCGCCACCTCGGCACCGATCATAAGAGATGTGAGGTCGGCCAAGCTACGTGCAGGCAATGCGGTCTCGCGGGGGTTGCCAGGAAATACCACCAGCGGGATGCCGGAATCGAAACCTAGCAAAACGCCAATCACCACTCCCTCGATACGTTCCCGTGTGTCGGACATCTGACTGCCCCTCAATTATGATTGATCTTGCTGCCCTTCCAGGTGACCTCACCGGAAGCCTTGCCGTTGAACTTGCCACTGGCGTTGACTGAAATATCCTTGCCTTCAATCGTGATCGTGCCGTCCTTTTTCATTGCAATGGCCGCCGAGCCACACTTGATGACAACAGAGTCGCCAGCTTCAATCAGCAAATCCTGTCCAATCTTGATCAGTCCGTCCTCACCGACTTCGACCGCGCTACCCTTTGCGACCTTGACCGCCCGGGCCCCGCTGATCTCTGTGGTATCGTCCTCGCCAACCTTGGCACTGCGACCCTTGGCGATCTGATTTGTCTGCCCGCCGCCAATCTGGATGCTCTGATCAGTGCCGATATCCCAGTTATCAGACGTTCCGATGTCATGGCTCTGGCTGATGCCGACACTGACCGACCTGGTCGCGCCGATGGTGTTCATCTGCTCCGCTCCAACCGATCTGGTTTCCGACGCCCCTACGGTATCGATCCGGGCTGCCCCCACCGTGACCGTCTGGACGATGCCGACCGTCTGCGTGTGGTTGGAGCCGATCGTCTCGGCGGAGTTCGCGCCGATACCGATGGTCTCGTTTGCGCCAACGGTAAGTGAGCGGTTGATGCCCACCGTCTCGGTGTCGTTGGAACCGATATTGACCGTGCGGTCGACGCCTACCTTTGTTGTCTTGTTGTTGCCGACGTCCTCATCGAGGTTCACGCCGACGGAATGCTTTGCATTGTTGTCGATGCGGTCGGACTGGTCGTGCTGGACCAACTTGCCTCGGTCGTTCTTGATCAGCAGGTTGTGGTCCTTCTGCGCCTGAAAATAAACCTCTTCCGATCCGGCCTTGTCCTCGAAGCGCATTTCGTTCCAACCGCCGCCGCCCGGCGACGAATTCGTCTTCAACCCCGATTGGGTGGCATTTCCCGGCAGCTCGTAGGGCGGCATCTCCTTGCCGTTATAAACCCTGCCGGTGATAATCGGTCGGTCCGGATCCCCCTCGAGGAAGTCCACGATCACTTCCTGGCCGATACGCGGGATCTGGATGAAGCCCCACCCGGCTCCGCCCCAGGTTTGCGAAACCCGTACGAAGCAGGAACTGTTCTGATCCTTTTTGCCGATACGATCCCAGTGAAACTGCACCTTCACCCGCGCATACTTGTCGGTGAAGATTTCCTCCCCTGAAGGACCGACCACCGTCGCGGTTTGCGGCCCCCGCATGATTGGACGAGGCGTGATACGCTGCGGCCGGTAGATGATGGAGGTTGGAGCGACCTGAAGTGCTGCGTGGAAGGTTTCCTCCCCTGCATAACCAGCCGGACGGTAACCGGGGTCGAACAGGCGATATTCGGCGCGCAGGACAACATGCTCCGTGTTCTGGTCCTGCCGCCGGAAATTTTCCAGTTTGAAGGTGCAGCCTGAAGCCAGCCCCCGCACAGTACCGGCGGCGGTGATACGCTGATGCGCGGCCTGTATTTCCTCGCGTCTTACCAAGGCCACAGCGTCGCCGCGGCCCACATTCAGATGGGCACCTGGATGTCGGTAGTGCTCTCCCTGTGATTCTGCGTGAGAAAAGGGCTGTGTCGACTGCGCCATGAGGTCGGCGCCCGGCTTGGTGAAATCATAGTCCGTGTGGGCGTAGGCGCCCGGGTGAACGGAACTGGTTGCCACCCATTGCGTGATATATTCCTGGTCCCGCCGCACCGGGTCGCCTTCCGCGCGGAACTTGACCGTCGCATAGCCCGGCGCCGGCTTCAGCTTATTCATGGCGTCGGCGAGAATGAGCGTGTGCTCTCCGTCGCCATACTCGAAAAAATACATGATGCCTTCGTGCTCGAGCAGGCGCTGCACGAAGTCCAGGTCGGTTTCGTCATACTGCACGCAGTATTCCCTCGCCTCATAGGACCCCTGCAGCCGCTTTTCAAACTTAGCCGGCTTATATTTCGAGAATATCTGCTCGACGATTTCCACGACACTCATGTTCTGAAAGATGCGGCAGTCAGTGGTGTTGGCGAGCAGCCAGAGCCACGGCCGCAGCTCCGCCTCGTAATAAGCAAAGCCTTCCTCGATCCGCGTCAGGCGGAAGTCTGAAACGAGCCCGCTGAACCACCGCTTGGGATCTCCGGCCTCGCCCTCAACCGAAATTGACTTTCCAAGCAGTTTGAGCGCGTCGACGTTTTCGTCGGGGCTGACGAAACCGACGGTGAAGGCAAAACACCGGCTTATCTCGTCATGGCCGATGAGGTGCGTAAATGTCAGCGTCGCGGGCCCAAGCGGCGTCTGGACGGTTGTCTTGCGTTCTTCAGCCATTCGGAGAGTGCCCCTGTCTCGTGACGCCGGCATTCCTGTATCGTGAGCCTAGCACAAAGACCCGCCACCTCGAAAGCCGCATCGGCGTTGCCGAGGTCATACTCTCCGGACGAAGTACTGACGGGGATTGGGTTTTTTACGCGGTCACGCGATGATACCGATCGGCCATCATCACCCAGGCTTTTGCAGGGATCGGAGTTGGGCGGAGCACTTTGTGCCTCCGTGGATCCGGTCAGACATGCGTAGTCCCGCCATTAAGCCACACTTTCATCCCCAATCCTTTTCCCTAGGCGAAGCTGCAAAAATTGCATTACTATGGACGCTGTATTCTTGCCGTTCATCAGGACAACGAAGTCAACAATCTGGGCTTACCTGCCATGACGCAAAGAAGTTCGTGCCTTCGGCCGCAATGGATTTTTTTGATCCCGCTGTTGATGCTGTTTTTAACGGCGTTCTCGCAGATGGCCCATGCGGAGCGTAAAGCCGCTATCGTGGTCGGGAACGGCGAATATGAATTTGCGCCTTTATCGAATCCAAAAAACGATTCCAAGCTGATTGCCGCAACGCTCACCGAGCTTGGCTTCGATGTCCTGCTCTTCTACGACGTCAGGAAAGCCGCCGTCGGCGATCTCGAGAATGCAATCCGCAGCCACCTGGTCGGTGCCGATCTTGCCATTCTCTATTATGCGGGACACGCGCTCCAGCACGACGGACGAAGCTTGCTGCTCCCGGTCGACGTGCGGACGGGGTCTGCCAAGGAGGTTATCGATGACGCCATCGCCCTCAATGATCTCATAGACATCGTCAAGAACGATCCAGTCGGCGTCAAACTGATCATTCTGGACGCTTGCCGCAACAACCCGCTCACCACCGAAAAAGGACTGGAACAGGGCCTCGCCAACATGGAGGCCGGCGCCGGTCAGGTTCTCATTGCCTACGCTACCGGCGCCGGCGAAGTCGCCTATGACGGCACAGGCGCAAACAGCCCTTATTCTTTGGCGCTTGCCAATGCACTTCAGCAGCCGGGTCTCGACATCTACGACACGTTCAGAACAGTGCGGGGGGACGTGCGCCTGGCCACCAACGGATCGCAGATCCCGTGGATCACGGGATCGATCGAAACCAAATTCGTCCTGAAGCCGGCAGGCAGCGAGAAACCGGCGCCCGTGGTTGCTGGCGGTGACGGGGCACTGACGATCGATCAGGTTCTCTGGTATTTCATTCAAGACAGCGCGGATCCAACGGATTTCGAACGTTTTGCCAAGGCGTTTCCGAACAGCACGCTGGCCGCGGAGGCGGTCAAGCGTAGCAGCCTTGAGGTTGCCGAGTTGCAGCAGCGTGGTCTGTTCGTCAGCGGCGCACTTGCCGCCACCCCGATTTCCACTGAGCCGCCACCCTCCAATGAGGCCAATGCAGCTGCTGGGGCGGAGTTTGTCTTTCAGCAGGCAGGCGAGCGCGCCGTGAGCGAGACTTTTCGAATCTGGCCGCGCAAGATGCCAGACACACAAAGCGGCATGAAGTCTCTCGTTACAGATTGCGACCTGTACGCAGCCGATCCCAATGATCCTCAACGCGTGGTACCGGGCGTTACGAACGGGTTGGTGAACATCCGCGACGGGCTACGCTCCTGCGGCTACGCGCTGGCGGCGGACCCCGACAATCCGCGCCTGCAGTTCCAGTTGGCCCGCGTCCTCGAAATAGCCAAGCGCTATGACTGGGCGGAACATTTCTACCAACTCGCCGCCACGCAGCAATACAGCGCTGCCCTCGTCAATCTCGGATACATGGCCCGTGCCGGCATAGGCCGCGAGGTCGACTACAAGCGGGCTCTCGATTTCTACATGCAGGCGGCACCGCTCGGAAATCTTAGAGCGAGGACGAATGTAGGAACCGCTTACATACGCGGTCAAGGCGTCCCACAGAATCCCGAAGAGGGAATCCTATGGTACCGACTAGCGGCATCCAGTGGCTGGTCGAATGCAATCACTGCGCTCGGCGACAGCTTTCGGCGCGGCACCGGCGTGAAGAAGGATGATGTCGAGGCGACAAGGCTTTATGCCGCGGCGGCAGATGCCGGCCAGATCGACGCGATGACCAATCTGGGCCGTGCCTATGTCGGCGGCCTGGGCGTCGAGAAGGATGTCAAACGGGGCTTTGATCTGATGATCCGCGCCACGGAAATGGGTAACCAGTACGCGCCTCTCTATGCAGCTCGCATTCTCGTCAAAGGCGAGGGCAATGTTCGTCCCGATGCCAATCGCGCACTTTCCCTGCTCGAACTGTCGGCACGCCGAGGCTTCGAGGACGCCTATCTTGAGCTCGCCAAGGGTTACGCTACGGGCAGCTTTGCCCGCGGAAAGCCTGATTTGCGGAAGGCATATTTCAACGCGACACTCGCCACGCGTTTCAAAGTCGAAGAGGCGGAACGGACAAAGACCTCGGTTGGCGAGAAGCTGGACGCTGCTTCACGAGAGGAAATCGAAAAAGATGTCGAACTCTTCGTTCAACAGAATGGGCTTTGAGAGCACGGTAGTAGGGTCATAGTGGCATAATTGCACTGAACGCGGGGATGGCATTGCGCTGGATTGTCGAGAGAATTGGCCGGCTCTTGCGTTTCGGGAGGTCGAAGGACGCCGTCAGGATCGTCGATCCCACCGCCGCCGGGGACAGTCTTCAGTACGTCCTGCGAGACCCAATTGACGAAGCCAAACCCAGAAGCCTCATTTCCGTCCTTGGTGCCATGCCCGCTAATCTCGCCGAGATTCTTGACACTGCCGTCGAAGCTTGTAGGGCCAATGGCGAATTTCCAGTTATTGTTCTGTCAGAACTGCGTCCCGACCTGACCGCTGCAAGTTCCGCCCCTTTGGAATTTGTCCCAACCCGCAGCCACCTGCCATCACTTTCCCCCGAAATCTATGGCAGATACTCTCGTCGGCGCTGGTCTTTGATCATTGCGAAATGGGATATCGCCAGTGAAATCACAATCTCATCGACCATCGAGGAGTTTCTTGCCGATCAGCTCGGCGCGGATGTTTCCATGAGCTCACATTCGAGCAATCGCGGCATGCAAGGGACGGTCAGCGCGGATGCTGAAGACAAGCTGCTCGACCGCTTTCGCGGCCATGGCGGCTCCATTAACGAAATTCAGGCGCCCCAGACGCCGGCGAACCTCGGTGCGGAAGGCATCTGATAGCGCCAGGTCGAGCGTCGTCGTCACACGATCCGACTCCGAGTACCGTAAGCAAAGACCCAGGCCCGCAGTTTGGGCATAAACGGCGCGAAGATGCTGATCGTCCATTTCCGGCGCCTGGTTGGGCACGAAGATCGAGGGGATCCCTCCCAGGATGCTCTCATGGAAGCTGTTGTACCCCGCGGTGGTGACAAGAAGATCGATCGCGCTGGCGCACTCAGCCAAGGGGTAAACGCTTGTCCGCAAAACGCTCGGCCATTCCTGCTTGGGAGGTGGCGCCAACGGATTGAGGACCTGAACCGTCTGCACATTCCGTCTGGCCAGATCGGCGAAGATCAGACTTGGGAGATCCTGCAGGTCGAAATTGCGTTGCGAGCCCAGTTGTACTGCAACCGTGAACCGGTCCGGGTTGACGCCAAGCTTGGCGGCCGCTTCTCTCCTGGGCAGGCCGGAACCCGGATCCAACAGAAGCACAGGGGGAACAGCAACTGCCCCGGGCATATCGCGGGTCGGACCATGGTCTTCGTCATGCGCAAATTCGCCTGGTTCGATCACCATGTCGAATATGTCCTGAACGCCCGGCTCGAAATTGTGGGAAAGACGCCACAACGCACGCCGGATCCAGATCCAGGCGAGGTCGCGTCGGCATTCGGCAACGGCAATTAACCCTGGAAACGGCCTGTTTCCATCAAACACCACCGCCGAGGCATCAAACGCCTCCACTGCCGTCACCAGCTCCTGCGCATAAGCCCTGTTCCAGCTTTCATCCGTTACGCCGATTGCCAAACCGGAAGGAGTATAGTCGACAGCGTGACCTCGCGCGTGGGCCAACGCCGATCCGGCCGATCGAGTAAAGAAAATCGGATCCGTATCATCGGGCAGCCGCTCCGCGATCGCCATTAGTCGTGTGATATGACCGAGCCCGATGCCGTTTGTCGCCACAAGAAGCACTCGGCGCTTCTTGCCTATACGTCGCGGGGCGGGTTCAGGCGTCACACTTTCGGCAGTCTTGCCAGGTGAACATCCGCTGCCCGCCGTCCGGCTGTTTTCCAGCCAAGAAGCCCTGCGAAGCTCAAGATCATCATAGAGGCGTGCCATGCGTTGCGGATATTGATCGATCGCAAATTTCCTTCGGACGAGCTCCTTCGCGGCATTTGATTGTTGGAGATAGGTCGAAGGAGAGGCAATGAGGCGCTCGATGACGCTTCGCGTTTCTGCAATGTTGCAGTAGACCGCGCCATCTTCGAACAGGCCTTCAAATGAAGGGTCAAGCACTGTCACCAAACCGCTGGCCATCGCTTCTGCGATACATACTCCGAAGGCTTCCACCCATTGCCGACTGTGAAAATAGACATAGAAATCAAGGCGTCTGAGAAAGTCTGGGACGCTGTTTTGCGCGAATGGACTGATCTGCCAGTTTGAGCCGATCCACGGCTGGATTGGCCCTGGGACGCCGCCCAACACCTTGATGGCAAAATTGGGTGCGTCAGGGTAAGCTGCCCGCAGGTCATCTGCAGAACTGGGCCATTTCGCCGGGTCTCCCCTCGTGTGGCGTCCCAGATTCACGATACCTGCCGGAGGTGATCGCTCGGGCATCGCCCATTCAGCGGCGTCGACCATATTATACAAATCGTGTCGGAGAAGCGGAGGACTTTCGGTCCCAATACTGTTGAACTGTGACCGGACCTTTGGCCCAACGGGAGCGAACGCGACTGGAACACCAAAGAGCCTGTCCAATACGCGTCCCACGACCGTCAGATCGTATTGCGGAACGCGATTACCGTCGAACAGAGGATGATGAACCACGCAAACGACGCGGTGAGGTCTTAAGCGCACCGGCGAACTCGGCATACGCCCAAAAACTGCAGGATGGTGAGCCAGAAGAATGTCGCAGGTTGCCTCTTCCGACCCTGTTAGCCAGACGGTATTCGATTGTTCAATTGTGGTGGCCGTGCGACTGTCGAAGACGCCTAAGTCGCGGGTGCGCTGTCCGAGGATGGGCAGTAGCCCACAACTCACTTCCCACTGTCTCGCCGCCTTGAGCTCGGCTCTCAGTGCACTCGACGTACCGCCAAGAAATCGTGGGTCGGCAGCATGAACAACGTCAAAATGCATCAGCCAACCCCGAGATTATTTGCTGCACTCGGAATACCCTACCCTCAAATGAGCTTGAACCCTGTTTCAAATACCCTGATGCAGCGAGACATTTCCACCGCGCTGGTCGCAGCCTCGCGAGGCAGAGAACAGAACGGGCGCTAATAGGCTGATCCGCGGCCCCAGCCCCGTTCGGATTGGGTGTCCAACTTCCGTACCGCAACAGGTTGCCGTTGAACCCCCTTCTTCATCTTTTCGACCGCCAGGTTGCCGTAGCAACTGCGAGGATGCTTCGCGAGGAAAGCCTGATAGGATTGACGCGTGTTCAGCTTTTGTGCCCGGCGCCAATCGGCAGATTCAGCTCGACTCGGTGGCGCACTTTGACAGTTACGGGCATTGGTTGGCGCAAAGGGTTGGTACGTCCAGGACGGCACGCATGCCGTCAAAAAGACCGAGAAAAGGACGGAAACACGTTTCAGCATGCGAGACGCTCCAATCCGGGATTTAGGCTAAAAACCTACAAGGAAGAGTAGAATAACTGTCGCCAAATAACAAGCTCCGCAGTTCGCACCGACGTCCACGCGCCCTCCTTGCGAGGAGAAAACTATTCCAGTAGCTCCGAGCTTACTGGCACAAGCTTTCTCGATTAACGCCGTCAAACATCGTTCCTATAGGGCCGGTGAAACCGACCCGGACCGCAGTCGCGAACGGCGTGCCGGGCGCGGCATTCTCGTGTCGCGTTCCCTTATAACAACTGAAGCCTATGTGCCTGCCCATGACTGCCCAACAGAGGATCTAGTATGACTGAAAATAGCTCCGCCAATAATTTCCCTCCCGGGTACGAACTGCCAAAGGTATGGCATTGGGAAAAAGGCAACGGCGGACAGTTTGCCAACATTAACAGGCCCATTGCCGGCCCCACCCACGATAAGCTTCTGCCTGTCGGAACGCATCCCCTGCAACTCTACTCGCTGGCAACTCCGAATGGCGTGAAGGTCACTATCATGCTGGAGGAACTGCTTGCGCTCGGCCGCAGCGGAGCGGAATACGATGCGTGGCTGATTAGGATCGGCGATGGCGACCAGTTCGGTTCCGGCTTTGTGGAGGTCAATCCAAACTCGAAGATTCCAGCACTGATGGACCGTTCTACAGCTGAGCCGACACGGGTGTTCGAAAGCGGATCAATCCTTCTTTATCTGGCAAGGAAATTTGACGCCCTGATACCACAGGAGCACAAGGCACAGACGGAGACGATGAATTGGCTGTTCTGGCAAATGGCCTCGGCGCCCTACCTCGGCGGCGGCTTTGGCCATTTTTACGCCTACGCTCCAATGCATATCAAATATGCCATTGACCGTTTTTCGATGGAGGTGAAGCGTCAGCTTGACGTGTTGGACCGTCATCTTGAAGGCAACCGGTTCATGGCGGGCGACGAATACTCGATTGCGGATATCGCAATTTGGCCCTGGTACGGGAACCTCGCGCAAGGAAAGGCATACGGCGACTCCGCAACCTTCCTTGATGTTGAGACCTATAAGAACCTGCAGCGCTGGACTGCTGAGATCGCAAGCCGGCCGGCGGTCAAGCGCGGCCGCATGGTCAACCGGATCAACGGCGATCCTTCAGAACAACTCCATGAACGACACGATGCCTCCGACTTCGAAACGCAAACACAGGATAAGGTAGGCTAGAGGCAGAGGGGCCGTCTTTAATCGGTTGGTTGCGAAGGTTTTGGCTGCAGGCCCACGTCAAACCTGCCGATCTTGATCTTGCGCTTCCAGCCGTGCCCTTCGAAGTCGCTCGCTTTTTTCTTCCCTTTTTCGGCGCTCTTCCTCCGAATTCTGGCGAGCGAAGCGCGTCGTTTCTTCGAAAGCATCGAGCCGTTGCTGCCTGCTCGACCTCGAGGATTTTCTGTTGCCGTGCTCTGTCATTTCCATTCTCCTCGCGGGGGTCGTCGTGTCATTCGCACTCCTGAGCCGCATCCCATGGTGTCCAATCCTGCATACAGCAGTTGCAGCGCAGGATGCTCGCGCGCCGATGAATAGATTTTCACCTGCTCTTGTCTGCGCGAGAAAAGAGAAACGTTCTGCTTCACAAACCGTTCAGTGCGGCACCGTACGAGCGCTTTGACTGCTAGATAGGACGATGCCATCTCGAGGAAATGGCCACTGTCGAATTCCTCAACCTCGATGAGGCAGCTATGTTCCACGTTCTGATGAGATGTTTGCGGCATTCTGATCATCGGTGCCAAATGTCATTCGCATTTCATGTGCCGGCTCGCGCCAAGACTGCGATAAAGCGCTTCTCCTGCTTTTGACGAATGCAGTACAATACCCGTGCAACCGCGGCTCTTCAAATACGCAACAGCCTTGGACCTAAGCTTCGTGGCAACGCCCAATCCTCTAAACTCCTGCTCGACCCAGAAACCAGAACCACGTAACGCCCATCGCCTCGATCTCGAGGATCCAGCGATCTCCTGTCCTTGGATTGCGATGCGTCGCACTCCTATCGACACAATTGTCGTCATCAAACTTACCGACGGGTCGGCGTCGGGGTAACCGAGCAACAATCCGGCATTAACGCCCAGCGGAAGCGTCGCTAGCCTCGTCCAGGCGGCAACAATCGAAGGAACCGAAGAAGTTGGAAATGGAGATCATTTCGGCTCTGATAGCCACATGCTTGTTGAGGCTGCCAATCACCTCCTGTGCCAGCCCGGAATCAATGGTTTCGGGGATGATGCAGCAAGTACTGTCACTGACGCAGAACGCCGTGTCGGCAACCCCGCAGCGCGCTAACAAAAGAGGCTCGCCACGAGATACCTGAGGCGAGCCCTTAGCATGTGATGTTGCGCCACGATAACCTACCCGTGACAAATGAAAATCTGACGCATAAAGATTAAGTAACTACTAAAATGCAAGTGGAACACAGTGTTTATGCACTGCGGCTGAGATCGACCCATCATCCTTAAAAAACCACGACGTTCCCAGGGTTCCTTATAGCTTCGGGCTTTTCGGCCACACCTTCAGCCTGGATGTAGATCCATTTCAAGTCGCAAACCATTTTCAGCCCGCCAACCGAGCCGGATCATGCGCGCACCCTTACGGCGGCTGCCTCACTGAGGCAGTCGCCAGACGCCAGGCTGGCGCTTGGGGTCATTTCCGCTGACCCGCTGAACTGGACCGTATTACGCGACGCGGTACGCCAACCCAAGGCACAAGCCAGAGATGAAAAGTATCAATGCGATTGCGAACTTCGTTCGATCAGTGAAAGCATAGAACGAGGCCTCGGGAGGCGCTCCGTCGATACTGTCGGCGGGTGTCTCCTCTTCTGGTTTTTCAGGATCGCCCGCTAATGGCCGCAGGTTGCACGGAATATCGGCAGTTGAAACGACGACCCGTCTCACGCTGGCCTCATCAAACTTCACAGAAAAGGAAATCTCCTTGCTCTCTTTGATCGTCAGCAAGGCTTTCCGTGCGGCGGCCTCCTCGTTTTCGGCTTCGACAAGTGACGTGTGCATCACGAGATAATGCGGCATTCGATCCCTCTTGCTGTGCTGTTCGACGGTGATCGGCAACTCCACCGGCCGCGTCAAGCGCTAGAGCGTGATAATGTGTGCCCCTGACCCAAAATCCGGTTCCACGCCAGAGCCGGTCGAGAATGAAAGATCATTGGGCCTGCATCGGACGGATTAGGGTGCGCTGCATATCGGCGGCCAATGCCGTCGCGGCTTCTCCAGCGTGCTAAGCTCTTTTGGTACTCCCGTCGAAACATCATTGCTTTCTGCCCCAACCACGAGCCCAAGACGCTGCGCCAACATATGCGCATCGGCAGGCGCTCGAACTTTAACGTCGTTCTCGAAATAGAGGTAAACATACCGCCCCTTTTTGGACGGGGGGAAAGCGGCGCGGTAACCCATTCCGCGTAAATGGGCTCTTCGCCGCGGGCCCATGCAGTAACCCGCCGCTCGGCCCAGGTTTTCAAAGCGTCATCGTAAGAAACGATAAGAGGAAGCTTCCCGCACGCCCATCCACTTTCCGGGCCTGCGAAATATGCGCATCACAAACAACCGAGAACCACGACTGATGATCCTAGTGTTCAATAATGCGACCTAGCATTCGATCTTGGACATTTTCTGGTCCGACTATTAACGCGGCGATTGAAGTTGCGCGTTCCCGCTCGGCGTAGTTATTGATGTATCCCTCTAGCAGCATGACAGGACCCAGCATCTTGATCGTGATGGCAGAGTTATCCAGATCGGGGTCGGCGGACATTGCCGCTTCAACGGATGCAATAGTCGCAGCCGAACTATGACCGCTCGTGCAATGCTGTTCATGGCTAAAGCTGTCTGATCCGAACTTCATCGTCTTTTCTCCTTCCGGCTCCCTTAAGAAACAGTCGAAGGATCATTAAGTTCGGGCGTTGGACTTAGGTCTGAATGAGAGGCGACGATCCATCGCTTACCTCCATGAGGCTTAGAGTCAGAAAACGCGAGCGTTGTCAGTGAGGCAATGCTCTAGTCTAGCGTTTGCGGCGGGCCACACTTGGAGTGGTTCGCATTCGTCTACGCAAGTCGAGAGATTCATTTTAGCGGCAATGAAAGGATGAGCTGGGCTAAAGAGATCCCAGAGAATATTGTTGCTTATTTCAATGTCTTACCTCGAATACTTCCACTGTTAGGAAAGCTACGCAAGCAGGCTTCCATGGCTTAGTGGCGTCGATAGACTGAAGGCTAAGTGGCCGGCCGACCCTCAAGCAGGAAGACTAGCCTTCGCTCAGCCGACTTTGATCGCGCAGATCAAGTTTCCCCGATTGTCGATGCCACACTCCGCCATGCATTAGAGCCGTGAGATCCAGGACAATATTGTTGTCCATGGCCGAGAAAATGCAGGCTAAAACAGGCAGGGCGCTCGACCCTTGCGGGGAGCGCCCTGCCAAACCCGGACGACCGCAGGCGGCAGAAATCTGCTCGGCAAGGATCATCGAAACGGGTAGTGGGGCGTTATTTGGTGTGCGCCTGTTCTTTTTCAAGCTCTTCCGTCCGTTCGAGTTCAAAGAAGTAGATTTGGTCTTCGCCTTTGATCGTCATCACTCCCATGATCTTTCTTTCATCGACGCGGCGGAAATAGTCGACAATCGGCTGCTCGTCATAGACCATCGCCGTACTCTCGGCGCCGGCAAACCGCATGATCCTCAGGCAAGCCACCGGACCACTCGCCTGAAAACCGCGGCGCAGATAGGAGAACAGGATCCGCGCCGCTCCCGTGCGCCCGAGCTTGTGGAAACGAAGTGCCAGGCAAACCGGTATCCGTGCTGGATCGATGGCAATCAGGCGCCGCTCTCGCGTCCAAAACAGTAATGCGTCTGCACGCATGTCCGCCCTAAACCGCTTTCCGAACCAGCCAAGATTTTCCAGCACGCCGTCGAGCGGGTGCCCGGCGGGGATGCCGCGCCCCTGCCACAATCCGACGATTTCGATCGGCTCGACCGGCGGCAGGCTTCGGAATTGCTCAAAGGCGGCGGTTTGCCGTTCTTTCATTCGATGACCTGTCCTTGCTTTTACGCTCTTTCGCCAGCCGTCTGGATCTCGCGTCGCGTCGCGCAGGTCGCAACTCCTCCAGCGTCGGCATCCACCAGCCCCGATCGAGCTCACTCTTGTTGGGTGGCGTTCGTGCAGGCCATGTCGTGACCAGTTCTTCAAGTGTGCCTGCGCGCCACGACGCCCAGACATATTCTACGCTTTCCGTTGCGGGAAAGTAGAACGAGTTGACCGTGGGCCGGTCCGCTAACTCGCCGTCAGTGCCGATGAAACAGACGACTCCGACATGCGTCCCGATCGCGCGCGCGAAAGGCGGGCCATCATGTGCGGGAACAGGGTATCGCTTCCGCCGACGCTCCCGTGTCCTCGCCTTGGACAAGCTCTCTTCTTCCGTTCCCTTGATGGCCTCCCGCCGCGCGCGCCTCGCTTCGGGCTCACTGCGCTCGGAAGCCGCTTCGATCGCCGGCCATCGACTGCGGAGGTCCTCGAACGACCGGTAAGGAACAGTCCATAAGCGGCGATCAACGTCCCAGCGTGCATAAGGGATCTCCCGGATCTCCTTGATGACACTTCGTGAATAGGGCGTCCGGATCTGGAACGTCGCCGTCGCGGCTTCGAGATATCGGCTTTCGATCGGATCGAATGCAAACGCGTCCCTGCCCTTTTCGTCAGCAAATGCGTCTGCCTCAGCCTCCACTTCGGCGAACCATCGGCTGATACGTCTTTCCGCAGTACGACCGGGCACGAACCAGGCGTTCAGGCTGTCGCTCCACCGCGCACGAGGAAACGCTTCTCGAAACCGCTCCACCGTTATCCGGTCGTGCGGCAGATCAGTCGTTGCACCGACACGCCAAGGCCGGGTGGCCGTGGTTTTTGCTTCTCTGTCCATGTGCCATGGCCTTAAGACACAACTGGCAACTCCTGCTGGCCGTTTTGCTTCTACGAGACGCTTGATTGCCTCTTCAAGCGGTCGCTCACCATCACAATAATCCTGCCAGGCTGAGCTTTTCGCAAGCAGCACAGTCACCGTTCGAACAGGGAACCGCGCCGGGTCGAGATCGGACTTTTGCTTGTGCCCAGGTCAGCGGCATAGAGATGGTACCGCCTGGTCGCGCCCGCGGCGACAGAGGCGCGCCACGGCCGTCGCCATGCGATCGTTTCGTAGATAGTCAAGAAACAAATTTTGCCGTTCCGAAGGCTTTTGGTCACCTTGATAAGATGGAGGTCGGGGTATCGCGCCATCAGCTGGCAGACATCATGCGCAATCCTTTCGCTTCCGCCAAGGGCCGTGCGCGCCATCAGTAGTAGGGCGAGACACACGCCTGTCGTGGGCCATAATACGGCTGGAACGTGTTGTCATAACTCCTGTAGGATCGATAACGCGCATAACACCAGCGCGTATGCGCATTGCCACCGTAATACGCTCTGCGATAGTATCGAGGCGCATAATAAGACGGGCCGTAGTAACCCGGGTCGTAGTAGTAGTCAGGCGCATAATAGTTCGGCTGCGCCAGCAATCCGCCGACTATTGCGCCTGCCGCGAGACCGCCGAGCGCCCAGCCCCACCCCCCGTTGCCGTGATGGTGATAGTATCCGCCGTGGTAGTAACCGCCGTGGCCGCCATGATAGTCCACCCGCTGCGCCTGCGGGGAATCGATCTTCGGGGCGACGATGGTGGGGAATGCCATGGCCGGCGGGACGCTCGTCAACGCCGTCGCAAGCGACACGGCAACGAATGCTAGCCTTTTCATCGGCTTCCCTTCCGTCAACTTTGCAGTCCACCATTATACCGCGGAAAGGACGATGTCGCACTTGATTTCCAGTGGGCGGTGAACGGTCCAGAAAGGCTGTCTTTTACCTCACTGCTCCTTTGATCGCTCAAGGCCAGCTTGGCCAGAACCCTTTAATCCAAAGCGGCCCGCGATCGCGAGAGAAGCGCAGGCGTTGCCTAAAAAGAGCTAAGCTTCTCCCCCTCTGGCATGGGAGATTTCGTCCTGTACAGGATGCTGGGTGTCCAGTTGTGCCCTGTTTGAGCCGCACCTCTCAAAGATACCACGTCGCGACTGTCATCAGGTTAGCTGCGTCATCACCTTCCAGCCGGGACAGCCCAGAGTAACAAACCCATCGATCTGCAGTATGCCGGCATCGGCATCGACGACGATATATCCTTGTCACCATACACCAGGCGGGCCAATGACAGGCGATCCGTCACCGCAGTTCAATATTGACAGCCTTCGGGCCTTTTCCTCTGTTATCCGGTTCCGTTTCGAATGAGACTTTCTGCCCCTCGCGGATGGTCTGGATCCCAGACGCCTGAAGAGCCGAGATGTGCAGGAACACATCGCTGCCGCCCCCCTCAGGACTGATAAAACCGAACCCCTTGTCTTCGTTGAAGAATTTCACCGTGCCCGTTGCCATTATAACCTCCAGACTAAGAATACGATCAACATGGAGCCGACGTGCAGCCTACGCAAGCGGAAATATGGGCCTCATCCGCTGATCCAGAGGCTGCTCTCTGCCAGGATATTTCGCCCGACCTATGACTGCCGAAGGCGCCTTGCCGCTTCACTGTTGTCGGCCGATCGGAAGAGGTTTACCTTTGCGACGATATCGGGACGTGACTTACTGTGTTTTGCGTTGTGGACCAGGCGCGGTCTCTCGGCAATCCCGCGCATCGTTGGCTCACGACGCAGCTTCAGATTGACTGGCGTCTCGTTTCCAGTTGGAGGCAACTCATGGGTCAGATGATGAAGGCCGCTGTCGTTCGACAGTTCCGCACACCCCTGGTGATCGAAGATGTGCCAGTGCCATCTCCGCATCCGGGGCAGATACTCGTCAAATATGAAGCGACTGGCGTGTGCCATACCGACCTCCATGCAGCCAATGGGGATTGGCCGGTGAAGCCGAGCCCACCATTCATACCGGGGCACGAGGGCGTTGGCTATGTTTCGGCAATCGGCGCCGGTGTCACGAGAGTGAAGGAGGGCGACCGTGTTGGCGTGCCCTGGCTACACAGCGCGTGCGGCTACTGCCCGCAGTGCCGAACCGGTTGGGAAACACTCTGCGCCTCGCAGTCGAACACCGGATACTCCGTCAATGGCACCTTCGCCGAGTATGGGCTCGCTGATCCTGAGTTCGTCGGCACACTGCCTGACCATTTGGAATTCGGCCCCGCTGCCCCGGTTCTTTGCGCGGGCGTCACCGTCTACAAGGGATTGAAAGAGACAGAGGTGCGCCCAGGCGAATGGGTTGCCATTTCGGGCGTGGGAGGCTTGGGTCACATGGCCGTCCAGTATGCCAAGGCGATGGGCATGCATGTCGTCGCCGCCGACATCTTCGAAGAGAAACTGGCTTTGGCAAAACAGCTCGGAGCGGACGTCACGATCAACTGCAAGGCTGGCGACGCCGTCGAGCAGGTTCGGAAGGCGACCGATGGCGGTGTACATGGGGCTCTCGTTACGGCGGTCTCCCCTGCCGCCATGGAGCAGGCCTTTGGCTTCCTGCGATCGCGTGGGACGATGGCACTCGTCGGCCTGCCACCGGGGATGATATCGCTGCCTGTGTTCGAAACAGTCCTGAAACGCATAACAGTTCGGGGATCGATCGTCGGTACGCGCCAGGATCTGGAGGAATCGCTGCAATTCGCGGCCGAAGGAAAGGTCACACCTCATTTCTCCTGGGAGGGTCTCGAGAGCATCAATGACATTTTCCACCGTATGGAAGCGGGAAAGATCGACGGTCGCATCGTCATGAGATTGTAACGCTTGTACCAGCCAACCGACGGTTCCGATTTTGGACACAGGGTTCGCAAGGCGGCATTGCGATCGGAAATCGTGCGGGCGGGATCCGCTCGGTTGCGAAACGACCTTAGGTAACTCAGAACCGTGCCGCTGCGGGAGATTTTCACTCCGACAGCCGGTTCGAGGCATAGCAGAGCCAATGACCTTTGGCCCACGGAAGGGTATCGCCATGAACAAGGGCTTGTTGTCTGATGCGCGTGACGGACTATCCAGAAGAGATCTTCTGCTGGTGGCGGGAACCGCCGCCGCGACGATCGCCAGTTACAGCAACGGCGCCAAGTCCGCGTCTCAGCCCGATGCATTCTCCATCAAGGAGGTGAAACAAAGCGAGGATATTTTTACCTACATCTCCAGAATGAAGGGCAGTTTTGAACCGACCATATACCAGCAGGTCATCGGTGCTGCCAACGAGTTCAAGGAGGGAGATCAAGCAATCGGCGTTGGCGCCGACAACGATGCGACGCGACGAAATGCACGCATTCTGTTGACGAATACCAAGCTCGCAGACCTCTACGCGAGGCCATTGTTTCAGGATGACCTGCAACAACTCATCTGGCAGACCACCGACCAGGCCCAGTACGAAAAGGTCAAGGACTGGACCATGGGCGATTTGAAGGAATTTCTTCTCGCCGAGCCAGAGGACGAGATTAGGGGTGTCATGAATGGCCTGACCAGCGACACCATCGGCTGCGTGCCGAAATTGTTGAGCAATGAAGAGCTCGTCTCCGTCAGCCGAAAGATCTTTAACGCAATGCCTGGCACCAAGCTTGGCGCGAAGGGATACATGGGCGCACGCATCCAACCCAATTCACCGACGGACCATCCCGACGACATAATCTGGCAGGTCTTCGACGCATTTTCGTATGCCACGGGCGATATCGTCATCGGCACCAATCCTGTTGACAGTACGGTCAACAGCGTCGCCACTGTCGAACGTGCGCTCAAGGACGTTGTCGACACCTTCAAGCTGCAGGATGTGATCCCGTGGTGCGTTCTCTCGCACATCGATGTCCAGGCCGAGGTAGGCGACAGCTTCCCTAAAACCGTCTCCACGATGTTCCAGAGCCTTGCTGGAACTGACGATTGCAACAAGATCTTCGACATCACGATCGACAAGATCGTGAAATATGCGCGGGCGAAGAAGGGGCAGCGATATGGCCTCTACTTTGAAACCGGACAGGGCTCGGAATTCACCAATGGGGCGGCGAACGGCGTCGACATGATGGTTCTTGAGTCACGAAAATACGGCTTCAGCAGGGCTGTAGGATTGGAGCTTGCCAAAGTACAGCCCAAGGGCGCCTGGCTTCACGTCAATGATGTCGCCGGTTTTATCGGGCCGGAGGTTTTCAAGAGCCGCGACCAACTCGTGCGATGCTGTCTCGAGGATTTGGTCATGGGCAAGCTCCATGGCCTGACCATCGGTCTGGACATTTGTACGACATTGCACATGACAGTGAGCCTTGATGACCTGGATTGGTGCCAGGATCAGATCATGCCGGCCAATCCCGCTTATCTGATCGCGCTGCCAACGAAGAACGACCCGATGTTGAGCTATCTCACCACATCGTTTCAGGATCACGTGCGCTTGCGCGAAAAGTTCGGCTTTAGGGTCAACGATGCGATTTGGGACTTCTACAAGCGGCTCGGCGTGGTGGACAAGGACAACCGTTACACGGCGAATTATGGAAATCCCCTTTGGGTGTACTTCCAATATCGCCTGGCCAAGGGTGACAAAAGATCGCGTGAGCAGGTCTATGCGGAAGGCCGGCAGAAGATGCGGGAGATTGAGAAGCGAGGAGTCGACATTGCCACAGGGCATGGAAGGAACAGATGGGATCTCAATCAGACGCTTTCGACCAAGGTCAAAGGCTTGTACGAGGATGCGAAGCAGTCCCTCTGGACCGAATTCACGCCCGAGTTTATCGCCGGCATTCCCGATGCCGTTTCAGTGCACACACAGTCCAGGGATCGCAATGACTACATAGCCCACCCCATGAGCGGCGAGATGTTGAACGCGGAAGGATTGCGGGACGTCGAAAGACTGAGAGATGCCTGGGGAGAGGATATCCCTCAAGGTCAGATCGTCATTTCCGACGGACTAAATGCAAAGGCCATCATGGATGATGGGCATCTTGCGCCCTATCTCGAGGAGATGCGCCGGCTGCTGGCCACAGCTGGCGTCGCAATGAGCAACAAGAACATTGTTGTTACCAGCGGAAGGGTGAGAGCCGGATACAGGATCGGCGAGGTACTTTTCGCAAGGGCAAATCCCAACAGCTTCCGAGGCATTCTTCACATCATCGGCGAGCGACCAGGGACGATGCATCACGCCTATTCCGTCTACATTACTGTCGCCAAGGGCAAGCGATGGTCCGAAAAGGATATCGATCACGACATCACCAAGCTTGTCAGCAATGTCGCGGACACGGCCCTGCCGCCCAACGAAGCCGCCAGAGAAACACTGACCATCATCAGGGAAATCGTCGGACGGAATGTAAACGGCAGCCGTCGCTACGGGGAATAGAAAGGCCGCGTACGGGTGCTCCTCTCCCCGTTATCAGGACCGCAGGTCCAGACCCGATCAGTCGATCCTCCGACCCACGCGCACCAGGTGTTCGTCCGGATCGGACACGGCAAATTCGAACATGCCCCATGGCTGCTTGACGGGTGGATAAAGAAGCCTGCCTTTTAGCCGGGCCGCCAGTTCTTCGACATCGTCAGCGTAGAAGTAGATGCCGAACGGGCTCTTGCCGGGAACGAGCCAGTCCTCGGCAGCTTTCGTCAGGTGGATTTCGGCGCCTCCGTCGTCCGTCAATATCACGTAATCGCCGTAGTCCTCAGAATCCGGATCGCGACGGAAGCCCAGCAGGCCGTAAAAGTCTTCGCTCGCAGCGAGATTGTTGCAAGGTATAACGGCGACGACCCTTCGCTTCTCGGACATAGGTAGGCTCCAGCTTGTTGTGATCGATATCCGAATAGCACCGGAGGCCCTTTTGGGAAAAGATCGAAGCCAGCCCCAATGGGCGGCAATGGACATTGACGCGCCGATGGCCATTTTATGGATCGCTTCACCAATTTCCCCCGGTGAACCAAGTCAGAACGTGCGCGAAACAAAGGACGGTCACAGAATACCATCCCACGCGGCGCCTTAGACCGCTGGGAGCTCCGCCTATCCGCCGCCTCTCTGGCACGCAGAGTGTGACCAGACTTTACTTCACCAGGTTGCGCGCAATCTGCACAAGCGCACCGTCACTGGCATCCGACGTCTCTGTTTGATTTCCAGCCTCAAGCCAGCAGACGTTCATAACTGCCAGAATATCCTCATTCGATTGGGCCACACCAGCCGCGTCAAAGTCTCTCCTGATAATGGCAAGGATATCGTTGCGCTTGACGTCAACCGCCCCTCGGGCAAGCTCATCCGAGTATGCTTTGGCATTTTCTTCGGCAAGCGCCAGTTTTTCCGCCGCCCAGATACCAACCAGCTTGTTGCGCCTCACCATTCTCATCACATCTATCCGAAGGCTAGCCATCGAAAACCCTCCGTTGCGTGTCTGCCTGCATCATATCCTTGTCTGCGATCCCCGACAAAGACGATGAATGGAACTGGCCCTTGAATAATACGTTGCGTGGTCGGCGAACTTTATCTGGACGCAGCGCCAGCTGAAGGCTGGAATGGTGTGGCATTTTCTCGATTTTAGTCGTTACAAGGGGCAGCGTTGCTTGATGGATGGGTTGAAATGACGGCTTCTTTCGTTGCAGATTCTTTAATGTCCAAACGCTCTCTTCGCCCTGCTTGTGCTCAGGCGGGGCCTTTTTGCCTGACCAACCTGATCCGATGCCAGAGTTTTTGATTACACTCGCGATCACCATCGCCGCGTATCGTTATGCCGATGGCCTGAAGCCACAACTGCCGCTCCGTGGGTCGGCGGTGCGGATGACTATCTAAACCTGATCCATCAGCGTTTCTGCCTGAACAGGAGTGCGTAATCCGCACGCTGTGAACCCGTGGCAGCCTAACGCAAACAATTGTCTTCGGGCAGCAAGATTTCGACCGGTCGAAAACGGTACTGGTTTTGCGCGGAGACGAAGTAATTGAGTGTCAATGCACGGCAATGCGACCGGAGGGCTGGGATCTGGTTGCATTGCCGGTCGTACTGCGGCCGGATGGGTCCTTCCGTTCAATCAAAGCGCAACTTGCAAAAGTGCCCCCGTGCAGAACGGCTGACGGTCGAAGATGCGACCAATCTGCTACGCGCACCGAGGAGACCGGGAAGTCTCGCCATCGCGCCCGCCCGCAAAAACGCCTCTGGAGGAGGAACTGATGTCAGCGAGAACGCTGCGGGAAGAATTCGAGCACCTGTCACGCTTCGTGTGGGTGTCGTGGAACAACAGCGGTCGCGAGCAGGCTCTGCTCGTGGCCCGCAGCTTCGCCGCCGACTTCCCCTTGGTCGGCACGGCCGAAGACTTCATGCGCCGCGCCGAAGCAATGCGACAGGAGCCCGGCAGGCTGACCCAAAGCTCGACGCAACCGCCCTCCACGCTTTCCGCCATCTGCGCGAAAGCAACGGAATAGCTCGGCCATTGCGCAAGCAGATCAGATGGCGACGTCGGCGCCATGCGACGAACGGCACGTCACAAGGGCCGACTGGCAAGTCGCGCGTATGTCACCGGGATAAATGAGCCTGACGGGAACGAGAGGTGCGGTCCGAGTTTGCGTATAAAAAGAGAGCATCATGCTGTTGCTTCGACTGTCGGGATTTGGACAGGAGCGCGCCGAAATTCAAGCGGGCTCTTGCCTGTCCAACGGCGGCAAGCGTGACTGAAGGAGCTCGGATGGTGAAACCCCAACAACCAGGCAATCTGGGACGCCTGAAGATCGTCTTCGAGGTAACGCATCGCAAGCTCACGGCGCATTTGATCCAGGACCTCACTAAAGCTTAGGCCCTCGGCCGCCAATTTACGAGCAAATGTCCTCTCACTCAAACCAAGTCGTTTTGCAACGGTTCCTATGGACGCCTCGGCATGCGGCAACAGAGGCGCAATATTGTTTTCCACGATCGTTCGGAACCGGCTGGTATTGGCCATGCGGGTTGTCATCGCCTCGTCGCACATCTTCAGTATCAGTTCGTTGAGAAATGGGTCGTCTCCAACGACCGGGAGCTCTAGCGTTCCGGCGTTGAAAATGATTTCATCCGTTTCTGCTCCGAATTCGACCTCACATCCAAACACGCGCCGAATATAGGTCAGGTCGCCAGTTCTATGATGAACAAATCTCACCTTGTGCGGCGAAAGATCCCGTCCGACGAGTTTGCGGCAGAGGCGCACAAGGGCAAATAACAGCAACTCCATGTTGTGCTGGTCGCGATGCCTCTGCACCCCCGTGTAGGAGACTTCGACAGAACATGCGGGCTTCTCCTTAAGCCGCACGACGAGCGCCTCGTTTCCAAGGCGGACATATCTTCCAAGGCGCGTGAAAGCGTCATTCAGATCGTGTGACGAGGCCATCACGTAGTAAAGCATCCCCATTTCACGCAAGTCGCATTCCTTGGCCAAGGCAAGACCCATCCAAGCATTCTTCGAAACATGAGCGACCAACTGCAGGAAATGCATTTGCGCGGTGACATGAATTCGCCGGCGCTCTGCGATCGCTGCGCTCGAAAGGCCAGACCGCGACAGCAAAGGCGCAACCTCAATTCCAGCACGTTCCAGATGCTGAACTGCCAGGCGCGTGGCCAGTCCCCATGAAGTTGGTCCATTGATCAGGTTTTGAATGTCAGGTTCGCGTTGCCCGGCCATGAGCGGTGTCCCCCCCGAAGCTGCAATACTGCCATTGTTTGTACTTGTTCGCAAACTTCAACCGGTGGCATTTCCTTTCTCTCGCACCTGAGAGATGTGGCAGCTGCCGCAAATTAATGTCAGCACATCACAAGCCGAGCGATTCTCAACGCAATATAACCGCCGACAACGGGTAAATGTCGATCGCACGATTGAAACGCCGCCTCACAGTCGAGGGGTACCGGTTTCGTGCGCTTCTCGTGGGTTGGATTGATAGATGCATCTAGCAGTCCATCAGTTTTCCCGGCGGACCAAGTGGGGGGTATGGTCACCGCCGGGATGTCGCCGCCGCTCGTGTCGTCATCGCAACGTCCACGGTGAGGCGTTCTGGGAGGAACGCGCAGACCGAGTGGCGGCGGCTCCGGCGCAGCCCCCCTAATCGACCGCGAAGCGCCTGACAGCATCCATTTTCTTCCGCAAACAAACGGCAAAGTGCGATTGCGCGACCGCCTGCGCACCAGTAATTTCAACGAGCGACCCGCAAATGAAAGCTGCTTCTTCCGAAACCAGGGAAGGCAACCAGCGCCGCGACCTCATCAGGATGAGCACGGGCAGATGCTAGAGGCGATCCGTGAGCGCAACGTCGAACTTGCCGATGAGCTTGCGCATGCGCATACCCCTCAATTCCAGCAGAAGTTCATCAACTTCATGCGCGAGAACTACATGACCGACGTGGCACTGGGGCCGCTCAAAGCTGCTGAGTGATCACGACGATCTCAAGCATAGCGACTATGGGACCGGGTCATAATACGACGCATCCGCCGGCATCATGTGTTCGGAGCCCGCAGCCCCAGGAGCCTGTCAGCACAGCCCTACGTCATGGCGTGACCTGTTTGCCATAGAGCCTGCTTGCCCGCAGCAGACGCTGTGAATAGGGATGTTCGACCGCACCTTGCCGCAAGCGCTCGATCTCGACTTGTTCAACGATTTCGCCAGCTTCCATGATTGCGACCGTGCTGCACATGTGGGAGACGACGGCCAGGTCATGGCTGACGAGCAGATAGGTCAGGCCGCGATCTTTCCGCAGATCGTCCAGAAGATTGAGAATTTCAGCCTGGACCGAGACATCAAGCGCAGAGGTCGGCTCGTCGAGAAGCAGAACGGCCGGATCAAGAACCAAGGCGCGGGCGATCGCAACACGCTGGCGTTGCCCACCAGAGAGTTGATGTGGGAATCTGTAGCTGAGTGACGGGTCGAGCCCAACCGAGCGGAGTACTGCATCGACATCAATCGAATTGGTAGCAAGCCCCTGATTGCGGAGCGGCTCCTTGATCTGTGAGCGGATCGTCTTGCGGGGATGGAGTGATCCGTAGGGATCCTGAAACACCATCTGGACGCGCCGGAAAAATGGCCGGTCGCGCCGGCGGTCCAGCGTTTCGCCGTCCAGTCTGATCCGTCCCTGGTATTGTGGATTGAGGCCGGACATGGCGCGTAGAACCGTTGATTTTCCACAGCCAGATTCGCCAACGAGCCCAAACGCGGCGCCCTTTCCAACAGCAAGGCTGAGATTTTTGACGACCGGCCTTAGGTTGGCGCCGAAGCGGACTGTGAGGTTGCTGATTTCAATCACCGCGGCAACTCCAGCACGTTGTCATTTAACCAGGCCGGGTCACGCTTCAGGATCGGCAAGCGGGTGGGCGGGTTTTCGATCGAGGGCAGCGACGCAAGCAGACCCTGCGTATAGGGATGTTTTGCGGATTCCAGTTCGCGGGCCTTGAGGACCTCAACGACCCTGCCGGCATACATGATTAGGACACGGTCGCAGAAGTTTCGAACGAGGTTCAAATCGTGGCTGATGAAAATCAGACCGAGGTTACGGCGCGCAACGAGCTCATCCAGCAATGCCAAGATTTCAAGCCGCACCGTGACATCAAGCGCCGAGGTTGGCTCATCTGCGATTAAGACCTCGGGCTCGGCGATCAGCATCATGGCGATCATCACGCGCTGGCCCATGCCGCCCGATATTTCGTGCGGATAGAGGCGAGCCACCTTCTCAACATCTCGGATCTTGACCGCATCCAGCATCGCGAGCATCTGCTCGAAGGCCCGTTTCGCCGTGGCTTTGGGATAGTGAAAGCGATAGGTTTCGGCGATCTGCTCGCCCACCCGCATGACGGGGTTCAACGAATATTTCGGGTCTTGCAAGATCAACCCGATCCGCCGTCCTCTGATCGTCATCATCGCGCGCTCGTCGGCCTTGAGCAGATCCACGCCTTGAAAAGTCATCTGCTGAGCGCTGACGATTGCGGTCGGTGGCAAGAGTTTCATTATCGCGCGACCAACCGTGGACTTTCCCGATCCAGACTCACCAACGATGCCGAGTTTTTCCTGTCCGAGTGAAAAGGTGACGCCGCGCACGGCCCTCACTGTTCCGTGTCCGAAGGCGATCTCGAGATTGCGAATATCGATAAGTGACGTACTCATTGCGAACCCCTCGGATCAAGAACATCGCGAAGCGCGTCGCCGACGAGGTTGAACGCAAGGCTGACGAGGGCGATTGCAATGCCGGGTGCTGCAATGACCCATGGGCTGTCGAGCATGAATTCGCGGCCGGTCGCCGCCATCGCCCCCCACTCGGGCCGGGGGGGCTGCGCGCCAAGGCCAAGAAAGCCGAGGCCGGCTGCCGTAATGATGATGCCCGCCATATTCAGTGTCACGCGCACAATAACGGAGGGAATGCACATCGGCAGGATGTGACGGGTGATGATCGTTGCAGGCGTTGCTCCCTGGAGCCGCACGGCGGCAATGAAGTCGGCCTTTCGCAGGCTGAGCGTCTCTGCGCGCGCAAGGCGTGCAATCGGTGGCCAGGCCGTGAGGGAGATCGCGATGATGGCATTGGTAATGCCCGGACCAAGGGCTGCTGCAAACCCGAGCGCCAGCACCAACCCGGGAAATGACAGGAAGATGTCGGTGATGCGCATCAGCACTTCATCGACAATTCCGCCGAAATAGCCCGAGCAGGTACCGATTAAAAGTCCCATTGGTGCGACGATGACGGAGACGAGAATAATGATGTAGAGCGTCGTGCGGGCGCCGTAGACAATACGGGCAAAGACATCACGGCCGAAATTGTCGGTCCCGAGCCAGTGCTCCGCGGATGGTGGCGAAAGGCGTCCGGCCATGTCCTGGACGATCGGATCGTAAGCCGTCAGGAGTGGCGCGGAGAGCGCAACAAGGATCAAAAGGACAATGATTGCCAACCCTGCCAGGCCGAGCGGGTGAAGGCGAAATTTCAGCCAGCCCTGATGGAATTGCTGCGCGCTCGATTGAAACCAGCCCTGGGGTTCGGGCGCGTGTAGCCATTTGTTAAAGCGGCCGCCGTCTATGCGGCCGGCTTGTTCTGTGGGCATCGTCATCGGCGTCACCGTGTTCTCGGATCAAGGATGCGGTAAAGCACATCCGAAAGGATGTTGATCGTCAGGAAGACGGCGCCGATCGTCAGCACTGCTCCCATCACGACGTTCATGTCATTCATCTGAAGCCCGCGCGTCAGATACTGGCCAAGTCCCGGCCATCCGAAAACGGTCTCTATGAGCACTGCGCCTTCCAGAAGGCCCCCGAACGTCAACGCCATGATCGTCAATAGCTGCACGCGAATGTTCCTGAAGGCGTGGCGCCAGACAACCTTGCGCCGCCCGAGCCCCTTTGCCCTGGCCGTCACGATGTATTCCTGACTGAGCTGCTCGAGCATGAAGCTGCGCGACATGCGGCTGATATAGGCCACGGAATAGTAGCCAAGGATGGCGCCGGGAAGGATGATGTGGCCAAGCGCACTCTGGAACACGTCCCACTGCCCCTCAACCGCAGAGTCGATCAACAGAAAGCCGGTTACAGGTGTGACGAGCCCCTCATAGAATACGTCGACGCGTCCCGATGCGCCGACAAGCTGAAGCTTTGCATAAAAGACAAAGAGCGCCATCAGGCCGGTCCAGAAGATCGGAATGGAATGACCGGCCAGCGCAACGATCCGTGCAACGTGATCAATGACGGTGCCGCGCCTGACGGCAGCGGTGATGCCGAGTGGTACACCGACGAGTGCTCCGACGATCATGGCGATGACTGCAAGCTCGATTGTCGCAGGGAAGATCGCCAATAGGTCGGTGAGGATCGGCTGTCCGGTCGTTGCCGATGTTCCAAGGTCGCCCGTCGCGACCCTTCCGACATAGCTCAGGAATTGCACGAGGATCGGCTGCCCCAGTCCCAGCTCGTTGTAGACACGGTCATAGACCTCCTTGCTGACCTCCGGCCCGGTGATGGCAAGCACCGGGTCGGCGGGAAGCAACCGCCCCATCGAAAAGGTAAGAAAGAGCAGGCCGAGCAGCGTGGTCACGATCGCCACCACGCGCCCTGCCAGCCGTCTCAGAATGATTGCAAGTGGATGCGGCGCGACATAGGCCACTTCTTCTTCGCTAAAAGTGGTGTCGGAATTTCGCTTGGATACTAGATCGGCATTCGCCACGACCCCTTACTCCTTGGTTACGTCGTGCCAGCGCGTCGACCAGGTCGTGTGGGCGTGGTAACCCTTGACTGCGGAACGCATGACATAAGGGTCCGTCCGCTGGAAGAAGATGACGAGCGGGGCATCCATTCCGGAATAAACGCTATCCATCTTCTTGAAGATTTCCGTGCGTTTGCCGCTATCACGTTCCTTCATCGACTGATCGACGAGCGTGTTAAGTTCGTCCACCTTCATTCCGGCCCGCCATAGATAGTAACTTCCAAGACGTGCCTCATCGCTGTTGTCCGGATTGTAGGCGTACTGGGTGGCAACAGCGAAGGGGTCGGGAAGACGGGCTCCCGAGTTTCCGAGCAGGACTTCGTATTTCCGCTCCCTGAACGCTGGCGTGAATTCGCCAGGCACGAGATCAAGGTCAAGTCCGGCGACGCGCGCACTCGCCTGCAGCGCCTCGGCAAACGGCAAGGTTGCCGCTCCGGACGGATTGAGGACCTTCTTCAATCCATTGGGATACCCTGCCTCTGCAAGCAGTTGCTTGGCTTTGGCAGGATCGTAGTCATAGCGGGAAGCCGCCTCGTCGGGAGCGCCCATCATCCCACGCGGGATCATCGACTGCCACGGGAAGCCCGTGTAGCGCATGATGTTTCCGGATATCGCCTTCCAGTCGAACGCATGTTGGAAGGCCTCGCGAACCTTGGGCTTTTGAAGATCCGGATCCTTCTGATTGAGGGCAATGTAATAGAAGCCGAGGCCAGGAACGTTGTCGATCACCATCTCCTTGTTCGTGGACAAGGCATCGAGATCGCCGCTTGCCAGATATTGTCCGACATCGACGTCGCCTGCTTCAAGCTGCAGCCTGAGATTCCCGGATTCAGGAATGTGTCGGGCAACCACCCGCGCCATGGCCGGGGCACCACCCCAATAGGCCTTCTGCGCGTTGAAGATCGCAACATCGTTTGGACGCCATTGGGCAAGCGCAAACGGCCCGCTTCCCGCCGAGTTGGCCGACAGCCAAGCGCCCCCAAGGTCGCCGTTCGCCTCGTGCGACAGCACCGTCTTCTTGTCGACGATGCCGATCGACGATCCGGCAAGGGAATAGAGTACCAGATCGGTATTGACGGGTCGTGGAAGTTCAATCTCGAGCGTGCGCTCGTCCTTGGCTCGTACAAGCTTCTCGACGTTGTCAGGCGTAAAGCCCCATAGCGCGATATCGGTCGAACCGACCTGACCCATCTTGATGACGCGTTGGATCGACCAGGCAGCATCTTCTGCCGTGACAGGATTGCCGCTTTGGAAGACAGCATCCTCGCGCAATGTCAGGCTGATGACCTTGCCGTCGTCCGACACGCTCCATTTCGTCGCGAGCATCGGCTTTAACGTCTTCAGATCGTCCGGCGACAACTGCACGAGGTTATCGTAGAGGTTGGAGATCAGTTCGGAGACTGTCCGCGCATTGTTCTGCGCCGGATCAAGCGTTCTGATGCCGGTCAGATTGGTACCGATCACCAGCATGTTCGGCGGGGATGCCGCAAGTGAAGGTTGCGCGACAATCAATGCGCTGGCCATTGCAGCCGTTGCCAACAGGTTCCTCAGCATTTCAAGACCTCCCAATCTTGGGGCGTCAAATCGCCCTGGCTTAACAGATGAATGTCGAACTCAGCCCGCCGCCCTCGTGTCGACCGGCGCTTCCCCATACCGCTGGATGTCACCGGCAGCCTCCCAGGCACGAAGCAGGCGAAACAGTTCTTCTCGATCGCTCTCGTCCAGCATCGGCAATCCCGGCACGCGAACCGGACCGACGTTCAGGCCGGAATGGGTGACCGCCTCCTTGACGACCGTCACATTCGCACCGTTGCGGTATTTCGTGCGCATGCGTTCGAACGGCTCAAGCTTGTTGAGAATGGCGCGAGCCCCGTCGTAATCGCCGCTGGCAAGCGCTTCGTGCACCGCAAGCGAGAGCTTTGGCGCAACGTTGACAAGTCCGGAGGTAAAGCCCCGTGCGCCGGCGGCGGTAAACGACAGAGCCCAGCTTTCAGCGAGGCCGCAGACAAAGAGTGCGCCTGCAGGATCGGAGGCTGAAATCGCCCGCGAAAGCAGCATTAGATCCGGTGTTGCGAACTTGATGCCGGCGATGTTTTCATGGCGGGCAAGGCGGACCATGTCTTCGACATTAAAACCGTCGGCTCGCACATAGGCAATCATTGGCAGGGGCGAAGCATCCGCCAGCTTGCAGAAATAGTCGATTTGCGCCGATGGTGCCGCAAAGGGATCGACGGGCTGATGCGCCATGACGGCAGATGCGCCGATCGCAGCTGCGTCCCTTGCCATTCGGACTGCCTCGCGCAGTGATCTGCCGATCGCGGCCGTCACCGGCGCCTTGCCATCGACACCTGTGACCGCAGCCTCGTGTACGCTGCGGATCTCCTCCACGGTCAAGGCATAGAACTCGCCGGTGTTTCCAGCCGCGACGATGTTGTGGATGCCAGCCATCGCCACCCGGCGATAAATATTTGCAGTCGAACGGGGTTCGACCTCACCGTTTTTGTCATAGGCCGTCACGGGAACGCCGGACACGCCCGTCAGGGCCTGGCGCATGGTTGCGATACTCATCTTCTCTCCCCTACCTGTCGATCAACTCGCGAAGCGGATAGGCGCCAGGCGCTCGCCATCAACATCAAGAGCAATGGCGGTACCGGCCTCGTAATAGCCACTGCGGTCGGTCGGCTCATCAATCGACTCCCTGGAACATTCGAGCGCGTGCGTTCAGGATGTGGCGCTTCATCGCGTCGTGGGCCTCGGCTTCGTTTCGCGCAAGGATCGCCGCCACGATCACCGCGTGCTCATCCTGGACGCTGCGTATCTGCGCAGGCGTGCGCTTGAGACTAAGACTTCGCGTCACGGAATGACCGACAGCAAAATGTGGCCTGAACCACTCGCGGACCGTGATGTGGAACTGGTTTCCGGTGGCAATGGCGATCGCGTCATGCAGCGCCTCATCCTCATCGGCCCCAAGCTCGCCGTTGCGCAAGCATTCCTCGATTGCCTGCAGTGCGGCCATGATCCGCTCCTTGTCCTCCGGCTGCCAGTTGCGGGCGGCAAGCCCCGCTGCCTCCGCTTCGAGACCTGCGCGAAATTCGAAAAAGCGCTGAACGTCGGCGAGCGATCCGACCGGCACCATCTTCAGCATCGATGAGTCCGGCCGCTGTCGGACATAGGAGCCGGAACCCTTGCGTGAGACGACAAGGCCATCGGTCCTCAATCGTTCAAGTGCTTCGCGCACAACCGGCCTCGAAGCACCGAACATGGCGGCAAGCTTCGATTCCGGCGGCAACCGTTCGTTCACCGGAAAGTTTCCGTCTGCGATCATCCCGACGATCTTCTCGTAGATGATGTCGCTGAAGCGGGTTGCACCCTTGCTAGGCTCCATGGCGGCGGAAAGTTTCGTCATCGTCCCTTTTCTTTCCTCCAGACCGCAAATTCCGCAGCGGTGCCCTCGTTGGGCGGATAGAGACCAAATATCCCCTGCCCGGCGCGCACCCGTTCCTCCACAAAATCCTCGAAAACGGTTTGCTCGAAAGCCTCGATGGCGACCTCTTCTGCCATCGCTGCCGGGATGACGACCACGCCTTCATTGTCGCCAACCATGAGATCGCCGGGATAGACGGGCACATCACCGCAGCCAATCGGCTGATTGATATCGAGGGCATGGTGGCGCACCAGGTTCGTCGGCGCCGAGGGTGCTGCGTGATAGGCTGCAAACGGCAGGGAGGCGATGTCCGGCGTGTCGCGAAAACCCCCATCGGTAACAACGCCTGCCGCACCGCGCTTGAAGAGGCGCGTAATCAGGATTCCACCGGCGGAAGCGGCCGAATGATCCTTGCGGCTATCGATAACAAGCACGGCGCCTTGCGGGCATTCTTCGATGGCGCGGCGCTGCGGGTGATTCAAATCGCCAAAGACGCCGAGATGATCGATGTCCTCCCGCGCAGGAATGTAGCGCAGCGTGAAGGCAGGCCCGACCAGGCGAGGCGCTTGCGGATTGATCTTGTGAATGCCGCGGATGAAGACATTCCTCAAGCCGCGCTTCATCAACACCGTCGTCAGCGTTGCAGTCGAGACTGCTCCCAATTTTGTTCGCACAGCATCTGACAGATTCATATCCCCATGCCTTCCTTGACGGTCGTTTAGAGGTGAAAGCAGGCGTTTCCTCACCACCATCGCTACATAATCTGTAATTATCTGTCAACTCTTGTAATTATTTGAAACCTTGCCTATCGTCAGCAGCAGCGCCAGGGAGAGCGCTTTGAGGCAGGACGGGAGCTCGTCCTGCCGTCCGCCTTTTGGGCAATGTGGGAGGAAGTGATGCGGAATCAGTCTGCGCGACATCGTCGGGCGCGCGATCCCTGGAGAGCATGCCGGAGTTTGCCACCTTGACGGACATGCCGAGGGATCAGACGGGAAAGCGCTGCATGCTTGTCGAGGTCACGAAGGAGACAAGGACTGCAGCGCCGCTGTTCGGCGTCGGACAATCCTCAGAGCGCGCCTCGATCAGCGACAGCGGGATCGCTCGCGGCATCTTCGCTGCATCTAACAGACATCTGAGGCACTGGAGTTTCTTACAATGAAGATTACCGGGATCAGAACCTTTCTCATGCATGCCGGCCAGCCCGATCCGTCCAAATGGGCTTCTGATGAACGGTCAGGCGATGGCGCCTCCAGGCTGCCAGGCACAAGAAACTGGCTGTTTTTGAAAATCGACACGGACGAAGGCATAACAGGTATCGGCGAATGCTCCGGATGGCCGCGTGTCATCGAGACCGCGATCCACGATCTTGCGCCGCTCCTCATCGGCGAGGACCCGGCCCATATCGAGCGGCTATGGCAGAAGATGCATGTCGCCATGATGGGTCACGGCATGTTGGGAACGGTTGGCGCCGGCGCCATGACCGGCATAGACATGGCACTGTGGGACATCAAGGGAAAGTCGCTCGGTGTGCCAGTCTGGATGCTGCTTGGCGGCAAGGTTCGTGACCGGATTCCGATCTACTCCCATGCAAACACGCCCGAGCGGGCACTTGCCGTCAAGGAACGCGGGATAAAGGCGATCAAATGCGGCGGGGTTGCGGACCCGGTGCGCAAGGTTGCCGCATTGCGCGAAGCAGTCGGCAACGAGATCGACATTGCAATCGATCTTCATGGCCCGCCCTGGCTAACACCGGCCGATGCCTGCCGGCTGGTCAGGGCGCTTGAGCCTTACGAACTCTTCTGGGTCGAGGATCCGATCGCACCGGAAAACATCGATGGCTACCGACGCATTCGCGATGCCGCCCACGTTCCCTTGGCAGCCGGCGAACGTTCGGCGACGATTTTTGGAGAGCGCGAACTGATCGAAAACGAACTGGTCGACATCATCCAGCCTGATACCGGGCGGGCCGGTGGCATTACGCAGATGAAGAAGATCGCGGCCATGGCCGAGGCCCATCACATCCAGATGGCGCCGCATTCAGGCTCGCTCGGTCCTGTCGCCGAATACGCTGCGTTGCACGTGCTGGCGGCTATTCCGAACGCCCTCATCCTCGAACGCATCGATGACGATTGGGACGGTCGAAAGCTGACGATTTTGCCCCATCCACAACAGGTCGGCGGATCGATTGCCGTCCCGGACGCGCCGGGTCTTGGTTGTGATATCGATGAAGCATTCGTGGCGCGCTTTCCAAGCGGCGGGAATGTCTCCGTGCCGGTGCCCGAGAGTGCCGGCTCCTACAATCCCGGAACTTATAACGAGCATCTTTACGTCCAGACGCGCCTGTCGCGTCACCGCTATTTCAATCGCTAGAAGGAAAGAGAAATGAAGATCGACCGCATGCGGGTGTTCATGACCCGCGACAAGGACCGTCCCCGCGTCATCGTCGCACTCGACACCGACGACGGTCTGACGGGCTGGGGCGAATGCTACAACCACGGTCCCGACAAGGCGCTCCCTCCCCTCCTCGACTACCTCTATGGTTTTCTGTCCGGTCAGGATCCAACGCGTGTCGACTATCTGGTCAATCTGTTGATCCAGCAAAGCCGGTTCCCACCGGGTGCCCTTGGGTTGGCTGCGATCTCGGCGCTTGATCACTGCCTTTGGGACCTCGCCGCAAAGGCTGCCAACCTTCCCGTCTACAAGCTGCTTGGCGGTGAAGTTCGCGATCGTGTCAAGGTCTATGCCGGCGTCTATACAGCACCCGATGCACCAGCTGCGCGCGATGAGTTCGATCGGCTGAATGAAGAATGGGGCTTTACCGCATTCAAGCTCAGCCCTTGGCGCATCGACATGCACGCACATCGCTGGGGCAACGTGGTCAAGGCGTCGGCGGATTATTTCCGCTCTCTGCGGGAGACCGTGCGGGACGAGTACGAGATCGCATTTGACGCACATGCAAAGATCTTCGAGCCTGTCGCCGCACGCCAGCTCGGCAATGCGCTTGCTCCCTACGATCCGCTGTTTTACGAGGAGCCCCTACGCCCCGAAAACATCGAGGCCTGGGGCGATCTCAAGCAGGGGCTGAACTGCGTGCTCGCAACAGGTGAATCGCTGTACAATCGAAACGAGTTCCTGCGCCTTCTGCAGGTCAAGGGCGCCGACCTGATCCAACCCGACATCTGCGTGGTCGGCGGCATCAGCGAGATGCGGCGCATTGCAACACTTGCCGAAGCGCATTTCGTCGGCGTGGCGCCCCACAATCCCATGGGACCACTCGCCACGGCCGTGAATGTTCACTTCTCCGCCGCCGCACAGAATTTTCGTATTCTGGAGTATCGGCTGCCTAAGGGGCAGGCGTATGTCTACGGCGGCCTTGATATTGAGAGCCGACAGGGCGAAACGCGTTACGTCATCGATCCCTATTTGCCCAAGGACGGCTATCTCGAGCTGAGGCCGGACAGGCCGGGCTGGGGCGTTGAGATGGACGAAGAAGCCATGGTTCATGAAGGCTATGTGCACTGGCAACGCCGCGTTCCCAAACGGCCGGACGGCTCTTACGCTTTTGCGTAAGTGCTCATCGAGCGCCGTCCAGCCTTGAAGGCCAGACTGTCAACGGCATCGGCGGTATTTGACGCCGCCGATGAAAGCTGTCAGCCAATCGATAGTGGATTGGTTGTGTAAATTTTGAGTTGGCCGTCGTCGATTGCAGCGACTGAATGATGCTGATTGACGCCCCCGTCCGGGAACACGTCTACATGGATGCTGTTATCCGCGAAGCAATGCCCGACTTGAAAGGAAAGGAAAGAAAAGCAACGCGTCCCACGTGTCAGGAGAACCGATGCTCCTTTCCGTTGACGGGGGACGCGAAGAGGGTCTCGCCGACCGAAATTTGCCGGTCGCCGTCCGTGCGTACGACGAGCACCTGCAACTCCGGTACATCAAGATGGATGACCGTATCTGCGCCGAGCCGCTCGATATGACGCACTTTGCCTTGCCATTTTCCTTCCGTTGATGAGAGCACGATATGTTCGGGCCGGATACCATAGATCCGGCAGCCTTCCCGCGCGGCAATCTCCGCTTCAAACAGGTTCATCTTCGGCGAGCCGATAAAGCCCGCGACAAATGGAGTGGCCGGATTGTTGTAGAGCGCCATCGGTGTCCCGACCTGCTCGATGGCCCCGCCGTTCAAAACGACGATCTTGTCGGCCATTGTCATCGCCTCCACCTGATCGTGCGTGACGTAGATCATTGTGGCGCCGAGCTTGGCATGAAGCTCGGTCAGTTCGATGCGCATCTGCGAGCGGAGCGACGCGTCGAGATTTGACAGGGGTTCGTCGAACAGGAAGACTTTCGGGTTACGGACGATGGCACGGCCGATCGCGACGCGTTGGCGCTGGCCGCCGGAGAGCGCCTTTGGCTTGCGGTCGAGCAGATGCGAGAGCTGCAAGATATCGGCAGTCTGCTTCACCCGTTCGGCGATTTCCGCCTTGGGCCGCCTGGCAAGCGAGAGGCCGAAGCCGATGTTTTCTGCGACCGTCAGATGCGGATAAAGCGCGTAGGATTGAAACACCATAGCAATGCCGCGCTTGGAGGGTTCGGCATCTGTGACATCCTTGCTGTCGATGAAGACCTTGCCCGATGTCTGGGTCTCCAATCCGGAAATGATGCGCAGCAACGTCGACTTCCCGCAACCGGACGGACCGACAAAGACGCAGAATTCGCCGGCATCGACGGTGAGATCAACTCCCTTCATCACCTCCAGGCTGCCAAAGCTCTTGCGGACTTTTTCGAGAACAACGCTTGTCATGGCTTATCCCTTGACTGCACCGGCGGTCATGCCTGCAACGATCTGCCGGTTGAAGAAAATGAAGACGATCAGGGGTGGAATGGTCACGAGAAGGATGTTCATGAACAGCAGATTGAACTGCGTCTGGAACTGTCCCTGAAAGTTATAGAGCGTCAGCTGCACCGTGACATTTTCGCGGCCCGGCAGATAATAGAGCGGGTTGGTGAAATCGTTGAAGATGGCGATTGACTGGACGACGATGACCGTAACGGTGACCGGCTTCAGCAGCGGCAGGATGACGCGAAAGAAGATCTGTAACGGTTTTGCACCGTCAATGATTGCGGCCTCGTCGAGATCCCGAGGAATGGTTGCGATGAAACTGCGAAACAGCAAAACCGTGAAGCCAAGGCCATAGGCAAGCTGGATCAGAACCATGCCAGATAGTGTCTTGAAGAGACCAAGCATCTGCAACACCCAGATGGTCGGGACAACGGCCGGGGGGATCATCAGGCCGGCTAGCACGCAGCCGTAGATGACCGCGTTCCAGCGTGACGGGCGGCGCTGCAGCACATAGCCGACCATGGCGCCGAAGAGCACGAGCAATGTGACGGCGGCCACAGTGATGACGGTCGAATTGAAATAGGCAAGCAGCAGCATGTAGTTGCGGGTCTGGACGACCTCCATGAAGTTCTGGCAGAGCTGCCACTCGGCCGGCCAGCTGAATTTCAGCGTTGCCGCATCCTGCTTCGTCTTGGCGGCCGTGATGAAGATAAACATGAATGGCAGCACGAAGATCACGCCGCAAGCAGCCAAGGCCGCAATCCCGGTATAGATCTGGCGGCGTCTCATAGATCCACCTCCTTGCGATTGAACCAGGCCGTCAGCGGCAGGACGATCAGCCCGATGAGGAGGAAGAGGATCACGTTACCGGCAGTCGAGAGACCGTAGAAACCCGCCTGATATTGCTTGTAGATGACGCTTGCCAGCACATCCGACGAAAAGCCCGGACCGCCGCGCGTCATCGCCCAGACAAGATCGAAGCTTCTTAGCCCCCCGATGAGGGAGAGCGTCACGACGGTGACGGTGGCGGGTCTGACCAGCGGCACGGTGACACGAAAGAACATCTGGCGGCCAGTCGCCCCATCAATGCGGGCGGCCTCATAGTAGTCCGGGCTGATTGAGGCGAGACCTGCAATATAGATGACCGTTGCAAGCCCGATCCCTTTCCAGAGGTCGACGAAAATGATGGAGTAAAGCGCAAGCGCGGGGTCGGTCAGCCAGCCCGGACCATGGACGCCGATCGCAGCAAGTGCCACATTGATCAGCCCGCGTGTCGGATGCATGAGCACCGAGAAAGTGATGCCGACGCCAATCGTCGAGACGAGAACCGGAAAGAAAATCACGGTACGCAGCAGGCCTTGTCCCCAAAGCCCGGAGGTCAGCAATACGGCGAGCAGCAGACCGAGAACGGTTTTCGTGCCCGAGGTCAGGACAGCATAAATGATCGTGTTGACGAGGCCCTGTATCAAAAAGGGCTCGCGAAAGAACTGCCGGTAATTTTCCAGCCCGATGAACTGTGTCGTGAACAGGTCCCAGCGCGTGAGGCTGAACCAGAAGGACGCGATCGTCGGGGCAAGAAACAGAACAGTGAAGACCACTGCCGCTGGCAGCACAAACCAGTAGGGATAGGCGGACTTTCGTGTTGTCATACGGATACCTTGAAGCGTCCCCCATCCAGATCGGTTGACCTGGATGGGGCATCGGCTGGGAGGTTACCAGTTCGGCAGGCCAAGCTGCTTGGCCTGCTTCTCGACATCCTGGTCGTAGAGCGCAGCCGCGTCCTTGGCGGAGCGGATGCCGGTTCCGACTTCAACCGTAATCTGCTCTAGTGCCGGTCCCTTGACGGGCGAGAGGAATTCGAGTGCCGGGCCGTTGCGGCCCTCAGTGTCAAAATATGGGAGCATGTCGGAAACAGCCGGCGGAATATCTTTCGGGAGCTCGCACCCCTTTACGAGATACGGACCCGACGGGACGGCCTTTGCCATCAGGTCGCAGGCTTCCTTGGAGCCAACGAAATCGAGGAATTTCTTGGCTTCCTCGACATTTTCAGATTTGGCAGAAACATAGAGGGCTGAAGGCATCCAGACCGTCAGGCCATTCTTTCCAGCATCCATGCCCGGTTGAGCGAAGAAGCCGAGATCTTTCAGATTGTCCGGAAAATTCTGCTGGACATTGCCGATACCGAAAGTGAGGTTCGGATAGTGCGCGGCCTCACCCGTCGCGACCATGCGCATGCCGTCGTCAAATGTCGCAGCACCGAAGTCGGCATTGAGGTAGCCTCCCTTGGCCACTTCCTCCAGGTGTTCGAAGCCATGCAGTGCCGCAGGCGTATTGGCATACTTGACCTTGTTGGCAGTGTAGTCGTCGGCGAAGTTCGGGACCTCGGCCTGAACATTATAGAAATCGGCAAGCACGAAGAGCTGCGACGTCCAGGTCGTGCCGTAGGTCTGGGCGACCGCCACCTTTCCGGCCGCCTTGATCTTCTCATTGTTGCTCATGAACTCCGCCCAGGTCTTCGGCGGGGTGAGGCCGAGATCGGCGTAGATCTTCTTGTTATAGAATATGCCGCCACCCATGGCCGGACCGAAGGGAATGCCGCGGACATGGCCGTCCGGGCCGCTAACAACCTTCTTGAATGTGTCAAGAATACCAGCTTCCGAGGGAAGGTCGGCAAGGTCGGCTATCGTTTCCTGCGGCTTCAAAGCCTGGAACAGCGAACCGCTATTATACTGGAAGATATCCGCCATCTCGCCGGTCGCGAGCCGGGTCTTGATGATGTTGTCGCCTTCGGAGCCGCCCGCGCGCTGCTCGACGTCGAAGCTGACGTCAGGATGCTTTTCCGTATAGGCCTTTGAAACCGCATCGAACGAGGCAATGGATTCCGGATTCGTATCGATCAGCACACTGAGGGTCACATCCGCATGTGCCACTCCAGCGGCAAGAGCCATGATGCTGGCTGCAAGGATGCTGCACTTCGTCATTCGCATAGTCATTTCCTCCTCTTGAAGACCGGAATGCGTAAGCTGATTGCCCGCAGATCAAAGACCTGCAGGCAAATTGCATCAGTTGGAAAACGTAATCTTATGCTCCCCCGCGCCGAGCCTGATTTCCTTGCCTTGCTCTACATTGGCGCCATTGGCCTGTAGCGACTTGCGCTCGCTTTTCCCCTCGAGACGCGCAGTGACACCTTCCGGCAGCACCAGGTGGCATGTGACGAAACCTTCCTCCAGGGTCCATCCAGCCTCGATCCGACCAAAGCGCGTATCATGCCATGCCGAAACCGGCGAGAGAGCAGGCAAGATTGCGGGATCGAAGAGAACTTCCTCGAAACCGGGCTTGTCTTCCAGCGGCCTGATCCCGGCAACGTCTTCGAAGAGCCATTGGCAGACCGCGCCATAGGCATAGTGGTTGTAGCTGTTCATGTCAGGATCATAGATCGTGCCATCTTCGGAAAGTGCATCCCATCGCTCCCAGATCGAAGTCGCGCCGCGGTCGACCTGATAGAGCCATCCGGGAACCTTCCGGTTCAGGAACATCTTCTCGGCAACGTCGACCATACCAAGCCGGGTCAGCGCCGGCAGCAGGGCGGGAGTGCCGATAAAGCCTGTACCGATGACCCCATCCGTTTCCTCCGCCACCTTACGGAAGTAGCCTTGCGCGGCTTCCTCGTATTCCGGGGGAACGAGGCCATAGAGGAAGGCCAGGGCCCACGAGGTCTGGTCATTATGGGCAATGCGGCCGGAGGGTGCGAAGAACTCGTGTCTGAATGCTGTCTTAATCTCCTGAGCGCGCTTCTCGAGCCGAGCAGCTTCGACGGTCTCACCGAGAACACGGGCGATCTTTGCCGTCAGTTGCGTTGAGATGAAGTGATAAAGGGTAGCTGCGCAATCATCTGCTATGGTCGGGCGGGGCTTTCTGTTATCCCCGACCGGCTGAAGCCAGTCGCCGAAGGTGAAGCCGTGCGCGCCCCAGACCGCAGGCGGCCGGATAATCGGCCCATCGGAGATGCCCCAGAGATAGTCAAGCCAGCGCAACATTGCGGGGAAGCATTCTTCCAAGGCGGCGCTGTCACCATAATGCAGGTAAAGCTGCCAGGGAATGATGACGATCGCATCGCCCCAGCCGGTCGATCCCGCCCAGTCGCCGCGGCCATCGATTGGATGGAGCCGCGTCGGATCAGGTGAAAAATGCGACACTGCCCCATTGGCCCGTTGATCGTGGATGACATCGCGCAGGTATTTCTTGAGGAAGGAGTGGCTGTCGGCAAGCCAGCAGGCCGTTCCGGCGAAAACCTGCGCATCACCGGTCCAGCCGAGACGCTCGTCGCGCTGCGGGCAATCGGTCGGCACTTCGATGAAATTCGAGCGCTGCGACCAGATCGTGTTTTCGACCAATCGGTTGACGCTCGCAACACCTGAGGTAAACCCGCCGGCAGTCCGGGGTACCGAGGTTATCGGCACCATCGTAATCGCGGTGAGTTCGGCCTCACCTGTCACAGTGATGCGGGCGTAACGGAAGCCGAAGAAGGTGAAGAGCGGCGCATAATCCTCTTCGCCTTGGCCGGATAGCGTATACGCGACTTCGGCACGCGCACTGCGATAATTGCGATTGTCGAAGAAGCGATCGGGGCCGAGCACTTCGGAATGCTCGACGCGCACCTTTGCACCGGCGACACCCTTAAGGCGCAGCCGGACATAGGCGCCGGCATTCTGTCCGAAATCAAAGACAGTGCGGCCATCGGCCTCCGTCCAGCTGTCGGTCGGTGAGAGAGCGTCCAGTTCCTTGACCGCACCAGTCTCATGCGGGACGAGCAAGGCCCTGTCGAAGGAGAGCACATCGACGCCATAGCTATCCTTTGGACGAATGCGGGCGTCATAATCCTCGCCATAGTAGATGCCGTTGCGAACAACGGGTGTGAAGCCGCTCTTCCAGCTATCGTCGGTTTTCACGAGCACCTCGCCGCCGGCGCGCAGTTCTGCGATCGCCCCCGTCCGGTCGCCCCAGCAATTGAGTATCGGGTTGGATGCCCACATCAGCTGGCTGCGATACCAGCCGTCGCCAAGCCAGATTTCGATGCGATTGTTGCCGGGTTGCAGGAGCTTAGCGACATCGTAGGCCTGATAGGCAATCCGGTCGTCGTAGCAGGTCCAGCCGGGGGTCAAGAGATCAGTACCCACGCGTTTTCCATTGAGGAAGGCGCGGTAGAGACCGAGGGCCGAGAGACTGAGAACTGCTTCGGCCGGAACCACATCGAGCGAGAATTCCCGCGCAACGAATGTGCCCTGTGTTGCCTGGCCACCGTCGCAGGCGGGTCCGATCATCGACGCTGTAAAATGGAAAGCAGAACCGGCAAGGCCGTCTTCCCCGGCAAGGCCGTGGGCCGAAACAGTCTTCATCTAGAACCTCCCCCAATCGCCAATTCCTCCGGCGAGTGCTTTGTGTGTATCGTTCTATGTATATCATTCTACACTATCGATTGCCGCGCAAGAGCTTTTGTGTCTATAATTTTCCGAACACCGGGGAATGAGGCGATTTGGAATGAAAAATCAGGCCGTTAACGCGACAAGAGACAGGGTCACTATCCGTGACGTGGCCCACGATGCGGGTGTCTCCGTCGCTGCGGTCTCGAAAGTTCTGCGTAATGCTTACGGGGTGAGCGAGGTCTTGCGAACCAAGGTCGAGATCTCGATCGAAAAATTGAACTACCGACCTTCTGTCGCAGCGCGAGCCATGCGTGGCCGCACGCAGACGGTTGGCGTCCTGGTGATCGAGTTGTCGAACCCGTTCCTTGCGGGTGTCATCGAGGAGGCCAATGCCACGCTGGCGAAAAGCAGCTTCAAGGCACTGATCGGCATCGGCCGTTCCACGAGCCCGATCGAAGCTTCCATGATCGAATCGATGATCGACAACCGCATGGATGGCGTTCTGATCATCGCTCCCAGGATATCGAGCAAGGTGCTGGAGCGCTATGCGCGCCAGATCCCGATCGTCGTCATCGCGCACCATGAGCCGCACGCGCAGACCTATGACACGGTCAATTCCGACGATCGACGGGGCGCCTGCCTCGCCGTGGAGGCTGCGTTGCAGTCCGGCTACACCGACATCGCGATGCTCGGCTATGACCTTGCCGATTCACCGCCCACCATCGTCGCCCTCCAGCGCGAGAAGGGCTATCTTGACGGCATGAAGGCTGCGGGCCTGGAGGCCCGCATCATCCGTCTGCCGCTTGTGGGATCCGACCGCCGGGCCGCTATCAATGATTTTCTGGCCTTGAATGACCGTCCCCGCGCGGTTTTCGTCTGGTCCGATCTCGATGCTGTGCCACTCATCAATGCCGCGCGCATGAGTGGCATACGTGTCCCGGAAGATCTTGCAATTGTCGGCTACGACAATTCGCCGATGGCGGCCATACCGCTCGTCGACCTGACCAGCGTGGACCAGAATGCCGCTGAACTCGGCAGGACCGCGAGCGAAGCACTGCTTAGCCGGATAGAAGGGCGAAAGGACGCTCGACACGTCCTGATCGAACCCCGTATCGAATGGCGCGGCAGCACGTGAACGGCTCCCAGGAAAAAGATTGGGGTCTCGTTCAATTGGTGCCTAGCCTCCGCTCGGCTACGGCAACCACTGCGATTTTCGGTGGCGCTGAGACTGCTCTCAGGACGGACTGGGAATCGGCGGTAAATCTGGCGCCTCCAATCCGGAAAACGGATCGCGCCATGCATCGATCTCATCGAGACGGTCGGCCCACCGTTTTATTGCGGGATACCGATCAATCGGGAGGCGCGCGGCGTCGTTGAACGGCAAGAAAGTCGCCATCCGAAAATCTGCAAAGGAAATCGTCTCGCCGACCAACCACGATCGATCAGCAAGCTGGCTCTCGAGAATGCCGGCGGCCTTGTGGAATTGTCCAAGACCCTCTTCAACCATCCTCTCGTCACAGGTTCCGATGCCATAACGCAACTTCGTGCCTCGCTCCCAATGCACAACGTCACAGGCCTTGACGAAATTCTCCTTCGCCCAGCTGATCCAGCGTATCATTTCCGGCTCATGATCGTCGGTTCTCCAGAAATTCGAGCCGACACGACGGGAAAACCAGCACGCGATCGCATCGGTCTCCCAAAGTGTGCGACCGCTATGCTCCAAGATAGGCAACAGAAGGTTTGGGTTGAGTGAAGAAAATCGCTCCGACTGCCCCGGGGCCATTGGTGCGGCAAACTCGAATTCCACGTCTATCTTTAAGAACCGCGCCACGGCGACAGCGAGTCGCGGATTGGGGTTTCTGCTGAAATAAATCTTCATTAGGTCTTTGCCTCCACCCTCTTCATAGCAAAAGACGAACGACGACCGAGCCTTTCGACATGGCGATGAAAATTCTGCTGGGCCCGCGACATAGCTATCCCACAGAAGGGTAGTGACGGCGCGAAGCACGTTTCCTCCTTTGCCCGCCCTGGGGAGCCAATGGCACAAGGGTTTTGTCCTCGTCCGGCGAGGCGCGGCCAGATTAGATTTAGCGCGTTAGGCCTATCGCGCGCGCTGTAGGCACTTTAAGAAAAGAACCATATTATACCTTGCAGAGTATATTTAAGGGCATTATATGAAGACTAAGCAAGAGCGATTCACGCTCTTCGTTGAGCGGCTGGCCGGCGCGGAGGCAGCAGGAACACATGATGAGGCGTTTGAACTTATCCGCGAGACCCTCGACGGCGTTGAAGACCAGTTTTCCGGCATTGCCTCCAACCCGTCAGCTTTTCAGACGGATGGACGAATGTACCCTCCACAAGCTGACAACGCCCGGAAAGTACCGGGCCATCCAGGCACCATCCGGTATCGATCCAGAGCACACAACACGATCATCGGAGCAAATGGCGCTATACGGATTGAAACAATAGGGTTTCAAAAAACTGTAGTCCTCGAAAAGCTGGGCGCGAATGGAGAAGGATTGGGAATATGACAGCAACTAGCCTTTTGACTGATACAGTCGCTCACCTCCAAGAGCTTGGGTTCGCCGTTGAAACTGACGCTGCTGATGATCCGAATGGCGAGACATTTCTGGACATCACAAGGAACGATTTCTCCACGCAAATCTCCTTCCGCCCGCATGCTGGACTAGGGCTATTCATTTCCGACGATGCGTACGGACAGAGACCTGATGAGGTCTACCGAAACGCGGAAAAGGCTGCCAATCGGGTCGATCAGTTATTCAGGCAATTCGAAAGGTCGGGATCTATTGGATACCTCACTCTCGTGGACATGCGGAAGCTCAACAACCTGTCGCAGGTAGAGCTTGCTGAGGCTCTTTCGATCAAGCAACCGTCGGTCAACAGAATCGAGAAGCGGGAAAACATAAAGTTCGAAACTCTGGCGAAGCATGTGGCCGCGATGGGTGGCCGCCTTGAGATGCGCGTTGTTTTCGACGAAATGGAAGCCCGGCTAGAGATTCCATCTTCCCAGGTAGGATGATGCCAATGCAGGCTCCAACTTTAAATCTAGTCGTCCTCAGGGCAAGCGACCCTGGTTCTCTGGCTTCGTTTTACCAAACTCTTGGTTTTCAGTTCCAAAAGGAGAAGCACGGTTCAGGCCCCGAACATCTCGCGTCGAAGACAGGTGGCTCGGTCCTTGAAATCTATCCCAAAGGCACCGAGAGCTTAGACACGACCGCGGTTCGCCTAGGGTTTCAAGTCCCATCGATCTCAAAAGTCTTGAGTAATCTGGGCAGCGCCGTGGATATGATATCTCGGCCTTCCAAATCCGATTGGGGCACCCGTTGCGTTATTAGGGACCCTGAAGGACATAAGATCGAACTACTTGAGGCGTAGCGTTCGAGTAAAGGTCGCTCGCGCAATGAACGCCTGCGGGAATCCCAAGAGTTCGGCTGGATTTTCGCTATATTTCACATGCGCGAGCGATATCTCGTCCATTCGCTAGTGGCGGCCAACGCGGCTAGGCACCGTGCCAGTGAAGCTTGCGATGAACCATCTGTCAGAACGTGTTTGAATTCCAAGGTGCGTCCCGATTGGCTAATTTGTACATTTGCGGTTATAGAGCCCCCAGTTTGTGAAGACCAACATCTGAGAGCATAGCATGACAAGCCAACATGCGGGCCGCGCAGGCGCTACATACGCCGCGCCGGACGGCAAGCCCGGAAGCGATCCGGTCGCCGTGGCACATTCGGTACCGATGGTAGCCTTCAAGGGCGCCGGGAAGCGTTACGGGCCCGCGGGCGAAGGTGGTTTCACCGCCGTCGAAAGTGTCGATCTGACAGTTGAACGCGGTGCCATCACCGGCATAATCGGTCGCTCTGGCGCCGGCAAATCGACGCTCATCCGCATGGTCAACGGTCTCGAGAGCGTGACGTCGGGCAAGGTGCTCGTCGATGGTGTCGACGTCGGCGCGCTTGGTGAGGACGGTCTGCGTGGCCTGCGCCGCCAGATCGGCATGATTTTTCAGCATTTCAATCTACTGTCGTCGCGCACCGCCTTCGACAATGTGGCGCTGCCGCTGGAAATTGCAGGCGTCGACAAGAAGGCGATCCGTGCCAAGGTCGGGCCGCTGCTCGACCTTGTCGGCCTCGGCGATAAGGCCGGCAGCTATCCTTCCGAACTCTCGGGCGGCCAGAAGCAGCGCGTCGGCATTGCCCGCGCGCTGGCGACGGACCCCAAGCTACTGCTCTCCGATGAGGCCACCTCGGCGCTCGACCCGGAGACAACGCAGTCGATCCTCGAGCTCCTGAAGCGGATCAATGCCGATCTGGGTCTCACCGTTCTCCTGATTACCCACGAGATGGAAGTGGTGAAAACCATCGCCAGCCACGTGGCTGTCATCGACGCCGGCCGCATCGTCGAATCCGGCCGTACCTTCGACGTCTATACCAACCCGCAGCACGAGACGACGCGCACGCTGCTCGCCTCGGCCCTGAGACTGCCGAACTGGCTGCGTTCCGCCGTCAAGCCGCAGCCATCGGCCGGCGACCGTGTGCTCGTCCGGCTGGTGTTCTTCGGCGACACGGCCTTTCAACCTCTGACCGGCCGGCTTGTCGCCGAGCTCGGCTCCGACGTCAATATTCTCGCTGGCGCGATCGAGGAGATATCGGGCGAGCCCTTTGGCTCACTTGTCGTTTCCTATTCGGCGGAGCCGGATGTCGTCGCGCGGGCTAACCGCTTCTATGCCGAAACGGGCCTTACCACGGAGGTGCTCGGCTATGTCGCCTGATATGCTCTTCAACCTGCTCTCCAAGGCGCTGATGCAGACCCTGCAGATGGTCTTCATCGCCGGCATCGTCGGCTCGATCATCGGCCTGCCGATCGGCGTGTTTCTGGCCACATCAGGTAAGGGCGAGCTGTTTCCGGCACCGAAGACCAATCGCGTGCTGGGTTTGATCGTCAACGCCGCTCGCTCGACGCCGTTCATCATCCTGGTCGTTGCCATCGTGCCTCTGACGCGCCTTTTGACGGGTACGTCCATCGGCACCTGGGCAGCAATCGTGCCGCTGACCATCGCCACCATTCCGTTTTTCGCGCGCCTCGTTGAATCTGCCATCCGCGAGGTCGACAAGGGCCTGATCGAGGCCGCCCGCGCCATGGGAGCAACGCCATCCCAGATCGTCTACAAAGTGCTGCTTCCAGAGGCGCGACCCAGCATCCTCATGGCGCTGACGATGACCATCGTCAGTCTGATCGGCTACTCGGCTATGGTCGGGGCCGTCGGCGGCGGAGGCCTGGGCGACCTCGGCATCCGCTTTGGCTACCAGCGTTTCAATCCGGAGATGATGGTACTCGTTGTCGCGGTGCTGATCGTGCTCGTGCAGGTCGTGCAGAGCGCCGGCGACGGGCTCGCCCGCCGCTTCGACAAGCGTAACCGGAAGAACTGATCCTTTACTCGCATACCCAATAACATACCAAGGAGTCTCCCATGAAAAAGTTCATCATCGCCGCCGCGATTGCGGCCTTTGCAGCCGGCTCGGCCTTCGCCGAGGATATCAAGGTTGGCGTCACGCCAGGCGAGCACGCCCAGATCATGGAAAAGGTCGCCGAAGTCGCCAAGACCAAGGGTCTGAATATCGAGATCGTCGAGTTCTCCGACTATGTCGTGCCGAACCAGGCGCTGGCCGACGGCGACATCCAGGCCAACTCGTTCCAGCACCAGCCCTATCTCGACAACCAGATTGCCGACCGTAAGTTCGATCTCGTCAGCATCGGCACGACCATCACCACGCCGATGGGTGTCTACTCCAAGAAGGTGAAGAGCCTCGACGAACTGAAGGACGGCGCTACCGTTGCCATCCCGAACGACCCGACCAACGGCGGTCGTGCGCTTCTGGTTCTGGCCAGCAAGGGCCTGATCAAGTTCAAGGACAACCCGGGCATCAAGGTGACGGTTGCCGATATCGTCGAGAACCCGAAGAACATCGAGTTCGCCGAAATCGATGCCGCCCAGCTGCCACGTTCGCTTGAAGACGTCGATGCCGCCGTCATCAACACCAACTACGCCATGGAAGCCGGCCTGCATCCCAAGACCGACGCCATCGCCATCGAAGGCGAAAAGTCACCCTATGCCAACGTCATCGTCGTTCGCGCCGCCGACAAGGACGCGCCCTGGGCCAAGACACTGGTCGAGTCCTACCATGATGAAAGCATCCGCAAGTTCATCAACGAGCAGTTCAAGGGCGCCCTGATCGCGTCCTGGTAAAATCCCGCTTTATCGGGCCAATACAGTGAAACGGTTCGGCTCCGCCGGGCCGTTTTTTCATTGATCAGGGGCATTTTGTCTTCGCCAAATCGTCCGCGATAACGGGCATTGCGAGCGGAAGAATACCGCTGGCCCCACTCCTGCCGGTTCCTTCTCATCGGACCTGCGAAACCTTGGAGCGGTCCCATAGTTGCCGATTTGCTAGCCGGGGGGATCGCCTCCCACCCGACTGGTTATCGGGTCGATCTACGCTAAAGCTCAGGTATCGTGAGGCAGATCGCAGGTCACGCCCAGAATGTCCGGAAAACCACCTACTTAACAATGTCGTCTTTCACAGTTTATTAAGACACTTGTACTGAAGCTTCGGCGGGATTGGCAGCGGATTCTTGTGCAATGGTGAATGGAGCAGTTTTCTTCCTTGTGGTGAATTTCATCATCGCAATCTGCTTTGCGCTGGTGTTCGCCGTCGTGGCGGTGCGAAGCCAGTCGCGCCAGGCTGCGCTATGGTTCTCGGCAGGTTTTGCTGTCGCCTCTCTTTCTGCCCTCAGTGAACTCTTCGTTGCGTATACAGATTTGTCGAAGCTCTTCGCAGTTTTGGCATTTGCAACTGTGCTTGGTGGCATGATCCTGCTGCGCTTTGGTATTGGCGAGCTTTACGGCGTGCGGATCGCGCCATTCTGGGCGATATCTTTTTTCACCCTTTGCATCTTACTTGATCTGTTTATCTATGGCCTGCCGCGTAGCACGCTCAGGCACGCCTTATCTTATCAAACACCTTTTGCGCTGGTCATTCTTACCAGCGCTGCTGCGGTCTTCGCGTCACGGCGCCGCGCAAGGATCGATCGGGTCCTCGGCTATCTGCTTACCGCAACCGGTCTACATTTCTTTGCAAAGGCTGGTCTGGCAGTGACCGCCGGTGCCGGGGTGGCGGCAACTGACTATATTCGTACAAACTACGCATTGATTTCACAGGGATCGACTGCCGTATTGATCGTGGCAGTTGGTCTGACACTGCTTTCGGTCCTCGTCCTCGATATCATGGCCGACGAACGCAGCAATTCCGAAAGGGATGTACTTTCGGATCTTGCCAACCGCCGCGGTTTCGAGAACGGTGTCGCCGCTGCCCGCCTTGTCGCCCCCGCCGTCCGGCATTCCGTCATAACCTGCGATATCGATCGCTTCAAAAGCATCAACGACACGTTCGGTCACCATGCCGGAGACAAGGTGATCCGCGCCTTTGCTGACCTCCTGAAATCCGGCGCCGCGCCGAATTTCATCGTCGGGCGCATCGGCGGCGAGGAGTTTGCCGTGTTCATGCCGAACACAACGGTGGAAACGGCCATGCTGTTTGCCAGCTCTGTACGACGCGGAGCGACGGGGATCACTGTGGAGGGGTTGCCTCCAACACTGACGGTTAGCGCGAGCTTCGGTGTTGCCGAAATTCCCGTCGGAGAAAGCCTTGACGACGCAATGCGCCGGGCCGACATGGCACTTTACGAAGCAAAGCGAGCCGGGAGAAATTGCGTTAGGCAGGCCCGACAAACCCGCTCCGGGTCGCCGGATATCAGGCTGGTGACATGAGAACGGGCCTTCGGGATGGACTCGTTCTCCGTCTTACCTGAAATGCCTGTTTTTCTGGCCTGCCTGAGACCATACCGCAAAGCCTCCAATCTGTTTTCACGCTGCCATAGCGTTATAATCCATACTGTCTAGATCGGCGATAAGGCCCGGACCCATCGGCTTCCATCCAAGTACTTGTTGCGTCGTTTTGCTGGAAGCAGGAAAGTCCATTCCAGCAAATATCGCCATCCAGCCGAAATGATCGGCGGCTTCCGTCGGTGCGACCGATACGACAGGAAGGTTCAGGCCACGGCCGAGCGCCTTCGCGATCTCGCGGGTCTCGATCCCTTCTTCTCCGACCGCGTGATACCGAGCTCCGGCTTCGGCTCTCTCGACAACCAGGCGATAAAGCAATGCCACATCGCGCAGATGACCCGCCGGGAACCGATTGAGACCCTCGCCCACATAAGCACAGACGCCTTTCGCCCTGGCAATTTCGATAAGTGGCGAGATAAGGCCCTGCTTGATCGTATTGTGTACCTGCGGAAGTCGCACGACCGACACATTGACGCCCGCATCAAGCAGGGCATTCCCGGCGAGTTCGGAAGCAACACGCGGGTTGGGATGAGCCGTGTTGCAGATATTCTCGCTTGCAGGTTTGCCGAGCTCGGCATTGCCCAGTCCCGTGCCGGAGGTGATTACAAGAGGGCGTTTCGACCCCTTGAGCGCCTCGCCGAGCGCACGAATTGCGCGGCTGTCTTTCTGGCAATTGTCGACAAAGCGCGAAAAATCATGGTCGAAAGCAGTATGTATGACGCCATCCGCTTTTTCCGCACCTTCCCGAAGTGTATCGGGTTCCTCGAGGGTGCCGTGATGAACTTCAACGCCCGCGGCTTCGAGTGCCTTTGCGCCGGCATCTGAACGTGTCATGCCGACAACATGATGCCCTGCGTTCTGGAGT
>Ga0102588_1000190_pt1 | contig 86272 bp, 79 predicted proteins | sample AraplaMF_Col_mMS_FD_76854 | JGI IMG/M metagenome (GOLD analysis project Ga0102588, IMG submission 76854) | Arabidopsis root microbial communities from the University of North Carolina, USA - plate scrape MF_Col_mMS (SPADES assembly) (version 2) | ecosystem: Host-associated > Plants > Roots >...
CCAGACGTCCTGGCGCGAAGGTCGCCTGCGACGGAGTTGCTTTGCGTAAGCTGGCCCGAATTTCCGTCCCCATCGCCGGATCGTTTCATAAGAGACGATGATCCCGCGCTCCAGCAGTAGCTCCTCGACCAGCCGAAGGCTCAAAGGAAATCTGAAATACAGCCAGACCGCATGGGCGATGATCTGTTGCGGGCAACGGTGACGCTTGTAGCTGATGGATGAATTCTTCATCCCACCAGTTCTATGCACTACCCACTGATCATCTGGTTTATGTGACATCGCCCCGGCCAGCCTCAAAGCCTGGATCGATCACATCGTGCGCAAGGGCGTGACTCTTGGCTTCGACGGCAAGGGACTGCTGATCGGCAAGAAGGCCACCGTGGTGCTGGCGTCCGGCGGCATCTATGGCGAGGCCTCGCCCATCGACCACCTCTATTTTGCCCCGCGATACCTCAAGGCCATTCTCAACGTCCTCGGCATCACCGACGTGAGGATTATCCATGGCGGAGGTGCCAGGGCCGTGGATATGGGTGAAGCAACGATGGACACGTTCATCGACGCCGTCGTTCCGAAACTCAATAGCGCTGCGGCAGCCTGATTGATCGGGAGTATGCGGCCCCCCGATGGAGCCCGCTTGCTTCCACCGAGTTCAGGCGTGCCGCAAGATCGCCGCTGCCCGTCGTCGCATCTTGCCATCGGATCACTGTTCATGCCGAGAAGCAGAACGTGGTCACGCTCGTCCGATTTGGCAGTCTTGCCTTGCAATAGCTGACCGTCCGCTTCCCACCCCATTGTTGCCAATCGCTCGTGCCTTAATAGAGGGCTATAGCGTAGACGTAGTTCTCGGTTTCATCGTTCTCGGCCCGCGGACCTTCTTTGAAACGTGGATGCACGACATATCGGATGCGGGTCGCAGCGCGGCCGAGGAATTCCATGTCGTAATGGTAGAAGTCCGCCGTCATGCCGTCGACCGAGGTGACGGCGCGCAGCGCACAGACGAATTCACAGGTGCGGCCGTCGCCCATGACGCCGACGGTCTGGACCGGCAGCAGCACGGCGAAAGCCTGCCAGATCGCAACGTAGAGACCGGCCTTGCGGATCTCGTCGAGATAGATCGCATCGGCTTCGCGCAGGATGTCGAGCTTCTCGCGGGTGATGCCGCCGGGGCAGCGGATGGCCAGGCCTGGACCCGGGAAGGGATGGCGGCCGATGAAGCTGTCGGGCAGGCCGAGTTCCTTGCGGAGGGCGCGAACCTCGTCCTTGAAGAGTTCGCGCAGCGGCTCGACCAGCTGCATCTTCATGCGCTCCGGCAGGCCGCCGACATTGTGGTGCGACTTGATGGTGACCGAGGGGCCGCCGGTGAAGGAAACGGATTCGATCACATCGGGATAGAGCGTACCCTGGCCGAGGAAATCGGCGCCGCCTAGCTTCTTGGCTTCATCGTCGAAGGTCTCGATGAACAGGCTGATGACGGTTCCGGGAACGCCGGCGAAGGGGTGACTATCTGGATGTCGGACTGGGATGAGGCGCGCATGCGGATGAATGATCGCCCTCAGCCCAGTTTCGAGCTTTTCAATTCAGCCCTGAAAGGCTCCAGTGCGCCGGGCTACTTGGCGACATGCCAAACGCCGCCGACGCCATCGCCAGTCATATCGCCAGGCTTCTTGTCTCCGGCGAAGGTGTAAAGCGGCTTGCCTTCGTAAGCCCACATCTCCTTGCCGTCGGCCGCCTTGACGAGTGACCATTCGCCTTCGGCCTTGGCCTTGGCGGCGGCGTGGAAGGCCGGCCATTTCTTCAAGCAGGCCTCGTCGCAGTTTGATTTGCCCATGGCGTCCTTGTCGAACGTATAGAGTGTCATGCCTTTTGGGTTTGCTAGGATCTTACCCATCTTCGTGTCGATCATTTTGGCCGGTTCCGCTGCAAAGGCCGAAAAGACGGTTGCAGCCAACAGGCCCATGGAGACGATCAGCGTTTTCATAGTTACCTCCGTTCGGGAGTGCCAGCGGGATGCCGGTAGCGTCCGATGTGAGCAAGGAACGCTCCGGCGAAGTGGCGGTTCCATGTTTTGACAGGCGGCGATATACATTCGGATTTGTCTTGTGACCGGCAGAGGTTCCGATGTTTGAATTGCGGGCAAGCGCCTGTCCAGCCATGGATGAAAGGACGTGACATCGCCTTCCGACTGTTGTGAATTGTCTTACCAGCCGTAGCTGAAGGTAGCGCCACTGCCGTTATCCCCATCCTGCGCCACGTCGGTTTCAGTATTTCGCCCATACTGGAAAATGCCATAGGCATTGTTGTTGCCGTTTTGCCGCAAGGTTGCGGAATGACGGTTGCCCCGTTGCTGGATGAAGCCCAGGTTGCCGCGGCCAACCTGGGCAATGCCGGCTGCGTTACTCTGGCCCAACTGTCGGATGTCAGCGTCTTTCAGACCCCGGTAGAGCGAATAGACCCGCAGTCCGGTTGAAAAAAGACCCGCATCCTCGGCATTCTCCGGCGCAAGGCTAAACGAGATCCGGCCGCCGGCATAGGCTGGCACAGCCAAGGCTACTTGGCCCAGGCTCGCGGCAAGCACAGTGACGGTAAGGATTTTAAGCACGTTGCGGGTCATCTTGCTCTCCATTCGCCGGCTGCCTTAGCCGATGATCGACTTTCGCACCTTTAAGCTGAACCCAGTTGGAATCGCCCGTTCAGTTGTCGTTCAGTCGTTGCGGGCTGATCGAAAGTAAAAGGGCGCCAGAAATCGGCGCCCTTTTGGAGAGATCTGGAGAGTGTCGCCGCCGCTCAGTTGCCGCCGATCTCGTTCGTGCAGCTGAATCTCTTATCCCCGATCACGACATCCAGTGTCGCCTTGTATTCGAGTCCTTTGGCGTCGAGCGAGACAGAGCTGAGGGTCGCCGGATGTCCCGCCTTCGCATCAAAATCGCCACTCTGGTTGATCGTGGAGCTTCCGCCATTTCCGGCTTTTTCGATACGGAAGGTGTAAGTGCCGCCAACGTGCTTGTCGGCGCGGACGAGTGCATCCAATCTCACCATACCTGCTCCAGGCGTTGCTTTGATTTCGCAAAGCTGCGCCTCGTCAGATTGGTTGGGGGTCGTCACAGCCGCAACGGCGCCGATGGGAAATAGGACTAGCGCGAAGATCGCCGTCAGGCGACGTGGATATTTGATGTTATTAGGCATGGGTCGTCCCCTAATGGCCTGCTGTTGCAGTCTTGAACTCTTTTGCGTCATCGCCAGCCGCTTACGGGCAGGCCTGGACGAAGGCCGCGACATTGCCGTTGCCGCCCTGACTGACATTGGCACTGCAGCCACGACCGACTTGGACACCAGCTGCGATATTACCATTGCCGTCCTGGGTAAGGATGGTTGTATGGTTGGACCCAAACTGGCCGATGCCGGCCACGTTGCGGTCGCCGTTCTGATAGGTGGCGCCATAGTTGTCATTGCCTTCCTGACCGACAGCCGAAAGGTTATGACGCCCATATTGATGGCCGATAATCCGGTTGTAGCCACCGTTCTGATAGGTTCTGATCCGGTTTCCGTACCCTTCCTGCGCGCCACCGGCAGAGTTCGACCAGCCATACTGTTCGATACGCACATCGTTGGCCATGGCGGGAGCTGTGGCGGTGAGGCCAACGAGAGCGACGAGTGCGGTTGCAATGAAAGAGCTGCGGATCATGAATGTGTCTCCTCAGGCGGATAGGACCGCGGTTGAACGTCTTTCTTCTAGACGTCCTCGTTGGAACGGAAGCTGAAGGTACCATTCAGTCGGGGTTCATCGCAGAGATCGGAGCCCCTGAAAACTGCGGAGCTGGTGCTCGAAGAAGTTTGATCAGAAACCTCCAAGTGGTTGGTAGATGGCTGGAGGGGCGATACAAGGTCGCCCCATTGGTCAGCCCATTGGGAGCTTGAGATAGCGAAGGCCGTTCCGGGTCTTTTGCGCCGTGAAAGTCGTCCTAGTCGAAGGTGCTACCATGTGATGAGCGGCGACTTACGCAGCCATGCGTTCGAGGTGATCTGATCTACGACAAATCTGGCCCCGTCTCCGCGGGCAATTCCGCCGCCATGGTATTGGCTGAGGTCCGTGATCGACTTGCTGCCACCGATGCCGGTCTGGTTGGTCATGCACGAAGAGGTTCGTACCAGTGCCCGCATTCGACGTGTAGCTGACTTTCTGGGCACAGTTATTGCGGAACTCCTGCGAGGAAACGATAAATCCTAGTCGTCAGCGAAAGATCGAAAGATCTTCAGCGCCCATCACATTTGCTGACGTGGTGCCACTGAGCTGTAGCATTTTCAGCCTGAGTTGTCTCGGATCTGTGCTGTGCGTCAATCGGCGCCCAAAATTGGACCCGACTCAGTTTTGACGCAGTTGTGACGATGCTGCCTTGCTGGTTTCCAAAAAGGAATCAGCCTGATGAGCCCTTAGCACCGAAATTTCGGAGACTTACCAGTCCAGCCGAATGGAGAGCTTGCCGACCGGACCCTTGGACTGTTCGCGGTAGGCTTCTGCAATATCGTCGATACTGAATTTCTGGGCCACCACTGGTACGATCTGGGCAGCGTCGATGGCCTTCATAGCCTTGCCGAAGTCCTCCGCCGATCCTGTATTGTTTCCTTGAATCCGCAAAGCCTTGACGATGATCGGCATGAGATCGATCTGCAGATTCGTCCCGGTAACGAAGCCGATCGTGAAGATGACGCCACCATAACGTGCCGCGGCAAGCGACCGCACAAATGTGTCGGTTCCGACCGTGTCCAGGACGAGATCAGCGCCCAGCCCGTTGGTCAATTCCAGAACCCTGGAATCCCAGTCTGGCGTGCTGCGGTAGTTGACGGTCGCGTCCGCGCCCAGCTTGCGCGCGAGATCTAGTTTTTTGTCGGAAGAAGAGGTGACGATCGTCCGCGCTCCCCTTGCCTTGGCCAGTTGGAGGCCAAATAGGGAGACTCCACCTGTTCCGAGAAAAACTGCGGTGGAACCGGGACCGATATCGGCGCACACCAGCGCGTTCCACGCGGTCGTCGCCGCGATCGGGGCAGTTGCCGCCGCCTCCCAAGACAGATGGTCAGCGATTTTGACGAGGGAGCCGGCCTCTGCTGTTGCTATCTCGATTAGTGAGCCCGGCAACGTCACACCGCGGGTAACGCCAGCTCTTTCTGTCGTTCCTCTCCCGGCAGACCAAATGGCTTTCGGGTGCAAAGCAACACGGTCACCAACAGCAAAGCCTGAGACACTGTCTCCGATCGCGATCACCTCGCCAACTCCGTCGGCGACGGGAACGAGAGGATAATCGATGCCGGGATATTTTCCGAGTGCGACCGCGAGATCGATGAAGTTGAGACTTGCAGCATGCATTCGAACCAATACCTGAGCGTGTCCAGGTGGCTGGGGATCAGGTAGTTCGGTTCTTGTTAGCTGATCTAAGGAAGGTCCGTTTAGTGTAATTGAATGCATCGCGCTGCCCTCTCATAACGTTGGCAGCTATGACTATGCATCCTGCAAAAAAATATGGAATGCAGTCTATATGCAGTATATACCTGCGGATTATGCAGCAATCAAACCTTCTCCCTGACATGGAAAGTCTGACGGCTTTTATCGCCGTTGCCGAAGGCGGATCGTTCAACGCGGCCGGCCGGCGACTTGGACGCGATGCCACCGTAATTTCCCGCCGCGTACAGAATTTGGAGCAGCGTCTCGGCGTTCGGCTTCTCGAACGATCCACCCGAAGCATTGCGCTCACTGAAGCCGGCCAGTCCTACCTTCAACATATTCGGCCTTTGCTTCAGGGCTTGGCGAGTGCGGGCCAAGAAGCAGAACGGTATTCCAGCGGCGAACCGAGGGGACGACTCCGGCTAGCGTTGCCGGGTAGTTTTGGCCGGATGTGGCTGATGCCGCTACTCGTCGAGTTTCTCGATGCGTATCCTGGCGTGACACTCGATGTTGCGTTCTCGAATCGATTTGTGGATTTGATCGGCGAGGGGTTCGATCTGGCGATCCGCCTAGGGGTTTTGCCGGACTCGAGACTCGTGACCCGCAAGCTCGCGGACAGAAAGCGGCTGATTGCGGCGTCACGTTCATATCTTGAGCGACATTCGGCACCGACGACACCCGATGATCTTTCTGGAGGGGACTGTTTGATCTTCTCGGGGAAGCCTAATCCTTTTCTATGGGAGTTCATAATGCCAAGCGGTGAGCAACTTTCTGTTCCGGTTTCCGGCCCGTTCATATCGGATGATGCCGAGGCTCTGGTGCTCGCTGCAGTCAATGGTCATGGATTGCTCTATGCAACGGACTGGCTGGTCGGCCGTGAGCTCAGCGACGGGCGCCTTGTTCGGGTTCTCGAAAATTATCCGGTAGCCGATGAGGGGGGGATCTATGTTGTGCACTCTTCGAGTCAGCACGTGCCCAATAAAACACGGGCCTTCGCTGACTGGATCATCGAACGTTTTTCCCGGAGCTTGCCCTGGCTCGAGTGCGAGTGATGATGGGCGCGAGACGGATCGAAATTCTTCGTCCCTCCGTGACCGGCGACAAATGAAAGGCTTCCAAAAGGCGAGCGTCCGGCTCGGGGGCGTCTGATTCGTCCCCGACCAAGGCGGTGCCCCTCTGTCTGCTTTTTGATCAGCTGCTGAACGAGCGGCGTCATTTCGGAATCGGCCATTTTATCTCCGATCAGCTCCAAAAAGCTATTTTGTCGCGGACGTCATCTTCATCGCGGAGCGCCCGGAGGACATTACCTCTATGGTCCGGCACTACCCGATTTCGACCCGGTATATCGGAGTATCCATAGTCCCTGGTTCTTGTCGCTGATGTAGATGAAGCCACGACGGTCCACGACCACATCCTCGGTCTGAAGTACCAGCTTATCTTCCGGCATCGGTCCATAGCGCCGAATGGGTTCCGGCGGAATGAAATAGCCGACCTCACGCGGAAGCCGGGTGTTGGAAACGTCGTAGATTCTGAGGCCCGCGTTGAAGTGCGCGATGTAGAAGAGATCTCCCTGCTTTTCGACGTCGGGATGATGCTGGTGGTGGTTGATGTTGTGCGGCCCGCGCCAGCCGCCACGGGTGGTGAAATCAGAATACGGAGCGCTTTCAGGTGGCACAGGTTCGGGCAAAAGCGACAGCAGGAAAGGTTCACTGGGATCGGAAATATCGACGATCGATGCGTGATGCATCGGACCACGTCCATAGGTGACGTTCTCTGAGTTGGCAAAGGCAATGCCGCGTTCAGGGATCGGCAGCACGCCGTGCACGCCAAAACGCGAATGGAAGGGCGGGCTGAAGCTCAGGCTGCCGACCTGCTTCGGCTGCGAGACGTTGCTGATATCAAGTACGACGATCCCCGCCGCACCATAGGGCAGATAGACAAGATCGCCGATGACATAAGGAGGACCATGCAGCGAGACATCCTCGCCCGTGCTGGCACAGAAGGCGCCGCACATGCATTGCGACCGCAGTCGCAGCTGGTAGCCATCGGAGGTCTCCTCCTGATCGGCGGTGGCGGCTTTCGCATTGGCGAAGGTTTCGCCGCCGGCCTCGTGTTGTCCCGGCACCCACCAGCGTCCGGCTTCGCGCGGATTCGAGCGATCCGAGATATCGAGAATGACGTAGATGTTGCCCTTGTAACCCGGCATGCCGGCGGCGAGATGAACGTAGCGCCCTCCGGGATAGAGATTGCGATGCGTTCCGTTCCCGCCGGTGCGGTAGTGACCGAGCTGTTTCGGATTGATGGGGTCGGCGATATCCCATATCAGAACCCCTTCGTCGAAGGGCGCATCGGGATCGCCGCCGAAATTCGCGAATGGTTTTTCGAGAGCGGTCACCATCGTATTACCGGACAAATCGATCTGCAGCGTCCAGGTGTTCGCGCCGGGATAGGGCACGAATTTGACGACCTCCGGCTTTGCCGGATCAGTTACATCGACGATACTCCACCCAGAATGCCAGAAGTGTCCAGTATAAAGATACCACCGTTCATCGACATGCCGGACCGCCATCTTGAAGGCCGGGCGATGATCGAGATCGGTATAGCCAACCGCTTCGACATTGTGGGCGAAGGCGCCGGGAGGCGCCGGTAAGGACGCAGGGGCCGGTTGTGCAAGCGCCTCGCAGGCAAAGCCGGATTGAGATGCTGCCGCGATTGTCGCTCCAAGCGGCACCTTCAGCATCTGGCGGCGTGAAAACATGGAATCCTTCGACAATCATGCCTCCCTGTTTTGTGATTTCCAGATTGTGCAAGCTCCGATATTCTCCGTCCAATATTGTTTAGGCCCTCAGTAATTCGATTTCGGAATTTAAAGGATGGACCACAAGCTGATGCAGTCCTTCGTGGCTGTTGCGGAAGAACTCCATTTCGGGCGTGCCGCAGTTCGTCTGCACATCTCCCAACCCCCTCTCACCAAGCAGATCCAGCAACTGGAACAGATCATGGGCGTGCCGCTGCTGGAGCGCACCAAGCGCAAGGTCGAACTGACTGCGGCGGGCCGTGTGTTTCTCGACGAAGCGCGGTCACTGCTTCGCCAGACAGGGCAAGCGGTGGAACTTGCCCGTAAAGCCGGTCGCGGTGAAACCGGTCATCTTTCAGTCGGATTTATAGATGCGGCTATCTACAGCATTGTGCCAACTGTCGTTCGGCGTTTCACTGAGCGCTACCCCGAAGTCGAGTTGAGCCTGACCGATCTGCGCATTCCCAATCAGGTCAAACTTGTGGTCGAACGCCAACTCGATGTTGGCTTTGTTCATCCTCCGATCGTTCACGAGGCTCTCCAGGTCGAAAGCATATTGATCGAGCCTTTGATCGTGGCCTTGCCGGAAACGCATAGACTGGCTGGCGAAACAGAGGTCGCGCTGGCCGACCTGGCGCCGGAGGCACTGATTCAATTTCCACGCAGCATCAATCCATCCCTCTATGACGAAATCGTCGGGCTGTGCCGTTCATCCGGCTTCAGTCCAAGGATCGTACGGGAGGCGATGCCCAAGCAGACAATCATCGGACTTGTATCGGTTGGGCTTGGCGTCTCGCTACTGCCCGCCTGCCTGGAGAACCTACGGCGAACCGGCGTGATCTATCGCCCCATTCGGGGTAAAAACCTGTCTATCGATACGTCCGTCATCTACCGGCGCGAACAGCCTTCGCCGGTGCTCAAGGCATTCCTCGACATCGTGCGCGAGACGGTCGGGAGGAACATCGGTCAGCCTTTATGAGTGCACCCGCGATCGACCAGATTGAGCTATAAGACCGCTCGGATGCATCCGGTTCGAGTTGACCGAGATGAAGCCGCTTGAGGGCCTCAGATCGAGGCAGAACCGCTCGTTCGAGCTGCCAGCAGACGATAGGCACCTCCAAAGAGCCGAACCTTCGCATTGCCGAGATCGTGCGTGCGGCTTTCTTGACTTAACATCATTTGGCATCCGTGATCTTCGCTGCAGCCTCTTCAACGATCGTGCGATCTCCGCTTTCATCGGTGAGACGAAGCGTCATGCGCGAGACCTGCCAGCCGGTGGCGGCGCGGACAAGTGCGTAGTCGTAAGACCCTGCCACGACCCATGTGCGGTCGCCAAGCCAATGCGTTGCGCGAACCCTGGCTTGTGCAGTGGCCGTGTCGCCGCCGATTTTGACCTGGATATCGGAAAGTTCATGACGCGTGGCATCGAACCCCGGCAGCAGCCTGGCCCAAGCATCCATCAAAACCGAGGGGGCAAAGCTCTGCGGCTTTCCACCCCACAAGGACGTGTAGTCGAGCGTCGTTTCCGGTGCGAAGAAGCGTTCGAGAGGGCGGAAATCACGGTTGTCGGCGTAGATCGCGACGGCAGAGATCACGCCGGCTATGCGGGCCTCGTCGGCGGGGGAGGCTAATGACGTGTCGTCTCCAATGATCATGAACAATGCGGCACCTAACAGCGCAGCCTTCGCGCCCTGGATTTTTCGATTGAACTGCGGCCACGATGAGGCTGAACAAAAACGATTCATGGCACTTTCCTCGCGATAGAGATTAAAGTCTCGTCATCGATGTGCCGACCCAGACCGAGAACCCTTGGAAAAACCATCGCTCGGGACCTGGATCGGCGGTCACGTCAGGAGCCGTTGTTGATCCGGTCGAAATGCGCAGCGGCGGCATCGGCTGCCCGCGTCACGTCTTCGGGCTTGTCGTAGAAATCGAACTGGGTGACGTCCTCGAGCCAGACTTCGGATTTGTCGTGCTCAAGAAGGGCGAGGAAAGCGCGCGCGCCCTGCGGGATGGCCGCTGCCTCAGAATGGACGACGAGTGTCGGCTTATCAAGCTGCGCGCCGACAGCGACCGAATCGTAGGTCAGCCACGGCTCCCAGGAGGCGAGATTGAACTTGTTATCATATGCCGGAATGAGGCCTCGATTGCTCTGCGTATAATAGGGAATCTGGTACATCAGCGACGTCTGGTCGATCATGCTCGCAGCGACGATGACTCGAGGCCGACCTTCGTGCTCGGCGGCCTCGGCTTCTTGCGAGGTGGCAATCAGCGCGGCCACGCCCGGCGGGCCACCATAGACCTGCTCGACGATACGGGCATTGTGCAGCCAGGGGGCAATCAATGCCACGCTGGCGAAATTTGCATTTGACGATGCTGCCTGCGCCATGTAGCCGGCTGAGGCGCAGATGCCAAGGCCCGCGATCTTGCCCGCGTCGACCTCGGGCAAACTCGCCATGAAACGGCCTGCGGCAACAATATCCGAGGTCTTGGACGCCGGGTCTTCCTTGAACCGGATCGTCCCGCCCGATTCACCCCAGCCGCGGAAGTCGAAGGCAAGAGCAACATAGCCACGTTCTGCCATTTCCCTGGCATAGAGGCCGGACATCTGTTCCTTGATCGACGTCCATGCGCCGGTCGCCAGCACGCCGGGCCGCTTTTCCGCGGGCCGGTAATCGGCAGGTAGATAGAGCGTGCCGACCAGGGTCACGCCTTCGTTCTCGAAAGTGACCCGGCGGCTCTGGATATCGGCGGCAACGGCAGCGCCGACGAAAAACGTGGAAGCCATAGCAGCAATGAGCGATGACAGCATAGACATGGGAACGCCTCTTCAAAAAGGATGTCCCAAAACATCGCCTCACGATGTCTGATCGTCAGCGCCCGTTCTTGCTGTTCGTTGATCCCATCTTGCTTTTCTCAGTGCCCGCGCGCCAGGCTCCCGGCGTCGCACCGGTAAGCTTGCGAAACTGCACGGCAAACTTTGCTGGGTTGGCATAACCTGTTTGCCACGCAATCTCGGTGATTGAGAACCGGGTCGTGCGCAGCAGCTCTTTTGCTCGCTCGATCCGGCGGGCAACGACATAGGCATATGGCGGCACACCGACCGCCTTGTGGAATGCGCGCGCAAAATGGAACCGGCTCATCGCCGCTGCCGCCGCCAGATCATCGAGCGAGATGTCGTTCGAAAGATGCGCCTCGATATAGTCGAGCGCGCGCAGAATGCGCGGCTCCGTTGCAAGTGCTCCTGCTGCCGGGCGGCTGGCAACATGCGCGAGCTGCGCCGCGAGTGCAACAGCCAAGGCGTCGCGATAAAGCCGAGGCGCGGTATCGCCAGCGGCGTGAAGATTGATTGCGAGTTGAGCCACCAGGGCATCGATTGTCCCCGACCGGGGCATAAAGGACAGTGCTCGTATCCCGGCGTCCACGAGAAGATCGTCGTCAATCTCGACATTGAGGAAATCGTTCGGTTCATCCCAGCGGCACCAGCCCTCGAAGCCAACCGGGAAAATCCAGCCTTGGCCCGGCAGCAATGGCAAGGCCCTGCGGCGGTCACTCCCGTAAGCGGCATGATGGCTTCCAAGCGGTGCCAGCACCACGCCTACGGTCACGCGCTCGAAGCGGAAAGCGCCCTCACCGGGAGCGGACTTGAGGAAGGTGGACGCGCCTCCCGACCATTCATAAGAGCCGGTGCGCAATTCTCGCCTGGTTTGTTCGAGCCCGATCAACATAGGTTCAACATAACGGCAGAGGCCGCAAGCTTCCAGTGAACACCTCCGAAAACCACGCGCTCTCGAGATGCGGGCAGGCTCACAACAGCATGAGGAGTGGTAGGCTACGTGCATATCTATTGGTCCCGACAGCCGACGATCTGGCGACAATTTGACATGCCGATATTCGCGGGGCGAGAAGAGGCGTCAGCTCCCGTCCACGGCGAGATCGAAGTCAAGAATACAGTGGTTCCGGCACCTACGTCGGTGTTATTGGCCAGAGCAGTCGTGAAACGCTTTACTCAGCTTGATGAGCGGTCGCAAAGCTCGACTCAAACAACCGCCATACGCGGCGAACCACGGCCGGCAGGGGTTGTCGTCTTGCGATCATCGCGACTGACAAGCTTGGTAGGGCGACGTCCGTGATTGCGGCATAGCGAACACCTTGGAAAGTCAGGCGCTCGATCGATTGTGGCAGCAGAGCCGCCCCCAGGCCGGCCGACACAAGCGACAACATCGTCAATGCGCGCGTCGCCTCCTGCACGATCCGGATATCGAGACCGGCCTTGGTGAAACTGTCCATGATGCGGGCATGCAGAACTGGCCCCTGGGTTGCTGGAAACAGGATTAGTCCAAGCGCCGCAACCTCGGCCAGGGTGGCAGGCTCTTTCCTGCCATCGTCAGGCAGTGCGGCGATACTTGCCTCCGTCGGAAATTCGACCACGCTGAGACGCTCGGTTGTGCCTAACGGAGGATGAACGAAGCCGATGTCGATTTCTCCTTTTGTCAATGCAGCAAGCTGTTCGTTCGTCGACAATTCAACGAGCTTCGGCTGGATGCTCGGATGGACCTGCCTCAACCGGGATAGAAGGTGAGGAAGCCGCTCGTAGAGTGCGGCCGAGACGAAACCGATCTTGATGACGCCGGCCTCGCCGTTTTCTGCAGATTTGGCAACGGCAAGGGCCGCGTCGGCATGCAGGACCGAGGCCCTTGCCTCATCGATAAAAGCCGAACCCGCCCGCGTCAGGGACAATCGGCGGTTCGCGCGCTCGAACAAGCGGACGCCGAGCTCATTTTCCAGGCGCGCAAGCGATTGGCTGAGCGGCGGCTGAGCCATTCCGAGGCGCTGAGCCGCCCGACCCATATGCAGTTCCTCAGCGATAGCGAGAAAGTGTCGGAGATGACGAAGTTCCATATTATCACGATATCAAAAGACTTCAGATAGGCCATCGATTTTTAATCGAAAACGGGGGATCGTTTCCAGAATGCATAACGACCATCGGAGATCCCATGCGCTGTGCCTTTTCGATCCTCGCAACCGCCTTGAGTTTCGCCGCCGTGACAGCTGCTCCGGCGACGGCTGAAATCATCCGCCGTGACTTCACGGTTCTGAGCACTGATGGCCTTAGGATTTTCGTGCGCGAGCTTCGCGACACGGAGGCTCGCGCTGACAAAGGACCTATGCTGATGGTCAATGGCGGCCGGGCAGGCGTATTGGCGAGCTGGGATGTCGATGCACCCGGCGCATCGACCGCCGAAGAAATCGCCGCGGCCGGGCATCATGTGTACCTGATGGACGTACGCGGGTTCGGTCGATCCGATTTCCCGAAGGAGATGGAGGGCGGGCGAATGGACGCGCCGGTGGCGGTTCGATCCAATGAGGCGGTGCGCGACATCGCAGCCGTGGTCAATGAGATCAAGCGATTGCATCCAGAGGACGAGAACCTTGCGGCGATCGGATGGGCTACTGGCTCGCAGTGGCTAGGCCATTACGCCTCGCTTTATCCAGAGGAAATCTCACATCTCATTTATTATAACGGTGCCTATGGAGGACCGGCTGGCGGCTGGTCCTTGCAGGAAGAATTCGGCGATCCTGAACGACCGGAGGAATTGAACTATGGCCGACATGGCTCCTATCGTTTGGCGACAGCGGAGAATCTGGCCGGTCGCTGGCGGGATGAGGGGATCGACCAAGCTTTTCTCGACCGTTATGTGGAGCTCTCCATGGAGGGCGACGAAACGACAGGCGAGCGCGAGCCCGCAAGCTTCCGGTTCCCGTCCGGACCAACCGCTGACACCCTGAAGATGGTCAACGGCCGACAACTCTTCGACGCCTCGTTCATCCGCGCTAATGTGCTGATCTTGCGCTCGGCGAACGATTTCTGGTCGCGTTCCGTCGATGGTCAGACCCTGCTGGCTCATCTGACAAATGCAGCCTCGGCCGAACTTGTCGAAATTCCTGGGGCTTCTCACTACGTTCACCTTCAGCCCACTCAGGACCGCCAGAAGTTCCTTGATGCCGTGCGCGCGTTTATCGATATCAGGCGATGGCGCGCGAGCCGATAGAAGAGGGAGCGATCTTCATCAAAGTTCTCGATCACTACGAATATGTGTTCTCACCGAATGGCGCGGCGACCTACCGTAACGATTGGAGAGACAGAGAAGACGAATGCGTCATGAAATTTCTGATGTCGAAATACCCGGTGCTTAGTCACGCACTACAGAGCGCCTAGTTATGTTAAGTGATTTCGCGTGTTGACCGGCTGAATCCGAACATCCATCGAACCGTGGCCCACCGCGTTGAACTCATCGGCATATTGCCATCCGGAACGGAAATCGTGCCGTGTCGATCAGGAATCGCAGCCCGGATAACATGTTTTGGAGGACTGCCCCACACTCCGCCACGACATCCATTCGCGAATCTGATCTTATGCCGCTCTGATCGTTACACAGTCTAAGTGGGTCGGCAGCTGCCGAACTTCGCAAGGCGCTCTTCGATCTGCCGGTCCGGGCGATGGTTGACAGTCCCGGATAAACTGTATTTTCTGGCCCGCTAATATGGCGATAAAGCCGAACCGGATTTCAATCGGGGCTGCGGCGACTGGCAGACTAGGCTAAGCCAAAAGTTATAAAAGCAGTTGTTGTGAATTCGGACCGGACAGGCAGATGAGCAACACTTCAAATTCCGAACACATCACGTCCACCGGGCATAAGCTCAGCGCCGGAGGACACCTGGATGTTCATTACATGGCGCTAAAGGACGAATATGATGCCACCCTTCGTGCCGCCAGCATCCGATCTGGCTGGTCAGTGCTTGACGCGGGTGCAGGCAATGGGGTCTTCCTGCCTTTAATGGCTGAGTTGCTAGGGGCCGAGGGGCATATCGAGGCCTGTGATTTGGCGCGGGAAAATGTCGAGGCAATCGAAGGCTTGATTGCAAGTCAGCGGTTTGCCTGTCCGATAAGCGCGCGAATCGGTGATATCCTCGCGCTGCCCTATGATACGGGCGCATTCGATGCGGTCTGGAGCGCGAACGTCGTCCAATATCTGAGTGACGTGGAGCTAACACAAGCAATCACTGAGTTCTGCCGCGTCGTAAAGCCGGGCGGACTTGTGGCGGTGAAGGAGGTCGATATCTCGGTTTGGCAGTATCAGCCGCAGGACCCCAAACTGATGTGGCGTCTGCTCGACGCGCTGTCTGATGATGTACAGATGTCCGGCGCGATGAGGGGAACGCGCGTATCGGCGTGGTTTCGAGCAGCGGGCCTTGAGAATGTTTCTGCAATCACGACGCTCGCGGAGCGCCGTCAGCCGCTCAAGCCCGTGGAGCACGAATACATTCGCAATAATCTGGAATTCTTATCCGGGCTAGCCCGAACGCGTGACTTATCAGAAGCGGATCATCGCCAATGGAAAGCGATCGGTGAAGAGCCGGAGCGCCTGATTTGTGATCCCGATTTCTGCTATCGCGAAATGTGGGTACTCAGCCTGGGGACAGCGTCGAAGGGTTAAGCACCTTCCGTCGCCACGATTTGGCCCGCGCCTGTTTCGTCGCGATCTTCGCGAGATGGGGAGGCCCGGTCAGCACGAGGATCGGGCCTCTGCCTGCCGATCAAACTTTGCAGGAACATTTGCGCTGGCTCGCGGTTGTATACCCGGATCGTTTCGCAAGGCACGAGCTGTCTCTGCTGCCCAGCAGAGGTCGCGCGATCCACTCCCTGTTAATTCCCCCAAAAACTCGCCCGCTTCGGCGGGCTTCTTTTTGCCGGCGTGATGAAATCTACCGACTATGGAATCCGATGACGAATTTAGAAAATTGCTCGACAGCTTCATTGAAGCGATGCGTACTGGCGATGCTGCTTGAGCAGCGCGCAGCGCAACACAGCCTCGGCCGGCAGCCCCTTGCGACCGGTCTCCTTGAGACCATGCCGGCGCAGGTCCCGCGTCACCAGCCCGAGCAGATCGCGATGCTCATCCAGCCATTGCGACATAGCCTTCAGTTCACGACCAATCTCGTGTTCGGCGAAAAGATCGAATATACCGGCTTGGACCGTGCGTTCTTGGCGCATTGTCGGCTCCGGGTTTGTCTTTAGAATCAGTAGCTTGATCTAAAGTATACCTGAAACCGCCGGGCTTTGCCCGCGGAGATATCGCGATTCCTACAATAATTTCAGCAGCTTACCGTTTACGGACAGGCGCTAGCCTAGAACAAACCCTTCGTCCGGAGCCCGCCAATACCAGTATCGACCTCGGCGCTTACTGTCGACTTCGCACCAATAACGTGCTTATATAAGCATAGTTGCGAATATAACGATTGCGTAATCGACGATACTAGGTGTTTCCAAATCGCGGGGACGGGGCGACCCAGCGCAAAACATGGCGTACCACGTTGTCGACGTCGAAAGGACGACTGATCATCTTGTCGACCTAATCTATGCCTGCCTTCTCGGTGAGGCCACTTGGCAGCGCTTTTTGGACGAGTTGAACAGCTTACTCCCCGGAGGGAAATCGCTGTTTCTGTTGCATGACACCGTCAGGCATAAGGGTTCTTTTTCATTGGCGTCCGGGCTGCGCGAGGACGATCTCGTCATGTATTCCGAGCACTATTCGAAGATTAACCCGTGGATGAAAGGGGCAGCAATCCGCCCTATTGGGTTGGGGGTCGTTTCCGAACAAATGCTTGAGAGAGCCGACCTCGTCCAGACAGAATACTATTGTGATTTCCTGCGGCATGTTGATTGCGAGGCGGCCGTCGGAGTGACGATTACCCGCGAAAACGGGAGGCTGTGTGCTCTAAGTACGCTCACCGCAAATCCCGATCCAAATGACAACATGGCCGCCGCCAAGGTGCTCACTGGAATCTCCCCGCATCTCCACAAGGCGTTCCGTTTCTATCGCGGGCAGACACAAGGGGGCAACGCCGAGAACCAGATAACCATCCTAGATCACGCTGACATCGGGGTTGTGGTTGTCGGAGAAGGCGGAGTGCTCAGACGCACCAACTCCTTGGGTGATCGTCACACGAGATTAGAACGGACGCATCAATGGCTGAGTCGGGTGGCGAACGCATATCTCGCAAGCTCGCGGCGCTGGCGGCCAAACTCCGCTGAGGCCGGCGGGCTTTCGAATGGGACTGCACGAAAATCGAGAATACTCACTGAGGGACGAGACAATGGATGATTTTCATACGAAACGCATGATCCTTGAATTCCTGAAAAAGCACACCTTGGCGGTCATCGCGACCTGCCACCGTAATGGAACGCCGGAGGCTGCTACGGTCGACTTCTCGGTGCGCGACAATCTTGAAGCCGTGTTCAGCACTTTCGAGGACACGCGAAAGTTCCACAATCTCGCGGAGCGTCCCGGCGTCGCGTTCGCAGTCGGATGGAACGACAATATCACGGTTCAATACGAGGGTGACGCAACAAGGGTTCCTGCCGCGGATATCGAACAATACCAGGAAGCTTATCTCAACAGCGTTCCGTCCGCGAGGGAGTTCATCGAAAGAGGGGCCGTGATATTCAAAGCGACGCCGCGGTGGATTCGATATTCCGATTTCAACAAGGAGCCTCCCGAGCTGATCGTGATTCAATTCTGACAGACGTAACGGCTTCGGGTCGCCGTCCGAAGGCGTCGGCTGCGTAGCACCTGTGCGATGTTGTCACGCAATCCAATTTGGATTTTGACCGAATGCAGAAGTTCGCCCTTAAAGTAACCCGCGCCCAAAACTTCCCCGAATGGTATCAGTCGGTCGTTCGCGATGCCGACATGGCCGAACTTTCCCCGGTGCGGGGCTGCATGGTCATTAAGCAATGGGGCTACGGTATTTGGGAGCTTTTGCAGCGTCAGCTTGATGACTGTATCAAGGCTTTTGGATTTGACAACTGCTACTTCCCTCTGTTCATCCCCATGAGCTTTATTGCCAAGGAGGCGGAACACGTCGAAGGGTTCGCCAAGGAAATGGCGGTGGTCACGCACCACAGGCTTAGAAACATTGATGGCAAGCTAGAGCTTGATCCTGACTCCAAACTCGAAGACCCGCTGATTGTTCGGCCGACGTCTGAGACAATCATCGGCAATTCATTCCAGAGATGGATTCAGAGCTATCGCGACCTCCCGCTGTGCATCAACCAGTGGGCAAATGTCGTCCGTTGGGAAATGAGAACGCGCCTGTTTCTCCGGACGGCCGAATTCCTTTGGCAGGAAGGCCATTCCGCACATGCCGATGAAGCGGGGGCGCGGGAAAGCACCCGCGATGCGCTGGAGTTGTATCGCGACTTTGTCGAAAGGGTCCTTGCAATTCCTGTGGTAGCAGGCGAAAAACCGGAGCACGAACGTTTCCCCGGGGCCGATAACACCTATTCAATCGAAGCGATGATGCAGGACGGCAAGGCGCTTCAAGCTGGCACCGCCCATTATCTGGGAACCCATTTCGCAACGGCGCAGAACATCAAGTTCCAGAATAAGGATGGCGGCGACAGCTATTGCCATACATCAAGTTGGGGGCTCTCGACGAGGATGATTGGCGGCATCATTATGACCCATGGTGATGATGATGGCCTTCGTTGCCCCCCGGCAGTTGCCCCCCGTCAGGTGGTCATCGTGCCGATCCTTCGCGATAAGCCGGAAGACGCGGCGGTCCTCGCGTTCTGTGACGAGATTCTGCGTGGCCTTCGGTCGCAATCGTGCTTCGGTATGTCCGTCCGCGCGTTTGTAGACAAAAAGCACACCAAAAGCGCCGACAAGCGTTGGAACTGGGTCAAACGTGGCGCACCGATTATTTGCGAAATCGGACCTCGCGACGCCGCTGGTCAGGTCGTGAGCTTCATGCGCCGGGACAAGCTCCGCGACGGTGGCGCGATGGCATCCGAAACCATGTCGTTGGCCGAGTTCATCGATACCGTGCCGTCACTTCTCGTTGATATCCAGCAGGCTCTTTTCGACGAGGCAAAAACTCGGCTTCACGCCAATATCCGAACCGATATCGACAGCTTCGAGGCACTGAAGTCCTATTTTGGAGAAGCATCCGACGACGGCGACGATCCCAGCGAGGCGAAAGGATGGTTGCGCTGCTCATGGTCTAAGCCTACCGGCGATGACCTCGCAAAAATAGTCGACCTCCTCAAAACGTTGAAACTCACAATCCGCAACGCTCCACTCGACCAACCCACATCGTTCAAGCGATGCCTGTTCACCGGACAAGCTGGGGTAGAGGAGATAATTGTCGCTCGGGCGTATTAGCCCATCGCCAGAATCTCCTGTCTGCATCATGGCTGGCAGACGCCGGGCGTGCGGAAAATCAAAGAGGCCGGGATCGCCCGAGTCCGAAAGAGACTGAAAGATGAAATGTAATGAATACCGGCTAGTCTGCATATCGTCCGGGTAAAGCCGTCGACGGGGCCTCGACGATGGGGTCGGACTAACGTACATCATTTGATACTTCGCACTTGCGGTAATTGTCATACGATTCAAAACGCTAAATAATCACAAAAATCAGTTGCTTGCTCGAAGTTTCTCGACTACGTTTTTTACAGAAGAGTTCCGAAATAACCGGCCCTCGCCGGCAATACTCAGCGGTCGTTTGACCTCGCTTGAGGGAGGATAATGACGTTGTTTGTCCGACTTCGTTTCTTCGCAATGGTGTAGCGAATGCGTGATCTCGTTTCGATCCGATACCGACCTACGACGGCAATCTGACGCGTCGTAAACCCTCTGTTCTATTTTTCTAAGATGGTGCTCCCATGTGGCGCGCCCGAGGTCTGTTATGCAAAAGCAAGCTGTCGTATTCAATGGTCAGGAAGTCGGGATCGCGGTCCCTGTCGAAAACCGCCTCAAATTCATCGCTGTCCGCTTCAATGTCATCGACTTGGACAACAGGCTCTTTGACACGGTTACCGAAATCAGGCGCGCCATTACAGAGCATCTCGCGTCCAGCGGTCGCGCGATCACCTCTCACTGAGCGGCAGGAGATATTCTTCAACGCCACGGCAACTGGGTCTGCAGGTTAAGGTTCTAAAAGAACACAAGATCGCCGACAGGACGTTGCTTCACCTGCGTGGGGATGACCGCTCTTGGTGCATTCTTGCCATCAATGTCATAGCGGTAATTTTCGGAATGACCTATATCGCTTGGTCAATGCGCGAGGACAACACCGCTTTCCCTTATCCGGTCTTACGCGATTTCAGGTCCTTCTCGACGGACTTGCGAAGGGCATCCATGATGTTGACGACATTGGAGGCCGGAGCGGTTTCAGGTTTCTTGCCTTTCACGGCCTTCGTCGGTTTCAGCGCTTTCTTCTTCTCCTCGATGAGGGCCAGCAAGGCTTCCTGTATGGGATCGGTGACCATGGTCGGTGACCAATGTTTCGTCCGCTGTTTGATCAGCTTCTCCACTAAGGGCAGCGCATCCTTCTCGGAGTCGGTGTCGATCCCTTCGAAGTAGGATTCCTCCGGACGCACCTCGTCGCCGAAGCGAAGGGTCCAAAGCACGATGCCTTCGTCGCGGGGCTCGAGGATGACCGCCCGCTCTCGGCGACCGATGACAAGCTTCGACACGCCAACAACCTTCGAGGCCTTCATCGCATCGCGGATGACGGAAAAGGCCTCGTGACCGACTGGATCGTCAGGCGTGAGGTAGTGGGCTTTCTACAAATAGGTCCAGCCGATGGAGTTCGCAGGAACGAACTTCTCGATGTCGATCGTTCGTACGGTGTCTAGGGCAACTGTCTCCAGGTCGTCTTCCGTCAGGATGACATAGTCGTTCTCACCGCGCGCATAGCCCTTGGCCTCGTTTTCGTCCTTGACTGGTTTTCCCGTGACGGAGTCCACGTATCGGGAGACGACGCGGTTGCCAGTAGCGCGATTGAGGGTGTGGAGACGAACTTTCTCCGATTCCGATGTCGCCGGCGACATCGCCACCGGGCAGGTGACGAGGGATAGCTTGAGGTAGCCTTTCCAGTAGGGACGGGGGGCCATTGTTCGCTGTCCTATCCAGCTTTACGCTGCGGGGCGGCTGGTGCGGCGGTCTTGGCCGCCCCGCGCGCAGCGCGCTGCCGTTGGGTGCCTTTGTTGGCATTGGCGGCCGTGCGTTTTGGTTGTCCGGTGGATTTGGCTGCGAGGCCCGCGCTTTCGCGAAGGGCCGCAAGAAGGTCATTAGGTTTGGAAACCTGCACCTTCTTCGGTTTGGGAAGCGATTTGCCTTCGATCTTGGCTTTCACAAGCTCCGCTACCGCCTGTTCGTAACGATCGTCGAAGGTGGCGGGATCGAACTCCCCGAGCTTCGTCGAGATGATGTGCTTGGCGAGATCGAGCACCTTCTCGCTGGTGTCTCTGGTTTCGGCAGGGCATGGAATTGGCTTCGTGCCGGAATGGACGCAGGATCTGCCGAACCGCGGTTTCGAGCTGAAGAAGGTCAGGGACGTCGACTTCAAGATCGGGCTCGGTGTCGCCTGGAAACAGGGAAGCGCCGACCGCCTCGCGCGATGACATCATCGATATCGCACGATCGCTGGTGCGACCGGGCAGGTGATGAGGGAAGGGGCCGTTGGTTGCGACGAATGCCGTCCGTTGCGACGTCGGCCCGAGAGTGGAACACGAGGGTGCGGGGCAGCCGGTGCCGCTTGTCCTTCGGATCGCTGGCGCTCAAGCTCCCGCGGCGAAGCGAACCGACCATCGTTGCGTTGCTGGAGCGGGCGCTGTTCTTAACATCGTCGAACTATCCCCAATGAGGTCGATCACTGCGGCAATAGAGCTGGTTCGGTTCGTCGATACGGGTCCGGGAGTTTGGTTAATTGGATTTTGCGCTGACGTGCCCGCGTTGAATCGGGCAGGGGGGATCGTTAGATAGCCCAAGAAGGGGATACTTTGGCCTCGTTCGCCTCTGCGTTGAAATCTGTGGCCTACTGTTCTCCAGTGTCATCGTCAGCGATTTTGCGCAGCAGATACAACAACGCAATGCGTTCTGCCGAATTGAGCCGCTTGACAGTCTTTTCGCTGATAAGCTCCGCTCGCGGATACATGTCCTGCAGGACGGCTTCGCCCTTGGGCAGCAGAGAGATCACCACTTTACGGCCGTCGACCGCGTCCTTGGACAAGTCGATCAGTCCGCGAGTCTTGAGGCGCTCGACGATACCACGGATGGTGGCTTGGTCGACGGACGTCGCTTTGACCAGTTCGGCCTGCGAACTCGGGCCGAGGTCATGCAGCGCGCACAGCGTTACGAACTGCACCGATGTGAGGTCCGGATCGCTTGCGTTGGCCTGAAAAATCGATAGGTGACGCTGATAGGCCTTGCGCAGTAGGTGTCCGACCTGCTCGGTGACCTGGTAGCCATTTTGAGGCGCCGGCTGTTCGGTGTCTTTTGCGGCCATCGTCGGCGTCGTCCATGCGCTACGGCGTCTTTTCGGGAATGCAAGGAACATCACAGCATCTCATGCCGGTCAAGACACGGACAATGAACCGAACTTCAGATTCAGGTGAATAGCCGCTCCGCGATATTTCATGCGGAGCGGTAGTTATTTCCGCTTATTTGAAGCTGTACTTCATTTCCTTCACGGCAATGTCGCCGTCCAGAACCATCGGCTCGTCGTCGAGGAACAGCGAGCAACCGCGCATCGGGATGTCCAGGTGGCAGGCAGTGTCATTCGGGCCGCCGAGCTCGTTATTCGGGCCGGTGGAGAACATCACGTTGCCGTAGAAGGAGCGGGCTTCCATGCCCATGCCGCCCGGGAACTCTCCCGGCACCATGCGATGCCACTTGGCATTCTGGTTGAGGCCCCAGCCGACATGGCTCATGCCCATGCCGCGCGGATCATTGAAGCCGGCCATGTAGGACTTGACCAGCTCGGCATCGAGGCCACCTCTGATATCGGTGATCCAGCCGTTTTCGATCGTGTAGATGATCGGGTCGCGCACGTAGATGTTCTGCGGCAGCAGGATGTCGCCCGGAGCAACGACGATCGTGCCGTCGACGCCGTCATCGTCACCGCCGGTGAACACGAAGCCGGATGGCCAATGGTCCCAGCGGCCCGGCTCGTCCGTGCAGGCATATTCCGTGATGGCGGGATAGGTGTTGAGCTTGTAGGTGACGTCCGTGCCGTGCGGAGAGGTAATGCGCATCACCTTCGCCTTGGACAGGAGGTCTCCGGCAAATTCGACGCGCTCGCGCAGTTCCTTGGTCGGCAGCATGCGCGCCAGAATTTCCGGCGGTTCGACGGCGGTGAGAATTCGCGTGCCGGCGGCCTGGATCGCCATCTGCTCCGGGCTGAAGAGCAGGAAGATGCAGTCGATCAGCATGTCGGCGGCCTTCAGGGCCTCGACCGCCTCGGGCATGGAAGCCAGTCCCGTCTGGCCGACCGCCCAAGCACCTGCCGGCGGCACCGGTGGGAGGCGCATGTGATACATCTTGGCGCCGAGGCGCATACCGGCTGCCATGAAGGCGTCGGCATAGTCGAGGCGCTCGTTGCCCTGGGTCAGGACGATGAGTTTCTCGCCCTCGTGGACGCCCGACATCTTCAACTGATGCAGGCAGATTTCCGTGAAGCTAAACTGATCCATGCTCGTTCCCTTATTTTGTTTGAAGACCTAAATGCTTCGTACAGTTACGGACAGTCGGATTTGGCCTTGGCGATTTCGGCGATCGCTTCCTCTCTTGAAACGACATCGCCATACTTGCTGTCGATATCGAAGAGGTTGGCATTGTGCGGGTCCGGATGCCGATCGCCGACGCATTCGCGCACGACGATGCCGCGGAAGCCATGCTGAACAGCATCGACGGCGGTGGCGCGGATGCAGCCGCTGGTCGAACAGCCAGCCATGATCACTGTGTCGATGCCCTGAGTGTGCAACTGCGAGGCAAGGCTGGTGCCGAAGAAGGCGCTGGCATACTGCTTGACGATGACGAGTTCGCCATTTTCCGGCTCGACGCCCTCGCAGAATTCGGCCAGCACATTGCCTTCGACCATGCCCTTCATGACGGGCGACTTCTTCACCCACATGCCGCCATCGGCGCAGTTTTCCGCAAGATAGAGAATGCGCGTGTGAATGACCGGAATGCCGGCCTTGCGGGCTGCCTCGATCAACGCCGGCGTCTGGGCAACCGCTTCAACCACGCCTGGCGCATAAAGAGGCGCGCCTTCGGTGGTGTATCCCTTCAGGAAGTCGATGACGAGCAGGGCAGGGCGCTGACCGAAGCCGATGCGGTTGCCCCAGACGCCTTGATAGTTGCTTTCCGCGCTCTGCATGATGGGTCCTTTCTCAATAAGCGCCGGACAAAAGCGCGCCGGCGCCTGGCACGACGGCTTCCAGCCCGAGCTTCTTGAGCATGCAATAGGTGGTCGCAACGGCGGCGGTCAGAACCGGCTTGCCGGTCATGGCCTCGACCTTGGCAATCACAGGCAGCGACGGCATCTGCACACAGGCCGACAAAACGATCACGTCCACGTCGGTCAGGTCGAGCGTTTGCACGATGGCCGGCAGGTTTTCCGGATCGTGACGGGCAACGTCGAGATTGTCGGGGATCTCGAGGGCACGCCAGTCCTTGACCTCGAAACCTTCCTCGCGGATGTAGTCGACCACGAGTTCCGTAAGCGGCTTCATATAGGGCGCGACGACGGCGATCTTCTTCGCCTTCATCACCTTCAGGCCCTCGATAAGAGCGCCGGCGCTGGTGACGACAGGAATATTGGTCCCTTCCTCGATCGTGCGACCGGTCAGGCGCTTTTCCGATTCGCGGTGGTAGCCGAGCCCCATCGCCATGATCGCCACGAGGCAGGCATAGCCCAGAACGTCGACGCGGGCGTCGGAGAGCTCGACTGCGCAACGGTCGGACTCGGCGTCCATGGCCGCGAGCTCTTCCTTCACGACTTTCTTCATCCGCATGCGGCTGGAGTGGAAGGTGAAACGCTCGGTGCGGATGGATTGGCGCGCCGTCAGCATGGCGGGAATCTCGGTCTCCATCGTCGTGTTGGAGCTCGGAACGATCTGACCAATACGGTAATATTTCTGCACGAATGAAATCCTCTGCTTTTCAAAAGCGGCTGCGAAACAAACGGCGGCGGATCGTCGATCCACCGCCGCCTCAATCAACGGGAGAGAAAATCTCCAAGCGCGGCAAAGAACCCGTCGAAATCATCCCAGGGGATCATATGGCCGGCATTCGGCACCCGGGTGATTTCCAGATCGGAATACAGCGAACGGGCTTCGTCCTCGTCCATGGCCTCGATCACGCCGCCACGACCGGCGACCATCAGCATGGCCGGCTGCTTGAGCTTCGGCAGATCGGCGAAGATGTCGTCCTTGTGGAAGTCCTCGAAGGCAGTGACGATGGCGGGCTCGTAACAGGTGTGCAGCCACTCGGCGCGCAGCTTCAGCTGCTCGTCGGTCCATGTCGGGCAGAACGCCTTCATGCCCTCAGCGTCGATGCCCTTCAGGGACAGGCGGATGCTGTCGACATACCAGGGCAGCTTGCTCGGGTAGGCGCGACGGCCCGGACCAGAGACCGGCGGGTCGATCAGCGCAAGGCGAGAGAACGCCTCTGGCGCGGAAACCGCAGCGCGGATGGCGATGCGCGCGCCCATGGAATGACCGAGCAGCGCCGGTTTGGACAGCCCGAGCGCCGAGGCGAAGCCGACGACGTCGGCCGCCATTGCATCCAGGCCGTAGTCGAGATCGGGTCCGGTCGACGACAGGCCGCGGCCGCGCACGTCAAGCACATAGACGTCGTAGCGCTCGGCCAGCCGTTCGGCGACGAAACCCCAGGTGATTGCCGGGCTGGTGATGCCCGGGATCAGGATGACAGCAGGACCGTTGCCGCCGTAGCGCAAGTAGTGCTGGCGGATGCTGTTGGCGAAGACATTCGCACCGTAAAGTGCGCCGCCGCTCATGCCGCGTTCTCGCTCTTCAGCGGCTCGGCGTAGATGTCATAGCCATAGACCCAGGCCGGATCTTCCTGCTTGAGGAGGAAGGTGTTGGCATTCGACACGCTCTGTACGCGCGTGGCGCGGTCGCGACGGTTTGTTTCGTAGAGGCCGAAGGCTGTGCGGAAATCGTTGACGCCGGTTTCCTGAAGGCAGCGGGTCAGCATGGCCGCATCTTCGATCGCCATGGCGGCACCCTGCGCCATATGCGGCTTCATCGGGTGGCAGGCGTCACCCAGCAGCACGAGGCGCCCCTTGCTCCAAAGTGGCAACGGATTGCGGTTAAAGAGCGGCCACTTGGTCACTTCATCGGTGCTTTCGATCAGCGCCTGGATGATCGGGTGGTAGCCCTGGAAAGAAGCCGCCATTTCGTCTCGGCTGCTGTCGACGAATGCGGAATCGAATTCCCAGGCCGGATGCGGCACGCCGGTGACATAGTAATATTCGTCGCGCCGAGCCGTCGTGTAGTAGACCATCATATGACGGTCCGGACCCCACCACTTGACGCAATCCTCGAAGGTGAGATCGTATTTTTTCAGCTTGTCGGACGAAATGAGCGCGCGGTGACCGACCCAGCCGCTGTAGTTCGGCTTTTCCTCACCCAGAAGCGTTTCACGAACACGTGAGTTGATGCCGTCGGCACCGATCACGATATCGGCGCGCACGGAGGTTCCGTCCTCGAATTCGACCAGCACGTCCGTGCCGTTATCATCGACGCGGGCGAGCTTCTTGCCGAAATGCAGGGTGCCGGGCTGCAGCGCGTCACACTGGATCGCCTGCAGATCACCGCGGTGAACGGTGCAATAGGTCTGGCCGTAGCCTTCAAGCGGAACCCGTGCGGTGTATTCGCCGGTAATGCCGTCGCGGCTGAACCAATGGCTCGGCGTGCTGCTGATGCCTATGACCTTCTGGTCAACGCCGATGCGCTGGAAGATCTTCAGGACGTTCGGCCCCATGTGGATGCCCGCGCCGAGACGCGAGAAGGCCGGCGCCTGTTCAAAGACGTTGACGGTGAAACCCGCGTGTTGGAGCAGCGCGCCAGCGACCGCGCCGCCGAGGCCGGCGCCGATAATCGCGATCTTCTCTTTTTCGTTGGACATGGCGACCTTTCTTGACTGCTTTATCGACAGCGTTGTTCTCATCATTAAGAAGTCTGCAAAAAGTCTAGCGCATACGCTATAAATTGCAATGCTGAAGTTTTGATTTTCATCAAAAATACTGAAAAATGTGCCTGACAGTTGGATAATCTAGCGAATTTCCACTACTTGAATTCGACTTGTCATTCGTCATTATGAAGCGTATACACTGATAAAAAATATAAAAGGGGCGATGGATGCGAAGAGTCGATGACGATCGCATCGTTATCGTTTGCGGGTGTCTGCGTGAGGCCTGCTGCGTAACGGTTCGGTCAGCGAGCGAAGACTGGGTCTGTGTCGAGTTCTCTGCGGAGGACCTGTTTTGACACCGGCAGCTTGCTTCAGTTTGAATGTGAACGACGCTGTCAAGAGCGTTGAAGCAAGCCGGGAAACACCACTCCTTTATATCCTCAGAAACGATCTCTCGCTCAACGGTCCTAAATACGGCTGTGGGCTCGGCGAATGCGGTGCGTGCACTGTGCTCATCGACGGGCGCGCGGTCAGGTCATGCACCGTGCCGCTCGGCGCGGTCGGTACGCGTTCGGTGACGACGCTGGAGGGCCTCGGCACGCCTGAGCATCTGCATCCCGTTCAGGCAGCCTTCATCGATGAAGCTGCGGCGCAGTGCGGGTATTGCCTGAACGGCATGATCATTGCCACGGTTTCCCTGCTCAACCGCAATGCCGATCCCAATGAGGACGACATTCGCGAGGCGTTGCGCCATCATCTCTGCCGTTGTGGAACTCACTTGGAAATACTCGCTGCGGCCCGGCGCGCCGTCGCCTATGTCAGGGCCGAACGCGCGCGCATTGAAATGTCGGATAATCGCGAAGCCGATCGCGCCGCATCGGGCAATAAGGCTGAGGTTTCGCCATGAACGACCATCGCGAGATACCCAAAACCCGCTACATGTGCGCCGCCGATGCGCTGCTTGTCGTCAATGATGTGTCGCTGGGCGACGCCGCTGAACTCTATATCGCGATCGGTGCCGATAGCCGCGTGATTGCCTTCAACGGGCATGTCGATCTCGGTACCGGGATTCGTACCTCGTTGGCGCAGATCGTGGCCGAGGAATTGAGCACGCCCTTCGAACAGGTGGAGATGGTGCTCGGCGCCACCTCGGCTGCGCCGAACCAGGGCGCGACGATCGCAAGCGAGACGATTCAGATCACGGCCGTGCCCTTGCGCCAGGCTGCCGCCACTGCCCGCCACCATATGCTTGCAAGGGCAGCCGAACGCATGGGCGTGGCTCGTGAACGACTGATCCTGGAGAACGGCATCATTCGCGCCGATGGTGGCGAGAACTGGCAGATCAGCTTTGGTGACCTCATTGCCGGCGATCATGTCAGGCTCTCGATCGACAAGGAGGCTGTCCTGAAGCCAGCGTCGGATTACCGGCTCGTCGGCTCGTCACGGCCACGCGTGGATATTCCGGAAAAGGCGACGGGACGCTGGACCTATGTGCACGATGTGCGTGTGCCGGGCATGCTGCATGGGCGCGTCGTCCGCCCGCCCTATGCGGGTTTCGACCACGGCGATCATGTCGGCAACAGTCTGATCTCGATTGACGAAACGTCGGTGGCGCACATCCAGGGATTGGTGGGCGTTGTCGCGATCGGAGATTTCGTCGGTGTCGTTGCGACCCGTGAGGAGATCGCCATCGAGGCGGCAAAGAGCCTGAAGGTGGTCTGGCGCGCGCCGCCGACGTGGCCCGATCTCAACGCTCCGGAAAAGGCGCTTCGCGCCAACCCATCGACACCGCGAAAGCTCGCTGACCGTGGCAATGTCGACATGGCGCTCGCCGGCAGCGCGCAGCCGATGAACCGCACCTATGTCTGGCCCTACCAGATGCACGGCTCCATCGGCCCTTCCTGTGCTGTCGCGGATTATAGCGATGCCGGCCTGACCGTCTGGTCTGGCACGCAAAACCCATTTCCGATGCGTCGCGATCTGGCGCTGCTTCTCGATATGCCGGAAGATCTCATTCAGGTGGAGCGCCTGGAAGCGGCCGGCTGCTATGGTCGCAACTGCGCTGATGACGTCACAGCCGACGCGGCACTGCTATCGCGCGCGGTCAATGCGCCGGTGCGGGTACAGCTGACACGTGACCAGGAACATGCTTGGGAGCCTAAAGGGGCCGCCCAGATCATGGATGTGCGTGGTGGGCTCGACCTGGAAGGCGGTCCATCCGCCTATGATTTCGAAACGCGCTACCCGTCAAACCTGGCGCCCACGCTTTCGCTGATACTCACCGGCAAGGTGCCTCCGGTTTCCGATGTCGTGCAGATGGGCGATCGCACCGCGATACCGCCCTATGCCTACGGCAATCTGCGTGTGACCGTGCACGACATGCCCCCGATCGCTCGAGCCTCGTGGTTTCGCGGCGTCTCGGCCATGCCGAACACCTTCGCCCACGAATGCTACGTGGATGAATTGGCGGCAGCGGCGGGTGTCGATCCCATCGAATACCGGCTGCGCTATCTTCATGACCCGCGTGCCGTTGATCTTGTCCACGCGCTTGCCGAGCGGGCAAAGTGGGTGCCGCACACGACGTGGGGCACACTCGGTGGCGAGGGTGATCTGCTCTACGGCCGTGGGTTTGCCTATGCCGTTTATGTGCACGGCCCGTTCCCGGGCAAGGCCGCCGCTTGGGCGGCTTGGGTTGCCGATGTCGCGGTCAACACCAAGACAGGCGAGATCGCGGTCACCAAAGTGACATGCGCTCAAGATTCCGGGATGATGATCAATCCCGACGGCGTGCGCCACCAGATTCACGGCAACGTCATCCAGTCCACCAGCCGGGTGCTGAAAGAAAAAGTTGAATTCTCCTCGACCGCCGTCGAATCGAAGGAATGGGGCGGTTATCCGCTCATCACTTTCCCCGAGGTGCCGGCGATCGACGTACTGATGGTGCCGCGTCAGGACGAACCGCCGCTTGGGGTCGGCGAGTCGGCTTCCGTTCCCAGCGCCTCGGCTATCGCGAATGCGGTCTATGACGCCACCGGCATTCGCTTCCGCGAACTGCCTTTGACGCCCGAACTGGTACTTGCTGCGTTGAATGGCAAGGCCGATGAGCCGGCTGCTGCGCCAAAGGCGAAGAAGCGGAAGTGGTGGAGCATCGGTCTCTCGGCCGCTGGAACGGTCGCCGCTTTGTCGGGTCTTGTCGCCATGGCCTCGCCCTGGCGTCCTGCGATTGGCACCATCCCGCGTCCGGACCTCAATGTCTACAGCGCCGCCACCATCGAACGCGGACGTCTCGCCGCGGCGGCCGGCGCCTGCAACGTCTGTCACCTCGGCAACGACGGGACGCCTTTCGCCGGAGGCCGGCGCTTCGACACGCCGTTTGGCGCGGTCTATGCCACCAACATCACGCCCGATCTGGAAGCCGGTATCGGCGCGTGGTCCTACACCGCATTCGAGCGTGCCATGCGCGAAGGCGTAAGCCGCGACGGCCACCACCTCTACCCCGCCCACCCCTATACATCGTTCGCGGGCGCCGAGGATGCCGATCTCCAGGCCCTGTACGCCTACATGATGACGCAGGCGCCCGTTGCCGAGAAGGCGCCCGAGACGAAGCTCAACTTTCCCTACAACATCCGCGCGATGATGGCGGGCTGGAATGCTCTCTTCCTTAAGGCCGAGCCGTTCAACTATGTCCAAACCCGCGACGCCCAGTGGAACAGGGGCGCATACCTGGTGGAGACACTCGGCCACTGCTCCGCCTGCCACACCGAGCGCAACGTGCTTGGCGCGGAAAAGAGCGGCAGCGCCCGGCTTTCCGGCGGCTTTGCCGACGGCTGGGAAGCGCCGGCCCTGAATGCATTCGCCAAAGGCCCGGTAGGTTGGACCGAGGATGCCTTCTACGACTACCTGCGCACCGGGCATTCGCGTGACCACGGCAGTGCGGCCGGCCCGATGGCGCATGTCGTGGAGGTGATGCAGCCGCTGCCGGACAGCGATATCCGTGCGATGGCCAGTTATCTCGCAAGTCTCAATGAGGTGCCGGTCGAGACCAGGGCGCAGAGCGAGGCAGCCATTGTCGCCAGCGAAGCCGCCAAGGCGTCCGCCGCGCGCGTTTCGCCCAATGGTGAGCGGCTGTTCAACGGCGCATGCGCCACGTGCCATACCAGCAATACCATCCTGTCGTCTCTGGCGCTGAACAGCAACCTGCATGCGGCGACGCCTGACAATCTCATCCAGGCGATCCTGAATGGTGTCGAGGCGCCGGCGATCCTGGCGCAGACCACGGGCCGCGAGGCTCCGGAGGTGATGTCGATGCCGGCGTTCCGCCAGCAGCTGAACGAGCGCCAGATCAAGGATCTGGCCGACTATCTCCGCGCCCGCTTCGCGCCTGATAAACCAGGCTGGAGCTATACGGCGGACGCTATCACGCGTGTGACGGCAGCAAGCCACTAAAGGAGCAGCCAACTTGGAACAGATCCGAACGGGAACGGATACCGATCATCGCGGCCTGTTCGAGAACCCGACTGCTGCGTTTCGTCCATCCGCCTATTGGTTCTGGCATTCGATTCCAACGGAAGAGGTCTGTCACGCCCAACTCAGCGATTTCAAGCTGATGGGGATCGGCACAATCCTGATCCAGGCGCGGCTTGCGATGTCTCGCGACGACTATCTGTCGCCGGCCTATCTGGAGACCTATCGCACCGCTGCCGGAATGGCCGCCCGGCTTGGGCTGAAGCTCGGGATCTACGACGACTACAACTGGATCAGCGGACATGCCGGCGGCCGCACCGTCGCCGGTCGCGACGACTTGCGCGAGTGCCATCTGTTCTGGTCGTCCTCTGGAAAGGCATGGGGCGAGATCAGCGGCATCCATCCGCCGTTCACGCGGACGATGGGCGCCGATATCGTCGAGTGGCAATATGAAGGAAGCGTCTTCGAATGGTGCGAATGGACGGTCGAAGCAGCGTTGCTTCATCCGTCGGCGACTATCGAGAGCCTCGATGAGGTGATCGATGTGACCGCGCGGACCTCTTTGGTCGAAAGCGATCATGCTGCCTGCGCATATGCGTTCGATGGTACGATCGGGGACGGCCAGATGCTGACGGTGTTCGTCAGCGCCCGGTCGACCACATCGCGGTTGATCAACTATCTGCTGCCGGAGGCCGCGGAGCAGTTCATCGCGGTTGGGCTTGATCCGCTGATCGAAATGCTTGGTGACCTCGTGCCCGATCCCGTCAGCTTCGTCTTCTACGACCAGCCGGCGGCCGGCTTCTACAAGTGGGATCAGATCTGCGGCAGTCTCGGCAACAGCTTGCTCTTCGCACCGAGCCTGATCGATGCTGTGGCGAGCGGCACCGGAGAATCTTTTGCCAAGAGCCTACTGGCCCTTTTGCGCGACGTCGGCCCTGCGACCTTGCAAGTGCGCGCGGGATTTTATGCCGCTTATTCGGGATTGATGAACGAGGCCTTCTCCGGAACGTTGCGCGGATGGGCCGAGAGCAGGGGCATTGAGCTCACCGGCCACGAAATTCTGCCGCATATCAACTCTTGGTCGTTGAACGGCGGCTTCACCAGCATCGACCCCCGGGTGGCGCTCGCCGTCGACTTCTTCGGCATCGATGCCTACCGGCACCAGACAGCGGTCGATTCCAACAATTTTGTTGCCCAGCTCGCGCCCAAGATCGGCGATTCCGTTGCCCGTTCCAATGGCCGCAGCCGTTGTGTCGTCGAAACCTATGCCAGCGCCGAGCGGACTCCGGTGCGCGCCGCTGGACAATGGGAACTGACGCTGGAGACGATGCGGGCGCAGGCGATCCGGCTCTATTGCCTCGGCGCCCGCCAGTTTCTTTGGCACGGCGTCTACCAGACCGATGGGCGCGACCACGACCCGACGCCATTTGCCAATCCCCGTTTCGATTTCGGGCCGGGCATCAATTTCGAGCCCTGGTGGAGCTATCACGATCTGTTCGCGCAGGAGACCGCGCGCATTTCCGCCTTCATCGAGCCGGCCACGCCGCGCGCGCCGGTGGCGATCCTGTACCCGCTTCAGACTGCCTTCGCCGAAGGCCCACGTCACAGTCACGCCACCCATATCGGCGCGTGGTGCGAGGGGCTTCTGGCCAAACGCTGCGACTTCATGTTCGTCAGCGAGACGGATCTGATCAAGGCCAGGATCGACGGCGGCCGCATGGTGGTATCGTGGCTCGCTTTCGATGCCGTGATCCTGCCATCGGCTTCCGTGCTGCAAACCGCAGAAACGGTACGGTCGCTCAACGCCTTCAGCGCCGCCGGCGGTATGGTCGTGTCCTCGGGCGATCGCCTTTCGACCGTGTGCGACGCCTTCGTTCACACGGATGCGGTAGTGTCGATGCATATCGACCGGATGCCTGGCGGCAGTGACATCGAAGCGCTTTTGGCAGCGCTGCCGTCGTTCGGCCCTGTCATTGCCGGTCGCTCCACGGAGACGCCCTGGCAATGGGTGGGGCAGGAAGCCGATGGCTGGTGGCGGATCGTTCTATTCAATGATGGCGAAACGCCGGTGGTGAGCGAGATTTCCTTCGGTGACGGTTTCGACTGCGAAGTCTGGTCCGCAACGACCGGCAAGACGGATCGAGCAGCGGCCTTCAACCGTCTGACTGTGACGCTTGAGCCGCAGGCGGCGCGCTGCCTGCGCTTGCGTCAAACGGCGGGGCGCGTGATCGGCGAGGGTCATCTCACAACGCAGCCAGCGCTCGATTTCGCACGCTCCGCCTCTCTCGTCGAGGGCTGGAGTTTCGCGGCGGAGGGTGACACGAATTTCGTGCCGATCTCGGTCGAGAGCGGATGGGAGGCACAGGGTTTTGCCGAATTCTCGGGCACCGGCATCTACCGGCTGGCGTTGGAGATTGGTGATGAGGCCGAGTGGTTTCTTGAATTGCCTGACGTCGCAACCGTGGTCGCCGCCCGATTGGATGGCCGGCAAGTCGATCGAATCGGCTGGCGGCCCTATCGCTTTTTGCTGGGGCGACTGCAACCCGGCGTCCATTCGTTGGAACTGCGCGTCGCGAACACGGCGGCGAACCGCTATTACGCCGACACGCCATATCTCGGCGACACTGTCGATAAATGCGGACTGTCCGCAGCACCGAAACTCATCCCGTTGATACACTGACCGGAAGTTACAGAGCCATGCTACAACATTCGACAATCCCCCTGACGCGGGCCTGGAACAGCTGGTCCACTCGGCCGGCGGAAATGGTCTTCTTGCCGCTTGGCGTGCGGATCACGCCGGTTCTCTATTCGACCCGCAGCAAGACGACCTCCGCGATGGAGCCGCGGCGCGACACGGTCCGCCTTGGCCGTCACACCATCGACGGCTCGCTGATCGAGCTGGAGACCGATCTCAGCGGAACCACGGTTGCCTTTTCGACGACGAAGACTGATCCTTTCGCCATCCGGGGCAGCTGGAACGGCAAGGTCTCCGCCGAATGGGGGCTACGGTTCTGGCTGACGTTGGCGATCTCCGCCGATGGCGGTGAAGTGGCGATCCATGACGCAGGTCGAAACATCACGCTCCTGAAGGTCGGCACACGCTTCGTGGCGGTCGCGACCGCCGAGGCGCCGGTCCACGTGACCGGCCACGAGACTATCGATGCGTTGCGGGCGGACTTCGAGGAAAACGGCTACTTCTATACCGCGACACGAAAGAACGAGGCGCCTGTCATAGCCTTGCGTTTCAATCTCGAAATGATGCGTCAGGGCGCATACGGGGCGGGCGTCGCCGACAGTGCCGAACTGGCGATCGCCAAGGCGCAGGCGTGCCTTGCGGCCGGAGCGCCGACTGAACTCGCCGACGCGCAGACAGGCGTGTTCGAGGGCGCGCTTGACGCAATGCGAGATGTCGTTGCCTGGAACACCATCTGGGACGAAACCAACGCGCGATCCTACACCGCGGTAACGCGGATCTGGAACCTCGGAAAATTCGCCGTCTGGTTCAACGACCAGATTTTCGCGGCTCTTCTGGCCGGCGTGTTCGACGCCGATCTGGCACGCGAGAATATGGCGACTGCGATGGCCAATGCCACGCCGCAAGGCAATATCGCCTGCATCGTCACCTCCAATGATGCCTGGGTCGATCGAACCCAGCTGCCATTCGGTGCGCTCGTCGCCTGGCAGCTTTATCAGCGGACAGGTGAACGATCGATGATCCAGGCGAATTATGACGCGCTCGCACGCAATCGGCGCTGGTGGCAGGACAATCGCGATCCCGATGGTTTCGGCCTGCTTTCGTGCGGCACGTCCGATGTGGGCGAGGGCCTCTACAAGGGGACCGCGTTCGCCGCCCGCAACGAGACCGGCATGGACAATTCCGCGACCCATGATGAGGCGATTTACGATCCCGTCACCCGTACGCTGTCGACATTTGATTTGGGCTTGAATTGCGCCGCGGCGCTCGACGCCGAAATGCTTTCGAAAATGGCCTCTGTGCTCGGCAAGCACGAGGACGCGCGCGAATTCGCGGCGCTGGCCGAGCGCCAGCGCATGCTGATTTCCGAGACACTTTGGGATGAAGAACGCGGCATCTTTGCCAACCGCCAACGTCGCGGCGGTTTCGTCCGCTCGTTGTCGCCGACCAGCTTTTACCCGCTGCTGTGTGGTGCGGCGACACCGGCGCAGGCCGCGCGTCTGCTTGAGCATCTGATCGACGAGACGACGTTCGGCGGCGATTTCGTGCTGCCGAATGCGACGCGTGACGACCCTGCCTTCGCCGATAACGTTTACTGGCGTGGCCGTATCTGGCCGAATGTCAACTACATGGTCTGGCTTGGCTTGCGGCGCTACGGCTTCATGGCGGAAGCGAGCAAGCTCGCAAGCCAGAGCTACAAGCTCTTTATGAAATCCTGGAGTACGGATCGCATCGCCGCCGAAAACTATAATGCCGTGACGGGCGAGGCGATGGATCAGGGCGATACCGATCCCTTCTACATCTGGGCGGCAATGCTGCCATTGATGGCGGCGGGTGAAATTGTCGATTTTGATCCATGGACAGGCTTTACCGTCCGTAACACCGGCCGCGACCTGGCCGTGGGGCCGATGGTTTCGCCGGCGGGAACTTTGGATCTGCGGGGGGAGGCTGGCCAGTTGTCGCTGACGCTCAATGGTCGCGCAATGTTGCGGACGGACCTGCGAACGACGCTTTCGCGCATCGTGATGACCGATGGGCGGCTTTCCTGCACCGTCGCGCCGGTGGCTGCAGTCGGCTACATCGACCTGCCGGGTCTGGAGCACGGCAACGTCCTTGCTGTCCATCTCGACGGGCATGATATCGGCTATGGTGCAAGTGCTGACGGGCTGCGCCTTTCGATTGCGCAGAGCGACGAGGATCGCCGGCTTGACGTCTATTTTTACGCTGCGAACGCAGGCTGACGCAAGGTAGCGCTTGACACTAGTCAAATCGTCATTAATAGTTTGTATGCAAATAAAAAAAATAAAAGACTGATTGCTAAAATCAGAGGGTTTGAACTGCAGGTCTGCTGACAATCGAATGATTTAAGTGGAGTCCCGTCGAAGCTGGGTGCTTTTGTATCGATTGCATAGTGATGTATCGCCTTTCGGCGGTGCAGGCTTGCGCTCGACCTGAAATCATGCGCTTCGAGCATTCGATCTTCCCTGATTATAGTTTGTACACAAACGGTTTGATGTGCGCTTAGTACGTCTTCTGTTCTCGGCTTTGCCGATCCGTTGAGGTCACTGACCGAGGTCAGGGCTATCCATAACTGTGTATGTTCAAGAGGGGTGCCAAAATGACTGAACTCACCAGACGCAACACGATGAAGTTGATGTCCGCCGCGCTTGTCGCCGGCGTCAGCTTCTCCAGCCTGCCGCGCAAGGCTTTTTCGGCCGGCACTATCACTGTCCTGAATTGGCAGGGTTACGGCACAGACGAAGCCTGGTCCGTGAAGGCTTTCACTGAGAAGACCGGTATTGCAGTCGTTCACGACTACTACAGCTCGGAATCGGAAATGCTGACCAAGCTGCGCACTAATCCGGGCGCCTACGATCTCGTCGTTCTCAACGCCGCCCGCTGCGCCCAGGCTGTTGCCGAAGACCTGCTGCAGCCGATCGATTTCAGCAAGGTTCCGAACGCCCCGACCGTTGACGAGAACTTGCGCAACAACCCGAATTTCAGCAAGGACGGCAAGGGCTTCGCGGTTCCGTGGGTCTGGGGCATGACCTCGCTCGCCATCCGTGAAGGCATGACGGTTCCGGACAGCTACGCCGTTCTGGCCGACCCAGCCTACAAGGGCCGCGTCGCCATGGACGACGATGCCATCATTAACGTTGGTGTCGGCGCTCTGATGAGCGGCCAGGATATCAACGATCCGAAGGACCTTGCTGCGGTCACGGCCGCGCTGAAGTCGATCAAGCCGAACGTCAAGCTTCTCTGGTCCACCGAGGATCAGTGGAACAAGTCGTTCGCGGCCAAGGAATTCGACCTCTCCCTCTTCTGGTCGGGCGGATCGGTGCGCTCCAAGCGCAACTCGAAGCTTCCTGTTCAGTTCGTCGTTCCCAAGGAAGGCGGCATCGGCTGGGTCGACGGCCTCGGCATTCCGGCATCGGCTCCGAACGCAGAAGGCGCGCTTGCCTTCGCCAACTGGATGATCGACCCGGCCTTCTATGTCGAATGGGCCACCAAGGTTGGCGCTCCGGCCTCTTCCAACTCCGCAGCCCTTGCCGCCCTACCGGTCGACGACCTCAGCCGCCAGGTGCACAAGCCTGAATACCTGAAGACCATGGGCATCGTTTCGGCCATTCCGGATGATCGTCGGGAAGCCTTCAACAACGTATGGCAGGAAGTGAAAGCCTTCTATGCACAGTAATCAAGCGACATCGGCGTCAGAGCGCGGACCTTCGGGTCCGCGCAGTCGGGGCGCACTTCCGTCTTGGGTTTCGGCGGCCGCCTTGCTCCTTCCGACCTATGGTTGGTTGACGCTTGCAGTCTTCCTGCCGCTGCTGACAATGCTCGTGTTCAGCTTTATGTCGGCGACACCGATGGGCAAGGCCCCGATCGTCTTCACGCTGAAGCAGTATCGCGCTTTCATCGATCAGCCCTACCTGGTCGGTATCGGCGTCACATCGCTGCTGATCGGCTTCTGGACGACGCTGTTTTGCGCTATTCTCGGTTTCCTGGCGGCCGTGGCGCTTGTCCGTTCGACCTTCGGCAAGACGCGCGAGATGCTGCTGATCCTTATTCTTCTGCCATTCTGGACCAATGGCCTGGTGCGCGTGTTTTCTTGGACGATGGTGCTCCGAGAAAACGGCTTCCTCGATAATCTGCTGCACATGATCGCACCGGATGTCGGCTCCATTGGATTTCTCTATACGCGATATGCCATCGTCGTCGGTCTGGTCCACGGCTATCTGCCGTACATGATCCTGACCTGCTACATCGCCCTCGTCGCGATCGACGACGCGATAATGGAGGCCGCTGCAAGCCTTGGCGCGCGCTGGTGGACCATTCTGTTCAAGATTCTGGTGCCGCTCGCTGCTCCCGGCCTGATTTCCGGCTCCGTGCTTATCTTCATCCCGGTCATTGGCTCGTTCATGGAGCCACGCATCCTGGGTGGTCGCGTCGGCGTGACCATGGGCACTGTGATCGAGGACCAGTTCACGCAAGCCTTCAACTGGCCTCTGGGCGCCTCGCTGTCCTTCACGCTGCTCGCCGTCGTGCTTGCAATCTTCGCAACCTTCTCCGGCGTTCTGCGCCGTGGCACGACAGCTTGAGGAGACGATCATGAAACCGCTTGGACGTGTCTATCTCATCGCGATCTTGATCTTTCTCTACACGCCCATTCTCGTGATGATGGCGATGGGCTTCAACGCCTCGCCGCTCTACGAACTGCCTTTCAGCTTCTCGCTGCAATGGTACCAGGCGTTGTGGAACAACTCCGTTCTCCTGACCGCGGGTCTGAACAGTATTATCATCGCCTCGATCACCGCCGTGCTTGCGACGGCACTCGGCACCATGGCCTCGGTGGCACTGTCGCGGCGGACGTTCCGCGGCAAGAGCTTCCTGCAGTTGATGCTGCTGCCGCCGATCGCCATTCCGTGGCTGATCACCGGCACCGCGATGCTGATCTTTTTCTATTGGAGCGGTATCGGGCGCGGTATGCATGCGCTGCTGATCGGCCACGTGGCGCTTGCGATCCCTTACGTGGTGCTGGTCGTCGGCACCGGTTTCAGGACCATCCGCGCGGACCTGGAAGAAGCGGCGATGAGCCTCGGGTCGACACCGGTTCATGCATTCTTCTCGGTGACTTTGCCACTGCTTTATCCGAGCATCCTTGGCGCCGCGCTGTTTGCGTTTGCCGTGTCGCTCGACCAGTTCGTGATTTCCTACTTCCTCGCCACGCCCGGCTACACCACGCTGCCGGTGCAGATCTACTCCTCGATCCGCAAGGGCTTCACCCCTGAAATCAATGCGATCTCGACCGTGCTTCTGCTCGGCTCGATGACGATCATCCTGATTTTTGCGCGCTTCGCCAAGCCCGGAGACACCCGTGACAAACGTTAAAGTCAATTCCGTCGCCAAGACCTACGGCACCATGCCGGTCCTGTCCGATATCACCACCGAATTCCCTGAAGGCTCCTTCACCAGCCTTCTCGGCCCCTCCGGTTCTGGCAAGACCACGCTGCTGCGCATCATCGCAGGCTTCATCAAGCCAGACCAGGGCGTCGTCACGATCGGCAACAACGATGTTACCGACATCCCCGTCTGGGGCCGCAACATCGGCATGATGTTCCAATCCTACGCGCTGTTCCCGCACATGACGGTTGCCCAGAACGTCGCCTTCGGGCTCGAGCGCCGGGGCATCAAAGGTGCCGCCGCCCGCAAGGAGGTCGACCGGGCTCTCGAGATGGTGCGTCTGCCCGGCTTTGGCGACCGCACGCCAAAACAGCTGTCCGGCGGCCAGCAGCAGCGCGTCGCGCTGGCGCGTGCCATCGTCATCAAACCGAGCGTGCTGCTCCTTGACGAACCGCTTTCGGCCCTCGACCGGCGTCTGCGCCAGGAAATGCAAGTCGAACTGCTGCGGATCCAGCGCGAGAGCGGCCTGACGACGATCTTCGTTACCCATGATCAGGAAGAAGCACTGACGCTATCCGACAAGGTGGCCATTCTCGACAAGGGTCGCATCGTCCAGATCGGCGATCCGGAAACCGTCTATGAACGCCCGCTAACACGTTTTGCGGCCGAATTTCTTGGCGATTCAAACTTCCTGTCGGGGACCGTCGAGAACGGCGCCGTGCGTCTTGCCGATGGCACGCTGGTCAAGACAAAGGGGACGTTGTCGTCAAGCGGCTCGAAAGTGACGCTCGCGGTCCGCCCGGAAAAGATGTCGATCGTGTCCGGCGCGACGGATGGCAATAGCCTCACGGCACGGATCACGACGGTCATCTATGCAGGTCCCGTGCTCTCCTATTTGCTTGAGGGGCCTGGCGGGTTGCCATTGAAGTTGTTCGCGCAGAACCGTGACGGCAAGGTCTTGAGCGATGGCGACACCGTTACCCTGAGTTGGGGTCCGGAACACACCGTTCCGGTGGCAGACTGATCATGGGGCCAGCGCCGCTCTCTCAGGATACGTTGCATGTCGTCATCGATATGCAACGGCTGTTTGCCGAAGAGACGGCGTGGCATACGCCGGCGATATCGGGCATTCTTCCAAACGTGGTCGCGCTCAGCGAAGCGCGACCGGCAGAGACCCTTTTTGCCCGCTTTGTCGTGCCGCGGAACGCCGAAGAGGCCAAGGGCCGCTGGAAAGATTACTACCGCCGTTGGTCGTCGGTGACGCTGGATGAACTCGATCTTGCCATGCTGGATCTCGTTGCGCCGCTTGCGGCGATCGCCGGCCCCGGTTCCATCGTCGACAAGGGAACTTACTCGATCTTTGGATCACCAGATTTCACCGAGCGCTTGCAAGGAGCGGAAATCGATACGCTGATTTTCTCCGGCGTTGAGACCGATGTTTGCGTCTACGCCAGCGTTCTTGATGCGGTCGATGCCGGCTATCGGGTCATTCTGGCCGAGGATGCGCTGGCAAGCGGCGACATGGAGGCGCACGCCATGGTCATCAACATCCTGGCGGCGAGGCTTAGCGAGCAGATTGAAATTTTGTCGACAGAAACCATCCTGAATTTGTGGCGAGGCTGAATTCGGCAGCGCGATTGTTAGTCATCACGATGGCGAGGCAGATTTGAAAGATCCTATGGACGTCCCGTTCGAAGACAAGGTTGCCGGGAAGAGGGCAACAGCGCCTGAGGCCAACGGCCAGCAGGCCCCGTATGCGCTTGGCGAGCAGATCGGCTTTTACCTGCGGCAGGCGAACCAGCGCCACGTGGCGATCTTTGCGAGCCTAATGGCGGAAAAACTGACCACCACCCAATGGGCGGCGCTGGTCAGGCTCAAGGATCTCCAGCCCTGTTCGCAGGGCAATCTCGGCCGCGAGACCGCCATGGATATGGCGACCATCAAGGGCGTCGTCGATCGCCTTGTGAAGCGCGGGCTGGTCCATACCGCGCCCGATGCCATCGATGCGCGGCGGCTGGTGCTGACCCTGACGCCGGACGGCGAGGCGATGGTCGATCGCAACCTGGCGGTCGCGTTGCAGATCTCGCAGGAAACACTAAGCACCCTGACGCTTGCCGAGCGGATGATGCTGATGGAACTCCTTCAGAAAATCTGCTGACCACCATCTGAGTGGCAAAATCGGAGAACACTCATGATCAACCCAAGCGACGACGAGATCCAGTTGCTTATCGACCAGATGACGGTTGCCGAGAAGGTCGATCTTCTCAGTGGACGCGGGTTGTGGAAGACAGCGGCGATCGAAAGATTGGGCATTCCTTCGATTGTGATGACCGACGGCGCCTACGGCGTCCGTTACTCGACCACCCAGATCGATGCCGGCGATAACGACGAAGATAGCTTGCAGGCATTCCTGGATGTCGTCGGCCAGCAGGGTGATGGATCGGGCGGGATGTTCGGTACCACCCGCCCGGCAACGTGTTTCCCGAACGGTAACCTGCTTGGCTGTTCATGGGATATCGATCTGGCCTATCGCATGGGAGCCGCGTTGGCGGCCGAGTGCCAGGATTTCGGCGTTCACCTGCTGCTTGGACCCGGCATTAACATCCGCCGCACGCCGCTGGCAGGGCGAGCCTACGAGTACTATTCCGAGGATCCTGTCATCAGCGGCGATATCGCGGCTGCGGTGATCTCTGGACTGCAGGATAATGGCGTTGGTGCCTCGCTGAAGCATTTTGCCTGCAACAATTCCGAAATCGAACGGACGACCACCAGCTCTGATGTCGACGAGCGGGCCTTGCGCGAAATCTACCTGGCGGGTTTCGAACGCGCGATCGAAAAGAGCGCGCCGTGGACGGTGATGAGCGCTTATAATCCGCTGAACGGCATCCAGGCTGCCGAACATCCGTGGCTACTAAGCTCGGTGCTGCGCGAGGAATGGGGCTATGAAGGGCTGGTCATATCCGACTGGCATGCGATCAAGGATCGTGGAGCCGCGCTCAATGCCGGCACCGATCTCGATATGCCGGAAAGCCGACCGCGTAAGGCCCGTCTGCTTGCGGCGATAGAGGCAGGCGATGTTGAGCCCGAGGTGGTGGATGTGGCCTGCGTGAGGGTTCTGTCATTGGTCGCCAAATGCAAGACGCACGAGCAACGCGGCATCACGGCGGACCTTGAGGCACACCATGCACTGGCGCGCGACATCGCAGCGGAATCGATCGTACTGCTGCGCAACGAAGGTGGGGCGCTGCCTCTTGATCCCGCCAGCTTGGGCAGCCTTCTCGTTGTTGGCGATGGCGCGCTCATTCCCGTCATCCAGGGGTCGGGCTCGGCCACCACGAATCCTTATAGGGTGGATAGTCCATTCACTCAGATCTCGGCGCGGGCGGAACAGGGCTTCAAGGTTCGGCACCTGCCTTTCTCGTCATCCGGGCAACTAGACTCGTCGACCTCGATCGAGGTGATCGTCGAGGCTGCGTCGCACGCCGATGTCGTCGTGGTGTTTGCCGAGAACGAGCCAAGCCTGAATGGCGAGGGCAACGACCGCCACTCTCTGAAGCTCGCCCCTAGTCATGACGCTCTCATCGCTACACTTTCGGCGACAGGTCGCAAGCTGATCGTCGTGCTCTCGATGCCGGACACGGTCGAGATGCCCTGGATCGAGGATGTCGATGCCGTGCTGGCCGGTTTCTATGCCGGGCAGGGCGGTGGCGAAGCGCTGGCTCGCATCCTGTTCGGCGAGCGGAACCCTTGCGGCAAGCTGTCGGCGAGTATGCCGGTTCGCATGCAGGACATTTCGGGATGGCACACCTATCCGGGCGAGCATGGCCGTCATCTCTACAGCGAGGGCATTTTCGTCGGCTATCGGTTCTATGATCTGAAGGCGATTGCGCCGGCATTCCCCTTTGGGCATGGGCTCAGCTACACCTCGTTCGTCTATGAAATGATCGAGATAGATCAGGACGAAATTGGGGCGGATACGACGTGCACCGTCCGCATCACCGTCCTCAACAGCGGATCGGTCGCCGGCAAGGAAGTTGTCCAGCTTTATGTGCGCCCGGTTGCGCCTGGCCTGAAGCGGCCAATCCGCGAGCTCAAGTCCTTCGCCAAGCTGCATCTGCAGCCTGGCGAGACGAAGACGGTGAGCTTGACGCTGAGGCAACGCGATTTTCGCTATTTCGATACGTCACGCTCTGCTTGGGTTCTCGATGCGGAGGCTTTCGTGATCGAAGCTGCGGCATCCTCGCGCGACGTTCGCCTATCGGTTACTCTGCCGTGTAAGTCGGCCGCCCCGGTGTTGCCACTGATTTCGCCGAATTCTCCAACAGCCCTCGTCTTTGCCCACCCCAGGGCCGAGGCTGTTCTTGTCAGTTTCGTCGTTGACCGGCTTTCGGTCTCAAATGCAGAAGCGACGGCGCTTCTTGCAAAAACGAAGGGGTCCTTTCTTGGATTCTACGATACTTTGAGCTGGTATGTCGGAGATAGCATCAAAGAGACGGATATCGCCGGGATCTTTGCAAGACTAAACGACGATTGACTCGAGGCCGAAATGACAAACGCAATAAGTGCAACCGACCCTCTTTTTGCTGCCGAAGAATGGATAGCAGCCGGTCGGGATGTGTCGCTTGCGACCGTGATCGAAACCTGGGGTTCGGCGCCGTGTTCGGCGGGCAGCCATCTGGTGGTCGACGCCGATGGAAATTTCGAAGGCTCGGTCTCCGGCGGCTGCATCGAAGGTGCGGTGATCACGGCGGCCTTGGATGTAATTGCCGACGGCAAGGCGCAGATGCTGGAATTCGGTGTCGCGGACGAAACCGCTTGGCGTCTCGGCCTGTCCTGCGGCGGGCGCATCCGCATCTATGTCGAAAGGATTGGCTGATGCGCCTCAGGAGTCTGCAACGCCTGAACGCCGCGCGTCGAAAACGTGTCGCAGCGGTGATTCTGACTGATCTTCATGCAGACGAAGAACGTGTCATCCTGGAAGGTGACCCGATCGAGGAACCGTTTGTCGCACTCGTCGAACGAGCCTTTCGGTCCGGCCGCTCGATAGCCTTCGAAACCACTGTCTCAAACGGCTTCGTCAACGTTTATATGCCCGCCCCGCGTATCGCGATCATCGGCGCCGTCCATATCAGCCAATGTCTGACACAGATGGCAAGGCTTGCCGGTTTCGATGTGCGGGTCATCGATCCGCGCACCGCCTTTGCAACGCGGGATCGCTTTCCTGGCGTCCCGTTGTTTGCCGATTGGCCTGCCGAGGCTCTTGTAGCCGATCCGCTCGACCGCTACACCGCCTTGGTCGCGCTCACCCACGACCCGAAGATCGACGATTTTGCACTTGTTGCTGCACTGCGCACCGGCTGCTTCTATATTGGCGCACTCGGCAGCCGAAAGACCCATGCCGCGCGGATGGAACGCCTCGCCACAAACGGCTTGTGCGCCGACGCACTTTCGATCATTCACGCTCCGATCGGGCTAGATATTGGTGCATCCAATCCGGCGGAGATCGCCGTGGCAATACTGGCTCAGGTCATCCAGGCACTTCGCTCGCGCCTCCTTTCGCTATCTTCGGATGGGCCTCCATGAAATTAGGCGATTATCGCGACGCGTTGCCCCCGAAAGTCACAATCGTCTTGCTGGCGGCAGGAATGGCAACGCGCATGGACCCGAAGGCGGGCCACAAGCTATTGGCGACGTTTGATGGAATCCCGCTTGTCCGCCGCTCGGCTCTTATTGCAAAAGGAAGCCTCGCATCATCGGTCATTGTCGTCGTAGGTCATCAACAGGATGACATCCGCGAGGCCCTAGTCGATCTGCCGGTGACGATTGTCGCAAATCCGGCCTACGCGTCCGGCATGGCAAGTTCGCTGGCGGCTGGTTTTGCCGCGGCGATGGCAGATGACGCTGAAGGTGTTCTCGTCATGCTCGCTGACATGCCGGGTGTGACAACCGACGATCTCAACAGCCTGATAGCGGCGTTTTGGGACACCAAGGGCGCAACTATTGTTCGCGCCGTATCGCAAGGCAAGCCCGGAAATCCGGTCATCCTGCCGCAGGCGTTGAAAGAGGCTGTCTTCTGTCTGAAGGGAGATATTGGCGCCCGCCATCTGATCGAAACTTCCGGGTTGGCTTTAACCGAGGTCGAAATTTGCGACAAGGCGCAGATCGGCGTCGACACAATAGAGGCGATCATCGCGGCCGGCGGGACACCCGCGGGCACAGCCTGAGCGTCTTGCAAATAATATGTTCGCCGGCGAATGAGGTCTTTCGCGATTCTCAAAGAGGCCGGACCGGCAAAATGATGGCGCCGCTGCCGCGGATCAGCGCCCACGCTCCATCTGGCGCTTGCCGCCTCAGGCTGCACAAGGTCAAGGTTGAAAACCGGCCGCGCCTGCTCTTGACAATGGCCCGCGTTATGTCGCCTCCGACCTCGGCGAATGGATGGAGAAATACAAGATCGACCAAGTCCATGGCGCTCCCGGCCATGCACAGACGCAGGGTAACATTGAACGCTGCCACCATATGCTGAAGAACCGCATCCTGCCATAAGTGCCCGATCCGTTCGCCTCAGCGTGCGATTTCGCCCTCCTCTTATTCCGACCCCGAATGGCAGCGACGGCGATGTCACGTTGTTACATCAGTGATCGACGAGGCTGTGGATCTGCGAAATCAGGCACGTGCGCCGGTCACGGCCTTCCACTGCGCCATGGCGCGGATTCGATGGATGTGGGTGGCGAGAGCTGAGCATTTTTGAGGTGGTGCGACGAAGAGATTTCTGACTGCCGAAAAGATCGATACGAAGCGCTGCACGCCGCCGGCCGATCGAATCCCTGCATCATCCGTTCTCGTTTTCGCAGCGGTAGGTGAGAGTTCTCCGCCCGGTTGTTGAGACCCTTGTGAGATCGGTGTTCGACATCTGGCATGACTTCCCGCTTTGCCGCGCCGTACGAGCGCAGTTTGTCGGTGACGATGCGCTTCGGCATGAGACCTTGCTCCCTTAGCAGCCTGATCAGCAATCGCTTGGCGGCCTTGGTATCGCGGCGGGTTTGGACGATCTCATCGAGAACATAGCCGTCCTGATCGACGGCGCGCCACAGCCAGTGCTTTCGTCCGGCGATGCAAATCACCACTTCGTCCAGATGCCAGATGCCAGATGCCAGATGTCTGCTCGCGAAGGCTTCTTGCGGCGCAGTTGCTTTGCATGATCCTCGCTGGCCACATCGCCACGGTGACCGGCTTTGACATCGTTGGGAATGTACTAGAGGAATTCGGAATGACTGCTCATGACCTGTCCGTGACCTGATTTCGAAGCCTGCCTTCGTCGAGGAGGATCCTGACCGTCTTCGCCGCATTCCGGCGCATCTCGATGGCTGCATGATCGGAATAGAAGGCGTTGTGCGGGGTGATCACCAGCCGCCCTGCGAGCCAGTGCTCGCGGTTGCGCCATGCCGTCAACAGCGGATGATCGTCGGGCGGTTCCTTGACCAGCGTGTCGATCGCGGCGGCGGCGAGATATCCACTCCGCAGTGCGGCCTCGAGCGCATCAAGATCTTGCAGCAACTCGCCGCGTGCGGTGTTGACGACAATGGCGCCGGGCTTCAGCCGTGCAAGACCGTCGGCGTCTAGAATGCCACGGGTCTCCGCGTTCGCCGGGCAATGAAGCGTAATGATATCCGACCGGGCCAGAAGCGCCTCCAGCCGGTCCGCTCGTTCATAGCCAATGGCTTTCTCATGTCCAGGCGGCTGGCCGGGATCATAGCCAAGGATGTGGAAGCCGAAAGGTTTCAGTCGGTTGACCACCGCCGTGCCGATCCGTCCGACGCCGACGACACCCACCGTCGTCTTGTTCGAGCGGGAGAGCGGCTTGAGGCTATGGACCTGCCATCCGGAGGTATAGCCGCGGGCGCGGGCGTCATGTTCCCAAAGCCGCCGATGCAAGGACAGGATCATCGCCAGTGCATGATCGGCGACTTCTTCGGTGCCGTAATCGGGATTGTTGGCGAAGGGGATGCCGACGCTGTCGAGTGCCGTGAGATCGATCTTTTCGTAGCCTACGCCATAGCGCACCACACCCCTGCAGCGGGTCAGGTGGGCAATGCTTTTCGGCCCGAGCCTTGCGCCCCAAACCATCAGCGCGTCGAGCCTTGCAAGGCGATCGGGGGCGAACGATGCCTCGTCGGTACTGGCGAAAAAGTCAATCTCGACATCATCACCAAGCACCTCGGCCTCGATATCAGGTGAACCGATCATGTGGTCGGTAATTCCGACCACATATTTTTTCCCTGCCGTCATTCTTCCATGTCCTCGCCGGGTTAGCGCGTCATTCCCCATTTCGCCACAGTCCGGCTCTCCAGCTGGCGGAACAGGACGTTCTCGACCAGAAGGCCGAAGAGGATGACCGTGATCAGCCCGGCAAAGACCCGGTCGGTGTAGAGTTCGTTTCGGTTCTGGAAGATGTACCAGCCGAGCCCGCCCTTGCCGGAGGAGGCTCCGAAGACCAGTTCGGCCGCAATCAGGGTGCGCCAGGCGAAGGCCCACCCGATCTTAAGCCCCGCAATGATTGACGGCAAGGCGGCCGGCACGAGGATCATGAGCACGTAGCGGAGGCCGCGCAGGCCGTAATTTCGGCCGGCCATCCGCAATGTTTCCGGCACGCCCGTGAAGCCGGTATACATATTGAGCGTCAGCGGCCATAGCACCGAATGGATCAGCACGAAGACGAGACTTCCCTGTCCGAGCCCGAACCACAACAACGCCAGCGGTAGAAGCGCGATCGGTGGCAGGGGATTGAGCATGGAGGTCAGCGTCGACAAAAGGTCTCGGCCGAGCTGGGTAGAGACGGCCAGCGAGGTGAGCACAAAGGCAAGAATGACACCCGCCGCATAGCCCTTGATGAGGACATCCAGCGAGTTCAGGGCGCGGTCCGGAATGACGCCACTGATGGTGTCTTCTGCCAGAGCCCTGATCGCAGCCGAGAACGGTGGCAGAAGCAGCTCGTTTGCCTGAAGTCTCGCGATGATTTCCCATAGCAAGGCGAGACAGAGCAGGATCAGGCTTTTGCGCAACCAGGCGCGCTGCCAGAGTCTTCGATAGACCGGAAGTACCTCTTCGCTCGTCGTGTCTGCAAGTGGCTCGAGCGGCCGCTCGTATTCGGGGCGGACCGGCGGCATGGGGCGCGTAGCGGTCTTCGCATCGGCGCTCAGGATATCAGTCATGGCTTTCTTCCTCGACCTCGGCCCTTTCGAACAGAAGGTCGTGAATGCGGTTTGCGGCCGCCTGGAACTGCGGGCTTCCGCCACTTGTCAGGTCCCATTCATGGCTGTTGATCTCGGCCCGCATCCGTCCGGGATGCGGCGACAGGAGTGCGATGCGGTTGCCGACCACCAGGGCTTCTTCAATGGAGTGGGTGACGAACAGAAGGGTGAAGCGCACCTCTTCCCATAGCGCCAGAAGCTCTTCCTGCATCTTGCGCCGGGTCAACGCGTCCAGAGCGGCGAATGGTTCGTCCATCAGCAGGACGCGCGGCTCCATGACGAGAGCCCGCGCAATCGCGACCCGTTGCTTCATACCGCCGGACAGCGTGTTCGGATAGGCATCGGCGAAACGGCTCAGGCCGACTTTGTCGATATAGTGCTCCGCACGTTCGGCAGCCTCCCTGCGGCTGAGGCGGCCGGAGGCGCGGACTGGAAAGGCGACGTTCTCGCGAACGGTCTTCCATGGCGGCAACTGGTCGAATTCCTGAAAAACGACGACACGGTCCGGGCCGGGATCGTGCACCGGGCGACCGTCGAGCAGTATCCGGCCTTCGCGCGGGGCGATGAAGCCGCCGACAGCCTTCAGCAGGGTGGATTTGCCACAGCCGGAAGCCCCTAGCAGGATGAAGCGGTCTGCCTCCCAGACGTCAAAGCTGACATTCTGCGTGGCGCGGACCACCCGGCCGGGCGCATGGTACTCAAGCGTCACGCTCTCGACTGAAAGAAGCGGTGGGGCAAGCGGTACGCCGTCGTCCGGAATGGGTGCTGTCATGCCGTCCATCTCATTTTCATCCGATTTGACGACTCAAGACTGGCCTGCATCGGCGATCCAGTTTTGGCCATGAAGATTTCGAAGAATGGCGTCAGCTGCCGTTCTCACCATAGGCCTCGGGGAAGAAGTAATCCTTCCAGGAGGCGGCCTCGCTCTTCAGCACGCCCAGCTTGTGAAGCTCAGCCGCGTAGACGAAGGTGTTCTGCGGGGCGATGGTAAAATCGTTCTCCGGGTCGTTGATGATTTCGAGGACGAGCTGCGGCGAGAGCTTCGAGTTCTGCTGCCGGATGAAGGTCTCCGCGGCCTTCTCCTTGTTTGCGTTGATCCACTGCGCAGCTTCACGCAGCGCAGCGTAGAAGGCGGCATAGGTTTTCGGATTTTTGTCGTGAAACGCCGTGCTGGTATAAAGGACGTTGAAGGTTGCCGGCCCGCCCAGGATGTCATAGGAACTGATCACCTTATGCACCGCCTTGTTTGCCTGCAGCGCCTGATAATAAAAAGGCGCAGAGGAAAAGTGCGAATTCACTTCTGTGCCGCCGGAGATCAGCGCGGCGGTCGCGTCCGGGTGCGGGAGGCTGATGGAAATCTGGTCGAGCTTCTGGAAGTTGTCAGCCCCGAAGATCTTGGCTGCCTCGATCTGCAGCGTTCGAGACTGGAAGCCAACGCCGGCGGCAGGTACCGCGATCCGGTCTTTGTCACTGAAATCCTTGAGCGTGTGTACATCTGGATTGGTCGTCAGCAGGTAATTCGGCAACGAACCGAGAGCTGCCACCAGCTTGACATCCTGGCTCCCCTTGGTGCGGTCCCACATCGTCAATGCCGGCGGCACGCCTGCCGAAACGATGTCGAGATTGTTGGCGAGAAGCGCCTCGTTCATCGCAGTCGCACCGGAGATGCTCGCCCACTCGACTTCGATATCGACGCCGGCTTCCTTACCATACTTTTCGATGAGTCTTTGGTCGCGAACGACATCCAGGATCAGATAGGAAATACCGAACTGCTGCGCGATCCTGATCTTGCCCTCGGCGGCGGCCTGTCCTGCCAACAGTGTGGCGACGATGCCGAATGCAGCGCCCAGAGCTTTGTGGCGATTGAATTTCACGAATGTCGAAAGGCTAAGTGCCTTCATAAATACCCCCATCGGGCGAAATGATTTCAGTGAACGCGGTGAGGCGCGTGCTTCTCCGCGAGGAATTTCAGAAAGCTGCATCTTCACTAAAGACGGGAACCAGCCTAAGCCGACAGGCTACGTATTACGACAAAATCTATCAACATAATGGTGTTCTATTCTGGCGCGTAAAATGAGAGCAAATCGCTCCGCCCTGTCGAAACGTCGAAAAAATCTGCTTGTCGCCAGTCTCTGGACTCCGTTGCGGTCTGCTTGCGATAAATGCAGACCGTTCCGATCGAAGCGGAAGCCAGCAGCGGCCTATTCTGCCGCTATTGCCGCCGATCTCGAGCGTGCGTTCAGAAGCAGGGAAGCCTCGCCAAGCGCCTGGTTCACGCGACCGAGGATGGCAGGCGAGGGGGCGCCGTCGATAAAATCACGGCCCGAGGCATAGATCGCGGCCGGCGTGACGAAGGCCTCGAAAACGCAAAGAGTGGTCGCAACTGGTGCTCGACGACAAGCGAATGCCGGTCTCCGTCAGCACGATCGGACACCAGGCCGTTCACGTTCGAGCAGCTTGCCCTGCGCGTGCGGGACGTGTTGGACGGCAAGACAAATTGACGGTCTCATACGCCCGGCAACGTGGCGCCCCTTCAGCTAGCGCTCTTAGGGCCATAGCTGAAGCCGATGGGCCGCTGGCCAAGGAGTAGCTGTGGCAAGCCTGAGAGATCTTGTCCTCGAAATCCGTCACCGTCTGGTCCCGGCTTGTTATCATGGTCGGCCCGGTAGCTTTCGTAACGGTTCCAATGGCGTCGCGATCGCCCATCACCATCCAAGCCACCATTCGATGAGGTGCGGTGTCTACTCGGCGGCTTCGCGCGTCGGCACTCGTCCCGCGAAAAAGACGTCCACCTCACTCACCGCTTCATCGATCCTCTTGCTGAGGTGCTCCGACGCGACGGCATAGTCAAGGAAATCACGATCCGATGCATAGACGGCTGTTGGCAGGGTGTGTGCCATGAAGAACCCGAAGAGTGGGCGAAGTTGGTGCTCTACCATCAGCGCGTGACGATTGCCGCCGCCTGTTGCGGTGATGAGTATCGGCTTCGACTTCAGCTCATGAGGATCAATGAGGTCGATCAGGTGCTTGAAGAGGCCTGGGTATGAGCCCTTATAAGTCGGTGCGCCGATGATAAGGATATCGGCGGCAACAATCTCTTGCAGCACATGTTGTGCCTTTTCATCGAGCTGCTTGCGCCAAAGGGCAGAGCCAAGCGAGGGTCCGACGTCGATCATGTCGTAGACGGCGATGTCGAAGCCATAGCGGCTGCTCACGAGTTCGGCGACGTGCCTGACCAGCGATCGAGTTTTCGAAGGCCGGCTGAAGCTCCCTGCCATCCCGACGATCTTTGGGGTTCCCATGTCTTTCCTCCCAATCCAGTTACAAAACTGCATCTAACTTAGCCGCCAACCCGCCGAAGATTTCGGTGATATCCCTCGTGCCCGGCTGCCGACCTTCTAGCGCAAGCCTCGCCGCGGCGTGCTGGAAAGCGGTGTTGAGAGGTGTCGCTACGCCATGAATGCGACCCAACCGGACAATCTCGCCGTTGAGATAGTCGACCTCACTTGTGGTGCCGCGGGTGAAGCTTTGCCAGGTCGATTGCTGACCGGGCTTAATGCCGCTCTCTGGAGCGACGCGCCAGGATGAGATGTCGATTCTCCACTCCGAGGGGGCGGCGGGATCGTAACCGGCGGCAATCAGAACAGCTCGTGCCTCTTGCGCCAGGCCGGCTGCGGCCTTTGAGCGGAGCTCGGGAGCGCCTGCGAAAAGCTCGACCGCATTGGTGACGTTATGCTCCAGCTTGGCAGCCTTCCATCGCCGGATGTCGGGGCGTGCTTCGGCGAGGTAGCCCGCCTTTGCAAGATCCGCGACGATCGACAAAGCCATGTCGTCGAGTCCTTCGGGGTAGCGGCCGAGGGCGACGATGCCGACATTCGGCTCACCACCGACGACGACCTCGCCGGTGACGGTGTAGCGCGCCGGAATGCGAATGCTGGCCGCGTAGACACGATCGAAACGCCGGAGCGCGATGTCTTCCGCAGCCAGTCCATTTTGCAATGTCACGAGGGGCAGTTGTGATGCAAAGCCTGCACCTTCGACTTCCAGCCAGGCCCAGAATTCCGTGGCCGATTCGACATCCTGCGCCTTGACCGCAAGGACCAGAATATCGCCTGGCCGAAGCGCTGGTGGCGAAACCGTGTCGGCGGTGTCGAGCTTGAGCACACGGTGTCCGTCCGGCCGCCGATACGAAAGACCATGAGCGCCGATATGGGCGATCTGGGTGCCACGCCCGACGAGCACATAAGGTATGTCGTGCGTCTCGAACTCGGCCGCGAGGCTCGCGCCGACTGCACCGGCACCGATGATGATGTAGCGTGTCATGATCAGGCCGTCTTCAATACCGTGAGATTGACCGGAGGTGCCAACGGCGTCTCCCTTTCGCTCTTCCAACGTTCGAAGGCGGCGCGCCCGAGAATGGAGATTGACGTGTCCTCCTGCGGGGCATGGACGAGTACCGACTGAATGTCCCTGAAATGGCGCTCCAGCCCCAGTTCATTCCCGAGGCCGGGATTGCCGATGCCGCGCACGGCGATCTGCACCGCGTCGCGCAGCTGCCGGCCGGCAAGCAGCCGAGCCCTGATGTGTTTTTCGGAATCGGCTTGCTTGTCCTTCAGGGCGTCGAAAATGATCTGCCGGGCACCGGAGACGAGAAGGTCGATTTCGCCGGAAAGCGTCACGAAGCGTTCTGTGCGGGCAACCGGGTGGCCAAGGTTGGTCGGAACGCGCTCGTGAGCAAAGCGGATGAACGCCTCCTGAGCCGCTTCAGCCACTCCAAGATAGAGCGCTGTGAGCGCCAGCGTGATTGCCGCGTGGGCGCGGTTGTCCTGCTGTGCGACGGATGGATCGACCAGATCGATGACGTTCTCCAGCGGGATTTCGACATCGGTATAGTCGACATCGTGAGAGCCGGATGCGCGCATGCCAAGGCTGTTCCAGTTCTCGATGACACGAATGCCCGGAAGCTTGTTCGGAACGACGAATGTTCCGACGCGGGCGGGCGTTTCATCCGTGTGAGCCCAGACCAGGAAATGGGTCAGACCGTGCGCGCCGGTGACGAACCGTTTGCGGCCGGTGATCGACCAGCCGGAGGCGGTGCGGCGGGCAACCGTCGCCGGCAAGCCGCCACGGGCGGGCGAGCCGAGTTCCGGTTCGACACGCGCGGCGTTGAGCAGCAGCGGATGCTGCTTGGCTTGCGTAAGCAAGCGTTTGTAGAGGTCCTCGGGCCAATGGTTTTTCGTTGCCTGACCGAGGTGGTTGAAGATCGTCATCGCGCTGATCAGTGCGACCGATGGGTCACCCCGGCCGAGGGCTGCAAGGATCGTCGCTGCCTCGTGAAGCGTTGCGCCGGCGCCGCCATATCTCGACGCGACGGTGCTTTCGAGCAGGCCGCTTTCATGAACCGCCCGGATGCCCGTCCAGGGGAAGTCCCCGGTCCGGTCCGCCTCCGGGGCAGCGTCCGCAAGCGCGCGCGTCGTCGCGCTCAGCAGACTTGGATCGAAAGCCGTGTCGCGCGCGATCATCAGGCTGCGGCCTTTTTCTTCGCCTCTTCCCGCTCACGTATGCCCTCGCGCACCAGCGGCAGGATGTAGCGGCCGTAGTCGACCGCGTCGTTGAAATTGTCATAGCCGCGGATGGAGATCAGGTCGGCACCGAGATCGATATAGTCGAGGATTGAATCGGCAATCGTACGCGGTGATCCGACGAGCGCGGTCGTGGCGCCGGAGGCATTGGTCGCCGTGACCGTCGGATACCACAGGGCACGATCGTGGACGTCGCCACGCGCGGCGATATCAAGGAGCCGTTGCGATCCGACATTTGCGGGGCGAGGGGCGGAGGGCGGCGCGCGATGAAGGCCCTTTTCCCGATTGTCCTTAAGACGGTCGAGCACCCGGTGGGCCTTCTCCCATGCCAGTTCGTCGGTTTCCGCAACGATCGGGCGGAAGGTCACCCAGATTCGCGGCCGGTCCGTCCTGCCTGCTTTTGCGGCCTCGGCGTAGATACGCTCAATCTGCTGCTTGGTTTCCGCAAGAGGCTCGCCCCATAGTCCGAAGATGTCGCAGAGAGACCCGCCGATCCGATAGGCGGCGTCCGACGACCCGCCGAGCGAGATGGGGATCAGCCCGTGCGTCGGACGAACGGCGCTGCGGAACTGCTTGAACTGGTAGTATTTGCCATCGAAATCGAAGGGCTCGGTCGAGGTCCATGCAAGGCGCAGGATGCGGATATATTCTTCCTGCCGCTCGTAGCGCTGTTCCTTGTTGAGGAAGTCGCCCTCGCGCGCCTGCTCGTCATCGCTGCCGCCGGCAATAAAGTGGACGACGACACGTCCGCCGCTCAACTGGTCAAGCGTGGCAAGCGATTTGGCAGCAACCGTCGGGTAGACGGTATTAGGCCGCAGCGCGACGATGATCTTGATGTTCTTCGTATGCGCCAGAACGGTGGCGCCAAGGGTAAAGGGGTCAAAGGAGGACGACGAGTAGGGGATCAGCGTGTAGTTGAAGCCGTAGTCATCGAGGGCGCGCGAGTAGCGCTCGAGATAGCTGGGATCGACCGGAGCGTCCGGGATGGGATTAAGGTCGTTCGAGGCGTTGGGAAAGCTGACGCTGATGAATTCCGCGGACATGGGAGCTCCTCTGAGTGTCGATGGTGGTCGAAAGTTAGGCGGCCGACAAAGGCTAAGGAAGACAGGTCTTTCTATTTCTACTGAAACTATAGAAAATATCTCTAACCGACGGCTGCCGGTGTTCAAATTCCAGTGAGGTTCTACCAGTCCGGCGACCAGCCAAAGCTCGGGGCGACGGTCCCGGCGAGGTCGGTCAGCAGACGGATATTTTCAGCGAGGCCGAAGGCCGGCGGCAGGAAGAGAACGATCTCGTCGGCCGCTGCCAGCCCGGGATCACTGAGCACTGCTTCGGTTACCTGGTCCGGTGTACCGTGGAAGACCGGCGAGATCTGGCTTCCCGGCGGCTGGTTGGTCCGCGAGTTCGGTTCGAGAGCGCCCTTCGGCCGCGATGCGGCGATGCCCTGGGTACGTCGCTCGAGATCATAGGCTGCATATTTTTCGCGAAGCTCTGGTGTCGTGCCGACCAGGACCGAAGCCGCCACGGCAACAGGCGGCGGCTCGCTTGTCCGCTGCTTTCGCCAGGTGGCCCGGAAAGCCTCGATGCAACGGGCCTGATAGCTTCCGAAGCTCTCCCCCTCCGCGTGGTCGTGTTGTACGGTTCCGGCGATCAGCCCGATGCCGAGTTCGGCGGCCTGGATCGCTGACCCGAGGCTGGCGGAACCTTGGCGGATGCGCGAGCGAAGGGTCGGACTGTGCGGCGTCACCCTCAGTTGGCTGCCTTCCGCGGCACCCTGACCGGGCTCTGCGACGGTGTGCAGAACCTCGCCGGAGATCGCGGAGAGAAAACGCGCCTGACGGCGCTTGGCTTCCGTCCTGGCGCCGGTTTCGACCGTGCCGAAGACGGCATCGAAGGCTGCGTTCGAGCCCGTCGAGATTGCCAGTTCCAATCTGCCGCCGATCAGGAGGTCGGTCGTGCCTGCGGCTTCCGCCAGCAGGATGGGATCCTGATAGCGCATCGGAATGACGGCCGAGCCGAGCACGATATGGCTGGTATGCTGACCCGCCGCGGCAAAGAAGGGCAGTGGCGAGGATAGATAGTGATCGAAATGCCGCTGATAGGCCCAGCCTGACTGGTAGCCCAGACGTTCGGCCGCCTTGAAAAGCTCGATGCCCTCCCGCAAGCCATGGGCTGGGCCGGTTTCATCGTTGAAGGAGACGCGTGTGTTGAACCCGAGCCGCTTCTTCGGACGGAATGACGCGGACGGTGCCGGAGCCGGGGCGATGACGGTCATGCGATCTTTTCCTCATTGAAGATCTGCCGCTGCTGCAGAGGCTGGGCTCGCGCAAAACGCGCCGCCCCTGATGGGATCGATTCCAACAGCGCGCGGGTGTAGGGCTGGTGGGGCGTGTCGAAGATCTCTCCGACAGTACCGTGCTCGACGATACGGCCGCGCTGCATGACCGAGACCGTGTGAGCAAGCTGGCGCACGAGCGCCAGATCATGCGACACGAAGATATAGGTGAGGCCGAGCTTGACCTGTAGCGATAGCAGCACTTCGACGATGTCGGCCTGAACGCTGACGTCGAGCGCCGAGGTAGGCTCGTCAAGCACGATCACGTCGGGTTTCAGGACGAGCGACCGAGCGATGGCAACGCGCTGGCGCTGACCGCCCGACAAGGCGTCGGGCTTGCGGGACAAGAGATGCTCGCCCAGTCCGACATCTGCGAACGCCTTGCGCACTGCGAGTGCCCGCTCCTGACGTGGTCCGATCTTGAAGCGGTCCAGCGGTTCGCGCACAATTTTCTCGACGGTCCAGGTCGGATCGAGAGATGTGAACGGGTTCTGATAGACAAGCTGCAGATGCCGCCAGACAGAGCGAAGTTGCTCGGGAGATCGACCGTTCACCTGTTTGCCGCCAACGGCGATCCTCCCGGTATCGGGCTGCTCTAGCCCAAGCAGAAGCCGGATCGCCGTTGTCTTCCCGGATCCGGATTCACCGACCAGTGCATGCGTCGTTCCCGCCTGAACCTCGAACGAGACGTCGTTGACGGCGGTCAGAACTTTTCCGTCGACCGTGAAGCTCTTCGTTACGCCGCTGACCTCGATCTTCGGTGTCTTTTCGCGGCTGGCGCCGAGTCGCCGGAAACCAGGGTCTCGCAACGGCCTGTAACGGCCAGGGTTGAGCGCTGGCACGTCCCCATGGAGCTTTCTGGCGTAAGACGAAGAAGGGGAGGAAAATACCGCAGCCGTGTTTCCGGCTTCCTGAATGGCGCCGTCCTTGAGGACAACAATGGAATCCGCGCGCTCAGCTGCAATCGCCAGGTCATGGGTAATCAGGAGAAGGCTGATTTGCAGCTCCTCCTGCAACTTCGACAACAGGTCGAGAATGCGCTTCTGGATCGTCACATCGAGTGCGGAGGTCGGCTCGTCTGCGACCAGCAGCGACGGTCGCGGCAGAACGGCGAGCCCGATCAGCACGCGCTGGAGCATGCCGCCGGAAAGCTGGTGGGGGTAGGAATCATAGACACGCTGCGGATTGTCGAGCCCGACCTGCGCGAATGTCTCCAGAATGAGCGCCTTGCGAACCGCCCTGTCCGGTTCGTCCAGGAGTGCAGCAGCTTCCATTGCCTGCGCGCCGACGGTGCGAACCGGGTTCAGGGAGTTGCCGGGATCCTGCGGCACGAAGCCGATCCTGCGTCCCCTGAACGGGCGGAAGCGGCGCTCCGCAAGCCCCAGAAGCTCCTGGCCCTCGAATTCGACGCGGCCGGAGGCGTGTCCCGTTGCGGGAAGCAGCCGCAGGACGGCGCGGGCGATGGTGGATTTGCCCGATCCGGATTCGCCGATCAGCGCGAGACTTTTGCCGCGTCCAAGCTCGAAGCCGACATTGGTCACGACCTTGTGGGTGCTGTAGGCTATCGACAATCCTTCGGTGCGCAGCAATGGGGACGATGGGCGATTCAAAAACGTGGTCAGTCTGTCTTGCGGAGCCATCGGCTGATCCTGTTTACAGAGAGAACGGTTGCGATCGTGACGAGGGCCGGGGCGTAAACCAGCCAGGGCCATTTGAGGTAGTCCTTGCCGGTCGAGATCAGCAGGCCCCAATCGGAAGCAGGCGGCGGGTCGCCGTAGCCAAGGAAGGCAAGGCTGGCGATTACCAGGATGGAATCGCCGAACTGCAGGACGGCAAGCGGCAGCACCGATTGCGATGCGTTCGGAAGCACGTGGCGCCACAGAATGTGCCAGCGCGAGCCGCCCAGAAGGAAGGACGATTCGACGAATGTCGCAGCCCGTGTCTTGATGACTTCGGAGCGCATCACCCGGGCAAAAAGGGCGACGGCGGAGACACCCGTCGCGATTGCCGCATTCGTCGTGTCGAAACCGATTGCAGTGACGACGATCACTGCCAGCAGGAATTTGGGGATTGCCAGCAAGACATCGACGAGGCGGGCAAAGACCGTGTCCACCCAGCCGCCGAAGAAGCCGGCCAGCAGCCCGATAGTTCCGCCCGCGACAACGCCGATCACGACCGCGATCAGTGCGCTCGCCACGGATGATGCCGTGCCATAGACAACGCGTGCGTAGAGGTCGCGGCCGAGATGATCGGTGCCGAACCAGTGCGCCGCGCTTGGGCCGAGCAATTTCTGGGCGGGGGTGCCGTTCACCGGATCGTAGCTCGTGAAGAGGCCAGGCGCCAAGGACCAGACGATCGCCAGAGCGACGACCAGGAACGACAGGACTACGACGGGCGACACACGCAGACCCGTCAGACGGCCGATCAGTGTTACGCGCGGAGTCGAGGAAAGCGAGGCGAGCGTCATGGGGTCACCGCCTTGGAGGTGGGAAGAGAGCTGTCATCGGTGGTCGTCGGGCGACGCTGCTGCGTGCCGAGGAGTTTCACGCGAGGATCGAGCAGCGGGTAGGTCAGGTCGGCGATCAGGTTGACGATGACGAAGACCACCGCGGCGAGCGAAACGACCGCCTGCAGGACGGGGAGGTCCTGAGTGCTGACCGATCGCTGCACCAGGCTGCCAAGCCCGTTCCGGCCAAACACTGTCTCGGTAATCAGCGATCCGCCGAGCAACTCACCGATCGTCAGAGCGACGACCGTGATGACGGGCAGCGAGGACGGCTTCAGCAAGTGCATCACGAAGAGCCGCATCTGGCCAAGTCCCCGGCCGCGTGCGACGGCCGCGTAGTCCTGGCCGGACTCATGGTCGAGATTGGCAATCAGGACTTCGGCGATCTGTGCCGAGATCGGAATGCCGAGGGCGATCGCTGCAAAAAGCGTCGCCCAGAAACTGTCGGGCTCGATGACGCGAAAGACGCCGAGCTGAAAACCGAAGAGATGGATCAGCACCAGGCCGATCACGAAGTTCGGAACAGACAGGAACAGCGACGGGAAGCCGCGGAGCAGTCCCTGGCCGAGCCGCCGGGGCAGAAATTGCGTGCCGTAGGCGATGATTGCCGCCAGGAACAGCGCGACCGCAAGGCCCGCCGAGGCAAGCACGAGTGTCGACGGCAGAACCTCCGCGATCAGCGTCGCCACCGGCCGGTTGGTCCGCATCGACAGACCGAGATCGCCGGTGACGAAGCCGGAAAAGGCGTTCCAGAGCTGCACGGGGATCGGCTTGTCCAAGCCCTGCGCAGCGATGATCTCCTTGATCTCATCCGGCGTGAAGCCGTTCTGCGGGTTGTTCAGGACGTTGGTGATCGGATCGCCGGGCAGGATGCTGACGACGACAAAGGTGAAGATATAAGACAGCAGGATCACGACGATCGCCTGCAGGAGCCGCTTCCCGGCGTAGTCGAAATAGGCTCTGCTCATGCCCCATCACCTCTATGTCTGTCGAACGGCCGACTATTCGCTCTTCGTCGCGGTGTAGTAGCTGGCATAGGCGACGCCGTTGTAGACTTCGCCCTTGAGCTTCGACGACTGCACGTAGATGCGCTGGACGATCTGCGTTCGCGGAATGAAATAGCCCTGGTCGAGGACGTATTTCTGCAATTCGTCGAGAAGCGGTTTGCGGGCTTCGATGGAGCCGGCGCCGGCGATCTTGTCGCGCAGATCGTTGAGGGTCCTGTCGCTCTCGTCGAGCGCAAACCAGTTCTCGCCGTTGTTGGCGTTGGTGAGGATGCCGGCGACGGTGCCAGCGTCGATGAAGGAGCGCGTCACCTCGTAGGCCGGCACTCCGGCGCCGCCGTACTTGACCTTCTGACCGAAGGTGACGACGTCATAGGCGCGAATATCGACCTTCCAGCCGATCTTGCCGAGTTGCTGCGAAATCAGTTCGTCGATCGACTTCGATGTCGCGAGGTAGGGGTTCGAGTTCAGCGTCAGCAATAGCGGCTTGCCATCCTTGACGCGGATGCCATCCGAACCCTTTTTCCAGCCTGCCTCGTCGAGAAGCTTCTCCGCCTTTTCAGGATTGTAGGCGAGGAGCGCGCTCTGGTCGGTCGCACCCGGAACGTTGCTCTGGATAAACGACGTCGCGAGCTTCCAGTCGGGCGTATAGACGGTGTCGATGATTTCCTGGCGATTGATGCCGGCCTGAAGCGCCTGCCGAACCTTCACGTCGTCATAAGGAGCGAGCATGGTGTTGATTGCCCAGCCGTTGACGAAGCCGAGATAGCGGGGTGTGGCCACCGTGAGGCCTTCCGACTTGAGGGATTCAAGCTCCTGAGGCGATGCGTTATAGGCGACGTCGGCCTGGCCGGACTGGACTGCCGCAACGCGCAGCGATGGTTCCGAAACGAGCTTGTAGGTGATCGTATCGAGATGGGCAGGGCCGGTCTGGCCGACCGCTGCCGGCCCCCAGTTGTAATCCTTGCGCTTGGCGAGCTTGACGTAGCCGCCTTCCTTCCAGGACTCAACGACATAAGGGCCGCTGCCTAATGTCTTGCTCAAATCTGCCTGGGCGCTTGCCGGCGAGGCAATGGTCTTGGGTGAGATCAGGATCGAGCCGTGGTAACCGAGTGTCGGGATGAAGCCGAGGGTCGGTTTCTTGAAGAAGACTTTCACGGTCGTCGGATCGACGGCTTCGGCATGATCGTAGGTTTTGGGGAAGAGGCCGATCGGATTGATACCCTCGCTCTTGCGACCGGCGAACCAGATGTCGAGATTGGCAACGACGGCTGCCGCATCGAGCGGGCTGCCATCGGAGAATGTCACGCCGGTCTTCAGATGCAGAGTGAATTCTGTCGCATTGTCGTTCTGCTCCCAGCGCTCGGCGATCCACGGGCTGACCTTGCCATCGGCATCGACATAGAGAAGCTTGTCGGTCACATGGCCCCAGATATGACCCTGAAAGCTGGAGATCGCGCTGTTGTTGGGAATCCAGGTGTCTCCGAGGGAGTCGATCAGGAAAACGACGTCGCCGCCATCATGCGCTCCGTCCTCAGCCGTGGCCGGGGTTACACCAGCTGTCGCGACCAGAGCGGCAAATGCCAGTGCAGAGGTGGCGGTCAGCAGACGACGCCAGGAAAGAAGAGAGCGGAAAGAGCGGTCGTTCATAGAGCGGTCCTGTGTGGTTGCCGGGGCTGATTACGAACAGGAGCCTATGCGAGCGGATCGATTTCGAGAAAGACTGGTTGTTCTTTTTCTACCAAATTTGTAGATTATTTTATCGGCGCGATCTGAAGCACGAGGATCAGGATTTCCGGTGCCCCTTCGCCCGCTGAGGGTATTGCCGCTGCCGGTCTATCTGTCGATGAACGACATTCCGTCGAGAATGCGCACGGGCGGCAATTCCCCGGCAAAACGCTCGACATCGACCTTTGTCAGCTGTCCTGTCGAGGCCTGCGCGAGCTGAGACGTGCCGGCATCACGCGTGAGGATATTCGGGTTGCCATGAATGCACATGGCCATTTCGGCATCGGCATCATCAGGCTCGAACCAAGCGCCGGTGGCAAGCTGCATCACACCAGGTTTCACATCCGCACTGATCACCGCAGCCGCCAGGCAACTGCCTCGGGCGTTGAACAGCCTGACGATATCGCGATCCGAAATGCCACGCTCTGCCGCATCTGCCGGATTGATGCGCACCGGTTCGCGGCCGTCGATCTTGGTGGAGCGGCTGAAGTCGCCATAGTCAAGCTGGCTGTGAAGGCGCGAGTAGGGCTGGTTGCAGACGATATAGAGGGGATAGCGGCTGTCCGCCGCCTTTGTCGTCGGGTTTGGTTCAAACCAGCGCGGATGGCCGCGGCAATCGGCATAGCCAAAGCTCTCGATCGTTTCAGAGAAGATTTCGATCTTGCCCGATGGCGTCGGCAGCGGATTGGCCTCCGGATCAGTCCGGAATGCGCGCGCTGGGCCACCATCGTCCGGCTTTATCGGCAGTTGCAGTTCGCCTTTCTCCCAGAACGTTACGAAATCCGGCGCCGGGTGACCAGCGGCGGTGAGTGCCGCACGTGTGGTCTCGAATAGGAAAGTGAGCCACTCGCGGCTCGACCGGTTCTCGGTGAATTCGCCACGCTTGCCGAGGCGCTCTGCGATATCCGCGAATATCTCGTAGTCGTCGCGTGCCTCGCCGACCGGTTCGATCAGCCTCTTCATCGCGATCATCATGGGATCGCGATCGGCCGCACCGATATCGTCGCGCTCAAGCGTCGTGGTCGCGGGCAGGACGATATCGGCGTGGCGTGCCGAGGACGTCCAGGCCGTTTCATGCACGATGATCGTCTCCGGCTTCTTGAACGCCTGGCGAAGCCTGTTGAGATCCTGATGATGATGGAACGGGTTGCCGCCTGCCCAATAGACAAGGCGAATGTCGGGATAGCGCAATGCCTGGCCATTGTAGTGAAACGGTTCGCCCGGGTTCAGCAGCATGTCGGCGATCCGTGCGACGGGAATGAAATCCGGCACCGGATTGTGGAATTGCTTAAGCGTCGGCAGCGGAACGGCGAGCTGGCTTTTGCCGATATTGCCGAGCGCGCCGAGCGAATAGGAGAAGCCGCCGCCATCCAAGCCCATCTGCCCGAGCATGGCCGCCAACACGATTCCCATCCAGACGGGCTGCTCGCCATGGTCGGCGCGTTGCAGGGAATGGCTGACGGTGATCAGCGTCCGGGCATCCGCCATGCGCCGCGCCAGATCCACGATCGTATCGGCCGCGATACCGCAGATGCCGGCTGCCCATCGCGGGCTCTTCCCGATGCCATCCTCGTGCCCTAGCAGATAAGCCTCGAAGCGTGGATAGCCTGTCGTATAGCGGTCTAGAAATTCCCGGTCGTGCCGACCCTCGCTGACCAGGACGAAGGCGATCGCCAGCATGAGCGCAACATCCGTTCCCGGGGTGACCGAAAGCCATTCAGCATCGAGATCACTCGCAATGTCGTCCTTAAGCGGGCTTATGAGCACGAAATGCGCACCCCGCGCGCGTGCACCGCTCAGCGCCGGGCGCACGACATGCCGGCTGATGCCGCCGCCATGGACGTCGGTGTTCTTCACCGCCATGCCGCCGAAGGCAACGATCAGCTCGCTGCTGCGCTCGATCGCTTCCCAGGTAACGCTCTTTCGGTCGAAAGTGTCGTAAGGACCGAGCACATGCGGAATGATGACCATCGCCGCGCCCGAACTGTAGGTATTGACCGATCTGACATATCCGCCGAGCACGTTGAGGAAGCGGTGGATCTGACTTTGGGCATGATGAAACCGGCCTGCGCTGGACCAGCCATACGACCCGCCGAAAATGGCCCGCGGTCCAGCTTCGGCGTGGACCCGCCGAAGCTCATTGGCGACAAGATCGAGCGCTTCCGGCCAACTGACCTCGACGTAGCCGTCGCTCCCACGTTGCCCGGCATTGTCAGCCCAGCCTTCAAGCCATCCGCGCCTGACGGCCGGGCGCCGGATGCGGGCGGGGCTATGGGCGATTGCGGGCAGGTTGCCGAGCAGGGGAGATGGATGCGGGTCGGCGGGATGCGGAAGGATTTCGAGCGCTTCGCCCTGATGCCGTCCAAAGAATGCGCCCCAATGAGAGCTGTGGGGTTTGAAGCTGTCCATCACACAGTCTCCCGTAAACAAGGGTGATAAGTTCGGCAACACTCACACCGGCAGGATCTTGCCTGGGTTCATGATGCCCTGGGGATCGATGGCGTGCTTCAGCAGGGCCATCAGCTCGACGGCGTCTCCGTGTTCCTGACGCAGATAGCCGATCTTGCCGGTGCCGACGCCATGTTCGCCGCTCGACGTGCCGCCGACGGAAATTGCGTGTTCGACCATCGCCTTGTTGATGGCCGCGACCTCGGCGAGCTCCGCCTTGTTCGCGGGATCGACAGCAAAGACCACATGATAATTGCCGTCGCCGACATGGCCGAGAATGGCAGCCGGAACACTGCAGTCCTGCAACAATGCGCGGGTCCTGAGAATGCAGCCGCTGAGTTCCGATACCGGCACGCAGACATCGGATGACCAGCCCTTCGCATTCGGTCTCTGCGACACGACTGCGTAGAAGGCGTTATGCCGGGCCTTCCACAGGCGATTTCGCTCCTCAGGCGCATTGGCCCATTCGAAATCCTTGCCGCCATGATCCTTGACGATATCAGCAACCAGTTCGACCTGCTCCTGAACCGAGGCAGGAGATCCGTGGAATTCGAAGGCGAGTGTGTCTTCGATCTTCAGCGAAAGGCCGGAATAGGCGTTGGCGGCAGCAACCAGGCCGCGGTCCATCAGCTCCATCCGCGCGACCGGGATGGCAAGCTGCACGACCGCGATCGCGGCGCTGACGGCCTGCTCCACGCTTTCAAACGAGCAAAGGGCTGCCGACATGGTTTCCGGAACGCCCTGAAGCCGCAAGGTGACTTCAGTGATGATGCCAAGCGTGCCCTCGGAGCCGACGAAGAGGCGGGTAAGGTCATAGCCGGCAGACGATTTGCGTGCCCGCGCTCCCGTGCGGATGACCTGACCCGTTGGCAGCACGACGGTCAGCGACAGCACATTCTCCCGCATGGTGCCGTAGCGCACGGCGTTGGTGCCGGATGCCCGCGTCGCCGCCATGCCGCCAATCGATGCGTTGGCACCCGGGTCAATCGGGAAGAACAAGCCCTGGTCGCGCAGATGCGCGTTCAATTGCTCGCGCGTGACGCCGGCCTGGACGGTGCAGTCGAGATCCTCGGCGCTGACGCGAATGATCTGTGACATTCGCGAAAGATCGATTGAAACGCCACCGCGCACCGCGCTCAGGTGCCCCTCGAGCGAGGTCCCGGCGCCGAAGGCGATGACCGGCACGTCTGCCGCGGCGCAGAGCCGGACGGTTTCGGCTACGTCGTCGGTGCTTTGCGCGAATACCACGGCATCCGGGATTGCCGGCGTGTGATGGGATTCGCCGCGGCCATGCTGCTCGCGCAGTGCCTGCGAGATCGAGAAGCGATCACCGAACCTTGCCTGCAATTGGCTCGATAGCTCAACGGATAGGATGCCCATCTTTCACGTCCTCTGTCGTGTTGACCGCGCCAGCCGAAATCGTGCCATGCCGTCACGATCAGGCACGGATGCAGACTGATCGGCACCAAGTCTCACCAGGCTAGCTGTCAGACGGCGATCTTCTCGCCGTTCAGGTGGCGCTCAAGGAAAGGCAGGCTATCCTGCCCCCAGTAAAGTTCGTCTTCGTAGCGAAACGTCGGAAGGCCGAAGACGCCGGCGGCCCTGGCGCTTTCGATATTGGATCTCCAGATCGATTGGGTGGCCCCGGCCTGGGCGCGTTCTTCCAGCTTCGCCCCGTCGATCCCTACGGAACTGGCGATCGCCTGACGCACCTCGCTCCGGCCGATATCCGCCGCGTCGGTCCAGAATGCCGTCTGCAGCGCGCGTGTCAGCCCGAGCCAGTCCAGGCCGTCCTCGATGGCCGCGATGACCATGAAGCCGGCGGGCGTGGGATCGGACAGGGCAGCGCGATTTTCAAAGTTCAGCGTCCTGCCGCGCAGGAATGCCCAGCGCTTCAGGTCCTTGGTCCAGTAGGCGCGTCGGGCTTCCGGCCGATTACGCGAATAGATGCCGCCATTGTCCTCGATCAGAGAGATGACGTGCGGCCGGATCACCGCGCCATGCCTGGAGGCGAGTTCCGAGAACGCGTCAAGGCCGATGAAGGCCCACGGAGAGCCGATGCCGAAGAAGTAATCAATAACCTTTGCCATGTTCCGCCTGTTCAGGATTTCGTTGAAGGACGCGCTGCGTCGAATACGAAAAGCGCGCAGTCCCTGGCGGACAGCACAGCTTGCGGATCGCGCCCAACCGCAACTGTTGCGAGGGCGCCTTCATAGAGAAGGGAAAGATGAGCAGCCGGCTGGGCGGTCCCGACACCTGCCCGTTCCGTCAGCGCACGAAACATCTGACTGACGGCCGCCTTGTGGGCACGCGCCACGGTAACAACGCGTTCTGAATCGCCATGCTCGGCCACGGCCAGGGCGAACGCACATCCGCGAAACTCGGGGCTGTCCGCCTTGTCATGTAGCCGCTCGAAGATGAGATTGAGCTGATCCCGCGGGCTCGGGACTTCGTTCAGAACCTCTTCCAGAGAGCGGATGACCCGCTCGTGACGGTCCTGAAGATAGGCCGCGACAAGATGATCCTTGGACGGGAAATGCCGGTAGAGCGTCGCCTTTGCGACCTTCGTTTCCTCGATAATACGGTCGATGCCGACAGCGCGGATGCCTTCGCGATAGAAGAGCACGCCGGCAGACGTGAGGATGTGATCTGAAATGGAAGCTTTCATCGAACTGCTTGGTTGGAACTTGCTCGGCGCTGCATGCCGCGACGAGCGACTTCACAGTTGGAAGCCTTTTTAGGGGCACAATTCACTTCGAGAAAGACAGGTCATTCCTTTTCTGTTGGAAACGCAGAAATGTTTTTGCGCCTTGACTTGCCCCATTTCTATTGTTTTGTGCCGCCACGCGAGGAAGCCTTGCGCGACTTTTTGATGTCACGTGGCTGAGTCCGGCTACGCGGCGACACTCTGCAATCTGATCGAGACTTCGTGAACAGCCTCGCTGCGATCATCGGGACGACCCTTGGTTAGATGGGACAGCCTAGCTCGGAGCTCTAGCCTCCTCGGCTAAACGTGCTTGCAGGCCGTGCTGCAGGAATCGACGCGACCATGTCTAGAAGTAGGACAGTGGGTGGCCAACCACCCGAAAGCTGCCGAGCCCGAACGGTGATAACTCGTTCGCCCCGCTCAGCTGACCGCGAGGGCGCCAGACTTCAGAAAGATGCATCTCTCGCCTCAGCTCGTGAAGCGGTGAGACTTGGACAAGAAGCGCTGCTGGTCGCGGCGTTGAGCTTGAGCTGCGGCGTCGACGTGAACTCACAGACCACAAAATCATCTCGTTTCGAGCTCAGGCCCAACTTAGCTGGTTGATCACCCATCCTTGCAGCCGCTGGCCGGTGTTTTTGGCATTCGTCTCCTCAAGATCCTTTGGAAAGACGCTGAAGATGGGTCCGAGATGTTTCATCCGCGGTAAAGTCTTTTTCTTGGCCTCCCGATATTCCTCTGTTTCCATCCCGAAGGCCTCGACAATCAGTCTACGCGGTGGATGGTCCTTGTATGTCGCTTCCAACAGGAAGTCCGGCCTGCAAAGACCAGTCGGCGTCTCCGACGCGAAGAGCGGTTTGATAATTTTGACCCTCAGGTCGGGCGCAGCGTCGAACAGCGATTGCTGGAGCCAGAACAAAAGGTGCGATACATCCCGCTCAAACCCCGATTCGACCGGGAATAGCGTATCGCCGTTGTAGACCGGCTGGGCATAGGCCTGCACGGCCCGCACAGGGCCTTCGTCGTCTTCCTGAAAATCCACATTCAGCAAGGTCAGAAACGGCCCTCGACTTGCCGGATCGCCCCGCAATGGCTGGCGCACCTTTGCGAGAAAGTCGATCGTTCGCGAAGAGGATGCGGGCATGATCGCTTGTGTGGATCTGCCGGTCGAAAACAGCAGCATGAGCCCGGTGCGGCGAAGCCCCTCCGGCCAGTCGGGGCGGGACGTCGCAAGCAACCGTTGCCAACGGCTGTCCGGATCCCAGTAATCCGCAGCCCAGGTGGACATAAGCGCATTCAGCGTCCAGGTCCGAAGCACCCTGAGTTCCCGCGCGGCCGATCTAAGCCTGGCAAGCTGGCTGCCCAGTGTGAGATCGGGATCGTCCTGCAGCGGCGCGATCGCGTTGGTTCCCGCCTTGTCGAGCATTCGCGACAGGATGCCGCCAAGCCTGGAAGGCCGATCGTTTCGTTCGGGCGATCGGGCGGAATCTTGACCCGAGACATCGGCGAGGCGCGTTGGGATAGCCGGAAGTGCATCGATATAGGTGCGATCGGACCTGGGTAGCGGGCGAAGATGATAGCCTCGATCACCGAGGGCGGGGTCGGCATCCTTGTCGACATGAAAGGGGCAGGCGAGGGCATGATTTGGGCGTTCGTCATGTCGACCGGGAGCCTCATCTTTTGGCGTCAGCCGCCGCAGCGTGAACGTGCGCTCCTGCTAATAATCCTACGTAGCTCTGAATCGGCATGCTGGAAATGATCGATCCAGATGGAAGTGTCGGCAAGTATCACTTGGCAGCTGCGCTCCGGCGGCGTGGGGCTGCCTCCGCATCCGGCATAGTTCCGCCGAGCGCGATGAGGCGTTTCCCCGACTCCACACGAACAAGCGTCTCCAACGCTTGGCGGACCAGAGTGGCGGTTTCTTTCGTGCCGGTTAGGGACCTAGCCCTTTCCATGAGGGCATCGTCGAGATTGATAGTCGATCGCATCGTTTGGTTTCCTAATCACGGTGTTATCGATAGCACCATTTGGTGACGAAATCTACGCCTTACCTCCGCTCTAAAGTCCGCCGTCGGATGCTGCAAATCCGGCAACGTGATATTTTGCCCGGTCGCGGGCGCCCCCAGCTTAAGGCAAGTGTGGCCTCGCCAGCGATATGCGTCGACGTCGTACCCATGAAACCTAAAAAACTGCAGGCGCGCGGGTTCGTATCCCTTCAAGGCGATGAGACACACTGCTTATTTAAGAGCGCTTACCTTAACCTCCTCCTTATTTAAGTGAAGTGCTGCTTGCTTAAATAGTCACCGAAAATCATACTCCAGCTATGTCTGATTCTGAACCCAATCAGCGGCTTGGACGCATTGTAGAAACTGCCGGCGAAAAGGTGCGGGCGTTCATACCGCCGCCATTGCCGCCCCGGCCTGCTATCGATGTGCTTTCATTATTAGAGCGCCTTAGTTTGGCGGAGCGAGCTCTCGGACGCTTGGACGGTATCACAATGCTGCTCCCGCGCCAGGAGCTCTTTCTTTATATGTATGTCAGGAAAGAAGCAGTGTTATCCTCGCAGATCGAAGGGACGCAGTCGACACTCTCCGACCTGCTGCGTTTTGAAACCGAGGCGCAGGCGGGGCAACCTGTTGACGATATCCGCGAAGTTTCCAACTACGTCGATGCCATGATGTACGGTCTGGAGCGGCTAGAAGCCTTACCGATGTCGCTACGCCTGATCCGCGAAATGCACGCACGATTGCTGCAAAGTGGGCGCGGCGGCGCCAAGAATCCTGGAGAATTCCGACGGTCGCAAAATTGGATTGAGGGGACGCGGCCTGGCAACGCACTTTTCGTGCCGCCGCCAGTTGCGGAGATGGACACCTGCCTGAATGCACTTGAGCACTTCATGCACGAAGATCAGTCGCGACTGCCCGCACTAATCAAGGCTGGCCTTCTGCATGTCCAATTCGAGACGATCCATCCGTTCTTGGATGGAAACGGGCGCATCGGTCGCCTCCTTGTCACGCTGTATCTTTGCATGAACGGGGTTCTACGCAAACCATTGCTCTATCTTAGTCTTTATCTGAAGACCCATAGGACGGAATACTATCGGCTGCTCCAGGAGGTTCGTGAACAAGGCAATTGGGAGGCTTGGCTCGACTTCTTCCTCACCGGTGTTGCAGACACGGCCAACCAGGCGTTCGATGCCGCCACCCGGATTGTCGACGTGTTCAAGGAAGACCGTGAGACGATCACGACTGAAAGCGATCGCGCGGGTTCAGCGCTTCGCATCCACGATCTTTTTCAGCAAAATCCGTATTTCACGGCCAATCAGCTCGTTCAAAAGACAGGCCTGTCTGCGCCCACAGTCAATGCGTCGCTCACAGACCTGGAGCGTTTCGGCATCATCGAGGAAGTGACAGGCCGCAAGCGAGGTCGGGTTTTCAGCTATAGACGGTATCTCGCAATTCTTAGCGAAGGCACTGATCCCTTGCCCGCGACCGCGTGAAGAGACCAAATAATCTACGGGTCTGCAGTTCTATTCCCTTCAAGAGCAAGGTGCGTCTCATTTGGCCGATCGGTTGACTTGAGGTGTTATCAGTCAATTTCGTCACCGCTGGACTGCGCCTTGCGGCCCATGCTTGCGGTCATACGGCGCGGCCATGTTTGGTGTTTGTGCATAAGGAAAGCCATGTCCGGCCTCACCGCCCCTCAAGACGATGATTGTCCTGTGGCTTCAAGGACATATGCATCCCATTAAAACTTGACATATTTTATCATGTTATTTAGCGGTTTTGTGCCGATGGTCGCGGCTTACGAGATCAGGCGATGACTGGTTAGGGGATTTTTACATGAAGTTTATGTTGGGGTGCACAGTCGTTATGAGCGCTGTGGCAAACGGTGCCGCATACGGGCAGAGTGCCACCGAATTGGCACCAATAGTGATTACCGCGAAGAAAGACGCCACGTCCACGATCGGAACCCTCCCGGAAGAATATGCAGGCGGTCAGGTCGCGAAAGGCGCACGCCTGGGGGCTCTGGGAAACCGAGATTTCATGGAGACCCCTTTTAATGTGACTGGGTATACATCTCAGAAAATCGAGGACCAGGGCGCCCAGACCGTGGGCGAGGTGATGGACAACGATCCGTCTGTCAGAAATACCCACTCCTCGGGGGGGATGTTGGACTCTTTCTACATCAGAGGCTTTCCGGTCGGCGAAGGCAACGCCGGCGAAATCGCGTTTGATGGGATTTATGGCATCGCCCCCACGTACCGGGTCTTCACCGAATATGCCGAGCGAGTCGAGGTGCTAAAGGGTCCCACAGCTTTCCTTTACGGAATCTCTCCCAACAGCGCTGTCGGCGGCACCATCAACATCGTTCCGAAGCGGGCGCTCGATGAGGATCTGACGCGGCTGACGACAGATTACGCTTCCGACTTTCAGGGCGGTGTTCATGTCGACGTGTCGCGGCGGTTCGGCGACGAACGGCAATTCGGTATTCGTCTTAACGGCAGTGTCCACGGTGGCGACACCCCGATTGATGATCAGACACGGGACTTTTACGTTGGAGCCTTGGCTCTTGATTATCAAGGGGAAAATCTTCGAGCCACACTCGACGTGATCGGACAGCGCGAAACTTTTGACGCGCCGCAGCGTCCCTTCTTTCAAACCACCGGTTTGATCGTGCCAAGCGCACCCGACGGATCGCTCAATGTTCAGGAGCCGTGGGAGTGGTCGAAGAGCGCGGACCGCTCGGTCCTGGGCAGGGTCGAATATGATCTGACCGACGATATCACCTGGTTTGGCGCCGTAGGTGGCGGCAATTCTCACGTGCATCGCCTTTTTGGTCTGCCGACCATCCTGAATTCGGCCGGCGATGTCACCATCACGCCACAGAATGCGGTGTTCGACGTCGACAGACTTACGGCAGAAACGGGTATCCGTACCAAGTTTGACACGGGGCCGATCTCCCACACAATGACCCTGCAGGCGAGCTATCTCTACCAGAGCCTCGATCGTGCGATCGTTTCAGGCACTGCCCAGCTGAGCAATATGTACGACCCTGTCCGTCGTATCGAGCAGTTCGTCGCCAATCCCAGTTCAGTGCCGAAGGTCTCTGAAGCCAGGCTGTCCGGCGTTGGCCTGTCGGACACCTTGTCGATGCTCGACGAGCGCGTGCAGCTCACTCTTGGCGGTCGCTTCCAGCAGATCGATTCGAAGAACTTCAATGCAACAACAGGCGCTGTCTCATCGTCTTCGGACGAGGACGCCGTCACGCCCCTCGTTGGCCTCGTTGTCCGCCCCTGGGACGAGGTTTCCTTCTATGCCAACTACGCGCAGGGCCTGAGCATAGGCGATACTGCTCCCACCACGGCCATCAATGCGGGTGAAACGCTCGCTCCATACAAGACGACACAATACGAGATCGGTACCAAAGTCGACCTCGGACAGATTGCCATGACCGTCAGCGCATTCCAGATCGAGAAGCCCTTCGGCCAGTTGGAGCCAAGCGGCGGCGGCCAGCTCTTTACCGCCGGCGGGGAACAGCGCAATCGCGGCGTTGAGTTCAACGTGTTTGGCGAAGTCACGGACGATCTGCGCTTGCTTGGCGGCTTGGTGCTGATGGATGGTGAACTGACGAATACCTCGAGCGCTGCGACCCGCGGCAAGCGCCCGATCGGCGTGCCAAAGATCCAGGCGAACATCGGGGCGGAATGGGATGCGTCTTTCCTGGAAGGCCTGACGCTGACGGCCAATGTCATTCACACCGGCGAACAGTATATCAACACGACGAACACGCTAAAGATCCCTTCCTGGACGCGGCTTGACCTTGGCGCGCGCTACAAGACGGAAATCGAAACGAGGCCCGTCACATTCCGGGCCGCCGTCGAAAACGTGTTCGATAAGGACTACTGGTCTGGGGTCGCCAGCTTCAGCACGATCGCCCAGGGTGCGCCGCGCACCTTCAAGGTATCGATGACCACAGACTTCTGAGGCGATTGAAAGTAGCCAAGGCAGGCTTCACACTGCATCATCCACGATCAGGTGAAGCTTGCCTTGAGAACATGTCTCGAGACGGCTTTTCACACGAAATGCCGCCTCGAGATTTCCGGGCGTCAGCACTTCGGTGACCGGGCCGAAAGCATGCAGTGTTCCATGCGCAAGAATAGCGATCTTGTCGGCAAACTTCATCGCCAGATTCAGGTCATGCACCGCGATGATGACGAGCAGTCCCTTTTCCTTCGCCAGCGACCTGACATGCCTCATGACGTCGAACTGACGATGGAGATCAAGGGCACTCGTCGGCTCGTCGAGAAGCAGCACCGTCGGAGCCCGCACGACGCATTGCGCAAGGGCCACGAGCTGGCGCTGACCGCCGCTCAACTCCGAAACATATTCGGACGCGAGATTTGCGATTTGCAAGGCGGCCAATGCTCGCTCGACCTCATGGAGATCTGCATCAGCCAGCTTCCAGCCGCTGGTCTGCTTGCGCGCCAAAAGCACGGCTTCAAAGACGGTCAACGCCGCTCCGCTCACCTGATCCTGCGGCATGTAAGCGATCGCCGTTTCGCGATCGTCGACGCCCGCCAGCCGACATTCTCCGGTGCCCGGAAGAATGCCGGCTATACGGCGCAGAAGCGTCGACTTACCGGCCGCATTGGCTCCGATCAGCGCGATGATTTCTCCTCCGTGGCATGGCGGCAACGATACCTCGCGGAGGACAGATCGCGCGCCGTAAACCGCCCCCAACGCGTTTGTGCTGAGTACTACCACGTTTCCCGCCCTCCCTTCAGGATAAGATAAAAGAAGATCGGCAGGCCTATGACGGCGGTTATGACGCCGATCGGTAAAACCGCGCCCGGCACGAGAACTTTCGCCATCGTGGAACTGGATGACATGATCAAGGCTCCGATCATGGCGCTGGCAGGAAGCAAGTGCCGCTGATCCTCACCGACAAGCATCCTCGCGATGTGTGGCGCCACAAGTCCGACAAACCCGACCGTTCCGACAAATGCGACCGGGATGGATGACAGGAGCGATATGAGCACGAGCGTTTCCAGCCGAAGGCGACGAACCGGGATTCCGAAGGATGCCGCGCGGGCCTCTCCGAGCCGAAGTGCCGTCAACTGCCAGCGTCGATAGACGAAGATGGGAATGGTGAGAACCAGGACGGCGACTGTCACGGCAAGCTTCGGCCAGGTTGCCTTGGTCAAGCTGCCCATCGTCCAGAACACGATGGCGGCAACAGCCTGATCGTTTGCAAAATACTGAACCATCGCCAATGCGGTATTGAAGCTGAACACCAGCGCGATGCCGAGCAACACGATCGTCTGGACAGAGCTTCCCCGCCGCAATCCCACGGAATGGATGATGAGGGCGGATCCAAGCGCCACGATAAAAGCATTGACCGCAACGATATATTCGCCGGCGACTGGAATGAAGGACAGGCCGAAAGCGAGAGCGAGCGCCGCACCAAAGCTTGCTGCAGACGAAATTCCAAGAGTGAACGGGCTCGCGAGCGGGTTGTTAAGTACCGTCTGCATCTGAACGCCGGCGGTTGCCAATGCCATTCCGACGACAATAGCCATGAGGGCTGACGGCATCCGGATGGACCAGATCACAACACGCATCTGGGGCTGCGCATCCGCAGGCATCAGCACGGTCTTCAGCACATCGTCCAGTCCGTACCAGGCTGGACCGGTGGCAATGTCGGCGAGAAACACAAGGACTACGGCTGCAAGCAGCAGATAAAGCACAAGATGTTTTCTGAGGTTTGCCAGGCGATAGCGGCCGACCGCATTACCGTGGCCCATGGTTGCCTGGGTTTTGGTCATTGTGCTTGGGCATTGAGGCTGACGGCGTAGCCGGGTTGATAGGTGATCGGCAGGAAGCGCTTGTGATATTCAGCGAACGTCTTGTCCGCGTCGAGATCGGTGAAGAGATCGGGGTGAAGCCATTTTGCAATCCATTGGACCGCGATAAATTCGTAGGGGCTGTTGTAAAACTGGTGCCAGATGGCATGGAAATTGCGCTTCGTCTGCGCCGTTGTCCCGGCATAAGCATCCCGCATCGTATACCACTCGAGCTTCTTCCTCGAGGCATCCAGATCTGCATTTGGGCCGACAGGAATCCAGCGGCCGCCAGGCACGTAGGCTTGCCAATCGGCGCTGGTGACAATGACATGATCGGGATTGGAGACGACCACCTGTTCGGGACTGAGCTGCCCGAATGTCGAAGGCAGAAAATCACTGCCAATATTGTGCCCGCCTGCCAGATCGACATATTTGCCGAAATTCTCGGCGCCGAATGACAGGCAGCAGTCCTCCGTATATCCGCCGATGCGCTCGATGAAAACCTTTGGACGCTCCGGCTTCGTCTTGGCAAGCACGTCCTCGACCCGTTCCATGGCCTGTTTGCGGAACGCGATCACGTCTTCGGCTCGCTCCTCGCGCCCCATGATCTTGCCGAGCAGACGGATGGTCGGATCCGTATTCTGAAGTGGATAGTGCCTGAAATCGATATAGAGGACCGGTATGTCGAGAGATGCGAGTTTCTCGATATACTGAGCGTCTTCATTGGCCTGTTTGGCTTCCAGATTGAGGAGAACCACGTCGGGTTTCTTCACGATCGCGGATTCGATATCGATCAGACTTCCTTCATTTCCCTTGAAGGTCGGCAATTTCGCAAGCTCGGGGAATTTGTCGAGATATTGCTTGTAGGTCGCGGGATCGGCTTCGATCAGATCGTTACGCCATGCGACGATGCGTTGCAGCGGATCCTCTCTGTCGAGCGATGCGACCAGATAGAGCTGTCTGCCTTCTCCGAGCAGCATCCGGCGGACGGGCACCTTAATTTGCACGTCACGCCCGGCGATATCCTTGACGGTAATCGTCGTTTGCGGAACCGCATCATTTTCTGCGCGAGCAGAGAGCGCGGCGAACGGCGTCAGCAACAGGATTATCGCAAACGCGCAAAAGCGAAGGCAGGTCACAGGGAATCTCCAATAGGTAGGCGCGGGCGGGCGGAAAACCACAGGCCGACGGCAACGGACAGGGATGCTGCGTAGAGCAGCGACACGAGAGGATAGACGCTTGTAAGTCCGAATATCTGGCTGGCGCCGGCGCCGATGGCGATCCCCGCCACGGACGCGATCTGCTGCCAGGACTGGGCAGTGCCTAGCACCGAGCCCTGACGACCATCGGCTGTCGCTGCGGAAATCAGCGCCACGAGAGTGGGTGTCGTACCACCCAACAGGCTGCCCCAGAGCAGATAGATCACGGCGAAATACTCGACGGAGCGGGTCAGGCCGGCAAGACTGGTGAGCAATGCGCATCCACCAGCGATCGGGATCATCCAACCAAGGATGAAACTTGCCGAACGGTCATTGAAAAATTGCGCCCAGAGCGGCGACGCCACGACAAAGCCGAGCGCCAGAAGGCCATAGCTGAAGCCAGTGACCCAGTGAGGTGCGCGAAAGACCTCAGCCATGTACAGCGCGAAGGGCACCTGCAAAACCATTCGGCTTGCGAGCATCATCCCCATCAGTGTCAACAGGCCCCAGACGGGCGCCGCGGCTTGGCCTTTGGCCGCTTGATCTTGTCGGACCGGGGCTCGCTCAGCTCTGCTCGCCTCCGCCATGGGTCGCGGCAAGATCGCCCAGGCGGCGACGGCACAGACGGCGCAGACGAAACCGGCCGCCAGGTTGATCGTCGTGAAGGAGGATGCGTCGAGGATGAGGCCGCCCAGGAAAGCGCCACCGAGCGAACCGACATTGGTCGCCACCTGAAGCCAGGTCAGAAGCACCCCTCGATGACGGCCGCCTGTAATCTGGATACCATAGGCCTGGGCCGGCGCGATATAGCCGGCGCAACATCCCTGCAGGAACCGCAGGAGCAGGATCAGCCAGACATCCTGAGCGAAGGAAACGAGGAACTGGGTGATCGCAAGCCCGGCAAGCGCTCTGACCATCATCAGGCGGTTGCCGTACCGGTCACCCATTCGTCCCCAGAGCGTGCTGGTCAGAGACACGCCGAGCATGGGGCACACATAGACCCCGATTCCGGCCAACGCGAATATTGCGCCGGAGGACGATACTTCTTCGATGCGCAGTGGCCAGAAGGGGCCGCTCATCTCCATGGCTCCCATGGAGATGAACTGCAGACCGAAGAGAATAGCAAAGACCGGCCCGAAGCCTCGGATCACCGCGATAGTCCCCGTCATGGCGTCTCTGTCAGCGGGTTTGGCAGTTCGTGCTCCAAGCGATAGTCGCGATACCGCTCGAGATGCATGCGCAAGACAGACCGTGTTGGCCAGGGACGATTGAGAAACGCTTCCCGCTCTTCCAGCCAGAATTCGTCCGACAGCATGCGGGATCGAACCCGATCAAAAGCATCTTCGGTCTGCTGCCGCAGGATCGCCCATGCTTCGCTGAGCCCGAAATGTTCGTTCAGGCAAAGCGCCACTTCATGGAGATGGCAAACGAAGCAGGCATCGATGACGAACGACCGAACAAGAGCGATGTCGTCATTGAAGGTGGTCGGCAGGATACCGGCGCGGCTAAAGGGCTTCAGCTGATATCCCCGGGCCTCGAACAGGGGGGCGAAGCTGCGGCCATCACCGAAGTCTCGAATGACCATCCGCTGCGGGCGCCCTGACGGATCGAAGAGGACAGTGCTGTTCTGCTGGTGAGCTTCGAAAGCGATACCATACAAAAGATACATGGCAATCGTTGGCCTCAGAACGACTGCGGCATAGCTGCGAAAGAACTCCGCGGCCGCTGGCCGATCGTTGCCCATGCGCGCGATCAGTTCGCAGATCAGCGGCCGGCCATCGACGGGACTTGCCGCCAACAAGGCGGCCACCGTGACGGGCATCAGGCCGTCTTTGCGTGAGATGGCATCGACTTCGCGATAGACGACCGAAAGGAAACGGCCAGGATGTTCGTCGCCTGTTTCAGGGTGGTGGAGGATCGCACCGAGCTCTTCGCGGAAAAACTCCAGGTTGCTGCCAATGGCTCCATCCGCAGCGAGAATGTCGGCGATTAGAGTGCTGAGCCTCGGCCCCATGTGAATGGACTTTGCCTGCAAAGTCCGCATTTCGCTTGTCATCCAGACTGCGACGGGCAGCTTGATAAACGGTCTTGCCTCTTCCAGGTCCGGCAACATCGTGCGAAAGGACATGGACGGGATTGTGGCAATCTCCGGTCCATCGACCAGAAGCACACCAGCAGCGATCTCGTCGGCAAATTCACGGCGGACAAAATGATCCAAGTGCCAGGCATGGATCGGCAAGGGCAGCCAGTCCGCAGGCGTTTGCCCCTTTTCTGTCAAGGCGTTCACCCACGCGTCCCAAAGCTCCGGATAATTGTGGCGGAACCAGCCGTTATAGCTGTCGACGTGGGGCATCATCTCGACATAGGCCCAGTCCTGTCGCAGGGCAGCTATGCGCAGATTGACGCGTGCGCCGAACTCCGGCGACAGGGCCTCGACCTCCTGCGCCGAGAGGCCGGGCTTCGATTTCCAGGTCGGGTAAAATGGATGTCCTTCCAAGGATCCCCACTGGTCCAGCACCATGGCCGCCTGATGGACAGGGCGTGTGCGCTGAAGATGGGAAATAAAGCCGGTGTCGCCGTCATCAGCTATTTCCCGGCTCAGGGATTCAATCCAGTTTTCTCGGTGACGACGGATCAGCGCGTCGTTTTGCATGCTGTTGTCGATATCGGCGAGCAGGCGAGCGATCCCGTCCAAGGCCGGTTCGACCGACCAGTCTGCCGAACTTTCAACAACCAGATCCGTGGGTCCATCCAGTCGTCGACGCCTGCCCTTGTCGTCGATGACTTCGATCGCGCCGCGGTTCAGCATCGTATTGGCCGGCAGGCGCCGCAGGTCCGCGAAATGGAGTACCTTTCTGGCGGACCATAAGGGAAGCCATGCCTGTTTTCCGTCTTCGGACCACAGCAGGGCATCGGGATTGAGAATGCGTTCGGCAAGGAGGCATCGCAGGAGGCGCGCTAGAGCATTGTGCCTTGTCTGCTGGTGAAGCTGCGGGTCGAGCGTATCGCTCCCGCCTGCGCAAGATGTCACGATATTTTCATTCATCCGATTGCCTCGGCCCATGTCACGGGAACAAAATTCAGAGGTGGCTGCGGTAGATTGCCGTGATAGGCCCGTGCCCAATGATAGGTCGTTTCGATAGCGGGTACCGGCACATCCAGCCGCTTGGCCATTTCCAGGAGGAGGGCTTGACCGAAAGCGATGTCTTCATGAAAGGCGCGGCTTTCCCGATCGATGACGAGACCCGGTCCATCAGGGTTGGCAACGAGCGGCGCACGGATCCCGGCATAGGCGCGGTTGGTTCTCAGCAGGGAATACATGCTGCTGTCATCCCCGATCTGATCGCCATAGGCCTCGATCAACTCCTGCCGAAGCGGCTTCACGCTTGCCAGATCGACCTTGAGCCGCCTTTCGGCTGCGTGCTTGAGCGCCTGATTTTCGGCATCGCAAGCTTCCAGCATGTCCGCGCCGGCGCGCGGGCAATCGCTCCACCAGCAGATCGGCCCCTCGAAGGGGCGTTTCTCCCATGGGGCACCGGGACCGACCAGCCCGTATAGGACCGCCGGATGCATCAATGCATTACCCGGCGTAAGCGTAATTTCGAGATAGTCGTCGAGGATGGTGATCGGCGCTTCGTACAGCCGGCCGAGCAAATCCGATAACTCTTCTTTCGCGGCTGTCGCCTCGCGGCGATGAAGCGCCGCATAAAGCTGCGCCTTAGCACCGCCCATCCGCACTTCGTTGCCCGAAACCAGATTGTAGGCGGTATGGGGGACATCCTTCATTCCCCAGATTACAACATTCCCGCGGCCGCCGAACGCAGTCTCGGCGAGCCAGTCGAACCCGCAAAATCCTGGAATGGCCCCGACGAAGACGCGCTTATGTTCCGGCAGATGAGGGGCGATCTGCTGGAGGAGCGCCGGACGCGCCTGGGCAGGTTGCGTCACAACGACCAGATCCGCTCCGGCGAGCGCTGTACGAGGATCAGTACCGACATGATCGATCCTTCCCTCCAGAGAGCTGCCATCGGACAAATTCACCCGCCAGATCTGCTGTCCGCTCGACCATTTCCCGGCGAGCTCGGCTGATGATGTCAGAACGGACACTTCCACGCCGTCCTGTTGCTTGAACAGGACGGCATTCAGATGGCCGGTTCGCCCGGCTCCGCATATCGTGACCTTCATGCAGCGCGTGCCTGCCCGAAAAGCCACGCATCGAGCTGGCTGGCGACGGACGGGTCGAACAGGCCGCGCTTTGCCATCCAGTCGTCGTCGAAGACCGAGCCGAGATATTTTTCTCCTCCGTCGGCTACGGTCGTCACGACAGTACCTTGCAGCTTTCCTGAAGCTATGAATTCGAGAGCCTTGTAGATCGCCCCGCCCGTCGAGCCGCCAACGAGCAGTGCCTTGCGACGCGCAATGTAACGCGCCGTCTCGAATGCCTGCTGATCGGTAACCTGTACGCCTTCGTCAATGCAGCTGTAGTCAAGGACCTTGCCGACTTCGTCGCCGGCCGGCGTGCCGGTTCCGGACTGGTAATAGGGATGTCCAGGTTGTCCGAACACGATGGAGCCCGCAGGCTCCACGGCAATCGTACGGATTGCCGGTAAGAGCTGCTTGAGCCGCCGCGAAATGCCGGTCATCGATCCGCCCGTGCCGACGCATCCCACGAAAGCATCGATGCCGTCGGGAAGCTGCTCCATCAGTTCATCAACATAACCTGCGTAACCTTCGGGATTGGCAGGGTTGTCGGACTGGTTCATGAACAGGGCGCCCGGCAGTTGCGCGCCGAGCTGCGCTGCCAGTCTCTGCCGGGCGACGACGGCAACTTCATCTTCCTTGAAGTCTCCCTCGACATAACGGATTTCGGCGCCGATCGCCCGCATCATGCGGATCTTGTCCGGAGCGGCATGATGATCCACGACGGCAATGAAGTTCAACCCAAACTCAACCGCAGCCAGCGCCAGGCCAATGCCGGTGTTTCCAGAGGACGATTCGACAATCGTGCCTCCCGGAGCAAGCCGGCCATCCTGCAAGGCCGTCACGACCATGCTGCGCGCCATGCGGTCCTTCATGGAACCGCCGGGATTGTTCTTTTCTATCTTCAGCACCAATTTGGAATTTAGGCTCGGGATCTCGATCGACATGACCGGGGTGCGCCCAATCAATTGGGTCACATTCGTAGGAAGCATGATGTTCTCTCCTAGTTATCGGGATAGATCGATAGTTCGCCGGCTGCGCTCTTTGTTACGCACATCCGCTTAGGCATCGGGTGCCGATGAAACTCATTTTCCAGGAGATCCATCTGATAGCCGCCCGTATTGGCCCAGACGAGGAGGTCTCCGGCCTCGGGAGCACGGGGAAAGCCAAGCCAGCGATTGCTCAGGACGTCTTCATCGAGGCAGCTATGACCGGCGATGTAAGCCTGGAAGGCCTCACCTGCGGGAGCCCGGTTGTTCTGGCGTAGCAGGATGGGATCCACCATGAATTCGGAAGCAAACCAGGTCTCGCAGGCGCTGAAACTACTGCCTTCGACGAAAATCACGCCATTTCCGCCGCCGAGATCCTTCACGCGGGTTATTCGGAAAGCTGAAATAGCCGCCTGGTCTACAAGAGAACGTCCGGGCTCCATCGCGAGCGTTAGCTTGTGTTGCTTGAGATAGTCTTCGATTGTCTGGCCCGACGACAGCGAAGCGCCCAAAAAACAACGAAGCCACGCTGCCGCCGTTTGCGGACCGCCGTAGGGATAAAAGGAAACCGGAACTTTGCCCGTGCGGTAATCATCGGCGCCTAGGCGCTGCAGATGGTCTTCCCATGCGGCATCAGACACATATTGTACCGGCAATCCGCCACCGATATCGATCATTGCTGGAGAAAATCCGATCGTCCGGGCCTCCTCGATCAGCTTGGCAGCCTCCTCAAACGCTACCGCCCGATCCTGCCAGCGATATCCGCTCAAATGGAAATGTATGCCGTCGAACCGGAAGCGATTATCGGCAGCGATGCGTGAAAGGCATGCTCGGACCGTGTCGGCAGCCATGCCAAAGCGGCTTTTCTCATGACCTTTCGGTTGCAATCGCAAAAGGACAGGTTGCTTGGCCTCTGGCGGCAACCGCCTCGATATGTCGGTCAGCTCCTCAGGGCTGTCCACAGAGACAAGAGCCCGGATGCGGACGAGTTCGTCGTGAAATTGCTCCGTTTTTGCGGGACCGGTCGCCACAATGTCGTAACCTTGAGCCCTAAGCTTGACAGCATCACGAAGCTCGTAAACGCTCGACACGTCGATGCCTGAGCCTGCCCCGAGCGCGGCTTGCATCAGGCCGGAGGATTTATTGACTTTCGAACCATAATAGATCGCGTGTCCAACTCCCCGATCGTCGAGAACGTGGCGCAGGGCATCGACATTTGCCTTGAGCTCCGACGGAAGCACGAGGTGAAGCGGAGACCCGTGCTCTTCGATCCATTTGTGCAGGAGTGGCGCGCCCGAGGTCAGAATGTCGGCGGCAAGAGGAGAGAGAATCGGAGGTAATTCCGCCCCCGTGATTGGGATGATGTGGGACGTCATCCGGCGAGCCTCTCCGAATGATCGAGAGGCTCGTACCACTGCCGAAGATCGTCGAGGCTCACATTGCACGCCGGGAGATCGTCCAAGAAGATGTGCCGGGTGGTTTTGATCGGAAATTTTCGTCGGCTGCGGGCGATGTCATAAATGTCGGCTGGCGTGATCGTCTCACCGGCCCTCCAGGCTTCGACACGTACGCTTCTGTAGTCGAGGAGAATGATCGGGACGGCACGCAGCCCAAGCCGGAGCGCTACTTCCAAACGGTGATGCCCGTCCATCACGAAAAGGGCGTCCTTCTCCACCGTGATCGGGACAGTCCAGCAGCCGGCGGTGAAAATTAGATCATGAACTTCATCGACCCTGCCTGCATCGGTCTCCTCGGTTGGAATCAACTTATGCGGGGATAGAAAATGAAACTTCATGATATTAGCCACCTTTCGTTGTCTTATTTCACTAAAACTGCGCCGAAAACTTGATGCTTGTACTCATGTTATATCGCACCCTTAACGCGATCATGACAATTCTGTCAACGAAGGGTTTTCATTTTACCTGGCGATTTTTGCTGAGTGTTGACCCTCAGAGTCGTTCGACCGAGGGATAGCATCAGGGCCATGAATACGAGGCGTGGTCACAATTAGCTGAAGATGTTGACTTGGATCAACGTAGCGTTGTTCCAAAATCAAAGAGCCCATGTCTGTCGCGGAGGGCTGTGTCCATGACGAAGACCCAGCTTTCCGCTTCTAGTCAGTCAGACGGTTCAGATATTTGGAAGCGCTCGGAGACCTCTCGCATTGGCTCGGCGTCCAATTCAACCGCGGCAAGAGGGGGAACTAAGCAGAAAGGTCTTCAGATTAGTCACGAATAATCGGTATAAGCTCGATCGCGGCTTAAGCTCGAGGACCGGACTGTGTCGGCACCCTAGTTCGATCGCGAGTGGCGTGGTCGCCGGTTCAGATCTCATCAAGGCGTGGGTTACGGCGCATCGCAGATGCTCGTCGTTCAACGATACGGAGAGTCCGAACTTCAAATCTACTTAAAACGATCCTCGCTTTCAGAGCTCGTTGCCACAACATCGAATGAGTTGACGCTTCAACTTGCTGAGGTATCCGTTCTAATCGGCAGAATAAGCGCCATACCTTCATCAACTGAGCTGGCAGAGGTCTCGGGCTCAGAGCACCGAAACGACAGCCTTGGCGAGGTCATCGAGCCGGTCTTCCCTGAGGCCCGCGACGTTGAAGCGGGAATCGCCGACCATGTAGATGCCGAACTCGTCTCGCAGGCGGTCGACCTGCGCTTCCGTCAGGCCGAGCCGCGAGAACATGCCGCGGTGGTCGGCGATGAAGTCGAAGCGCGAGGAGTTGGACTGGCGACGGAGCGCCTCGGCAAAGCCCTTGCGCAGGTTGAGCATGCGAAGCCGCATGGCTTCGAGTTCGGACTTCCAGTCGGCGCGCAGTGCATCGTCCTCGAGGATGATGCGGACGGCGGCGGCGGCATGGTCCGGCGGCATGGAATACAGCACGCGCGTCGTCGCGAGCGCCTGGCTGCCGGCGATCTTTGCGCTTTCTGCGTTCTTGCCCATCAGGATGACGGCGCCAACACGGTCGCGGTAGACCGAAAAATTCTTCGAGCAGGAGGTGGCGACAGCCAATTCCGGCACCTTGCTTGCGAGCAGGCGAACAGCGGCGGCGTCTTCCTCCAAACCATCGCCGAAGCCCTGATAGGCAAGATCGATGAAGGGGAAAAGGTCGCGTTCGACGAGAAGATCGACGACCGGACCCCACTGCTCGATCGTCAGATTGGCGCCGGTCGGGTTGTGGCAGCAGCCATGCAGCAGGACGATGTCGCCGGCCTTCGCCTGCTTTAGTCCCTTGAGCATGGCATCGGCTTTCACCGTGCCGCTGGCTGGATCGAAATAGGGATAGGTCGCGGTTTTGAAACCACCAGTCTTCAGGATCGGCACATGATTCACCCAGGTCGGGTCGGAGAGCCAGACGGTGGCGTCCGGCCGGGCCTTTACCAGCAGGTCGGCGATCGTGCGAAGCGCGCCCGAGCCGCCCGCTGTCTGGCAGGCGAACATGCGTGAGAGATCGGCCTCCTCGCCAAAGACCAGCTTCAGCATAGCCTTGTTGAAACCTTCATCGCCTGCCATGCCGACATAGGTCTTGGTCGTCTGGCTTTCAAAAAGGCGCTTCTCGGCGTCACGCACGGCCCGCATGATGACGGTTGCACCCTGCGAGTCCTTGTAGACGCCGACGCCGAGATCCATTTTCGTCGGCCGCTCGTCGTTCTTGTAGAGAATCGAGAGGCTGAGGATCTTGTCTGGCGGGGCGGCAGTGAGGGTTTCGAACACAGCTTTTCCTTTGAATTGAGGTCAAATGCGGAGCTGCTTCAGCTGCCCCGCATTGGCGGAATCAATGTTCCAATACGCTTTGCGATCCGGCGCGGATTGCGGCAAGAACCTGCTTTTGAAGAGCAACGAATTCCGACGTCGAAATCATCTCCTGGCTCCGTGGACGGGAAAGCCCGACGTGGAAGGTCGCGTTGATGCGTCCAGGATTGATACTCATCGCCACGATACGGTCGGACAGATAGACGGCTTCTTCGACATCGTGCGTGACGAACAGGACAGTCAGCCGATGCTCTTCCCAGATCTGGGTCAGCAGTTCCTGCATCTGGTGACGGGTCAGAGCGTCCAGCGCGCCGAACGGTTCATCCATCAACAGCATTTTCGGGCGGTAGGAAAGAGCACGCGCAATGGCGACACGCTGTTTCATCCCGCCCGACAGTTGCGATGGAAATGCATCGGCAAACTTGGTGAGCTTTACCAGTTCAATGTGATGGCGGGCGACATCCCGGCACTCGGCTGTCGGTAGCCCAGCGGCCTGCAGCGCGAATTCCACATTCTGCTGTGCGGTTAGCCACGGCAGCAGCGTGTAGGATTGGAAGACAACGCCGCGATCAAGCCCGGGGCCGACGATCGGCGCGCCATCCGTCAGAAGCACGCCGTTGTCGAAGCCCTGCAGGCCGGCGACGATAGATAGAAGCGTACTCTTGCCGCAGCCGGAGGCGCCGACCAGGGAGACGAACTCGTTGTCGGCAAGTTCCAGGTCGATACTGCTAAGGGCATGAACGCGGCTCTTCCTGCCATCATACCATTTGTTGAGACCCTTGATCTTAAGTTTGGGTTCGCTCATCTCAATGCCTCGAAGCGTAACGGAAGAAGACGCGCTCCAGGGCCTTCATGCTCTGGTCTGTGATCAGACCGAGCAAGCCAAGGAGCAGGATGTAACCAATGATCGTCTGGGTCTGG
>Ga0102588_1000191_pt1 | contig 86199 bp, 77 predicted proteins | sample AraplaMF_Col_mMS_FD_76854 | JGI IMG/M metagenome (GOLD analysis project Ga0102588, IMG submission 76854) | Arabidopsis root microbial communities from the University of North Carolina, USA - plate scrape MF_Col_mMS (SPADES assembly) (version 2) | ecosystem: Host-associated > Plants > Roots >...
GAGCGCGCCTTGCGCGCGACAGCTTTTCGCGAAGAGCAACAGGGGCTGTTGCTCACGGCCTCAAAAGCTGTCGCGCGCAAGGCGCGCTCCTACAGACCCTGCCGCTTGCGCGACTGGCTTATTCCCCGCGCATCCGCACGTCGTCGATCGCCTCGGTGTGCTCCTTGCGCTTCGCGCGCTCGGCATCGAAGAACTGCTGCACCTTGAGGCACACGTCCCACGTACCGACCTCGCCCGCCGCCGAGACGACGAACCATGGGCCGGTCCACGCGAGGCGAGCGATGATGTCGTCGACCACGGCCTTCAGCTCGTCCTCGTCGTCGATCACGTCGGACTTGTTGATCACGAGCCAGCGGGGACGCTCGACGAGCTCCTCGTCGAACTGCTGCAACTCGGACTCGATGGCACGCACCTGCTCCACCGGATCGGAGCCGTCGATCGGACGGATGTCTACCACGTGCAGCAGCAGACTGGTGCGCGACACATGGCGAAGGAACTGGATGCCGAGGCCCGCCCCTTCGGCGGCACCCTCGATGATCCCGGGGATATCGGCGATCACGAAGCTCTGGTCGGTGCCGACGCGCACGACGCCCAGGTTCGGGTGCAGCGTGGTGAACGGGTAGTCCGCCACGCGCGGCGTCGCCGCCGAAACGGCGCGGATGAACGTGCTCTTGCCGGCATTCGGGAAGCCCAGCAGGCCGACGTCGGCCAGCAGGCGAAGCTCGAACTTGAGGTCACGCACTTCGCCCGGCGTACCCGGCGTGAACTTGCGCGGCGCGCGATTCACCGAGCTCTTGAAATGGATATTGCCCAGACCGCCGCGACCACCCTGCGCCACCTTCAGGCGCTGGCCGTGCGACGTGAGGTCGCCGATCACCTCGTCGGTATCGACGTTGGTCACCACGGTGCCGACCGGCACGCGGACTTCGATGTCCTCGCCACCCTTGCCGTACATCTGACTGCCCATGCCGGCCTGCCCACGCTTCGCCTTGAAGGCGCGCATGTGGCGGAAGTCGACGAGCGTATTCAGGCCTTCGTCCGCGACGAGCCACACGGAACCGCCGTTGCCGCCATCGCCGCCATCGGGGCCACCGAACGGAATGAATTTTTCGCGACGGAAGCTTACGCAACCGTTGCCGCCGTCACCGGCCGAGACCCTGATTTGCGCTTCGTCGACGAATTTCATGGTGTTACCTGGAAGAGAGTGATGCCGCGTTACAAACGAAAAGCCCCGCCTAGGGCGGGGCCTTCGCTATCGCGTCGGGCGAGGCTTACGCCTGGACGACGTCGACGAACTTGCGGCCCTTGTCGCCGCGGGTCTTGAACGACACAGTGCCGTCGACCAGCGCGAACAGGGTGTGGTCGCGGCCGAGGCCGACGCCCACGCCGGCGTGGAACTTGGTGCCACGCTGACGAACGATGATGTTACCGGCTTCGACAGCCTGGCCACCGTAGATCTTCACACCGAGATACTTCGGGTTCGAATCGCGGCCGTTACGGCTGGAACCTACGCCTTTTTTATGTGCCATGACTTATATCCTCCGGCGACTCAGGCGTTGATGCCCGTGATCTCGATTTCGGTGTAATGCTGACGATGTCCCTGCGTGCGCTTGTAGTGCTTGCGACGACGGAACTTGACGATGCGGATCTTATCGGCGCGGCCGTGGGCGCGAATCTTCGCGCTGACGGTGGCACCGGCGACCAGCGGGGCGCCGACCGTGACCGACTCGCCTTCGCCGACGAGGAGAACCTGGTCGAAGGTGAAGGTGGAATCGACATCGGCGGGGAGCAGCTCGACGCGCAGGACTTCGCCTGCCATCACGCGATACTGCTTGCCACCGGTCTTGATGACTGCGTAGCTCATGGTGATTTCCTGTTACTGATTATGTAGTTCTTTTTAGGGTCGTACGGGTGTTGCGAACTGCGAATTATAGCGGGACCCAAAAGGCAAGGTCAATCAGGTGGTTAAGCGGAAACCGCGAGACGGGTCGTCGCGTGCCTCACCCTAGACCTTTCATATGAATCAATCACTTGGATGGTTTTGTGGGAAGCGCGCTGGCGCGCGAAGGGTGCTTGCCGCAAGCACCCATCGCGCGCCAGCGCGCTTCCCACACAGGCTAGGTGCCCTTCAGGGCCGACCTTGACTTACTTCTTCGGCGCCGGCGCCGGCGCCGGCTTGGCCGCCCCGCCCGTCGCCGGGCACTGGCCCTGCGGGTTCAGCGTGCCCTGGCTCTGCAGCTGCGCGATCATCTGCTTACCGCGTTCCTGGCCCCACTGCTTGCCGATCTGCATGCCCTCGGCCATGGTCGCGGGCATCTGGGTGATGACCTTCTGGCCCAGCGGCGAGCGGTAGAACTTCAGCAGGCCGTCGACGTCCTCGGCCGTGAAGTGGCGCTGGTACACCGGCACCATGCGGCCAATCAGCTGGTTGGTGGCGTTGGCGTCCACGAAACCCTGCCAGTAGCTCGCCGGCACGCACGGCAAGGCGCCGGCCATCACGCCCGCCATCTGGCTGTTCATCTGGCTGAGCATCTTGCCCATGCCCACGGCTTCCATCAGCTGGCGCACCTGCGCCTCGCTCGGCTGCGCGGCCATCGCCTGGCCCGCGCTACACGCCAGCACGAGGCCGGCCGCGATCCCTGTCCACTTACGCATGCGTCGTCTTCCTCTTCGGATGAGTGGCTCCCCTCCCCGGGGCCGGGCCATGGTAGCCCGTGGCGGAGCATGCGTCCGCACCGTCACGACAAATGTGATGAACGGTCAAAAGTCGACGCGGAATGAAGCCGGAAAACCCTTGGTATAGTCGGGGGCTTCCCCCATCTACGTCGGCACATGGACAGCATTCGCATCCGCGGCGCCCGCACGCACAATCTCAAGAATATCGACCTCGACCTGCCCCGCGATCGCCTGATCGTGATCACGGGGCTGTCCGGGTCCGGCAAATCCTCGCTCGCCTTCGACACGATCTACGCCGAAGGCCAGCGACGCTACGTCGAGTCGCTGTCGGCCTATGCCCGGCAGTTCCTCTCGATGATGGAAAAGCCGGATGTGGACACGATCGAAGGCCTCTCGCCGGCCATCTCGATCGAGCAGAAGTCGACTTCCCATAACCCCCGCTCCACCGTCGGTACGATCACCGAGGTGTACGACTACCTGCGCCTGCTCTACGCGCGGGTAGGCACGCCGCGCTGCCCGAACCACGGCATTCCGCTGGAGGCCCAGACGGTCAGCCAGATGGTGGACACGGCGCTGGCGCTCGACGCCGACAAGCGCTGGATGCTGCTGGCGCCGGTGATTCGCGAGCGCAAGGGCGAGCACGTGCAGGTGTTCGACCAGCTGCGCGCGCAGGGCTTCGTTCGTGCGCGCGTCGACGGCGAGGTGTACGACCTCGACGCCGTGCCGCCGCTCACCCTGCGTCAGAAGCACACCATCGAGGCGGTGATCGACCGCTTCCGTCCGCGCGACGACATCAAGCAGCGCCTGGCCGAATCGTTCGAGACGGCGCTGCGCCTTGGCGACGGTATCGTCGTGCTCGTCGACATGGACGACGCGAAAGCGCCGGAGCAGCTGTTCTCGTCGCGGTTCTCGTGCCCGATGTGCGATTACTCGCTGCCCGAGCTCGAGCCGCGCCTGTTCTCGTTCAATTCGCCGGTGGGCGCCTGCCCCACCTGTGACGGCCTCGGCGTCACCCAGGTGTTCGATCCGGCGCGCGTCGTCGGCCACCCGGAACTGAGCCTTGCCGGTGGCGCGATCCGCGGCTGGGACCGCCGCAACGCGTACTACTACCAGATGATCATCTCGCTGGCGAAGCACTATGGCTTCGACCCGGAGACGCCGTGGCGCGAGCTGTCGAAGTCGTCGCAGAACGCGGTGCTCAACGGCTCCGGCAAGGAGGTCATCCCGTTCCGCTACATCACCGACCGCGGCGGCAAGGTCACCCGCGAGCACAAGTTCGAGGGCATCCTGCCGAACCTCGAGCGCCGCTATCGCGAAACCGAATCCACGGCCGTGCGCGAGGAGCTCGCGCGGTACATTTCGGATCACCCGTGCCCGGACTGCGGCGGTCAGCGCCTCAATCCGTCCGCGCGCAACGTGTTCGTGGCCGACCGCGCCATTCCCGAATTGACCTCCCTCGCGATCGACAACGCACTCGCCTTCTTCGAGACGCTGGCCCTGCCCGGCTGGCGCGGCGAGATCGCGGTGAAGATCGTCAAGGAAATCCGCGAGCGCCTCACGTTCCTCAACGACGTCGGCCTCAACTACCTCACGCTCGATCGCCAGGCCGATTCGCTCTCCGGCGGCGAGGCTCAGCGTATCCGTCTGGCGAGCCAGATCGGCGCCGGCCTCGTGGGCGTGATGTACGTGCTCGACGAGCCGTCCATCGGCCTGCATCAGCGCGACAACGAGCGCCTGCTCGGCACGCTGACGCGCCTGCGCGATCTGGGCAACACCGTGATCGTGGTCGAGCACGACGAGGACGCCATCCGCGCCGCCGATCACATCCTCGACATCGGCCCGGGTGCCGGCGTGCACGGCGGCGACATCGTGGCCGAAGGCACGCTCGAGCAGGTGCTGGCCTCGCCGCGCTCCGTCACGGCGAAGTACCTCACGGGCGAACGCGGCATCCGCGTGCCGGAGAAGCGCCGGCAGCCGCGCGACGACAAGTGGATCGAGATCAAGGGTGCCAGCGGCAACAACCTGAAGGATGTCGACGTCCGCATTCCCGTCGGCGTGTTCACCGCCGTCACGGGCGTGTCGGGCTCCGGCAAGTCGACACTGATCAACGACACCTTCTATCGCCTCGCCGCGATGGAACTCAACGGCGCGAGCGAGCAGCCCGCCCCGTACGAATCCATCGAAGGGCTGGAACACTTCGACAAGGTGGTCGACATCGACCAGTCGCCGATCGGCCGCACGCCGCGTTCGAATCCGGCCACCTACACGGGCCTGTTCACGCCGCTGCGCGAGCTTTATGCGCAGGTGCCGGAAGCGCGCCAGCGCGGTTACACGCCGGGCCGTTTCAGCTTCAACGTGCGCGGCGGTCGCTGCGAGGCGTGCGAAGGCGACGGCATGATCAAGGTGGAGATGCACTTCCTGCCCGATGTGTACGTTCCCTGCGACGTCTGCCACGGCAAGCGCTACAACCGCGAAACGCTCGAAGTTCTCTATAAGGGCCACACCATCGCCGACGTGCTCGACATGACGGTGGAAGACGCGTTCCGGCTCTTCGAGAACGTGCCGGTCATCGCGCGCAAGCTCGAAACCCTGCGCGCGGTCGGCCTCGATTACATCAAGCTCGGCCAGAGCGCCACCACGCTCTCGGGCGGCGAAGCGCAGCGCGTGAAGCTGTCGAAGGAGCTGTCCAAGCGCGACACGGGCAGCACGCTGTACATCCTCGACGAGCCGACCACGGGCCTGCACTTCCACGACATCGAGCAGCTGCTCGACGTGCTGCACCGCCTCGTCGACCACGGCAACACGGTGGTCGTCATCGAGCACAACCTCGACGTGATCAAGACGGCCGACTGGCTGATCGACCTCGGTCCCGAAGGTGGTTCGGGTGGCGGTAAGATCCTGGTCAGCGGCACGCCGGAAACGGTGGCCGCGACGAAGACGTCGCATACCGGCCGCTTCCTCCTGCCGCACCTGACGCCCGCGAAGCCGGTGGCGAAGGCACCGGCGAAAGCCGCGGCCAAGGCCGCGACGAAGGCCACCACGAAATCCGCCACCACCAAGGCGGCCGCGAAGAAAACGGCCGCGAAGAAGAAAAAGACCGCATGAGCACCGAAGCCAGCCTGACGCCGAGCCCCACGCCGATCTTCATCACGCCGATGGACGTGCGCTGGCAGGATCTCGACGCGTACAACCACGTCAACAATTCGAACTACCTGGTGTACCTGCAGGAAGCCCGCCTGAAGTGGCTCAAGGAACTTCCGGGCGACTGGTACAGCCCGTCGGCCGCTCCGGTGATGGCGCACAGCGAACTCAACTATCGCCTGCCCATCGAATGGCCGGCAGACATCGAGATCGAGCTGTACGTCAATCGCATGGGCAACAGCTCCATGACGATCGGCCACCGCATCCTCGACGCCGACGACGCCACGCGCATCCACTGCGACGGCAGCATCACCATGGTCTGGATCGACACGACCACCGGCCGCCCGGTGCCCCTGCCCCAGGTCATCCGCGACGCGGTGGCGGCAGCGCAGGACTGACACGCATTTTCGCCGATACGATCGGCGATCCCGCGGCAGCGGGCACGGCCGCGCCACCCACCACCGCAAGAGATCGCGAACGTTCATTTCTCCCCGGTATGATCCGCGAGGATCTTCATGGAGAGCATCATGCAACGTTCCCTCGTTCTTGCCGTCGCCTGCGCCATCGCCCTGCCCGCCTTCGCCGCCGACGAGCGCACCGCGCTCACGCTTTATCGCGCCGACAGCGATGCGTTGTTCTCCACCGGCGGCGATGCCGTCTCGGGCGATGGCTACGCCGTGGTCCACGAACGCCGCGCGTTCGACCTGAAGGGCGGCACGCAGGATCTCTCGATCGACGGCCTGCCTTCCGCGCTCGACAGCGAGGCACTGTCGCTGCGCTTCCCCGGCAAGAACACCCGCGTCGTCTCCCAGCGCCTGCTGCTCGGCCAGGGTTTCGACGGCGCCGTGGCCGGTCTTGTCGGCCGCAATGTCGAGGTCATCGGTGAAGGCGGCCAGCCGCTCGCGAGCGGCACGCTCGTCCGTGGCGGCGACGCGCTGGTGGTGCGCGATGCCAACGGTCGCGCCACCCTCGTCCGTCAGTACGCCGCACTCCGCGCCGCCGACACGTCCAGCTTCGCGCGTGGCTCCACGCTGCAGGTGCGTGTCACCGGCGGCAGCGCCGGCTCCACGAACGCCAACCTCGATTACCCCACCTCGGGCCTCGGCTGGCGCGGTGCCTATGTCGCCACGCTGGCGCCGGGTAACGCGTGCCGCATGACGTTCGACGCGGCGGCGAGCATCGCCAACCGCAGCGGACGCGACTGGAAAGACGTGTCGCTGAAACTCGTGGCCGGCGATGCACGGCGGGCGAAGGCGCCGCCGCAGCCGAAGGTGTTCATGGCCCGCGCCGCGCCGGCGGCCGTCGCGATGGATGCCGGCTTCAACGCGCCGGAGCAGGCCACGCTCGGCGACCTGCGCACCTATGCCCTGCCCACCGCCGTCGACCTTCCCGACGGCAGCGTCACGCAGACACCGCTGTACGACCGGCACACGCTCGATTGCGAGCGCGAGGCCCTTTACGACGCGCAGGGCGGTGGCTGGTTCCCGCCGCGCCCGAACGTCGAGCGCCAGATGAATGCGCCGACCGCGGGTACGCCCATCGTGTCCAACCTGCGTTTCAAGGCGTTCGACAGCCTGCCCGCCGGTTACGTGCGGGTGCTGACGACCGATCGCGACGGTAACGCCGAGCTGCTGGGCGAAGGCCGCATCGACGACACGCCGAAGAACAAGGACACGACCGTGTCGCTCGGCAACGCCTTCGACCTCTCCGCCACCCGCGAGCAGACGGCGTTCACGGCCGACGCGAACGCGCATCGCATCGACGAGGGCATCCGCATCGTCCTGACCAACGCCGGCGCCACGGCGCGCACGATCACCGTTCGCGAACACCCGAACCGCTGGCGTGCATGGACGATCGTGTCGTCGTCGGTGAAGCCGGTGAAGGTGTCGCCCGAGCTCGCCGAATTCCGCGTCGAGGTCCCTGCCAACGGCAGCGCCACGCTCGATTACGCGGTGCGCTACACCTGGGTGGACGCCGACCTGCCGCAGTAACGGTATGGGTGGGAGCCGATCGTATCGGCGATCCCGCGGCAGCGGGCCCGGAGGCGGCGACGCCGCACCTCCGGGCGCGCCATAATCGGCGCAACTCACAGACGGACTCGCGACCATGCTCGATATCCTTCCGCACGACAGCGGCATCCACGAGATCCGCATGGCCCGCGCGCCCGTGAACGCGCTCGACATGGGCCTGGTCACGGCCTTGCGCGAGGCGATCGTCGACGCGCCCGCCAACGGCGCCCGCGGCATCGTGCTCTCGGGTGCGCAGGGCATGTTCTCGGCCGGCGTCGACGTCCCCGCCCTGCTCCAGCGAGACCGCGCGGGCGTCGAGGGTTTCTGGCACGCGTTCTTCGGCCTCTGCGGCGCGATCGCCGAGTCGCCCGTCCCCACCGTGGCGGCCATCACGGGCCATAGCCCGGCAGGCGGCGCGGTGCTGTCGCTGTTCTGCGATTACCGCATCATGGCGCACGGCATGTACAAGATCGGCCTCAACGAGGTGCAGGTCGGCCTGTCGGTGCCGGAGCCGATCCAGTTCGCGATGCGCCGCATCGTCGGTAACTACCGCGCCGAACGCCTGCTGGTGGCCGGCACGATGGTCGATGCGGAGCAGGCGCACGCCATCGGCCTCGTCGACGAGCTGGCCACGGTGGAACAGGTGGTCACGCGTGCCACCTCGTGGCTCGCCGATCTGCTGAAGCTGCCGCCGAAGGCCATGCTGCGCACGCGCGAGATCGCCCGCGCCGACCTCGTCGCCGTCTGGGGCGACACCACGAACCTCCTCGACCCCGGCTTCATCGACGACTTCTTCGGTGAGGAAACCCAGGGCGTGCTGCAGGCACTGGTCGCCCGGCTCAAGTCGAAAGGCTGATCGCAAGCACCCTTTCGCCGATACGATCGGCTCCCACCGACCGAGCAGTGGGAGCCGATCGTATCGGCGATCCCGCGCAGCGGGCATGGCGCCCGAACGTCTCAGCGAAAGCCGCGCACCCCGGCAACACCCTGCGCGGCATGCATGCGCGCCTCCGCCACGTCGTCCGGCCCGAGGCCACCAAGGGCGTAGACCGGTAGCGAGGCGGCTTCGGCAAGCCGCGCGAATCGGGGCCAACCGATGGGCTCGGCGTACGGATGAGCCGACGTCGACAGCACGGGCGACAAGGTCGCGAAATCGCAGCCGAGCGCCGAGGCGAGCGCGAGCTCTTCGGCGTCGTGACACGACGCTCCTACCATTAGGCCCGACGGCAGCGGCCGTTCGGCCAGCTTCCGGAGCTGGTCCGCGCCCAGGTGGACGCCGAGCCCCAGCGCGAGCGCACCGTCGACGTCGCGATCGAGCAGCAGCGTCGCGCCGGTTTGCTGGATCGCCCCGAGCACGGTGGCTGCCACGGCGCGTGCGGCTTCCACGGGCATGCGCAACCGGAGCAACCGTTCGCCCCGGCCGAGCGCCGCGCGCAGGCCCGCGACGGCATCATCGGGCGTCGCCGCCGCGGTTATCGGATAGTGGGCGGGCAAGCGCACCGCTGCGAGAATCGGCCGATCCGCCGGCGCAAGAACGGCGGAGTCGATGTCGTGCGGCGCGTGCCATGCGATAGCCGCGGCATCGAGCGCCTGCGGCGCACCTGCCCAACGACGCACGAGCATGGCCTCGAGCAGCATTGCCCGATCGCCGTAGTGCCACGGCACACGGATGCACGATTCGAACGACTCGGGATCGACGACGATGCCGAGCTCTTCGTCGAGCTCGCGCTCCAGTGCCGCGACGGCGGACTCGCCGGCCTCCAGCTTGCCGCCCGGGAATTCCCACATGCCCGCCAGGTGCTTCCCGGCGGGACGCTGCGCGATGAGGATCCGGCCGTTGTCGTCGACGAGCACGCCCGCGACGACGTGCATCAGACGTTCCGGACGTATTCGACCATGTCGAACGGATGGGCGTGCTCGGCGTCCGCCTTGTGGTGCACGCGCGACACTTCCGTCCATTCCTTGAAGTCGACACCCGGGAAGAACACGTCGGCGCCGTCGACCGCCGTGAATACCCAGGTCAGGTACAGCGTGCGGGCCATGGGCAGCGCTTCGCGGAAGATCTCGCCGCCGCCGATGACCATCAGGCCCTGGAAGTTGCAGCTGGCCTGCGCTTCTTCGATCGAGCGCACGGTGATCTGGCCCGGAAACGGCGCCTCGCCCTTGCGCGACAGCACGTAATTCGTGCGACCCGGCAGCGCGCGACCGATCGATTCGGCCGTCTTCCGGCCCATCAGCACATGCTTGTCGAGCGTGAGCTTCTTGAACATCTGGAGGTCGGCGGGAAGATGCCAGGGCAGCCCGCCCTGCTTGCCGATGGCAAAGTTTTCGTCGAGCGCGGCAACCAGGTGTACGGACATGAAGCTTCCTTCGCGAGTCGGTTGAAACGGTCGGGCATGACAGCCCTTGCGCCCGCAATAGTAGTCCTGTCCACGTGACGGTGGAACTAACGACCGTTTCAATCCGGTGCCGCTGTAGCGCCTCAGCCCTGATCTTCGTCCTCGTGTTCCTGCTGTGGCGACTCGGGCTTCGCCGGCTTTTTCTCCACCTGCTGCGCAGCGGACCGGTCGTATTCCCGCGGATCGGTGATTGGCTGATCGTCTTTACTCATGGTGACCTCCCGTAAACCCGCAGCATTTCGCGCATCGCGTGGAGACGGCCCATGGGGACGGTGAACGTGCCTGCACAGTCGTGAAGCAGCCACCTGTTGATGTCCGCTGCACACGCCATTCATGGCCGTGGTGCGACATCTTGCGCTTCCCTGAGTTCTCACGAAGCAAGGAGCCACCGATGAATCGTACGTCCCGCCGGATTCTCGCCGCTGCCCTTACGGCCGCCGTCATGCTCCCGGGCGCCGTGATGGCGCAGAACGGGTCTACCGCCACGGCGAAGGCACCTGCCGCCGATGCCATGTTCGTCAAGGAGGCAAGTGCCGCCGGGTTGGCAGAGGTCGCCCTCGGACAGCTGGGCGCCGACAAGGGCAGTTCCCAGGATACGAAGACTTTTGGCCAGCAGATGGTTACCGACCATACGAAAGCGAACGACGAGCTGAAGAGCATCGCCACCGCGAAGGGGCTCACGCCGGCGAGCGAACCGATGCCAGCGGATCAGAAAGCCGCCAAGGCCATGGAAGCCAGGTCGGGCGACGCGTTCGACAAGGCCTTCGCCGCGAAGATGGTCGCCGACCACAAGAAGGCGGTCGCCCTGTTCACCAAGGAATCGACCAGCGGCAAGGATCCGGAACTCAAAGCCTTCGCCACCAAGACCCTGCCCACGCTGAAACAGCATCTGGAGATGGCGCAGCAGCTGGACGGCGGCAAGGCGATGGCCAGCCACTGAGTCGACCCGACCCCGTGGCGAGCGTCGGTCACCTCCGGCGCTCGTCTACGGAGTGGTCGCGACGTCGCCACCACCGATCGCCTTGCACACGGCGATGTAGCGGACGGCCAGCGCTTCGTCGCTCGCCACCCTGTCGCGCTGCGCGGCGAGCCATGTCCGCTGCGCGTCGAGCACGACGATGTAACTCGTGCGCCCGTTGCCGTAGCGTGCGGCCGCCAGTGTGTTCGCCTCGCCGGCAAGCCGCTCGCGTTCGCGTAGCCCGGCATTCCGCTGCCGTTCGGCGGCATAGCCCGCCAGCGCCGTGTCGATATCCGACCAGGCTTGCAGCACCGTCTTCTGCCACGCGACGGCGGCTTCCTGTTGCTGGAGCTTGCGCAGGGTGACGACGCTCCGGCGCCGCCCCATGTCGAACACCGGCAGATCGAGGCTCGGCCCGACGGACCACCGGCGGCTGCCCCAGTCGCTGAACTGTTCCGTGCGAATGGATTCCAGACCGAACGACGCACCGAGGCGGATGGCTGGATAGAGGTCCGCCACGGCCACGCCCACGTCCGCGGTGGCGCGATGCAACGCCGCCTCGGCCTGGCGGATATCGGGACGGCGGCGGGCGACGTCCGAAGGCACCCCGAGGCTGAGCGCAGGCAGCCTCGCATCGCCGTCCGACCGCTGCGGCGCCAGGCGCGCATCGAGGCTGCCGGGCGGCTTGCCCAGCAACAACGACAGACCGTCCAGCGTGGCCGCTTCTTCCGCCAGCAACGACGGCAGACGGGCGCGGAGCTCGGCCAGCAACGCCTCCTGCTGGATCGCATCGAGATCGCTGACCATGCCGCCATCCGCGCGCGCCTTCATGAGGCCGAAGCGTTCCTGCGCCGCATCGATGTCGGCACGCGCGAGCGCGATCTGACGCTGCGAACCGCGTAGTTCGAAGTAGCGGCGCGCCACCTCGGCGGCGACGTCGAGCCGGACACCGTCCGCGAGCGCTTCCGCACCGGCGACCTGGGCGTCCGCGCTTTCGACGGAGCGACGCACCCGTCCCCAGAAGTCGGGCTCCCACGACGCGTCGAACCCGCCTTGATAGAGGTCGTAAGGCTGGCTGAGCAACTTCACCAGGTTTTCCCGACGCTCGGGCGGCGCCAGCACGTCGACCGTGCGCGTCATCGCCCCGGCCTCGCTCGCGCGCTGACGTTGCGCGGCCGCCGACAGCCCGACCTCCGGGCCACGCTGTGCCGCGATCGTCTTCCGTTGTGCGCGGCTCTGTGCGAAACGAAGTGCCGCCGTCTGCACGTCCGGGCTCGCGTTCGCCGCCTCCGCTTCCAGTGCGTCGAGCACCGGGTCGCCAAAGGCCTTCCACCACGTCGCCGCCGGCGGTATCGCGGCATCCGTCGCACCGACGTCGCGCAGCGAGGCGTCGCCCGAACGGGCGCCCGACCAGTTCGCCGGCGCCGGCGCCACCGGTTTCGTGTAATCGGGGCCGACCGCGCAGCCCGTCATGGCGACGATCGCGACGGCTATCGGCAGGTAACGAAGGGAAGAGGAGCGCATGGGCATCGGGTTACCGGATCAGACGAGACGATGGCGGAACAGCCACGCCGACAGGGGCAGCGTGACGGCGGCGATGAGCAGGAGCGGCACGATGTCGCCGACGACGGTGCCCAGCCCCACCCCTTCCAGGTACACACGCTGCACCATGTGGATGGCGTAGCGCGCCGGGTTGATCGTGGTGAACCACTGCATCGCGTCCGGCATGTTGGCGATGGGCGTCGTCATGCCGGACAGCAGCACCAGCGGCATCATCAGCACGAACGTATAGAGCATCGCCTGCTGCATGCTCACGGCCACCGATGAAATGGCCAGCCCCACGCCCACGCAGGCGAGCGTGAAGACGAAGAGTCCGACATAAAGCGATACCAGCGACCCCGCCATCGGAATGCCGAACCATACCGACGCGATGAGCAGCACGAGCGTGGATTGCCCGAGGCCCACGAGGATGGAGGGCACGGATTTGCCGATCATGATCTCCGTGGGCGTGCACGGCGTTACCAGCAGCTGATCGAACGTGCCCTGCTCCCGCTCGCGCGCCACGGAGAGCGCCGTGAGCATCAGCGTCTGCAGCATGCTCAGCACCGCGATCATCGCCGACATCATGAACCAGCGTGTTTCGAGGTTCGGGTTGTACCAGGCGCGCGTATCTATCGCGACAGGTGCGCGCGTGCCACCGTGCGACACGCGCCAGTCCGTGTTGAAGCGCGTGACGATCTGGCCGAGGTAGCGCGCGGCGGTGCCGGCGGTGGTCGAATTGCGCGCATCGAGAATCAGCTGGACCGGCGCGGCCTCCCCGGCCGCGAGCCGCTGCTCGAAGCGTGGCGGGATCTGCAGCACGAAGAGTGAGGTGCCGTCGTCGATCACGCGCGCGATCTGCGACTCGTTGCGCAGCGTGGCCACGCGGCGGAACACGCCGCCGCCTTCGACCTTCGCGACGAGCGCTGTCGCGGCCGCGCCATGATCCTGATCGAGCAAGGCATACGGCGCCTCGCGGATATCGAGCGTGGCGGCGTAGCCGAACATCAGCGACTGCACGAGCGCCGGGGCGATCAGCACCGTGCGGCTGGCGGGGTCCTTGAAGATCACGAGCAGTTCCTTGCGGCACAGGTTCGCCACGCGACGCAGGAAGGCGAGGAAAGCGTTCATCCGACCACCTTGCGCGTCTTCACGCGCGCCGCGACCAGCAGCACCACGGCATAGCCGATCAGGATCAGGCAGTTCTTCAGCACCATAGGCCAGAGATTGCCGGCGAGGAAAAGGCTCTTCAGCGCCTCCATGTAATGCGTGGCCGGCAGGATGCTGCCGATGCCGCGAACCACCAGGGGCATGTTGCGCAGGTCGTAGATGAAGCCCGAGAGCATCAGCGCCGGCATGAAGCTGGTGACCAGCGCGAGCTGGCTCGCGGTGAACTGGTTCTTCGTTACCGCCGAGATCAGCAGGCCGATACCCAGCGCGACGAACAGATAGAACACCGACACCAGCAGGATCAGGCCCAGCGAACCGTGGATCGGCACGTCGAAGAGGAAACGCGCGGCCACGAGACACATCGACAGGCCGATGAGGCCCACGCCGAAATACGGAATGATCTTCGCCAGCAGGATTTCGAGCGGCCGCACCGGGGTGACGAACAGGGCTTCCAGCGTGCCCCGCTCCCATTCGCGCGCCATGACGAGGGCGGTGAGGAAGGCGCCTACCAGCGTGGTGATGAGTACGACGAGGCCGGGCACCAGGAACCACGTGCTCGTGTTCGCCTCGTTGAACCACAGGCGCTGCTGCAGCTGGACGCTGCCGATCGCCGCCACGGGCGTCGCGGCCTCGCGGTCGGCACCGACGAGGCCCGGCTGCGCGAGCGCCGCACCGACATAGCCTTCGATCGTCCGCGCCGTGTTCGCATCGGCGCCATGCAAGAGCAACTGCACATGCGCGTCGCCCCGGTTCGCGCGCCGCGCGAAGTCCGAGGGCAGGCGCAGGATCGCGTCGGCCTTCCTGTCGAGCATCGACGCCGTCGCCTCATGCATGCTCGTAACGAATTCGGGTGCGAGGTATTGCGACTGGCGCAGACCCGCCACCGCATCCCACGCCGTCGGCGACGCGTCCTCCATGACGACCGCGATGCGCGCGTGCTTCACATCGAAGGAAAGGCCGTAGCCGAAGATGAGAATCAGCACGATGGGCAGACCGATGCCCATCGCGAGGTTGCTGCGATCGCGCAGCAGCTGCTTCACTTCCTTGCGCGTGAGCGCAACGAGCCGACGCCAGAAGCCGTCGTTCATGCGGCTTCCCTCCCGTCGCGTGCCGCCTTGCGGTTCTGCTCCACGATACGGATGAAGGCTTCCTCCATGTCGAAGCCGCGCGCGTCCGTTTCGCCGGCCTGCCGGCGGACTTCCTGCGGCGTGCCCAGCGCGAGCACCTTGCCGGCGTCCTGGATGACCACGCGGTCGCAGTACTCGGCCTCTTCCATGAAATGCGTGGTGATCACCACCGTGGTGCCCGCTTCGGCGAGCGCGGTGATGCGCCGCCAGAACTCGCGACGCGCCAGCGGGTCGGCCCCGCTCGTCGGTTCGTCGAGGAAGAGGATCTCCGGCTCATGCAGCAGCCCGGTCGCCATCGCGAGGCGCTGCTTGTAGCCACCCGGCAGCAGGCCCGCCTGCGCCGGGCCTTCCGCACCCAGCTCGAACTGCGACTTCACGGCGTCGATGCGCTCGCGCAGACGCTTGCCGGTGAGGCCGTAGGCACCACCGAAGAAGGTCAGGTTCTCGTCGACGGAGAGGTTGCCGTACAGCGCGAATTTCTGCGCGACGTAGCCGATCTGCTGGCGCGCCGGCGCGCGTGCGGTGCGCAGGTCGTATCCGGCCACGCGCAAGGTGCCGCCGCTGGCGGGCAGCAGCCCGCAGAGCATGCGGAAGGTGGTCGTCTTTCCCGCGCCGTTCGGCCCGAGCAGCCCGAAGATCTCGCCACGCGCGACGCTGAAGCTCGTGCGATCGACGGCCGTGAAATCGCCGAAGGTACGCAGCAGGTCTTTCACTTCGATGATCGTGCCGTCGCCGTCGCCGTCGCCGCGTCCACGCGCGGACGATGTCACCGTGCCCGCGTGCGCGAGATCGCTGCGGACTTGCGAGCGCAGCGCCAGCATGAAGCCGTCTTCGAGCGTCGCCTCGACCGGCACGACCGCGGCATCGCCGACCAGCGCCTGGAGACCCGGATCGCCCTGCGCCACGGCGTCGCGGGTGCGGACGAAGTGCACCTTCCCGCCGCGCGGCACCGCGTCGATCGTCGCGGGGTCGTCGAGAAGGCGCGCCTGGAGGTGCCGCGCCGCCTGGCCTGGCGGCGGCGTCGCGGCGAAGCAGAGGCCTGCGGCGGTCTCGCGCACCGACGCCGGCGTGCCCTGGGCGAGCAGCTTGCCTTCGTGCAGCACCGCGACGTGCGCGCAGCGCGCGGCCTCGTCCATGTACGACGTGCTGACCAGCACGCTGAGGTTCTCCTCGCCTACGAGTTGCTCGAGGATCTGCCACAGTTCGCGGCGCGACAGCGGATCCACGCCGACCGTCGGCTCGTCGAGAAGGAGGAGTTCGGGCGAACGCACCAGCGTGCACGCGAGACCGAGCTTCTGCTTCATGCCGCCCGATAGCTTCCCCGCGGGGCGCGCGGTGAATCGGCCGAGGTCGGTCATCTCCATCAGCCGCCCGTAGCGCGCCCGGCGCGTGTCCTTCGCGATGCCGTGGAGGTCGGCATAGAGGTCGAGGTTCTCCTGCACGCTCAGGTCGTCGTAAAGGCCGAAGCGCTGCGGCATGTAGCTGATGCGGTTCTGGATGGCCTGCGGATCGCGGGCCGCGTCGATGCCGAGTACCGTCATCGTCCCGGCGTCGGCGCACATCAGCCCTGCGGCGAGGCGCAGGAACGTCGTCTTTCCCGCGCCGTCCGGCCCCACCAGCGCGCTGAGCGATCCGCGTCCCACGTCCAGCGTCACGTCGTCGAGCGCCAAGACCGTGCGGCCGGTCTTCCCCACGCCGAAGCGCTTGCCGATGGCCTTCGCGGTGAGGGCGACACGTGCGTTCATGGCTGCGCCGCGACGGTGCCGGGCAGCTCGACGGTCGCGGGCATGCCGAGGTTGAGTCGGTTGTCCGCGTCGTCGACGTTGATGCGAACCTCGTAGACGAGGCTGGGCCGCAGGTCGTCGGTTTCGATGTTCTTCGGCGTGAACTCCGCGACCGAGGCGATGTAACCCACGCGCCCGTCTACCGGGTGGCCCGGCGCGCTGTCCGTCGTGACGCGTGCGGCCTGCCCCATGCGGATCCGGCTGAGGTTCGCCTCGGAGACGTACGCCCGGATCCACTTCGGGTGAAGCAGCGAAAGCGCGTAGACGGGCCGCTGCGGCGAGGCCATGTCGCCGGGCTCGACCAGCCGGCTGCGTACCACCGCGTCGGACGGCGCGCGAAGCTCCGCATCGACGAGCTGCTGCGCGGCGATACCCCGCTCGGCCAGAGCGGCGTCGCGCTGCGCGCGTGCCTGGTCGATGTCTTCCTGACGCGCGCCGACGCGGGACAGGTCTTGCGCCTTGCGTTGCGCGTCCAGCTTCGCATCCGCGGACGCCGCGGCGGCGGTCGCGGCATCGAGCTCGTCGCGGCTGACGCCGCGGCCGTTCGTTCCCTCGCCGATGGCGCGCAGGCGGGCAAGCGTCTGGTGGGCGTTTTTCGCTTCCGCGGCCGCCGCACGTACGTTGGCATCCGCTTGCGCGATTTCCTGCGGGCGGTTACCGGCCTCGTACCGACGCAACGCCTCCTCCTGCATCGCCAGCTGCGCTTCCGCGCGTGCGAGCCGTAGCTTGAGGGTGGTCGTGTCGAGTACCGCGAGCACCTGACCGGCCGTCACCCGATCGCCCTCGCTCGCGCGCATGTCGAGGATCCGCTCGCTCGCATTGAAGGCCAGCGACACCTGCCGGATGTCGACGTTGCCGTGCATCACGATCGTGCCGGGCCGCTCTGGCCGGAACATCCACCACACGGACGCCGCGAGCAGCAGCACGATGACGATCACGGCGACGAGGATGCGGGGCTTGGGCTTGGACATGGGGGACGCTCGACCTTCGATTGAGGGGAGTCTAGGCGCGTCCCGCGCGCAAATCAAATGCTAATTTGAATTATAATTGACGCGTCTCCTTTACAATGCGCCCATGGCTGAACGGCATTTTCCGAATTCGCACGGATCGAAGCGCGGCACCCGTCAGGACGGGGACTCGACCCGCGCGCACCTGCTCGACGTTGCCGGACGACTGTTCGCCGAGCGCGGTTACCTGGGCACATCGAGCAAGGACATCTGTCTCGAGGCGGGCGTGAACATGGCCGCGGTCAACTACCACTTCGGCAGCCGCGACGGCCTCTACGGCGCGGTGCTCGTCGAGGCGCACCGGCAGGTCGTCAGCGAGGAATCGCTGCTTGCATTCGCGAAGGCCGACGCACCACCGCGAGAGCGGATACGCGCCCTCATCGCCCACTTCGTCGCGCAGGCCAGACGCGGCGCCGAGTCGTGGGGGTTTCGCGTGGTGCTGCGGGAAATCATGGCGCCCACGCCGATGGCGAACACGCTGGTGGATGTCGCCGTCGCGCCCAAGGCCGGCATCATGAGCGGCCTGATGGCCGCGCTGCTCGATCTGCCGCCGGACCATCCGACCGTGCAGCGCGCGGTGATGATGACGATCGTCCCGTGCATCACCATGCTGCTCGGCCCCGAGGGCCTGCGCACCCGCGTCCTTCCTGGGCTGTCGCCGCAGTCGGAGGGCCTTGCCGACGACATGACGATCTTTGTGCTCGCCGGACTCGATGCGCTGGCCGCCGCGAAACGCTGAACAAAAAAAGCCGCCTGCGGGGGCAGGCGGCACTGGGGAGAGGCTGTTGCCCTCGCAGGGCAATCTCTTGTTGTGAGTGGCGTTACGTCAGAAGTCGTACGTCGCCGTCAGACGGGCATAGCGCGGCGTCTGGAAGTACGAACCCAGGCCGTAGTTGTTGTTGACCGACTCCGGCGACGCTTCATACGTGGCGAAGCTGCTGAGCGGTTTGCGCTCGTTCGTCACGTTGAACACGCTCAGACCGAAGGCCAGCTTGCCGTCGAAATAGTTCGGACGGAACGTAACGGCCAGGTCGAGCTGACGGATCCACGGATTGCGCTTGTCGCCGGGATGGAACGGCATGCGATTGCAGTTGTGATAAGACGACTGGTAACCGATCGGATCCGGATCCGCCTCGCCGTCCATGTAACCCAGGCAGGAAATCGGCGAGCCGGACGCGAGACGCAGGTTGCCCGAAACCATCCATTCCGGGGTGAACTGATAAGCGCCGTACGCCTTGATCTGGTGCGTGCGGTCGTTCGCCAGCAGGCCGTTGGCGTACTGCATCAGTTCGCGCGAATCCCAGTCCTGCGTCTTCGACACGTCCGTCTGGCCGATGTCGGACTTGGTCTGGCCTTCGGTGTTGCCGTAGCTGCGCGAGAACGTGTAATCGAGGCGACCCTGCCACTTGCCGTCGAACGGATGGTCGAGGTAAAGGTCGAGCGCGTAGTACCGACGCTTCGCCTTCTGCGAGAAGCCCCAGTCCTGCTGGTTCATCTGCACCTCGGTGCGGCCCTCGCCATCGGCGTTGGCGAAACTGAAGGTATTGGTGTGGCCCGGATTGAAGATCACGCAGTTCGGCGTGATCACCGAGTCCGGATCGATGCCCTCGCGCTCGAGCTTGTCGTAGACCCGACCGATGTCGCAGACGTCGTCGATCGCCGTGCGGAGCTTGCGCACCGTGATCTTCGCGCCGGTGACCCATCCGTTGCCGAAGGCCTTGTCGAAGCCGAGGATACCCTCGTCCTGATACTGGGAATCGAGGTCGCGCGCCGAAACGGCCACCGGATCCACGGGCTGTCCGTACTCGCCATCCGGCGATACCGCACCCGGGCTGATCATCGTCAGGCCCGTCGGACGACCGAGCGAGTCGATACCGGTATAGGTGTAGTAGGTGTCGACGTAAGTCGACGGCGATGCGCCGCGCACGGCCACGTTGTTGGGCAACGCGAGGTAATAGCGACCCAGGTTGCCGTAGATCTTCAGCGACGAGTCGCCGAACACGTCCCAGCTGGCGCCGAGGCGCGGTGCCCACTGCGGACCGCTGTTCACATACGGGCGGTTCTGATCGTTGTAGTTCTTGAAACTGTCGTTGCGAACGCCGAGGCTCAGGAGCAGGCGATCGTTGAGCTGCCAGCGATCTTCAAGGTACTGCGCGCGCTGGTCGAGCGTCATGCTCGTCACCGTCTTGAACACGCGCTGCGTGACGTAATAGCCGTCGCCACCCGGCGCGGCGATCTGATTCGACACGCTGATCGGCTTGTTCTCGTTACCGGCGGCCACCTTGCGATAACGCAGGTAGTAGCCCGGGCCGCTGGTATCGACACCTTCGTTCTCGGCGTCGTAATGCATGTTGTCGATGCCGCCGGCGAGGTGGTGATCGCCCAGCTGCCACTCGAGATCCAGTCGCAGGCCGCGCGTCTTGCTGCCGGCATCCGGTGCCTGCGTCTGGCTGGAGACGTTGAGGTTCGTGATCGGCACGCCACCGGTGAACGCCGGGTTCTGCAGGTCCGGGCGATCGATGTACGGCTGTTCGGCGATGCCGGGCGTGGGGTTCGACAGGTAGTCGGTCGTCCAGCTCTTGCCGTAGGTCGCGGACAGCGTGATGTCGTCGGTGATGTAGCTGGTGTACTTGGCGATGGCGTACTTCGACGTGAGCTTGCTCGTGTCGGCGAACGAGCCGAGCCAGCCGCCCTGCTTGCGCGTGGCGTAATCGTAGTCGTAATACTTGCCGCGCTGCTCGTCCGTCGAATGGATACCGGTGAGCTCCAGGATGTTGGAGTCGTTGATGTTCCAGTCGATCTTCGCGTAGTACTTCGGCAGGTCGTAGGTGTACTTGTTGTTCGCGACCGGGTTGGCTTCGACGGAATTCGTCGACGTGCCTTCGGTTTTCTCGGCTTCCGCCGCGACGAAGAAGAACAGCTTGTCCTCGATCAGCGGGCCACCGGCGTAGGCGCTATAGGTCGTGGTCCACTTGGTGTTGCCTTCGCGGCTGCGATAGATCGAACCCGGTGCCGAGTCGTCCACGTAACCGAAACCGTCGGGAAGCGTGCGATTCCTGTAGTAGATGCTGCCGGCCGTCGACGCCGCGAATTTCGGCTCCCACAGCACCTGTGCGCCGAAGTGCCATTCGTTCGTGCCGCGCTTGCCCACCTGGCTGATCACGCCGCCGTCGGAGCGGCCGTACTTCGCGCTGTAGCCGCCGGTATAGACCTCCTGCTGGTCGATCGCGCCGTACGGCAGGCCGACGCCGCCAAGGTTGCGATAGGGATCCGAGGACGAGTAACCGTTGATGTAGTAGGCGTTCTCCGATGCGCCGGAGCCGCCGAACGAAATCGTGCGATAGCGACCATTGCCGAGCGAGCTGGCGCCCGGCACGGCGCCCGGCGCGAGCAGTGCGATCGCTTCGGCGTTGCGGCCCAGCGGCAGGCGCGCGAGCGACTCCGACGTCAGCACGGTGCGCGAATCGACCGCGCTGGCATCGATCGGCGGGATGGCGTTTGCCGTCACGGTCACGGAATCGAGCGACTGCGCCTCGGCCGAAACCGGCGCGGACGCGAACGAAACGTCGGTCGTGGCACCGACCTTGATCTGGACGTCCTTGCGGGAATCGACCACGTTGCCGTCCTGGAGGACGTTGACCGTGTACTTGCCCAGCGGCAGGTTACCGACGCTGTAGCGGCCCTGCGCGTCGACCGGCATTTCGCGCGTGACGCCGGTGGTGCCGACGACCGACACGGTCCTGCCGCTGCCGGCAACCTGACCGGCGATCGTGCCGGTGGTCGACTGCGCGTGGAGCGTCGCCGCGCCACCCATGGACACCGCGAGCGCCAGCGCGAGCGCCGTCGGACGGAACCTGGCCCGCCTGCTGATTTGATGCTGCATCATGAACTGTTTCCCCGGATTCGCCCCGGAAGGGGCCTTGTTGGCGTTCCCCGGACGTGCCCATCCCCGCCGCGGAGGTCGCATGGCGACCCGCGGTCTTCAGACACGTCGGATTTCTTCCCTTGGCTGCGGTGGGTCAGGCGATAGTGGTCGCGGACAAGACCGACACGGCAGTTAAAAAAATACTAACCCAACACTACTGTCTAATATTCGACATCACTGTCAACCAAAGGGGAACGCCATGTTGTCCGTATGGCACCAATCGCCCGATACTTGGGCGATGCCTCCCCTCCCCGACGCCCGCACCACCTCCCGCCACGACATGGTGATGGGCCAGCTCATGGAGGCCGCCGAGCGGCTATTCGCGCGGCAGGGATTCGCAGCCACGTCGTTGGGCGAGCTGGCCGCCGCCGTGGGCCTGACGCGCACCGGTATCTATCACTACATCCGCAGCAAGGACGACCTGCTCGAGAACCTCGTGCGGGGGTTCACGCTCGACACCGCGCGCGACCTCGAACGCCTCGTGGCCGCAGCGGACGCGCCAGCCCTCGATCGGCTGCGCGATGGCGTGACAGCCATCGCGACGAAGGTCGCGACGCATCCGCGCCGCTTCCTGCTGATGCTGCACAACGAAGCGGCCTTCTCCGAATCGCTGGAGCGACAGTACCGCCAGGCGCGCCGCCGGATCATCGCGGCCGTCTCGACGCTCGTCGAGCAGGGCATCGCGGCGGGGACGTTCCGCCCCGTCGACGCGCGTCTTGCGGCGCAATCCGTCGTCGGGTCGGTGACCTGGGCGTCGTCGTGGTATCCGATGGACGACGGCGACGGCGCGTTGCCGCCCCAACAGATGGCGGTGCGCCTCACCGACATCGCGCTGGCGGGTCTCGTCGCCCCACGTCCGGTCGCCACCGGCGGCATTGACGAACTGTTCGGACACCTGCGCGAGGATCTGTCCCGCCTGCAGCACATGATCGAAGTCCGCGGAAAACCCTGAAGGCTACTTCGCCTTCTTGAGCGAACCCGGCTTGTGCGCGGCCTTCTCGCCGCTCTTGTCGCTGACGACGAGGTATTCGGGATTGTCCCTGGAGGCCGCGACCCGGTGGCCCTTGATCTTCGTCGGGCTGGTGAGCTTCTTCTCCACCTTGCCCGACGTCGTGCCCTGCGAGGTTTCCCAGCGAACCTTATCGCCGTGCTTCAGCGAGGATGCCATGACCGGCTCCCATGGAAAGGAGCGCCCAACCTGCGATGGCCGCCGTGAACACGCCGCGACCGCGCGATGACGACCCCGGTGGGAGCCAGCCTGCTGGCGAAGGGTGCTCGCCGGATGGCTCACGACTTCGGCGCGAGCCGCCGGAACACGCCGTCGACGATGTCGCAGAAGACCTTCGGGTCACGAAACGCCCGGGCCATCATCATGCCGCCGTAGACGGTGGCCATGAACGACTCGGCCTCCTGGCGCGCAGAGCGTTCCAGTACGAAGCAGCCATCCTGCGCACCGCGGGTGAGCACGAGCTCCACCCACCGGGACAGATCGCGAAAATGCTCGTGCACGCTATCCGCGAGGTCGTCGGGCAGCGTCGGCAATTCGCTGGCGAGCATGCCCGCGACGCAGAACGGCGCGGAGTCGTCGACGATGCACTTTTCCCAGTAGCCCGTGTACATCCGCAGCTGCGTCATCGGATCGAACGGCGCGCTCGCGAGCGTCTCGACAGCGCTCACGAAGTAGCTCCGCGACTCTTCGATCACGGCTCTCGCCAGGTCGGACTTGGCGGGAAAATGATGGTGAATGCTCGCCTTGCGGACCTGCACCTCTTCCGCGACATCGGCGTAGCTGAAACCGTTGTAGCCGCGACTCTGGATGAGGCGGCGGGCGGAATCGATCAGTTTCTGCTGGGTGGTCATGGCCATCAGTCTACCACTAGGTAGGCTTCGGCTGGGCCTGAACCGGGCCTGCGGATCGGGCGCCGTGCCGCTTGACGGCAAACCTACCTACTAGTAGGTTTGCGGCTTTCCCGTCATCAGGCCCTGCCGTGAACACACTTCGCAACTTCTATTACCTCCGCGCCGCCATCGCCTTCGTCTGGGTAACGCTCGCCGCGGTCTCCGCCGCCGCTCCCCTCCCCGTCGTCGCCGTTCTGCTGTTTCTCTATCCCGCCTGGGACGCCATGGCGAATGTGATCGACGCCCGCCGCAACGGCGGCCTCGCGGCGAATCCTGGCCAGAAGTTCAACGCGCTCACGAGCACCATCACCGCCGTGGCCATCGCCGTGGCGTTCTCGCTCTACGGCAATCAGGGCGGTGTGTTCGTCTTCGGCGTCTGGGCGTTGCTCGCCGGCGCGTTCCAGCTCGGCGTCGGCATCCATCGCCGCAGACTCGGCGGACAGGCCTTCATGATCCTGAGTGGCGCGCAGTCGGCACTCGCCGGTGCCCTCTTCTGCCACCGCGCGCTGCACGACGCGCCGGGCATCGCCCAGCTTGCACCGTACGCCGCGTTCGGCGGCATTTACTTCCTGCTTTCCGCGCTCTGGCTGACGTTCCGCAAACCGCGCGTCCAGCGCGCGGCCTGACTCAGACCGCCACCGGCGCCTTGATCGCCGGGTGCGGGTCGTAGTCCACGATGCCGACGTCTTCGAAACGGAAGTCGAAGACGGAACGGATGTCGGGATTGAGCACCAGCTTCGGCAGCGGGCGCGGTTCGCGCGTCAGCTGCTTCGTCGCCTGCTCGATGTGGTTCGAGTACAGGTGCGCATCGCCGATGGTGTGCACGAAGTCGCCGGGCTCGAGGCCCGTGGCCTGCGCGACCATGTGGGTCAACAGCGCATAGCTCGCGATGTTGAACGGGATGCCGAGGAAGATGTCGCCGGAGCGCTGGTACAGCTGGCACGACAGCCGGCCGTTGGCCACGTAGAACTGGAACATCGTGTGGCAGGGCATCAGGGCCATTTTCGGCAGTTCGCCGACATTCCAGGCCGAGACGATCAGCCGGCGCGAATCCGGATTGCGCTTGATCTCGTCGACCACCCAGGCGATCTGGTCGACCACCTTGCCATCGGCCGTGGGCCACGCGCGCCACTGGCGGCCGTAGACGGGACCCAGGTCGCCGTTCTCGTCGGCCCACTCGTCCCAGATGCTGACGCCGTTGTCCTTCAGGTAGGCGATGTTCGTATCGCCCTTCAGGAACCAGATGAGCTCGTGCACGATCGAGCGCAGGTGCAGCTTTTTCGTGGTGACCAGCGGAAAGCCGCGCGAGAGGTCGTAGCGCATCTGCCAGCCGAACACGCTGCGCGTGCCGGTGCCGGTGCGATCGGATTTCTCGGCGCCGTGCTCGAGAACGTGGCGAAGGAGATCGAGATAAGGCTGCATGGCGAGGGACGATATCAGGTGGCGGTCGCGGGCACGGCCGCGACCGGCGCGTAGGGCGCGCGGCGGGACATGGCCAGCAGCAGGATGCCCACGGCGATCAACGGCAGCGACAGGATCTGCCCCATCGTTACCCAGCCGAACGCGAGATAGCCCAGCTGCGGATCCGGCACGCGCACGAACTCGATCGCGAAGCGGAAGCAGCCGTACAGCAGCCCGAACATGCCGGATACGGCATAGCGCGGACGCGGCTTCATCGAGAAGATCCACAGCACGACGAACATCACGACGCCCTCGAGCGCGAACTCGTACAGCGGATTCGGATGGCGTGGCAGCGAGTCGGGCGCATGCGGGAAGATCATGCCCCAGGGCAGGTCGGTGGGCTTGCCCCACAGCTCGCCGTTGATGAAGTTGCCGAGGCGGCCGAGACCCAGGCCGAGCGGCACGAGCGGCGCCACGAAATCGACGGTGTCGAAGAACTTCACGCCGTTGCGTCGCGACCACCAGAGGCCGGCCGCGAGCACGCCGAGCAGGCCACCATGGAAAGACATGCCGCCGTCCCACACGCGGAACAGCGCGAGCGGATCGGTCCAGATCCAGTCGATCGACGTATAGAACAGCATGTAGCCCACGCGGCCGCCGAGGACGACACCCAGCATCGCGTAGAACATGAGGTCGCCGAAGCGCTCCGACGTCACCGGCAGGCGGCCCTGGCGGCGGCGGTATTCGCCGAGCGCCCAGCCACCGAGAAATCCACCGAGGTACATCAGCCCGTACCAATGCACGGCGACAGGGCCGAGCGAAAACGCGACGGGATCGATTTTGACGACGAACGGAGTGACCATGGGGTGCCCGGATCGAAAAACGCAGCGGCGATTGTAGCGCCCCCGCCGATGACGCAGGTCGCCTTGTCGCGAAAGCGGCGATCGGCTATATCGGTCCCCGGGGGCCGTCCGGGGGGATGGCCTGATCAGGACGTATCGAAACCAGGGGAGCATCCATGACCAACCGTCTTGCCCGGCCGTTGCTGGCCGCGCTTTGCCTTGCCTCGACCGCCGCCACCGCCGCCGACCTCGTGCCCGTTGCCGATTTCGCGCGACGCATGCCGCTGACCAGCCCGCGCCTGTCGCCGGACGGCCAGTACGTATCGCTGGCGTTCCACGATCCCGATGGCAAGACGCACGGTCTTGCGATCTATCGCGTGGGCGACATGAGCAAGGCGATCTCGCTGATCCGGATGCCGCCCTACGAGCTGCCCGCCGACATGGTCTGGGCAAGTCCCACCCGCCTCGTCGTCGCGCGCGGCAAGGTCGACGGCTCGATCGGCCAGGCGCGCTACACCGGCGAGATCATGGCGATCGACGTCGACGGCAAGAATGCCGACTACCTCTTCGGCTACGAGGCCTACGGCAAGCGGGCCGCCACGCGCGCGACCGATCGCGGCTGGGGCACGATCGAAGGCCTGCCCGTGGAAAGTAACGGCCACTTCTACATGCGCGCCACCTCGTGGACCGACGAGAACCGCAGCACGCTGTACGACGTGGACGCGAAGACCAGCACGCGCAAGCAGATGGCCGACATCGGCCTGGGCGGCATGAACTTCATGATCGCGCCCGACGGCACGGCCCGCTTCGCATACGGCACGGACGACAACTTTCGCTGGGTGGTCTTCCATCGCGAAGGCAGCGGCTGGAACAAGCTCGCCGGTACCGACGCGCAGCAGAACTTCACGCCGGTATCGTCGGTGATCGGCAGCCAGCGCATCTATGCGAAGTACAGTCCCGACGGCAAGGGCGGCGCGTTCGTCGAGCAGGACGAGAACGGCGGCAACCCGCGCATCATCCGCAAGGACGATTTCAGCGAGGTCACCGCATCGGGCCTGTGGACGCCGGCACCGCTGCGGCCCTTCGGTACACGCGCCGAGACGGGCATTCCACAACCCACCTACATCGACCCGGCGGCGCCCATCGCGAAGCTGCACATGGCGCTCTCGCAGAAATTTCCCGGCCAGTTCGTCAGCTTCGTCGACTTCAGCCAGGACGGCGGCCAGCTGATGTTCAAGGTGTCGAGCGATCGCGAGCCGGGCCGCTACATGCTCATCGACACCAGGACCTACAAGGTGAGCAAGCTGTTCGACGCCCTGCCCTGGATCGACCCGGCGCAGATGGCCGAACGCCGGCCGGTCCGCTTCAAGGCGAGCGACGGCATGGAACTCGAGGCGATCCTCACCTTCCCCAAGGGCAGGCCGGAGACGAACCTGCCGATGGTGCTGATGCCGCATGGCGGCCCGCACGGCATTTCCGACGACTGGTTCTTCGAAGACGACGCCCAGTTTCTCGCCAACCGCGGTTATCTGGTGTTGCAGGTGAACTACCGCGGCTCGGGCGGCCGCGGCAGCAGCTTCGAGCAGGCGGGTTACCTGAAGTGGGGCACGCGTATCCAGGAAGACCTGATCGACGGCGTGAAATTCGCCATCGCGCAGAACTACGCCGACCCGCAGCGCGTGTGCGTCTTCGGCGCGAGCTTCGGCGGCTACTCGGCGATGATGACGCCGGTGCGCGCGCCCGGCATGTTCAAGTGCGCGGTCGGCTACGACGGTGTGTACGACCTGGGCATGATGTACAACAAGGGCGACATCAAGGACCGCAAGGCCGGTCGCAGCTATCTCACCACGGTGATCGGCAAGGACGACGCCGCGCTCGCCGCGAACTCGCCGACGCATCTCGCGGACAAGATCGACGTGCCCGTGTTCCTCGTCCACGGCGAGGACGACGAGCGCGCGCCCTTCGCCCAGTTCAAGGCGATGAAGGCGGCGCTCGACGCGGCCCACAAGCCCTACGAGACCCTGACCAAGCCCGACGAGCGCCACGGTTTCGTCAAGCCGGAGAACATCGAGGAGTTCTACAACCGCCTGCAGGCGTTCCTCGACAAGCACATCGGTGCGGGGGCGACGAGCACCGCCAGGGTCGCGCCCTGATGCCGGCGGTTGCGCCCGCCGGGGCGCAGGCGCTATGTTGGGCCGATCGTCGGGCCCGGGTGGGGTGAGGCGGGGCTTGGGAGGTTTCGGGGTATGCACGTGAGTACAGGGCACACGCGCCAGGTCGCGAGGCGACGTATGGCGCTCGCGAGTGCGCTCCTGTCCGCGCTGTCCGGAACCGTCGCCCACGCACAGCAGACCGCGCCAGCCGAAATGCTGGCGCCGGTCAACGTGACGGTCACGGGTTCCCGCATCCGCGGCACCGACGTGGAGACCGCGCAACCGGTCTTCACCATGGATCGCGCGGCCATCCGCGCCACCGGCCTGTCCGACCTGGGCACCATCGTCGGGCGCATGCCGTCGGCCGGCACGCCCGAGGTCACGCCACAGGACACCCTCTCGTCGAGCGGCGACGCCGGCGGCCGCTACGTCAACCTGCGCAACCTCGGCGCCGTGCGCACGCTCGTGCTCGTCAACGGGCGTCGCTGGACCACAAGCCTCGGCGGCCTCACCGACCTTTCGACGATTCCCGTTTCGATCGTGGAGCGCATCGAGGTACTGAAGGACGGCGCATCGTCCATCTATGGGTCCGATGCCATCGGCGGCGTGGTCAACATCGTCACCACCGACCGCTTCGAGGGCGCGTCGGCCGACGTTCTCTATGGCGTGAACGGGCGCGGCGACGGCGCCACGAAGCACGGTACGTTCACGTGGGGCCGCAGCGGGCAGCGCGGCTCGCTGATCCTCGGCGCCAGCTACGACGACGGCGACGATCTGCGCGACACGAAACGGTCGCTCACGCGCAACGCCAATGGCCCGCGACACCCCGACGACGGCTTCGGCATGGGCCCCTGGGGCGGCGTGGTCGATCCGCGCGCACCGGGCACGCCCGGCGCCGGCAGCTTCGGCACCGACGGCAGCTGGATCGCCAACCGCTACGTCGTGAACCATCCGGGCGTCGTCGACACGGCGAACCTCGCGAACTACCACCCGTACGACGTCGACAGCAACGCCGACAAATACGCGACCACGCGCGACATGACGTTCCGCGCGGGCACGAAACTGCGCAACCTGTTCGCCACGGGTCGCTACAACCTCACCGACGACATCGCGTGGCGCGGCATGGCCAGTTACGGCGTGCGCGACACGCGCTGGCAGGCCGCGGGTTACCCGCTGCAGAGCAGCTCCGGTCGCGACGGTGGCCTGCTCATCGATGCCGGCAACGCGTACAACCCGTTCCCCGGCGAAGACACCCCGTTTTTCCGCCGAACGACCGAAGTGCTTCGCGTCAGCTGGGCGAAGAGCAAGACACTGCACGTCGACACGGGCCTCGAAGGCACCTTCGAATGGCTCGACCACGGCTGGAACTGGGACGTCACGTACGCCTACTCGGAAGCGCGCGCCAGCCAGACCAGCAGCGGCAACATCGATCTGGTCAACGCCCGCAAGGCGCTCGGCCCCACCGCCATCGTCGACGGGCAGGTCGCGTGCGCCAGCGCCGCCGATCGCGCGGCGGGCTGCGTGCCCTGGAACATCCTCGCCGGCCCGGGCGGTACGCCCGATGCGGTGTGGAACTACGTGACGTCCACGGGCACGGCGCGGCAGGTCACGCGCACGAACGACGTGATCGCCAACCTCACGGGCGGTCTGGTCGATCTTCCCGCCGGCACGCTGCGTGCCGCCGGCGGTATCGAGCACCGTCGCGAGAACGGCCGCTACGTGCCATGGCCCGCCGATTCCGCGGGCCTCACGACGCAGCTCGCCAGCGCCCCGACGAACGGCGATTACATCGCCAACGAGGCCTATGTCGAGTTCGACGTGCCGCTGCTGGCCGATCGGCCGCTGGCGCGCGAACTCGCGGCCAACGTGTCCAGTCGCTATTCGCACTACTCTGCATTCGGCGGACGCACGAACAACAAGTACAGCCTGCGCTGGAAGCCCGTCGACGACCTGCTGCTGCGTGCGACGTACGCGGAAGGTTTCCGCGCGCCGACGATCGCCGACCTGTATGCCGGCTCGAGCGAGAGTTTCGAGAGCTTCCTCGACCCCTGCGACAGCGCGTTCGGCGCGGCGGCGAGCGATGCCAGCGTGCGCGCTCGCTGCGGCGCCGCCGGCGTGCCTGCGAACTACCGTCAGATCGACCAGTCCGGCGCGCAGATCGCGTCGGCGACCGGCGGACAGAATCCCACCGCGTTCACCGCGGGATCGAACCCCGCGCTGAAGCCGGAATCGTCGATCACGCGCACGGCGGGCCTTGTCTACAGCCCGGGTTACCTGGAAGGCCTCGACGTCACGCTCGACTACTACAAGGTCGACATCAAGGACATCATCACGCCGGTGCTCGCCGGCGACATCCTCAACTTCTGCTACGTGCGCAACGACCCGACCTTCTGCGGTCGCTTCACCCGTGCGCCCGGCGGACAGATCGTGTCGCTCGACGAGAGCCTCGCCAACCTCGGTTCGCTGCGCACCGAAGGCTACGACCTCGGCCTGCACTATCGCTTTCCCGAAACACGCTACGGCGAGTTCGTGGTGCTGTCGGACAGCACGTATCTGAAGGATTTCACGCAGGTCAGCGGCCCCGGCGCGGCGCCGCGTCATCTGGCCGGCTACATGAACGGCGTGCAGGGCCTGTACCGCGTGCGCTCGAACCTCTCGCTCGACTGGTCGTTCCGCCGCTTCGGCGCGACGTGGACCACGCGTTATTTCTCGGGCCTGAAGGATTCGTGCTGGTCGAACGATGTCGAATGCAATCGCCCCGACCAGGTCAACGCGCTTACCGGCGTGACGGGCCTCAGCCGCAAGGGCGGCGTCGCGTTCAACGATCTGCAATTGCGCTGGCAGGCACCGTGGAACGGCAGTCTGCGCGTCGGCGTGAACAACATTTTCGGTCGCAAGGGCCCGCTCTATTACAACGTGGCGAGCGCCGGCGGCGGCAGCCCGCCGTACAACCCGGCGTTCGATATCGATCGCTACTGGTACATGGGTTACCAGCAGAGTTTCTGAGTTACCTCACCGTCGCACCGGCGTACGCCGGTGCCCACGGCGGGGCAATCGTTGAACGGCGACACCGTCGCGTCGCACTTCAGGCAGGTCAGCGCCACGCACCGATGGGAACCGAGGCCGTGGATCCCGGTTTGCACCGGGATGACGGTACGGTTGCCCGGAGCATGGGGGCGATGCGGCCTCAGAGAACCAGCGGGCGATCCGGCAGCTGGTTTCTGCGCGGTTCCCCGTTCGCGGGGAAGTGCCGGGCGAGCAGTTCGCCTGCTTCGGCGACGCCCGTCTGCACGGCCTCGCGATACCGCCCTTGCGCGAACTCGTTGCGCATGTGATCGGTGATCGCCGCCCACTCGGACGGTGCCACCACCTTTGCGATACCGCGGTCGGCCACGATCTCGATGCGGTGCTCTGCCAGCAGCACGTAGAGCAGCACGCCGGAGTTGTCTTCGGTGTCCCAGACGCGCAGATGCGAGAACAACATCGTCGCCCGGTCGCGGGCGGTCATGCCGGCCGCCACGTCGGACACGGAGAGGCGCGATTCGATCGCCACGCGCAGTTCGCCGCGATGACGACCCTCGCCCTCGCCCACGGTCGTCGTGATGGCATCCAGCGTGGATTTCGGAAAGTGCCGGCCGATGTGGAACCACGCGCCGAACAGGTTGCTGACGATTCGCTTCATGTCCATCACCAGTTCCCCGACGCGCCGCCGCCACCGAAGCTGCCACCGCCGCCGCTGAAGCCGCCGCCTCCACCACCGCCGCCGAAGCCGCCGCCGCCGAAGCCACCACCGCCACCCCAGCCACCGAAACCGCCCCAGCCGCCGCCACCGATGGACCGACCGGCACCGGCCGGAATCGCCATCAGCAAGGCACCGGCGACGAGCCCGACGATGCCGCCGAGGATCGAGTGCAGGAACAGCCAGCCGAGGCTGCCGGCGATCGCGCCACCGACAGGCATCCGCAGGCCGAGCGGTGCCCTGCCCAGCACGCCGCGCATCACGAGCGCGCCGATGATCAGGGGCACGAGCAGGCTTCCACCGCCGCCGCGACGCTTCTCGTGGCTTTCGTCCGGTGCCACCGGCGGCGGCAACGCTTCGCCCTGCACGATCTGCGTGATCGCGTTGAGCGCCTCGTTGATGCCGCCGTAGTAATCGTTGGCGCGCAGCTTCGGCGCCATGTATTCGCGGATGATGCGCGACGCGATGGCGTCGGGGATCGCACCTTCCAGCCCGTAGCCCACCTCGATGCGCACGCGGCGGTCGTTCTTGGCCAGCAGCACCAGCACGCCGTCGTCGGGACCTTCGCGGCCGACCTTGTTGGCTTCGGCCACGCGCAGTGAATAGCCCTCGAGGTCTTCCGGCTGCGTGGTAGGCACCATCAGCACCACGACCTGCGACCCCTTGGCTTTTTCGAGGTCGACGAGGCGCGTGTCGAGCTGCGACACCTGCTCGGGTGTCAGCGTGCCGGTCAGGTCGGTGACGTGGCGCGTCAGCTTCGGCACGGCCGCCTCGTCCGCCCATGCCGCCGTGGGCAGCACGAGCAGCGCGAGGGCGAGCAGAAGCCCGGCCGTGAAACGACGCATCAGCGCGCGGCCGTGGATGCCGGGGCCGGGGTGGAGCCGAAGTCGACGGTCGGCGCCGTGGAGATCGCCTTCTCGTTTTCGACGCTGAAGTTGGCCTTGACCTTGTAGCCCATCACCTTCGCGGTGAGGTTGTTCGGGAACGAGCGGATCAGCGTGTTGTAGCTCTGCACCGCCGCGACGTAGCGATTGCGTGCCACGGTGATGCGGTTCTCGGTGCCTTCGAGCTGCGCCTGCAGGTCGCGGAACGAACCGTCGGCCTTCAGCTGGGGGTAGTTCTCGCTGACCACCATCAGTCGCGACAGCGCGCTGGTGAGCTGGCCCTGGGCGGCCTGGAACTTCGCCAGTGCCTCGGGATCGTTGAGAAGTTCCGGAGTGATCTGCGTCTGGCCGACCTTCGCGCGGGCGTTGGTGACTTCGGTCAGCACGCGCTCTTCGTGCTGGGCATAGCCCTTCACGGTGTTGACCAGGTTGGGCACGAGATCGGCCCGGCGCTGGTACTGGTTGAGGACTTCGGACCAGGCGGCCTTCACCGCCTCGTCTTCGCGCTGCATGGCGTTATATCCGCAGCCGCTCAGGAAGGCGGCGAAAAGGACGAGGGCGAATGCGCGGACGAGTGTCTTCATGGCGGCGGTTTCCTTGGGGTATGCCGGCCACAACTTACCTCAAAGACGGCCCGCCGTATTGCCTCAGCCGAGGAGGCGCGGCCCCAGGATCATGGCCCAGCTGAGCAGCACCATCATCATCAGCAGGAAAACGGCAGCCGAGCCCATGTCCTTGGCGCGCCCTGCCAGTTCGTGGAACTCGGGGCTGACCTTGTCGACCACGGCCTCGATGGCCGAATTGAGCAGCTCGGCGGACAGCACCAGCACCGGAAAGGTCACCAGCACGAGTTTCTCGACCGCACCCTGCCCGAGCCACAGGCCCAGCGGGATCACGACGATGGCCATGAACACCTCGAGCCGGAACGAGGCCTCGTGGCGGAAACAGGCCCGCAGGCCCTTCATCGACCAGATGAACGCCGCATAGATCTGCCGTGGGCCCCGCCGCTCGGTCGATGCCATGCGTCAGGCCGCCGGGGCCGGGGCCAGGCACGCAGGCCAGGCGGCGAGAAAGGAGGTGCGGTGCGGCATGGTGGCGACGTCGGGAGCTCGGAAACGGCCCGTATCATGCCACACGCGGCCCGGCCGACGGCTTCGTAACGGCTTAGCGGCGTGCCCGTGGCGTATCGCCGCGCCCCTCTGGCGCCGCAACACAACCCGGCGGACCATTTGTATTACGCTTGAACGGTTGTGCGTCCGTTCAGGAGCACGGCGACGGGAGCCAGGCTTCTTGTCTGCGCTCGCTGTTCCAATGTGTCCGGAAAATACATGGCAATCCAGAACCCGCCCGTTTCACAGACCAAGTCCTTCAGCACGGTCTTCCTCATCGAAATGTGGGAGCGCTTCGGCTTCTACGGCATGCAGGTGCTGATGGTCACCTACATGGTAAAGAAGCTCGGCTTCGGCGACGTCGACGCCAACCTCGTCTGGGGCGCGGCCGCCGCGCTCATCTACGCCACCCCCGCCATCGGCGGCTGGATCGGCGACAAATTCCTCGGTACGCGCCGCACCATGCTCAGCGGCGCCGTCGTCCTGATGATCGGCTACGCGCTGCTCTGGATTCCGACGAACAACCCCTACGCGCTGTACCTGGCGCTTGGCGTCATCGTTCTCGGCAACGGCCTGTTCAAGCCGAACGCCGGCAACCTCGTGCGCAAGATCTACGAAGGCGACGACGTCAGCATCGACAGTGCATTCACCATCTACTACATGGCGGTGAACATCGGCTCGACCGTGTCGATGCTGCTCACGCCGTGGATTCGCGATTACGTCGGCGCCCACTTCGGCGATGCGCTCGGCTGGCATACCGCGTTCGGCGTCTGCTCGATCGGCCTCATCCTGGGACTCGTCAACTATTACTTCATGCGCCGCACGCTGGCGCACATCGGTTCGGATCCGGACCAGCACCCGCCCGTCGCGAAGAACGTGATCGCCGTCGTCGTCGGCGGTCTCGCGATCATCGGCGCGTCGGCGTACATCCTGCAGAACCAGGGTGTGGCGAAGGCCTGCGTCTACCTCGCCGGCGTCGTGGTCCTCGGCATCTTCGTGCACCTCATCCGCTCGAGCGAACGCGGTGAGCGCGCCGGCCTCATCGCCGCGCTGGTGCTGACCGTGCAGACGATCTTCTTCTTCATCTTCTACCAGCAGATGTCGACCTCGCTAAACCTGTTCGCACAGCGCAACGTCGACCTGTCGTTCAACCTGTTCGGCTTCGAGCTGTTCCGCTGGATTCCGGAGCAGTTCCAGTCGCTCAACGCGATCTGGATCGTGATCCTGTCGCCGATCCTCGTCTGGCTGTACAACTCGCTCGGCAAGCATGGCAAGGACTTCCCGGTCGCCGCCAAGTTCGCACTCGGCTTCGCCGCCGTCGCGGCCGGTTTCTTCATGTACGGTCTCGGCGCGCTTTCCGCGGTGAACGGGGCCATCTCGTCGTGGTACATGGTCTGGGGTTACGGCCTGTATTCGCTGGGCGAAGTGCTGGTGAGCGGCCTCGGTCTCGCCATGATCGCCCGCTACGTGCCGGCGCGCATGGGCGGATTCATGATGGGTGCCTATTACGTCGCCGTCGGTGTCGCCCAGTACATGGGCAGCGTCGTCGCCAATGTCGCCGCGATTCCGGAAAACCTCACCAACCCGCTCGAGTCGCTGCATATCTACACCAGCCTCTTCAACAAGCTGGGCTTCGTCGGCCTGGGCTGCACGGTGATCGCCATCGCCATGCTGCCGCTGATGAGGAAGCTCTCGCTCGATCATGCGCTGGCCAACGTGCCGCCGGTTCCGCCCGTACACAACGAAGACCTGTAAACGGCGAAGGGCCGCCCCGCGACGGGGCGGCCCTTTCGCCATCAAGAGAACGCCGTGAGCGACACCCTGCATACGCCATCGTCCCGCTCCGGCCCCTTCGTGCTCGCCCGCACCCTCGCCTGGCTGCGCCTCTGCGCGATCGCCGGACAGAGTGTCGCCATCCTTTCCTGCGTCACGCTGCTCAAGCTCGACGTACCCCTGCTGCCGTTGATGCTCGGGGTATGCGTGCTCGCGGTGTTCGCCGCGGCCGCGTCGTTCCGACTGGGCATGCCGTGGAAGGTGACGGAAGTGGAAGCGGTGGTGCACATCGCCGCCGACACGCTGGTGCTGGGGTATCTCCTTTACTTCACCGGTGGCGCGGCCAATCCGTTCGTGACGCTGCTGCTCGTGCCCATCGCGCTCTCGGCCGCGGCGCTCTCCATCGCCGGCGTGTCGCTGGTCGCGATCCTCACCGGTGTCGCCTACGTGCTGCTGGTGCCGTACCACCTGCCGTTGCCGACGCTGGGCAACAAGAGCCTCGACTTCGATCTCTATGTAGCCGGCATGGGCGTGAACTTCGTCATCATGGCGATCCTGCTCGGCGTGTTCATCAGCAACCTCGCCAAGGCCATCCGCCTGCAACAGGGCGAGGTGCAGCGCATCCGCGAACGCGCGTTGCGCGACGAAGGCATCCTCGCCATCGCGACGCAGGCCGCGGGCGCCGCACATGAACTCAACACCCCGCTGTCGACGATGCGCACGCTGCTGCCGGAGATCCGGCGCGAGCACGCCACCGACAACCTGCTGGGCGAGGACCTCGACCTGCTCGATGGCCAGGTGGAGCGCTGCCGCACGATCCTGCGCGAGATGGTCGCGTTCGGTCAGGCACAGCTCTCCCAGGTGCCCGAGCGGATCACGCTCGACGAGTTCGTGCACGTCTGCCTGGAGCGCTTCCAGCTGCTGCGTCCGGAAGCCGATGTGGACGTGCGCCTCGAGCCCGGCGCGGGACGCATCGCGCTGCGTTCGCCACCGGGCCTGCGCCATGCGCTGATCAACCTGCTCAACAACGCCGCCGACGCTTCGGCGCTGAACGAAAGCACGGCCGTCGCCCTGCACGTAGGCATCGTGGGCCCGTGGCTGGAGCTGGCGGTGACCGACGAAGGTCCCGGCTTCGACGAATTCGACGAGCTCGGCACCCTCGGCCTGTCGCAGAAAGACACCGGTCTCGGCATCGGCCTCGCGCTGGCCGAGGCCACAGCGGATCGCCTCGATGGCGAACTCGCGGCGAGCAATACGGGCCACGGCGCGCAGATGCGCCTGCGCCTGCCTCTTTCGGTCATTGGAGACCATGCATGAACGACGTCGCTCCTCCCACCGGCCGCCCACTGCTCATCGTCGACGACGACGCCACCTTCGCCCGCGTGCTCGGTCGCGCGCTGACGTCGCGCGGTTTCGAGGTGATCAGCTGCGATAACGCGGACGATGCGCGGGCACTCTCCCGCCGCCACCAGCCGCGTTACTGCGTGCTCGACCTGAAGCTCGGCGACGAAAACGGCCTGCGCCTGATTCCCGAACTGCAGGCCCTCGTGCCCGACATGCGCGTGCTGCTGCTCACCGGCTACGCGTCGATCGCCACCGCCGTGGAAGCCATCAAGCGCGGCGCCCATGATTACCTCGCCAAGCCGGTGGATGCCGATGCCGTCGTGCGCGCCCTCCTCGATGGCGACGCCGGCCCGGACATCGACGACCTCGTCGACGCGCCCGACGCGCCGCTGCCGCTGCGTCGCCTGGAGTGGGAACACATCCAGCGCGTGCTCACCGAATGCGAAGGCAACATCTCCGAAACGGCACGCCGCCTTGGCATGCACCGCCGCACACTGCAACGCAAACTCAGCAAGCACCCCGTTCGCGAACGCCCCGACGAGCACTGATCATGCGCCGACTCCTCGCCCTGTTTTCGCTGGTCGCCTGTGCGACCGTCGCGCACGCCCAGCACGACATGGCCGGCATGGCCATGGGGCATGAGGCCCCGCTGGGCTTCGATGCCGCGATCGACGGCGAGGGCCACCTCTGGGTGGTCGACACCGTCGGCGAGCACGTGCGCGCCCGACGATCGGACGACATGGGCCGTACCTTCGCGCTGTCGACGATCGTGAATGCGACCGGCGAACCGCTCTACGCCGAGGGCGAGAATCGTCCGAAGATCGCGCTGGGCGCGAAGGGCGAGCTCTACGTCACCTGGTCGCAGCCGCGCAAGCTGCCGTGGACCGGTTTCGTGCGATTTTCCCGCTCGCTCGACGGCGGTGCGCATTTCGATCCGCCGAAGACGGTGCATACCGACCGCGAGGAGATCACGCATCGCTTCGACTCGCTCGCCGTCGACGGCAAGGGTAACGTGGTGGTCGCGTGGATCGACAAGCGCGATCTCGAAGCGGCGAACGCGCAAAAGAAACCCTATCTGGGTGCGGCGACGTATTACAGCTGGTCGACCGATCGCGGCGCGACCTTCGCGCCCGAGCGCAAGATCGTCGACCAGAGCTGCGAATGCTGCCGCATCGCACTCGCGCGCACGCCCGAGGGACACATCGACGCGTTCTTCCGCGCGATCTACGGCGACAATATCCGCGACCACGCGTTCGCCATGCTGCCCACGGACGGTTCGTCGCCGAAGGTCGAGCGGGCCACCTTCACGCAGTGGCATATCGAAGGCTGTCCGCACCACGGCCCGTCGCTCGCGATCGACGCGAAAGGCACGCGCCACGCGGTCTGGTTCAGTGCGGCCGACGGCAAAGCCACCATCTCGTATGGCCAGATCGCCCCCGGTAAGGCGCCGGCGCATCTCGTGGCCGTCGCCGGTAATGGCGCATCGCATGCGGACCTCGCGGCCGCCGGCGACCATGTCTGGATCGCCTATCACCAGATGACGGCGCAGGGCCTCGACCTCGTGCTACGCGAATCGACCGACGGTGGCGCGCATTTCGGCGAGCCGCGCACCATCGCGCATACCGACGGCCCGTCGGGCTGGCCGAAGCTCGTGGTCTGGCAGAACCGGGCGTTCGTCGCCTGGAATCCGGGTGGCACTTTCCGTCTCGTGCCCACGGAGGCCCTGTGATGAAACAGCTTTTCTTCGTTCTCGCCGCGGCGTTCGCACTGCCCGCCTTCGCGGCGCCGCCGGTCGCGTTGAGCGCCGCGGAGGTGCCCGCCCTGCTCGCGCCGCCGGCGAAGGGCGTGCGCGTGATCGCCCTGTGGGCTCTCGATTGCGCATACTGCGAAGCGAACCTCGCCGCGCTGGCCGGGTTCCGCGCCGCGCATCCCGACGTGGATCTCGTCATCGTGGCGACCGATTCCGTCAGCCAGGCGGCGGCGCTCGACGCGCGGCTGAAGGCCGCGAAGCTCGACGCGCTTCCCACGCGCGCCTATGCCGATGCGACACCGGACCGGCTGAATTTCCTGATCGATCCGGCGTGGGGCGGCGAGACGCCGCGAACCATGATCATTCGTGCCGATGGCACGCGCCGCACCGCGAGCGGCATGCTCGATGCGGCGCACATCGCGAAACTCGTCCAGTAACGAAGACGACCGGCCATTGGCCGGTCGTCACCCGGGTATCAGGCTTCGACCGGCTGAGGGTGCGGGAAGCGCACGCTCGCCACGCGGCTGGCGCCGTTGAGCGAGCGCAGCTCCAGCGGCCACTGGAAGCGATCCGACAGGCGCCGTGCGATCGCCAGATCGAACCCGTGGCGATCGACCGAGGCGTGCCGTCGGCTGCCCTCTTCCGGCGCGTCGAGCGCCGGGTTGATCACGCTGACGCTGCCCGGCATCACCGTCACGACGATGGTGCCCTGGTCGGTCTGCTGCAGCGCGTGCCGGATCAGCTGACCGCATAGCACCGCGAAGACGCGCGGCGACGCGTGCAGGGCGAAGCTCGCGGGTTCGTCGAGGATCAGCTCCACAGGCCGCCCCGCGATGAGTTCGCGGGCGTAGTCCACTTCCTGCCGCAACACGGCGTTCACCACGAAATCTTCTTCCGCCAGACCCTGATCGGACTCGCGGGAGAGGATCAGGAAGGCTTCCACCAGCGCTTCCAGTTCGCGCGTCGATCGACGGATGCGCTCGAGCGAGCGATGACCGAAATCCGACAGTTCCGTCTCGTCGGCCAGCATGTCCGACGACATCTTGATCACCGTGAGCGGGCTGCGCAGTTCGTGACTGGCATCGCGGGTGAAGTTGCGCTCGCGTTCGCCGAAGCCCTCGATGCGGGTGGCCAGCCCGTGGAAACCACGGATCAGGCTACCGATGTCGCCATTGCTGCGTTTGTCGCCCTCGCGATCGAGGCCGGCCATGTCCTGCCGATCGGGATCCCAGTCGTTGAGGAGACGCGCAAGCGCCGCCACGGGGATCCATTCCCGTGACACGGCGATCCACGCGAGGCCGCCCGAGCAGAGGATGATGGCGATCACCGCACCCACCGGCGCGACGTTGTTCGCCGCCATCACCGAAGCGATGATCATCACCGCCATCTGCAGAAGGAAGACGACGGCGATCCGCGCGCGGAAGGATCCGCGCCGACGCCGGCTCTCTTTCGGTTCCCTGCCTTCCATCGATCAGTTCCGGGCCCTGCTCCGCATCATGCGGTCTGCGACGCGGCGACTTCGGAATCGAGGTCGGCCAGACGGTAGCCCGCGGAGTGGATCGTGTGCAGCAGCGGGCGATCGAACGGCTTGTCGATCACGCGACGCAGGTTGTAGAGATGCGACCGAAGCGTGTCCGAATCGGGCAGCGTGTCGCCCCAGATCTCGCGTTCGATATCGCGGCGGCTCACGACGCGCGGCGATTCGCGCATGAGGATCGCGAGCAGCTTGAGGCCGATCGGAGAAACCGTGAGTTCCTGCCCACCGCGCGTCAGGCGCAGCGTCGCGGTGTCGAGCGTCATGTCGCCGACGTTGAGCACCTCGGACGAGACCTGGCGGCGGTCGCGACGGATCAGGGCGCGCAGGCGCGCTTCCAGCTCGCGCACCTCGAATGGCTTGACGAGGTAATCGTCGGCGCCGGCCTCGAGGCCCACCAGCTTGTCTTCCAGGGTGTCGCGCGCGGTCAGCATCAGCACCGGTGTCGACTTCTTGCCGTCCTTGCGCAGCTTGCGGCAGACATCCAGGCCATCCATGCCCGGCAGCATGAGGTCCAGCACGATCACGTCGTAACTGTTGGACACGGCAAGGTGCAGACCACTGACGCCATCGGCCGCATAGTCGACCGAGTAACCCCGGCGCTCCAGGAATTCACCGACCATCTCGGCGATCTGGCGGTTGTCTTCGACCAGAAGAATCAGGCCTGCCTGCTCGTCGCGTGTGCTCATCGCTCCACTCCTTTCGCTGATTCACAAATGTGAAGAGTTAACGGCCGGACCGGTGAGAACAGCGTGAAGACCGAAAACGAGTATTCATTCTGAGTAGGGATACGTGCAGGAAGCGTCGACTAATGCAGCATCGGGCTAAGCACTTTCCACACATTGTCGGCGACGCGCGGTTCGCCGGAAGCCTTCGGATGGAGCCCGTCGTCCTGCATCAGCGCGGGATCGAGCGCCACGCCATCGAGCAGGAAGGGAACCAGCGCCACGCGATGCTTCGCGGCCGCGTCGGCGTACACCTTGCGCAGGCCGTCGCGGTACTGCGGGCCGTAATTGACCGGCAGCTCGATGCCGAGCAGCAGCACCTTCGCCCCGGCGGCGGTGGCCGCGCCGATCATGGTGTCGAGGTTGTCCGCCAGCTTCGGCAGCGGCAGGCCCTGCAGGCCGTCGTTCGCGCCCAGCTCGATCACCACCACGCCCGGCTTCTGCTTTTCGAGCAGCGCCGGAAGGCGGTTGCGACCGCTCAGCGACGTCTCGCCGCTGATGCTGGCATTGACCATCGTCCATGGTGTCGCCATCTTCGACGTGCGGGCGTCCAGCAATCGCACCCAACCGGCCTCCACCGGAATGTTGTGCGCCGCCGACAACGAGTCCCCGAGCACCAGCACCTTGCGCGGCGTTTCCGCCGCCTGGGCGATGGCGCATCCGACGATCAGCAGCAACAGGACAAGGCAACGGCGCATGAGCGATTCTTCCCGGGTTCTTCTCGAAGTCACGGATGTTAGCAAGTCGGTTTTCGGACCGGAGGGCCGGCTCGACATCCTCTCCGGCGTGAACCTCCGGGTGGCCGAAGGCGAAAGCTTCGCCATCGTCGGCGCGTCGGGGTCGGGCAAAACCACGTTGCTTGGACTGCTGGCCGGGCTCGACGTTCCCACCGCGGGCCACATCGGGCTCGATGGGCAGGCGCTCGAGGCGATGGACGAAGAGGCCCGCGCCGCGATCCGTCGCCGGCTCGTCGGTTTCGTCTTCCAGTCGTTCCACCTGCTGCCGGCGCTCACGGCCGAAGAAAACGTGATGCTGCCGCTCGAACTCGAAGGCGACGATCGTGCGCGCGAACGCGCCCACGCGGCGCTCGACGCGGTCGGGCTGGCCGCCCGGCGTCGCCACTATCCGGCGCAGCTCTCCGGCGGCGAGCAGCAGCGCGTGGCGCTGGCCCGCGCCTTCGTGCACCGGCCGCGCATCCTTTTCGCCGACGAGCCCACCGGCAACCTCGATCAGCACACGGGCGAGCACGTCGGCGACCTGCTCTTCGAGATGAATCGCCAGCACGCGACCACGCTGATCCTGGTTACCCACGACGGCCGGCTCGCCGCCCGCTGCGCGCGTTCGGCCGAACTGCACGAAGGCCGGCTCGGGGTGCCCGCATGAACGTGCTGCGCCTCGCGCTGCGCACGCTGCGGCGCGAGTGGCACCTCGTCGAGTTGCGCACGCTCGCGGCCTCGCTCGTGCTCGCGGTGATCGCGCTCGGCGTCGTCGCCACCCTCTCCACCCGGATCGAACGGGGGATCCTCGCGAGCGCCGCCGAACTGATCGGCGGCGATCTCGGCGTGTCCGCACCGGCGCCCCTGCCCGACCCGCTGCTGCGTTCCGCGCAGGCCGGCGGCCTCGCGGTGACGCGCGGGGCGGCGTTCCGCAGCGTCGCGTTCGTAGGCGACCGCAGCCAGTTGCTCGACGTGCTCGCCACCGATGGCGCTTACCCGCTGCGCGGCACGCTCGAAGTGCGCGGCGCCGATGGCCGCGATCGCGTGGCCCATGGGCCTGGCCGGGGCGAGGTGTTCCTCGACCATCGCGCGATGGTCGGTCTCGGCATCGCGGCCGGGCAGACGATCCAGATCGGCGGACGCGACCTCACCGTCGGCGCCGAGCTGTTGCGCCAGCCGGACGGTGGCGAACTGTTCGCGCTCGCGCCGCGCGCGCTGATGAACCTCGACGACGCCACCGCCGCGGGCCTGCTGTCGGTGGGCAGCCGTGCGCGGCATCGCCTGCTGGTGTCCGGTGCGCCCGCCGCGATCGCGACGTGGCGCGGCAACGTCGAGCAGAGCGCGCTGCCCCCGGGTGCGGAGCTGATCACGCCGGAAAAGATGCAGGAACGCATGCGCACGGCGTTCGACCGCGCCAGTAGTTTCCTACGCCTCACAGCCCTGCTTTCGGCGCTGCTCGCGGGCGTGGCGATCGCGCTCGCGTCCGCGCGTTATGCGCGGCGCAAGGCGGCCGAAGTGGCGCTGCTGCGCGCGCTCGGCACGCCACGGCGACGCGTCGCCGCGTTGCTGGTCACGACGCTGGCCGCGCTGGCGTTGCCCGCCGCCGCACTCGGCATGGCGATCGCGCTCGCACTCGCGCAAGGCGCCTGGTACTTCGCCAGCCAGCTTTTCGACAACATCCCGACCACACTGCCGCTGGGGCCCGCTTTCGCGGCCGCCGCGATGGGTCTTGCCGTGCTCGCCGGCTTCGCGTTGCCACCGCTGGTGCGGCTTGCCGAAGTGCCGCCGGTGGCCGTGTTCCGCGAATCGATGCAGCGGCGTGTGCGTCGCTTCGACGTGCTCTACCTCGTGCCGCTCGTCACGGCGATCGGGCTGCTCTGGGTGCAGAGCGATTCGGCGAAACTCGCCGGCATCCTCGCCGCCAGTCTCGCCGGTGTCGCCGTCGTGGCCGCGCTGCTCTCCGCGCTGCTGCTCGTGATCGCGCGGCGCGTGGCGCCGGGCGCCCATCCCGCGCTCAGGCTGGGGCTCGCGGCGCTCGCACGCCGACGCGGCCTGTCGCTGGTGCAGGCTACCGCGCTGTCGCTGGGTCTTTGCGCCTTGCTGTTGCTGGCCGTCATCGCGCCGTCGCTGCTCGAAGGCTGGCGTCGCGAACTGCCCAGCGACACGCCCAACTGGTTCGCGCTGAATCTGCAGGACGACCAGCGCGAGGCTTTCACGCAGGCACTCGGTGGCCTGGGCGCCAGCCGCACCAACATGATGCCGCTCGCCGTGGGCAAGCTCACCGCGATCAACGGGCAGCCGATCGACCGTATCGCGTTCACCAACGAGGAAGCGAAAGATTCCGCGGACCGGCAGTTGCGCCTGTCGTGGAGCGCGGAGCTTCCGCCGTCCAACGAGGTGGTAGCCGGCCAGTGGTCGGGCGCGTCGCCCGCGCAGGCGGAGGTGTCGATTGACACGTCGTGGCGCGATCGCTACCAACTGAAGCTCGGCGACACGCTGCGCTTCGAGATCGGCGAAGGCACGATCGACGCACGCGTCACGAGCGTGCGCAAGGTCGACTGGAGTTCGTTCCGCGTGAACTTCTTCCTGCTGCTCGATCCTGCGCACGCGGCGGAGCTGCCGCATACATGGCTCACCAGCTTCTACCTGCCGCGCGGACACGGCGACGATCTGGCGAAGGTCTCGCGCGACTTCGGCAACCTCAGCCTTATCGATGTCGATGCGCTGCTCGACCGCGTGCGCGAGATCGTGGATCGCGTGGGCAGCGCCGTGCGCTGGGTGCTCGGTTTCAGCCTGCTCGCCGGTGCCCTCGTCCTCACCGCCGCGCTCGCCGCGAGCGCGCAGGAACGTCGCAAGGAAGCCGCGCTCCTGCGCACGCTCGGCGCCACGCGCGCGCAGCTGCGTGCGGCGGCCGCGTGCGAATTCGCCCTGCTCGGGCTGGTCGCGGGACTGACGGCGGCCCTGGGAGCGATGGGCGCGGGCCTCTGGCTCGGCAACGCCGTGTTCCGCATCGAAAACTTCGTACCGCCGTTGTGGCCGCTCGTCGCCGCCGCGGCGATCGCCGCCTTCGTCGTGATGATCATCGGACTGTTCGGCACGAGGCGCGTCTTGCGCACATCGCCGATGGCGTTGCTGCGCGAGGGTTGATGGCATCGACCTTAGCCGACGGTGCCTCAACGACGGCTCCATCGGGTGGGAGCGCGCTCGCGCGCGAATGGGTGCTCGCCGCAAATCTCGTTCGCGCGCGTGCGCGCTCCCACCCGACGGTAGCCAGGCAGAGGACGTAGCCGGCGCTCAATCCGCCGCGTGCCTGTCCAGCGCCATCACGATGGCGTCCTCGCGGCCGCTCTTCGCCGGGTAGTACGACGGTCGGCGGCCGATTTCGGCGAAGCCGAGCGAGTCGTACAGCGCCTTGGCGACGGGATTCGACGGGCGCACTTCGAGGAAGATGCGCTCGGCGCCGTACCAGCGGGCGAGGTCGAGCAGGCGGCGCATCATGCGGCGTCCGTAACCGAAGCCGCGATGCGCCTCGCCGATGCAGACGTTGAGCACGTGGGCTTCGCCGGCCGCGACGGAGAGGATGCCGTAACCGGCGATCGCGCCATCGTGGACGATCACCCAGCAGTTGTGCCCCGCCTGCAGGCAGTCGCGGAAGATACCCGCGCTCCAGGGAAAGTCGTACGAGGCGTGCTCGATGGCCACCACGGCGTCGACGTCCTCGCGACGCATCGCGCGGACTTCGGTCGAGGGGCGGGCGACGGCGACCACGGGATTAAGCCCGGCGCAGCGCGCGGCCGATCGCGCGCAGTCCTTGCCAGAGGCGGCGCTTGGCCGCTGTATCGGCGACGATCGCCGCCGGTGGATCGACCAGCACGATCTGGGCCGCGCTCATCACGGCGGCCGGCAGCTCGTGGCCGAGCGCGCGCGCCTGCGGCTCGCCGAACACCAGATAGGCGCGGGCCACGGGAACGGCCGACAGACCCTGCGCCCCGACGTGCAGGCGCGGCGCGCGTCCCAGCACCGGGCCACGCGCGCGCAGCGCGCGACCGACCAGTTCGAGTTCACGCTCGGTCGCGCCACCGGGAAGGATCACGACGCACTCGGCGTCGCCGCCTGGCGCGGCATCGTTCGCCGGTTCGAGGTCGGGAACCGGATCGGCCGGACCGGCGCGCAGGCGCCAGGGCGTGACGCCCATCACCCCGAGCAGCCGTTGCCGACGTTCGGCCCCTGCGACCATCGTGTTACTCCGATGCCTTCGCGTGTCGACGGACACGACGACGATGCGCGGCGCGACCCCACAGCGTGTGGATCGGACCGGAAATCGTGTAGATCACCGCGACGGCGAACAGCACGCGGGCCGTGTCGATCAGCAGCAGCACGACCACCAGCACCGCGGCGATCAGCCAGATGAAGGGAACGCGGTCGCCCTTGGGCCAGGCCTTGAAGCTGTAGTAGCGGACGTTACTCACCATGAGCAGGCCCGCGATCACGGCCAGCGGCATGGCGAAGAACGCCACCGACGGGCCCGAAATGTCGAATTTCTCCATCGTCCAGACGAACGACATGCACAGGCCGGCCGCCGCCGGGCTGGCGAGGCCCTGGAAATAGCGCTTGTCGGCGACACCCACCTGCGTATTGAAGCGTGCGAGACGCAGGGCGGCGCAAACGGCGTAGATGAAGGCGGCCGCCCAGCCGATCTTGCCCCAGACGGGGCCATACGCCGCCAGCGACGACAGCGCCCAGGTGTACATCACCAGCGCCGGCGCCAGCCCGAAGCTGACGAGATCCGAGAGCGAGTCGTACTGCACGCCGAATTCGCTCTGCGTATTCGTCATGCGCGCGACCCGGCCGTCCATGCCATCGAGGATGCCGGCCACGAACACCGCCAATGCCGCCGTCGCGTAATGGCCGCCGATCGCGGACACGATGGCGTAGAAACCGGCGAACATCGCGCCCGTCGTGAACAGGTTCGGAAGCAGGTAAATGCCGCGGTGACGCGGCGCCCGCACTTGAATCGGATCGCTCATGGGCCATTCCGTGACATGGGCCGACAGTGTAGCCCAGGCCGGGTGAAGCGTCAGTGCGGCCTGCCGGGCGCTCATATGCCCGAAGCGAGACCGGGGTCGCTTGCGCGGCCGCCATACGGGTGGTACTTGTTCGCCACCTTACCGTTTCCGCCGGATACGCCCATGCGCCGTTGCCTCGTCCTCGCAGTCCTTGTGTCGATCTGCCCGCTCGCGTTCGCCCAGGCCTACAAATGGAAGGACGCCCAGGGGGTCACGCATTACGCCGACTCGCCGCCGGCGGGACAGAAGTACGAGAGGATCAAGACCTCGGGCACGGCCGAGGCTCCGGCGCCGGCATCCACGGCCCCGAAGCAGGAAACGGCGGCGACGACCGCCACGAGCCGCGACGACACGCCGGAAAACCGCAAGAAGCTCTGCGACCAGTTGCAGAAGAACACCCAGATCCTGAAGACCGAAAAGGTCGTCTCGATGGAAGATGGCAAGGGCGGTGTGAAAGCGATCGACGACGCGACGCGCCAGGCGGAAATGAAGCGGATCGAAGCGCAGCAGACGCTCTACTGCCAGGGCTGACCCGGACGCGTCGCGGGCGGGGGCGGCGAAAGCGCCTATAATCCCGGCTTTACCGTCCGGACCGCTCGCCGATGCGCCTCAGCCAGTTCCACCTCGCCACCGTCAAGGAAGTACCCGCCGACGCGGAAATCCGCAGCCATCAGTTGATGCTGCGCGCCGGCATGATCCGCAAGCTCGCCTCCGGCCTGTACACGTGGACGCCGCTCGGCCTCCGCGTGCTCCGCAAGGTCGAGAACGTGGTCCGCGAGGAAATGGTCCGGGCAGGCGCCGTGGAAATGCTGATGCCTTCCGTGCAGCCGCGCGAGCTGTGGGAAGAAACCGGCCGCTGGGAAAAATTCGGCGGACAGCTACTGAAGATCCAGGACCGGAAGGAGCAGGACTTCTGCTATGGCCCGACGCACGAGGAAGTCGTCACCGACTTCGCGCGCAACGAGCTGAAGAGCTACAAGCAGCTCCCGCTCAACGTCTTCCAGATCCAGACCAAGTTCCGCGACGAGATCCGTCCGCGCTTCGGCGTGATGCGCGCGCGCGAGTTCCTGATGAAGGACGCCTACTCCTTCCATCTCACGCCGGAATCGCTCGACGAGACCTACCGCGTGATGTACGACGCCTACTCGCGCATCTTCACGCGCCTCGGCCTCGAGTTCCGCGCCGTGGACGCCGACACCGGCGCCATCGGTGGCAGCGCCAGCCACGAATTCCAGGTGCTGGCCGATGCCGGTGAAGATGCCCTCGCCTTCTCCGATGGCTCCGCTTATGCGGCCAACATCGAACTGGCCGAAGCCCTCGCTCCCCCAGGCGAGCGTCCGGCGCCGTCGGCTCCGCTGACCCGCGTCGACACGCCGACGCAGCGGACCATCGACGAGGTCACGAGCTTCCTCGGCGTGCCCGCTACCCAGGTGGTCAAGACCATCCTCGTGCGCGGTCGCGAGGGCCTCGTGGCGCTGTGCGTGCGCGGCGACCACGAACTCAACGAAGTGAAGGCGGCCCACCTACCGGAACTGCCCGACGAATCCGAACTGGCGAGCGAAGCCGAAATTCTCGCCGCTACCGGCACGCGCCCCGGCTTCATCGGCCCGGCCGGCCTGCCCGATACCATCCCGGTGATCGTGGACCGTAGCGTCGCCGTGCTCGCCGACTTCGTATGCGGCGGCAACCAGGACGGCACGCATTACACCGGCGCCAACTGGCAGCGCGACGCGCGTATCAACCGTATCGCCGACATCCGGAAAGTGGTCGACGGCGACGCTTCGCCGGACGGCAAGGGCACGATCCGTCTGGGTCGCGGCATCGAGGTCGGTCATATCTTCCAGCTGGGCCAGAAATACGCCGAAGCGATGGGTGCGGGCGTGCTCGACGACCAAGGCAAGATGCGCACCATGTTCATGGGCTGCTACGGCGTGGGCGTCAGCCGCATCGTCGCCGCCGCCATCGAACAGCGTCACGACGACGCCGGCATGATCTGGACCGACGCCATGGCCCCGTGGCGCGTGGTGGTCTGCGTGATCAACCCGAAGAACGACCCCGTGGTCGCCGAAGCCGCCGAGTCGCTCTACCAGGCGCTCGGCCAGGAAGGCATCGAAACCGTGCTCGACGACCGCGGCCTGCGCCCCGGCCCGATGTTCGCGGACATGGAACTCATCGGCATTCCGCACCGCGTGGTGGTGAGCGGCCGCGGTCTCGAAGCCGGCACGTTCGAATACCGCGCGCGCACCGACGCGGAAGCGCGCAACGTGAGCCGCGAGGAACTCTTCGCCCTGCTGGGCTGACGAGGTGCGACGAAGGGGGCGGGAACGCCCCCTTCGTTTCCACGCCGATTAAGGTGGCGACCGCCACTCGCAACGAATCACTTAGGGAATGAACGCTACAAGGCGTATCGCCATGAAATGCGATGCCGGTGTAAGGCTATTCCTCTATTACAGCCGGATTCCGTAACTCATGTCCGTTAATGGCTGACATCAATTAGCCAATTGGGTCACAATTCGGAAGCGTGATCATTACCACGCGCCGTTTGGCTCGATAATCAGCCGACGATAATGAGATTCCGCACCGGGAGATACCAATGGCTGTCGATATCAAGAACCTCAACCATAACCAGCTCGATGAGCTGATTTCGAAGGCCCAGTCCCGTCAGACGGAGTTGCGCAAGGAAAAGGTCGGCAAATTGCGCGAAAAGATCAACGCGCTGATCAAGGCCGAGGGTTTCACATTCGACGACGTTTTCGGCGCCCGCGCCCCGAAATCGAAGCGTGCGGGCACGACGGTCGCTGCGAAATACCGTAATCCCGCCGATGCCACTCAGACCTGGTCCGGCCGCGGCAAGCGCCCGCGCTGGTTCAACGAGGCTCTGAAGGCCGGCAGGAAAGAAAAAGACCTGCTGGTCTGACTCTCATTTCACCGAAGCGATCGCTCCGATTAATAGCGTCAGAGCGATCGCCGCGGTGCGACGAGCAGGTCGCCGAAAAGCAGGCCTGCCACCAGCGACACGAGCAGGGTCATGCCGAGCAAGCCGGTATCCACGCCCAGCGACGCGTCGCGATCGAGCAGATACGACACGCTACGAAAACTCACCGACCCGGGCACGAGCAGGATGATGCCGGGTTCGCGCACCACGGCGCCGGGCTGCTTGGCGAAGCGCGCGTAAACGTTGCTGAGCGATCCCAGCAACACCCCGCCGATGAACACGCCGAAGGGCGCGCCGGGTAGCGACCCGGAAATACTGCCGCCCCACGTCGTGGCGAGGTAGCCCAGGATCACGGCGCCCATCACCACGAGCCAGTCGCGACGCGCGGCGCGGAACAGGATGGCGAACGAGAACGCACCCAGGATCAGGATCGGCACGTCGGACCACGACGGCAGCGGCGGCAACGCGTAATTGCGCGCCTCGATGCCGAACGCCTCGCACAGCTGGCTCGCGGCGACGGTGCCGAAGGTCAGCTTGAGCAACGTGGCGACGGCGCCGCCCATGCGTGCGACGCCCGACACCAGGTGCTGGCTGGAAATCTCGCGAACCGCCGTCGTGAGTGCCATGCCAGGCATCAGCACGATCAGGCTGCCGAGGATCACCGATTTGACGGCTAGCGGCACCACGTACGCGCTGACGACGATCGTGATGACGGTGGCGACCATCGCACTGATCGCCTCGCTCGCGGCAGCCAGACGCGGCCGGCTGCCAGAGGCGACCGTGATCAGTCCGATGATCACGCCGATGACGCCGGCCGTGATCAGATCGGGCCACGAGCTGTGCAGCAGCAGCGCCACGACCATCGCCGCGCAGAGGCCGTAACTGGCGATGACGCCCAGCTCGGCGCGGAAGGTCTCCGGTGCGCCCAGCTTGCGCAAGAGGTGGAACCCCTCCCGAAGATCCATCTGGCCGTCGATCACGGCATCGGCGATGCGATCGGCCTCGCAGAGGCGGCCCAGGTTCACGTCGCCCGGCGGAAGGCGCATGACCTGGGTCACCTGCGCCACGCTTTCCTCGCCCTGCCCCAGGTCCGAGAACGAGACGATGATCGCGGTGGGGCTCGACCACACCTCGGCCGACAGGCCGAGTCGCTGCGCCGAACGCGCCAGTGCCGTTTCCAGACGCGGGGCGGTCGTGCCGTACTGATGCAGCCGCCTTGCCAGCTCGGTCAGGAAGGCGATACGGGTATTGATCGCCGTGGTGGCGAAACTCACCGGTACCGTCAGCGGTGCGGCTTCAGCCAACGTCCACCGCCTTCACGCTCAGGGTCGTGCCGTCGATGCCCACGACTTCCACGGTGGCGCCGAGCGGAAGGTCGGGCCCGGTGACGAGCCACATGCCGTCGCCGACCTTCGCCTTGCCGCGCCCGTGCACGATGGCCTCGCAGAGCACGAAGCGCTGCCCCACCAGCTGCTCGCCGCGGCGATTCAGCCGCTCGTTGCCGGGCGGGACACGATCGAGGCGGGGCCGCACCACTTTCCAGTAGACGAAGCAGGACACGAAGGCGAACGCGGCGAAGACGACGGCCTGCGCCAGTGCGCTCATGTCCGGCGCCGCGAGCACCACCACGCCCATCGCCGCGGCGGCGATGCCGATCCAGAGCATGAAGTAGCCGGGCAGGATCACCTCGCCGCCGATCAGCAGCAGGGCGACGATCCACCAGAGGTAATGCAGGGCGACGTTGTCCATGGCGTCAGCGCGGCAGCGGCGGCGTGCGGAGGCTGGCGGCGTCCGTGGCCGGACGCTGCTGTGTGGAAAGCGAATCCTTCGCCAGTTCCGCGATGCCCGCCAGCGACCCAAGGATGCCGGTGGATTCCATCGGCAGGAGCAGCATCTTCTGGTTGGGCGACTTCGCGATTTCCTTCAGGGCATCGACGTAGTTGTTCGCGACGAAATAGTTCAGCGCGTTGACGTCGCCGCCGGCGATCCCCTGCGACACCATGGTGGTCGCCTTGGCTTCGGCTTCGGCGAGGCGCTCGCGGGCTTCGGCTTCACGGAAAGCGGCTTCCTTCTTGCCCTCGGCTTCGAGGATCGCGGACTGCTTCTCGCCGTCGGCCTTGAGGATCGCCGCCTGACGGAAGCCCTCGGCGTCGAGGATGTTCGCGCGCTTCTCGCGCTCGGCCTTCATCTGGCGCGCCATGGCGTCGACGAGGTCGCGCGGGGGCGAGATGTCCTTGATCTCGATACGGGTGACCTTCACGCCCCACGGATGCGTGGCGTCGTCGACCACGCTCAGAAGCTTGGCGTTGATGGCGTCGCGCTGGCTGAGGCTCTCGTCGAGATCCATCGAGCCCAGCACGGTACGGATGTTGGTCATGATGAGCGCGAGCGCCGCGGTCTCGAGGTTGGCGACCTCGTAGGCCGCCTTGGCGGCGTCCAGCACCTGGTAGAACACCACGCCGTCGACGCGCACCACCGCGTTGTCCTTGGTGATGACGTCCTGCGACGGAACGTCGAGCACCTGCTCCATCATGTTCATCTTGCGACCGATGGCATAGACGAACGGGATCAGGAAATGCAGACCGGGCGTCAGCGTGCCCGTGTACTTGCCGAACATCTCCACCGTCCACTCGTAACCCTGCGGCACGATACGGATCAGCTTCGCCAGTACGATGACGGCGACCACGACGACGACCAGTGCGACAACGCTTCCCATGACCCGCTTCTCCCTTTCCCGATGTGTGACGGGAGTATAGGCGAAGCCGCTCAGGCGCTACCGATGGGCAGCACCAGGGTCACGCGCAGGCCGCCGCCGTCGCGGTTGGCGAGCGCGATGCGGCCACCATGGGCCTCCGAAATTTCGCGTGCCAGCGCGAGGCCGAGCCCCGTGCCGGAGCGCTTCGTCGAATAGAAGGGAAGCAACGCCTGCGCCAGCACCGTCTCGCTCATGCCCGGCCCCCGATCGGCCACCTCGACCAGCATCTCGCGCCCGACGTGGTGCACGCTCAACGTCACCTCCGTCGCCTCGCCCCCGGCCTCGTGCGCGTTCTTGATCAGGTTGATGAGCACCTGCTCCACCTGGGTCGGATCGAACCAGCCCGGGTGGTCGGGGGTGGGCGCGGCGAGGCGGAACGACGCGTGCAGGGCCAGCCCCTCCAGGAACGGGCCCCACGGCACCTCGCGCGCCTGCGGCGACGGGAGCTTGGCGAAGCTGGCGTAGCCCGAGATGAAGCTGTGCAGGTGCTTCGCACGATCGCCGATCGACGCGAACACCCCGGGAAGGCGCGCGAGATCGCCGCGACGCGCCAGCTCGGCGCCCGAGTGCGACAGCGAGGAAATCGGCGCGAGCGAATTGTTGAGCTCGTGGCTGATGACGCGGATCACGCGCTTCCAGGTGTGTACTTCCTGGCGCGACAGCTCTCGTGTCATGCGCCGGTAAAGCTGCAGCCGATGCGGGCGCCCCTGTAGCCGGAATCCGCGCTGCGACAGATGGAAGGTTTCCTCGCTGCCCTCCATCTCGACCGAGAACAGCGCATCCTCGCCGCCTTCGGACGCCACGCGCAGGCTCTCGGGCATCGCGGAGAGCACGTCGCTGAAATCGAGACCGGCCAGCGTGCGACCTTCGTTGAAGAGGTGCCGGGCGGCGATGTTCGCGTACGTCACCTTGCCGGCGGCGTCGGTGAGCACGAGTGCCACGGGCGTGTTCTGCACGACCGTGTCGAGCAGCAGTTCGCGTTGCGCCAGGTGCTGGCGCTGGTCGCGCAGCGTCTGGCCCAGCGTGTTGTGCATGCGGATCAGGTCGCCGAGTTCGTCGCTGCGCGTAGTGCCGATCGACATGCTGAAATCGCCATCGCGGTAACTGGCGACAGCGCTTTCGAGCGCACGCATGAGCCGCCGCAACGGCTCGACGAGCGCATGGGCGATCCAGGCCGACAGCGGCAGAAGCACGAGCAGGCAGATGACCAGCGCGGTACCGCCGTCGAATGTCTCGACGACGTGGATCGCGGGCACCTTGCCGGCCTTGTCCGGGGTTTCGCGAATCCACGCGAGCAGCTGCGGAAAAGGCCATAGCGAGACGCCGGCGAACACCAGCGCGCCGACGATCGCGGAGGCCGCGACGACGATCGTCATCTTGCCTTCCAGCGATACCGTTTTCATACGCGTGGCCGGATCAAACCGCCAGCCCGTAACGCTCCATGCGCCGGTACAGCGCCTGTCGCGAGAGCCCGAGGTTGGTGGCGGCGCGACTGACCACGCCTCCCGCGGAGGCCAGCGCCGCTTCGACCGATTCCCGGCTGGGCTCGTCGAGGTTGCGGTTCGCCACGGCGACGGGCGGCGGCAGGTTCAGATGAGCGGGCTCGATGCGTCCGTCGCCCGCCAGCAGCGCGGCACGCGCGATCGCGTTCTTGAGCTCGCGCACGTTACCCGGCCACGCATGCGCGAGAAGCGCCTCGCGCGCCTCCTCGCTGAGCATCGCGCGGCCGTCGAGGAACGACTCGGCCAGCGGCAGGATGTCGTCGGTGCGCTCGGACAGCGGAGGCAGGTTCACGTCGATGACGTTGAGGCGGTAGTAGAGATCTTCGCGGAACGTGCCCGCCGCGATCATCGCCTTCAGATCCGCGTTGGTGGCGCTGAGCACGCGCACCTTCGCGTGCCGCGTACGGCCGGAGCCGAGTCGTTCGAACTGGCCGGTCTCCAGCACGCGCAGCAGTTTCATCTGGCCGGGCAGCGGCAGGTTGCCGATCTCGTCGAGGAACAGGGTGCCGCCATCGGCCATTTCGAAGCGGCCTTCGCGCGCCTTGTTCGCGCCGGTGTATGCGCCCGCGTCGGCACCGAAGAGCTCGGCCTCGATCAGCTCGCCGGGCAGCGCACCGCAGTTCACCGCGACGAACGGGCCACGACGCACGGCCGAATTGGCGTGCACGATGGCGGCGATGCGCTCCTTGCCGGCACCGTTCGGCCCGGTGATCAGCACCGGCACGTCGGAGCGGGCGACCTGGCAGGCCAGCTCCACCGTGCGGCTCATGGCCTCCGATGCGAACACGAGGCCGTCGAGATCGTAGCGGCTCTCCAGCGCCTCGCGACGACGGCGCCGTTCGACGCGCGCGCGCGTGACTTCGCGCGTCGATTCCGCGAGTTCGAGCAGGTTTTCGACCGTGGCGAGCAGCTTGGTGTCGTCCCACGGCTTGGCGAGATAGTCCGCCGCACCGGCCTTCACCAGCTCCACCGCGGATTCGAGGTGCGTCCATGCCGTGAGCAGGATCACCGGCAGATCGGTGTAACGGCCGCGAATCTGCCTGAACAGCGCGGCGCCCTCTTCGCCCGACGTGGTATCGGCGGTGAAGTTCATGTCCTGGATGACCACGTCGATGCGCTCGCTCGCGAGCATCGCGAGGCCGTCATCGGGGGTCAGCGCGACGAGTGCCCGGATATCGCGCAGGCTCAGCGCGAGCGAGAGCGCCTCGCCCACCGCGGGGTTGTCGTCGATGATCAATACGCTGCGCATCTTGTCCCTTCGCATGGCCGCTTGGATGCTTCACCCGGCGAAAGGGTTGCAACCCCGCCGGCACATTTTCTCATTCTATCCACGGGTGGCCACCACCGGGGGCACCGAGGCCGCGCGCATCGCGGGCGCCAGCACCGCGATCTGGCCCAGCGCCCAGAGCACGACCGCGCCGACCGGCAGGTAGACCAGTGGCAGGCGGGGTAATTCGTACTGGCGCATCAGGATCAGGTTGATGCCATAGGCCAGCACCATGCCGAGCACGATGCCCATGCTGGCCAGGAGGAAGTTTTCGGTCTGGAAGTAGCGGAGGATGTCCGCGCGGCGGGCGCCCAGCGCCCGGCGGATGCCGATCTGCCGGCGACGCTGGGCCACCCAGAAGCTCGCCAGGCCCACGATACCGAGCGCCGTGACGATAAGCAGCGCGAGGGACACCGCGCCGAGGGTGAGCGCCATCGCGCGGTCGGTGGCGAAGAAACGGGCGCGGATGTCCGGGTAGAGGCGCGCTTCGACCACCACGCGACGCGGATCGACCGCTTTCAGAGCGGCGACGGCGTCGGCGAGCACCCGGGCCGCACGGTCCGGCTGCGCACGGATGAAGAAGCCGCCGCCGTAGGCCGGAAGCATGCGCCATGGCAACACGGCGGTATGGTTCACCTCATCCGGTGCCGACACCGACGCGCTGGCGAGACGGTCGACGATGCCGACGATCCGCATGGCGTCGGGACCGATCACGACCTCCCGTCCGAGCGCCGAGCCGTCGGGGAAAAGCCGTTGTGCCAGCGCGCTGGTCACGATCACGACATTCGCTCCCACCGCGCGCCGCGTCACATGGTCATCCACCCACACATACTCGTCGGGCGTGAAACGCCGTCCTGCGACGAGCCGGAGGCCGAGCACATCCGACAGGTTCTCGCCGTAGAAGAGCCCGACCTCCGTGCTCGGCGTCTTCTGGTCGCGATCGAGCCGGATGCCCGATGTCCACGAACTGCTGCCGAAAGGCAACGAATTGCCCACCGTGACGGCTTCGACGCCGGCGACCCGGCGCAACGCCGCGAGGTCTGCCATGGTGCGCGCGTGCACGTCGCCGCGCGCGCCGATATCCGACACCGTGATGCGCATCAGCTGCTCTTCGGGAATGCCGCTCGGCACCATCATGCGGCTCAGCCGGTCGCCGATGAGGAACGTGGCATTGCACACGATCGCGCAGGTCAGCGCGATCTGCAGCACGAGCAGCGTGGCCGTGAGCCGGTGGCGGCGCAGTGTCGAAAGAATGGGGAGCACGTCGGTCGACATCACTGGCTCTTCAGCTGCAGGGCGGGCGGGATGCGGCAGGCGCGCCACGCCGGCACCACGCCGGCGAGCGCGGTGGCGACGATGGACACCGCGAAGGTGGCGGCGAGCATGGTCATGTCGAGGTGTGCCAGATGCGCCGCGGCCGTCGGTTGCTGGCGTACGAGAGCGAGCCCCGCCAGCGCCACCAGCAGGCCGCCAACGCCCCCGGCCACGCCGATCGCGGCGGCCTCGGTGAGCAGCTGAAGGAAGATGCTGCGGCGCGACGCACCCATGGCGCGACGTACGCCCACCTCCCCTGCCCTGCGCATGAACTTCGCGAGCATCAGGCCCACGGTGTTGACGAGGCAGACGACGAAGAAGCCCAGCGCCAGCCACACCTGCAGCCGGACGTCGCCGGGTACCACGCGCTGTTCGTCGAGGTAATGCATGACGTCCGGCAATCCGGAGCGCGCCGGACGGAGGAAACGTCCGCGCGCGACCTGTTCGTGAACATAGCCATCGACGAACGTGCGATACGACGCCACGGCCGCCGCGTCGTCGAGCTGCACCCAGAACTGCAGCCACACGCACGACGCCGTTTCCATCCTGTCTTCGTCGGCCGACCCGCTACCCCAGCACTCGACGCCGCCGTTACGTTTCAGGCGAAGATCGCGGGCGGTTCGCAGCGGTACGTAGACCTGTTCGGTCGTCGAAAAATCGCCCGTGCTCAGATCGTAGAAATGCGGAACGACCCGCCACGGCGCCAGCACACCCACGATCCGCAGATCGACCCCGTCGACGTGCAACGTGTGGCCGACGCTGTCGGCACCATGGAACAGCTTGTCGTTGAGCTCGTCGCTGATCACGGCGACACGCGCACGACCCTCGTCGTCGCCGTTGCTCCATGCCTCGCCGTAGCGGAACGGCACGCCGAACATGGGAAAGAAATCCGTCGTGGTGAAGCGCGCCGGGACGAGGAACGGGTCGATCGACGCCTCGTCGGACTGCACCGCCGCGGCGCCCCCGACCATCAACGCCTGACGATGCGCGCGACCCGCGCGGAGCAGGCTCGTGCCGTCGGTCCAGGTGACCTGGGTCGGCAGCGGCGCCGACGCGTCGTAACCGTCCATGTCGCGCGGGTCGAGCCGCGGCATGAAGATCGACCCGCTGCGGCCGGGCAGCGGATCGCCGGAGAGCACGTGCAACACGGTCAGCGTGGTCATGCTTGCCCCGATACCCAGGGCGACGGCGAGAATCATCAGCGCCGTGAGCGCCCTGCTTCGCCGGAGGCTGCGCAGGGCGAGTTCCACGTAATACCCGAACATCGACGATCCTTTACACGCTGCGCGTTGCCTCGACGGGCGATACCTTCGACGCCTTCAGGGCCGGGGCGAATACCGCTGCCTGACCCAGGCCAAGCAGCGCCACCACACCCACGAGCACGTACGTGAACGACAGCCGTCGCATCTCGAAGTGGGTGAACATCCACTGGCTGAGGCCCACCGCGAGGATGACGCCGACCACGACGCCCGCCAGCGCGATGAGGAAGTTCTCGGTCATGAAATAGCTGAGGATGTCGCTGCGTCTTGCACCCAATGCGCGTCGCACACCGATCTGCTTGCGGCGCTGGCCGACCCAGAAGCTGGACAGACCCACGATGCCGGCGGCCGTGATGGCGAGCAGCACGCCGCACACCACGGTCATCAGGATCGCCATGCCGCGGTCCTTCTCGTAAGCGCGGGCGCGCACCATCTCGAACGTGCGCACACCGAAGTTCTCTGGCAGCACGCGCATGCGGTTCACACCGTAGAGGGTATTGGCGACCGACTTGTAGACCGCGTCCTGCTGGCCGGTCTTGGTGCGGACAAGGAAGATCTGATAGCTGCTGTTGAACGTCAACGGCATGATGGTGACGTTGTCGGGAGAATCCCACTCGGTCCACGGCACGGTCAGCTTCGCCACGATGCCGATGATCGTCGAGGGACGGCCCTTCGAGTAGTAGATCGTCTTGCCGAGCGCATCGCCGTCCGGAAACAGCTTGTCGGCGAGCGTCTTGGTCACGATGACCTGCGGCGGCGCCGGCCGGTCGTCACGGTTGATCGACACGATTTCGTTCGACGTGAAGTTGCGTCCGGCGATAAGTTTCACGCCGAGCGTCTTCAACGTGTGCTCGTCGCCGAAATAGAGCGCCGACGAGACGCCGTCCTTCTGTCCGTCGGGCTTGAGCTGGATACCCGTCGACCAGCCGCCCTGGCGGAGCGGGAACGCGTTGGTCGCATAGGCGTCTTCCACGCCCGGCATCGACCGCAATGCCTGCACGTCCGTCCTGATCAGCGGAACGTAGGACTCCGGTGTGCCGACGTAACGGTTCTGGATCGCCACCACGTTGGTTTCGTCCATGCCGGTGGTGCGGCTCACATGCTCGACGCGCTCGTGCACGATGAACAGTGCGTTGCAGACGATGGCGAGCGTCAGTGCGATCTGCAGTGCGATGAGGATCGTGCCTGCCTTGTGCCGACGCAGCGCCGAGAGAATGGGTTTGATCTGCATCATGACGATTCCTCAGTTCGACTTCAGCTGCCAGGCCGGCTGGACCTGGGCGGCGCGCCAGGTGGGATAGAAAGCGGCGATGACGGCCGCGGCGATCGAGACCACCAGTGTCAGGACGACCAGCATCGGATCCAGCGTGGCGAGGCGTGCGATCTGCTCCGGAAACACCAGGCCGACACCGAGCACGCCAAGGCCCGTCAGCAACAGTCCGAGCACGCCGCCCGCCACGCCGATCGTGCCGGCTTCGATGAGGAACTGCGCATAGATCTCGCGGCGCGACGCACCGAGCGCACGACGCACACCGATCTCGGGAGCGCGGCGCATGAACTTCGCCAGCAACAGGCCGACCGTGTTGACCAGGCAGATCGCGAGGAAGCCCAGCGACACGATCAGCGACACCTGGGATTCGGGCGGCACGACTTTCTGCACCGAGAGCCAGTCCATCACGTCGCGCACGCGGATGTTCGGGGCCCAGCTGAAACGCCCCGCCCGCTGCTGTTCGGCGGCGTAGCCCGTCAGGTACTGGCGATACGCGTCGGCCTCCGAGCGGCTGGGAAGTTCGGCCCAGAGCGATAGCCAGATGCATTCCGAACGCAGGTACGCATCCCAGCCCTCGCCCGGCTCCTTGTTGCAGTTGTTGTTGCCGTCGTTCGGCAGCTTCAGGTCCACCGCGCGATTGAACGGCACGTAGATCGACGCGCCTTCGTCGAAACCCGAGGTGTTCGGCACGTCGAAGAACAGTGGCTGCGGCGCCCAGTCTTCGATGACGCCGGTGATACGGAACAGGTGGCCATCGAGGTTCACCTGCTTGCCGACGCTCTGCCCGCCGTTGAAGATCTTCTCGTTCAGCGACTTCGTGATCACGGCCACGCTCGCGTGCTTCTCGTCGTCGTCGAGCGTCCAGCCCGATCCCTGGATGAAGGGCACGTCGAACATCGGGAAGAAGTCGGCACCCGTGGCGTAAGCGCCCTTGCGCACCGGCAGGCGCGACGCATCGTCCGGAATGATCGAGATGCCGACCGGGTAGGTCACCGTCTGGCGCTTCGCCTTGTGCGCCCGCAGGAGCGCGGTAGCGTCGGTATACGAGAGCGCCGGGGGCGGTTCGTCGTCCTTCCTGCCCTCCGGGCCCCAGTTGTCGAGCTGCACGTTGTAGAGCACGTCGGACTTCTGCGGAATCGGATCGCGCGACGTCGCGCGGAAGACCGAATAAGTGGTCATCGACGCGGCCACGCCGAAACCGATGGCCATCACCATCAGGGCGGTGAGCATCGGGTTCCGGCGCAGGCTGCGCAGGCCGAGCTGGAGGTAGTAAGCGAACATGAAGGCCCCCGGTAGCGTAGGCGTCGTGATCAGGAGTGAGCGGCGTGCGCGTGGGCGTGGAAACGCGGCTCTTCCGCGAGATCCACCACCTGTCCGTCGATCACGTGCACGTTGCGCTGGGCGCGTGCGGCGAGTTCCGGATCGTGGGTGACCATGACGATGGTGGCGCCCTCGCGGTGGATCTCCTCGAGGAGCTCCATCACGCCGCGCGCCATCTGCGTATCGAGGTTGCCGGTCGGTTCGTCGGCCAGGAGCAGGCGCGGCGAACCGGCGAGCGCGCGGGCGATGGCGACGCGCTGCTGCTGGCCGCCCGAAAGCTCGGCCGGATAGTGCTTGGCGCGCGATGCCAGGCCGACGCGCTCCAGCGCATCCATGATCCGCTGCTTGCGCTCGGCCGCCTTCATGCCGCGATAGCGCAGCGGCACTTCCACGTTGTCGAACACGTTGAGGTCGGGGATCAGGTTGAACGCCTGGAAGATGAAGCCGATCTTCTCGTTGCGGATGCGAGAACGGGCGTTGTCGTCGAGCTGGCTCACCTCGACACCGTCGAGGTGGTACTGGCCACCGGTAAAGGTTTCCAGCAGCCCGGCAATGGTCAGGAAGGTGGTCTTGCCCGAACCGGACGGACCGGTGACGGCGACGAACTCGCCTTCCTTCACGTCGATGTTGAAGTCGCGCAGCGCGTAGGTCTCGACGACTTCCGTGCGGTAGACCTTGGCGAGATGGGTCATCTTGAGCATGGTGTGTCCCTCGGTAAAAGTGGAAGACGTTTCGGTCAGCGGCTGATGGCGACGTGTTTCGCGTCGCCGAAGGTGTCGGCACCCGAGATGACGACCTTGTCGCCTTCCTTGAGCCCGTCCAGGATTTCGACCTTGTCGATGCTGCTCGCACCGACGCGGATGTCGCGGCGATCGGCCATGCCGTCGTTCACGACGAAGGCATAACGGCCGGCACTTTCGTCGACGAACGAGCCACGCTGCACGGTGAGCACGTTGTCGCGTTTGTCGAGCAGGATGCGCACGGAAAGGCGCTGGCTCTGGCGCAGCTGTTTCGGCGTTTCGCCATCGAACCGGAGGCGTGCGGACACCTCACCGCTGACGACCTCGGGCGACACGGCGCTGACCTTGCCGTCCCACTGCTTGCCGTTGCCGCTGATCTCGCCCGGCATGCCGATGGCGAGGTCGCGCGCGAAGCTCTCGGGCACCTTCATTTCGACTTCCAGCGCGGAAAGGTCGATGACGCTCAGCAGCTGGGCGTCCTTCGCGACCGTCGCGCGCTCGGCGATGAACAGCTGGCCCACCTGGCCGTCGACCGGCGACTTCACGTTGAGGTCGTCGACCTGGCGCTCGAGGTCTTGCACCAGGAGCACCTGGCGATCGTGGGCGAGCTTCTTGGCCTTCACGTCGAAGGTGAGGCTGTCGTTGTCCATCGACAGGTCCGTCGTCGCGTGCTTCGTGGCGATCTGCGCCTTGTCGAGCGTGGACTTGGCCTTGTCGACTTCCGCCTCCGGCACGGCGCCCTTGCTGAAAGCGCCTTGATAACGCTTGAGATCGCGCTGCGCGGCGGTTTCGTCCACGGTGGCGTTGTCGAACGCCTTCTGGAGTTCGGACTTCTTCTTCTTCGCTTCGATCTGCGCGCGCAGGTATTCCACTTCCATCGCGTCGGCGGCGGACTTTTCCTGGGCGAGCTTGCTGGTCAGTTCCGGGCTGGTGATCACCGCGAGCAGCTGGTCCTTCTTCACCACATCGCCCGCGTGCACCTTCAGCACGACGGCGCCAGCGGACGCGGCGTACATGGTCGGGCTCACGGCGGCGACCACCTTGCCCTCGGCCGCGATATCGCGCACGAACGGGCCACGGGTCACGGTGCCGAAGTTCAGGCGCGACGCGCTCACCGAGGTGTCTGCCGAAAACATCGTGGCGATCCGGGGCGCGGCCAGCGCGATGAGCGCCACGGCGACGACGCCACCGCCGATGAGCAACAGCTTGCGGCGCCCATGGGTGGGGACTTCGACGAGACGGTCCTGTGCTGAGGTATCGCGGATCATGGTGGCTTCCCTGGATGCTTGCCGGTCTATCGAGCAAGCGCCGTGCCAACCATGGATGTGACGTTATTTCAGTGAGTTACCGCAGCCCCGGCCCGCTGGCGCGGTGTCCGCGGACAATGTGTCCGGACAGTTTCAGTTGCGGACACCGGATCACGGAGGCCAATGTGGGAAGCCCGCTGGCGGGCGAATGGGTGCTTGCCTCGAGCACCCATTCGCCCGTCAGCGGGCTACCCACAAGGATTCCGCCTAGACCGCGATCCCGACGGACTCGGAAACCGCGATATCCCGCGCCACGCCCCGCCCCAGCGACGAAATCGGCGCGTCGCAGGTGCCGAGCACCGTGAAGCCGACCATGCGGCGACGGGTGAACGAAAGCACGCGTGCGCGCGACGCGCGCAGCCAGTCGCGATCGGGGACACGGCGCGCCGGCGCATCGGCAGGCAGCGCATCGGCGAAGAGGCCGTCCCACGCGAGGTAATCGGTGTCCGGCAGAAGATAGATGCGGGCGACGGTGTCGCCGTCGCCACTCACGCAATCGATCCACTCGCGCGGGCCCTCGGCCGTGATGGCGCAGGTCAGGCCGACATGCCGGGTGGCGAGCAAGGGAGCGAGCTCGGCGGATTCCACGAGGCAGCCATGAGGCCGCGACGCATCGGTGGCGTTCGCCGACGCCCCCGGCGCGAGGTAGAGCACGCCGCCGAGCTGACCGAGCCCTTCGAACAACGTGCGCGGCGCGAGTTCCAGCCAGCGCGTGGTGGCCGTGGAGCGGGCGCGCGTCTGCACGCCGAAGGATGCGAGCCAACCGAACATGGGGCGTCTCCCGAAGACGAAAGCGAAACAAGGGTGCCTGGCTGGGCGGTCCGGGGAGAACCCGCGTGGCTTGGCGTCGGGGAGCTGGGCGTTACTTCGTCAGGATCAGCTTGTCGTTGCGCGTGAGGCGCAGGTGGTACTCGCTGCCCTGGTGTTCGATGACGAGTTCGCGCGAGCCGTCGAGCAGGTTCTTGCTCTCGATGCGACGGGTGGCGACCGGAGCCGCACGGAGGGCGACGACCTTGTCGCGGCCGCCATTGTCGGTCAAGGGAAGCGTACGTAGCAGCATGATCTTGGCTCCGCTGGTTAGGGGTCGCAGTTGATGATAATGATTCTCACTTAGCAGTCAAGAGAATTTGCGCCTTGAATTCTTTGGCACGCCACAGGTGCCATCTTCGTCACCCAATTTGTGTTTTTTCTCAAAGTGCATCGAAAGAACGATGCAACGCCCGCTTTCTCGATCTCCTTGTAGATCAACGCCTGTGGGGCGTATCCGCCTCTCCGGATTGCCATTCTATCGCCCGTTACATGAGCATTCCGCGCTTGCCACATGGAGTGTCACCTCATGCAAGCCTGGAAGGCGATCGCCTCGCTCGTCGTCACGTTCACCGTTCTCGCCGCCGCGGCCTACGGCTCCGGCTACATGATCCACCTGCTGCTCACCGTGGATGCGCCGGTACAGTGGGACACCGCCTGGCGCTACGGCCAGTTCCTCGACCAGCCGCCTTACCGACCCTACGCGTGGCGCATCAAGCTCGGCATCGTGCTCGGTTGCGCCCTCCCCTTTCTCGTGTGGTGCGCGGTTATCTGGCGCATCATCGGGTCGCTCCTCGGTGCCTCCTCCGAAACGTCGTCCACGCACGGCGACGCCCGCTTCGCGACACTGGCCGACCTCAAGAAGGCCGGGCTGCTCACGCGCACGAAGCAAGGCGTCCTCATCGGCAAGTTCAAGGGCCGGGAGCTCTGGCTGGGCGGTGCCCAGCACGTGATCACCATCAGCCCGACACGTTCGGGCAAGACCGCGAGCGTCGCCAAGCCCGTCGCGCTGTCGTACGAAGAATCGATGGTGGTGCTCGACATCAAGGGCGAACTGTTCGAAGACACGAGCGGCTGGCGCGAATCGCAAGGCCAGCTCATTCGCGTCTGGGCGCCGTACGACGAAGAAGGCAAAACGCACCGGTTCAACCCGATGACGGTGCTCGCGGACATGAACGCCGGCAAGCGCATCGGCGAGATCCAGACCATCGCCGCCATCCTCTATCCCGACGCACCGGGACAGGACCCGTTCTGGACGTCGCAGGCCCGCGCCGCGTTCACCGCGTTCACCTCCTACATGTTCGAAGCGTGGGATCACGAACTGGCCACCACGCGCGCTGAGAAACCGGACATCAACACCTCCGAGGCGTTTCCCTCCTTCGAGCGGGTCCTGCGTTTCTCCAGCGGCGACGGCGAACAGAACACGAAGGCGATGCTGCAGACCATCCTCGCCAATCGCTCGCTCACGTTCGTCAGCCCGCAGACCCGCACGGTCTTCACCAACCTCGCGGGCCTGGCCGAACAGACGTTCTCGTCGGTCATCGCGTCCATGCACGCGCCGCTGCAGCAGTTCCTGAGCCCGATCCTCGCCGCGGCCACGAACGCCACGGACATCGACGTGAAGAGCCTTCGCCGTCGCCTCACCACGCTCTACGTGATCATTCCCACCAACAAGCTCGATGAAAGCGCGAAGCTGCTCAACATCTTCTTCAGCACCGTCATCGGCAACAACCTCGACAAGCAACTGGGCGCGGAGCCCGACCTGAAACACCAGGTGCTGATGCTCATGGACGAGTTCACTGCCATGGGCCGCGTCGACGTGTGGGCCAAACGCATATCGATCTCCGCCAGCTACGGCGTGCGCGACCTCTGCATCATCCAGAGCCGCGCGCAGCTCAACGGCACCTACGGCGAAAACGACGCGCAGAACTTCATCACGAACCACGGCGCGCAGATCGTCTTCGCCCCGCGCGAGCAATCCGACGCGAACGAATACAGCGACATGCTCGGCTACAGAACGGTGCGCAGGAAACAACGCAGCACCAGTCGCGGCGGCGGTGGCAATCAGGTGTCGACCAGCTACGCCGAAGAGCGCCGCGCCCTGCTCCTGCCACAGGAAATCAAGGAACTGCCATCCGACGACGAGCTGATCTTCTACGAAGGCTGCAAACCCATCCGCGCGAAGAAGAACTGGTTCTTCAAGGACAAGGTGTATCAGCAGCGGGCGAGCATGCCGCCTGCGCGGATCGTGCGGCCGACGGCCCATGAAATCGCCGCAAAACCCATGTTACGGGCGAAGGCAAATACTAACGTGGCGATTGCCGCCCTTGCCGATTAATCGAAAGAAGGAATCGCATGAACATTCGCACATGGGCGCTGCTTCTACTGCTTTCATTAGTGATCGCGAAGGCGGAAGCCGATACGCGATATCTGGATGCACCACCACTCAATCCGCATCCCACGCAGGTCATACATATCACCGTGTCCTTTGTTCATCAGGAGGACGCGAAGCGCTACAGAATCATCATGCGGGCGAACTACGGAAATCGGCAGAGCGAGTGTGGCTATGTGAGTCAAGACTGGAGCTCCGATCCCGTCTACCTCGAATCCAATTTCATGGTACCCAACAAGAGCCTGGACCCGCGACAGGCGCAGTTCGACATCTATTGGGATCAGTACAACGAGGAAACCTGTAACTGGGTTCTGTTCAAACCAGACATCGAAATTCGCGACCGATTTACGGCAAGTAGCGCTGCGCCCGACTGGGGATACGACGACGACCTGATTCCCGGCGCGGAATTCAGTACGACGTGCCCATTCCCGGAGGTACTCATGACGCTGTCGCCCTGTTTCGACAGGGGGAGACGATTCCCGGATATGGACTTCTTCAGCCGAATTCCCGCCAACCGGCGCGTAGAGGTAACGATCCAGGTGTCGAAAGACTCCACACCACCTCAACGAGCACGACCGGCTTTCTACAGCGACCTCCCGCTCCCGCCCGCAACGAACTCCAAGTCTTCGTCGCAGCATGGCCGCGACTAAGCGCAGGATCCAGAAAGGAACCGGATATGCCTTCCCTCAAACAAGCACACGTATCGTTAGAAGGAACTCGATCGATGGTGGGATTCCGACGGACTGCGTTCTCAATTCTTCTCCTCCCAGCAATTGCCGTCAGCGCGGAAACAAGGGACTTCATTGCCCCGCTACTCAACCCGCACCCCGAGAAGGCGATGCATGTCACCGTATCTTTCGATCGCCCTGAAGATGCTGAGCGCTACGTCATCATCATGAAAGCGCTTTATCACAACCGGCAGGAGGATTGCGGGTACTTCGGGCCGTACTTGCTGCATCGATTCTATTATCCCGAGAAATCCATCGTTGTCTTGAACAGGAGCCGTGATCCACAGCGGGCGAGATTCGACATCTATCTGGATCGATACAAGCGGGATAGGTGCAACCTGGAATTCGCATGGCCGGACTTCCAGGTTCGCGACACGTTCACAGGCAAGGAACTGACCGCGGAATGGGGGCGACGTGAAGACCTGACTCCCGGAACGACGTACAAAACAACTTGCCCTTTTCGCAACAGCGAGTTCGCAAGAAGCTGCTTCGGGCGGCAGCCCGTTCCGGATTCGACCTTCTATTGGCAAGTGCCGGACAGCCGGCGCATACCGATAACCGTCCACGTATCCAGTGACTCCGCGCCACTACCGGCGGACCGCCCGAACTTCTTCAGCCAGTCCTACTGATTTCCGGCCGGCTAGTCACCCGACAACGGCCCCTCCCCCCCCCTGTAAGAACCATGATCATCCAAGGAATCGGATATGCCTCTTCCATCTGAGCAATATGCCTTTCTCTCCCAGAAAATTTATGAGCCGCTAACTGCCGGTAGCTCCATCAGGAGTAATACGCGGGAGTTCATGGTCCACTATGTATCACCGCCGTCGGCGACCAACTATCGAGGCGCTGTAGTTCAGGACTCGGCGACGGGCCAGATCGTCGTAGTCAACAAGGGCACAGACCCCACGAACATTCATGACCTGAGCGCCGACCTTGGCATGGGCATGATGGGTGCTCCCACCCAATGGCCAGAGGCCGCGCAGACGATGCGCGAAGCTCTGCACATTGCGAGGAAGCAACATATTCCAGCGAGCAACATCAGCATCACCGGCCATTCCCTTGGAGGCGCGCTGGCCCAGCTTCAAACGACCCTGCCTGAAGCAGCGGGCATCCGCGCTGAAACCTTCAATGCGTACGGCGCACGCACCATGGCGGAATCGCTGCGGAAAATTCAACCGCTAGACGTGGATTCGGCGAAAGATCGCGTCGTAAATCATCGCATGTACCACGACCCGATTTCGTCTCTCGCCGAGCACCTCGGGCGAACCGAGAATTACATGGACCATAGCGATTACCAACGCCACAAGCAGGAAGGTTTCTTTCCCGTCGGCGAGTCTGGAGCCATTGCCGCAGCGCACACTATCAGCAATTTCTGGGACAAGGAGCGCAACCAGCCCGGAGCCGTGTTTGCGCACAATTACATGCGCGACCTGGAACATCGCCCGCTGGACGAACTGCCGCGCGGCGTCCCGATGGATCTGTCTGCACCTTGGAACATCCTGGGCCAGCAGAGCCAAACGCCACCATCTCCGACGGCGGGGAGCGCTCGGGCAGCTTCCGCACCCAGTCGAAATGACGCTGCACAACTTGGCACCAACACACAAGCACTGTACAGCACCCTGCAGGACCGCATCCCCGACGCTGGGCCAAAACGACTGATGCAATTCACGGCCGCGTGCCACGAGAACGGCATCACGGCACTTAATCTCGACAGGATGTATCTCAACGAGGAGAGCATGACGATCGAGTTCCACGGCAAGAGCTTGCTGGCGACGCCGGCCGTCATCGATCTCACGCGGCAGGCGCCCGAACCGGAGCAATCGATGGCACAGATCCGCAACGTCGATCAGCAGCAGATGGAGATCGCGCAGCACATCGCGCAGTCGGCGCAGCTGAGCCAGCAGGGGCCGGTGCGATGAGGTGGTCGTTCAGGCGTGACGAGAGCGGCCAGCGGATCGCGAAGTACCATGCGAGAGCGATCCAGCTTGATGGCTTGCGCAGCCACCTGCCCGCCATGCGCAGCACAGTGGACGAACTGGCCCACAGTGTCTCCAACCTTCAGATGACCAAAGGCCCGGCATCCATGATCCAGTCGGTCTTTGGGCTGGAGGCCCTGAGTGACCTGCACGCCGCGGCCATTACCGATCTTGAGCAGGGGCGCGATGTCGGCGCGATGATTCTGGCGCAGGAGGGTATACGCGTTGCCGTGGACGCGACGTATGTCCTTTGCGATCCGGAGGGAAGCCGCGTGGAGGCACTGATACGACAGCAGCTCGATGTCCAGCGCGTGCGGGCCGCCGACTGGCACCGCGCCTTCCCCGAGGATCCTCAGGCGGAACCGATGCTGAGGCGACTCGAGGATCTTTGCCGACGGTCCCAATGGTATGCCCAGGCACCCGCATGGCCCTCGTTCGTTTCACGGGCGGAAGCCGTGAGCCTGGACTCGTGGGTTCACCCCATCTTCGCCAATACGAGCAACGCCAGCGAAGCCGCGACGCAACAGTTCATCCATGCCGTCGACGCCGAGCGGCTCCCCGAGCCCGAGCGCTCGGCCGCGAACACGTACAGGGTAGCGCGCTGCCTGTCGGACACGCTCTACGTCGAGTCTGTCGCGCTGCTGCTGTTCGCTCATGTCGTGCACCAGCTCGCCATCAACATCGGTGACCCCGTGGCGGTCACCGTGGCGGAGTCTGGCAAGACGCGCATGGAGAGCATCATCGGAGAGCATGACCGCCTCGCGGACGCACACATCAACGATACGAGTGTCTACATGAGCGTCAGTTCCACGCCGCCGTGACGATCGGCATATCGACGCGAGCCATCCCTCCGCGACACACGATGGAGCGGCGAGGCCCGAGACCGGTCTGGCATTCGCCGTTCCGGTCTACCGATCGAACAAGGAGTCGCATGAAACCTCGCCTATGGACGCCCATTCCTTTTCTTCTGCTTGCCGCATTCGATGCGGGCGCACAGGTGAAAGATCTCAGCCCACCGCCCCTCAACCCGCATCCAAAGGAGGCATTGCACGTCACCGTGTCCTTTGATCGTCCGGAAGACGCCAAGCGCTATGCCATAGTGATGCAGGCGCTCTACCAGAATCAACAGAGCGAATGCGGCTACATCGAAGATAACTGGAACCGGCGATTCATCTATCCCAAACGCACATTCGATATCCCGAACAAGAGTAGCGACCGACGACGAGCAAAGTTCGATATCTACCTTGATCGGTACGACGAGGATAGCTGCAATTGGGAGCTTGCCTCGCCTCAGGTAATTGTGCGCGATACACAGACCAGCATGGAGGTCCTGGCTTTCTGGGGCCTTCGTGAAAACTTGTTTCCTGGCACGGCATACCGCGCCACCTGTCCATTCCGACGAAGTGACCATGCTCTACGCTGTTTCGATGAAGAAGAGAGAGTTCCAGACACCCCTTTTTTTCAAAGCGTCCCAGATCGCAGACGCATACCCATCACGATACACGTCGACAAGGATTCCGCGCCGCTGCGGCCGCAGCCACCGAGTCATTTCAGCAACTTCGTTGAACCAATCCCGTCCCACGAAGCGACCATCCCGGCACCGTCAAAAGACGACAACTAACAACCATCCAAGGAATCGGACATGCCTCTTCCCCGAGAACAGTATGCTTTTCTTTCTCAGGCTATCTACGACCCGCTAACCGTAGGAAGCGCTCTCAAAAGCGATACGCGGACCTTTACCGTGAGATACGTTTCACCACCGTCGGCTACCAACTATCGCGGCGTGGTGGTCCAGGACCGCGCGACGAAGCAGCTGGTTGTGGTCAATAAGGGCACCGATCCTGCCAACGTACACGATCTCGTTGCCGATCTTGGCATGGGAATGATGGGCGCACCCACGCAATGGCCCGAAGCAGCGCATACAATGCGCGAGGCGTTGCGTATCGCCAGGACAGAACGAATCCCCACACGCGACGTCAGCATCACCGGCCACTCGCTCGGCGGTGCTCTCGCTCAACTTCAAGCTGCCATGCCGGAAGCAGCTGGTATCCAGGCGGAAACCTTCAACGCCTACGGCGCCCGATCCATGGCGAATTCGCTTGGCCGCATTCAGCGCCTCGACGTCGAATCGGCTAGGCATCGGGTCATGAATCACCGCATGCACCACGATCCCGTTTCGGTCGTGTCGACGCATATCGGCGACACGGTGCACTACATGGACCATCAGGACTACCGGAACCATACGCCGGGCACCGTGGCACCGTTTTCGGAGACCGGAGCCATTGCCGCGGCGCACGGTATCGGCAACTTCTGGGATAAGGATCGCAATCAGCCCGGTGCAGTGTTCGCGCACAACTACTTCCCGGAATTCGAGAAGGAGCGTGAGCGTGGGCCGCGTCGACCGCTGGAGAATTTGCCTCCCGGTGTGCCACTCGACTTGTCGGCGCCGTGGAATATGTTGGGTGAGCATCAGCAAGCACCTATGTCACCCGAGATAACGAGAGCGCTGGCTGCCACCGCACCGGACCCGAATTGCGCGGAGCAACCTGGCGAGAAGACCCAGGCGCTTTACGCCACGCTACAGGACCGCGTCCCCGACGCTGGGCCAAAACGACTGATGCAATTCACGGCCGCGTGCCACGAGAATGGCATCACGGCACTTAATCTCGACAGGATGCATCTCAACGAGGAAGCCATGACGATCGAGTTCCACGGCAAGAGCTTGCTGGCGACGCCGGCCGTCATCGATCTCACGCGGCAGGCGCCCGAGCCGGAGCAATCGATGGCGCAGATCCGCAACGTCGATCAGCAGCAGATGCAGATCGCGCAGCACATCGCGCAGTCGGCGCAGCTGAGCCAGCAGGGGCCGGTGCGATGAGGTGGTCGTTCTTCGACGATAGTGAAAGCGGCCAGAACGTGGCCCGGCACGAGACGAGGGCCGCGGACCTGTTCGCACTGGCCGGCCATCTGCCAGCGATGCGCACGACGGCGGAGGAGGTGTCTCAATGCGCGAATCAGCTCCAGATGAGGCCTGCGAACGCACGCCTCATCCACTCGTGGTGCGAACTGTGCGCCCTTGGGGACCTGCACGCGACGGCTATTGCCGGCCTCGAGCGCGGCCGGGATTTTGGCGCCATGGTCCTAGGCAGGGACGGCATTCGACTCGCCGTCGACGCAGCCTACGTTTTGTGCGATCCGGAAGCGGGCCGGCTGACAGCATCGTTACGCCGGCACGTCGATGGACAACGAGCGCGCGTCGCCGACTGGCAGAAAGCGTCGCCGGACGAGACCGTACCGGGCGTGGTGCTCGCGCGACTCGACGATCTCACCGTCCGCTCGCCCTGGTACGACGGGGCACCCACATGGCCGCCGTTGCTGTCGCGTGCGGAAGCCGTTGGCATGGCATCGTGGATTCATTCGGTATTCGCCGGTGCGAGCAATACGAGTGAACTGGCGACGCAGCAGTTCATGGACTTTCTCGAATGCGAGCAGGGGCCTTCATCGGAATGCACCGCCGCCCATACTTACCGCACAGCGCGGTGCATGTCCGACGCGCTCTACACCGAATCGGTGGCGCTGCTTCTCTTCGCCCACGTGCTGCACCTGCTGGCCGTCGAGCTCGGCGACATCGTGGCGATCACCGTCGCGGAGTCCGGCAAGCGTCGCATGGAGGGCATTCTCGCCGGGCATGGCAGGATCGCCGGCGCGCATCTCGACGATACGAACGTCTATGTGGGCTTCCGATTTCCCGGCCCGTCCATGCGTTGAGCCGGGAAGCGGATGTCTACGCTTCGGCGAGCATGTCCGAAAGGGTTTGTTCAAGCTGCTCGAGATCCGGAATCACCGCCGTGTCATCGCGCACCAGCACGCGGGCGCGCACGCCGAACGGCAGTTCGTGCCCGTTGTGCGTGGGCAGCAACAGTTCCGCGTTGAGCGTGGTGAGTTTCGGGAAGCCGTGCGTGAGCACCGCGATGTACGGCATGTCGGGATGCTGGCCGACTGCTTTCAGCACGGCCACGCGCGATGCCTGCGCCGGCGCGTCGTCCGGCAGGCTGGCGACGTGGTCGAAGCTCACCAGCGGAATGCGCCAGCCGCGCCACGCGATGCGGCCAAGCAACCACGAGGGCGCATCGGCGACCGGTTCGACGCCGGCGAGCGTGATGACTTCCGCGACCGCCGCGTTGGGCAGCAGCAGGCGCACGCCGCCGCTGGGGATCAGGACGCAGCGGATTTCGCGCGGTAACGGCTCGCTCATGGGAATTCCTCGATCAGTTTCTGCGCCAGGGCGCGCGGATCCCCGGCGAATCCAGCGACGCGTTCCTCGCGGATACCGGTCACCATGTGCCCTGCTTCGAGCTCGGGCGCGACGGTTTCGACCCAGACACGGCCACCCGCGTCGTAGATCGCCTGCGAGCCCGCCACGGCATCGTTGCCGCGGCCGGCGAAGACGATCGCCAGCGCATCGTTGCCGAAGCCGCCGGCCAGCGTGCTGAAGATGCCGTCGATAGACGGACCCGCCGAACTCGACATGCTGGCGTCGTCGCGCACGGTGACGCTGCCGTCGCGCCGCACCTGTACGTGCGAACCGCGCGGGACGATGAGGCACTCACCGTGATCCACGTGACCGCGGTCGGTCGCGACCCTGCCCCGTCCGAGACGTGCGGCGAATGCCGCGGCGTCGCCGTCGTGATGGGCGGCCACGAGCAGCACGCCGGGCACGCGCGGCGGCAACGACGCGAGGAATGCCGCGATGGACGCCTCGCTTTCCTTCGAGCCACCCAGCGCGATCACGCGACGGACGGCACGCGGCGCTTCCCCGAGGAACATTTCGTGTGAAAACTCGCCGTCGGTGCGCGGGGCGACGGCTTCTTCGATCGAGACGAGCTCGAGCGACAGACCCGCTCCCACGCCATGCGTACCGTCGTCGACGACGTCGTGAGCGAGATACTCGACGGCGCTGAGGGTCTCGATGCCGAATTCGGACGGTTCCGCACGGGCTATCGGCTGGACCACCACGGCGTCGTGGTCGAGCAGATCCCATTCGGGGACCGGCGGCGGCACGTACTCGGTTGCCCGGTGCTCGATCTCGAGCGACGGCGTCTCGTCAGCGGGTTCCGCCGGAACATCGTCCATCGAAGCGAGGCTGAATCGGCTGACGTCGAATTCGCGTTCGACCGCGACCGGTGCGACGACGTCGTCCTCGATCACTTCGAACCCCGAGAGGTCGAGCGACGCGAGTTCGGTCAGCTCCACCGGCGTGGACGGCACCGAGTCGATGCCGTCGTCGTCGAACGGACCGGAACCCGTGTCGGCGAGCAACGCCTCCAGCTCCGCGGCGAGTTCCACGGGATCGGTGTCGCCGGCGTCTTCGTCTTCCACCTGCAACGCGGTCGAAAAATTCAGGTCGTCGATACGCTCGGCCTCGATACCCGAGACCTCGCCGAACGACGCGTCCGACGATGCCTCGACGGGCATCGGGCTATCCGGATACCCATGACTGCCGGTGATCGCAAGATCGTCCACGATCGGCTCGGCGAAGGCTTCCTCGGCGGGTGCAGCGACGCCGGCGATGGCGGCCACGCGCGGCTCGATCGCGCGCGCGTCGTCGGGGCGCGGCGGATCGAGTGCGATCTCGCCCACGAGCTTGGCGGCGAGATGACGCGCCCAACGGGCACGATCCCAGCCTTCGAGCTTGCGGCTCGCATCGGCGTCGTTGAAGACGAGCCGCGGATGCCCGCCCTCCACCGTGTCGTACAGGCGATCGAGGTCGTCGTCACCGGGGTTGTCCAGATCGACGACCACGACATCGGCCGACGACCCAACCAGCTCGGCCGGTGCGAACGTACGCAGGTCCGCCTCGTAGACGATCCGTGCGCCCTGGGCGACCAGTGCCTCGCGCAGATGCGCGGAGAGACTCTCGTCGTCGAAGAGCAGCGCGACCGTCGCCTGCCGGTCACCCATGGTGGACTCCGAGCACGTCGTTGATCTGCACGATGAGGTCGTTCTCCTGGTACGGCTTGCCGATGTAGCGATCCACGCCGATGTCGAACGCGCGCTGGCGATGCTTATCGCCGGTACGCGACGTGATCATGATGATCGGCACGCCGGCCAGGCGCTCGTCCGCCTTCATCAGCGTGGCGAGCTCGTAACCGTCCATGCGCGGCATCTCGATGTCGAGCAGCATCAGGTCGGGCACGCGTTCGTTGAGCTTTTCGATCGCGTCCACGCCGTCCTTCGCCGTCATCACCTCGAACTCGTGGCGTTCCAGCACGCGGCCGGTGACCTTGCGCATGGTGATGGAATCGTCCACCACCATCACGAGCGGCTTCACGCGCACCTCGTCCTGGGCACGCGGCGCATGCGGCACCAGGGCCTCGGCTTCGAACGCGCGGCGGGCCACGCCATGACGCACCAGCGGTGCGAGGTCGAGAATCATCAGCACCGAACCGTCGCCCATGATCGTCGCGCCGAGGATGCCCGGCACCGAGCTGACCTGCGGACCGACCGGCTTGACCACGATTTCGCGCGAGCCGAGCACGGCATCGACGCGGATCGCGGCGCGCAGGTCGCCCGACCGGGCGAGCAGCAGCGGCACGTCGCCTTCGTCCGGCGACGACACCACGTGCACGCCCAGCAGCTGCGGCAGATCGTGGATGCCGTAGTCCTCACCGGCGTATTCGAAGCCCGGTGCCTCGTCGGCCATGCGATGGGCGAGTTCGTTCGGTTCGACACGAGCGACGCCGTGCACCGAGGTCATCGGGATGGCGAAATTCGTTTCGCCGATGCGCACGATCAGCGCCTGCGTCACCGCGAGCGTGAACGGCAGGCGCATGACGAAGGTGGTGCCAGCGCCCTGCTGCGATTCGATACCCAGCGTGCCGCCGAGCTGCTTGATCTCGTTGGCGACGACGTCCATGCCCACGCCGCGGCCGGCCACCTGGGTGACCTTCTCGGCGGTGGAGAACCCCGGAACCTGCGTCAGCTGGTAGATCTGGTCGTCCGACACGCGCGCGTCGGGACGCAGCAGGCCACGCTCGATCGCCTTGGCGCGGATCGCATCGCGATCCATGCCGGCACCGTCGTCGGACAGGCGCACCACGACTTCCGTCGCTTCGCGCGCGACCTGGATGCGCACGGTACCTTCGGGGTTCTTGCCCGAAGCTTCGCGCGTCGACGGCGACTCGATACCGTGCGCCACCGCGTTGCGCAGCATGTGCTCGAACGGCGCCTTGATGCGGTCGAGCATGTTGCGGTCCATTTCGCCGTTGGCGCCCTCGACCACGAGCTGGGCACGCTTGCCCATGTCCGAGGCCGCCTGGCGCAGCGTGCGGCGAAGGTTCGGCACCATCGCGTCGAACGGCAACATGCGCGTCTGCATCAGGCCTTCCTGCAGCTCCGCGTTGACCTTCTGCTGCTGGAGCAGGAGGTTTTCGGACTGTCGGGTCAGCTCGTCGAGGATCGTCTGCAGCGACACCAGATCCGAGACCGACTCGGCCAGTGCACGCGAGTACTGCTGCAGCTGCGAGAAGCGGTCGAGCTCGAGCGGATCGAAGCTCGTCGCACCCGTGTCGCGATGCTCCTGGTGGTAGCGCGCGATGATCTGCGCTTCCGTTTCGATTTCCAGCATGCGCAGCTGGCTGCGCAGGCGGCTTACCGTCTGCTCGTGCTCGGTGAGCGCGGAGCGGAAGCTGGCCGTCTGCTGTTCGAGGCGCGACCGGTAGATCGACACTTCGCCCGCATGGTTCACCAGCGTGTCGAGCATGTCCGCGCGAACGCGGATCTGCTCCTGCGACGCACGCTGGAGTTCTTCTTCCTCGAACTCGGGCAGCAGGTCGGGCAGTTCGCGATCGAGCACCGGCGGCTCCGGCTCGGCGTGCGCTTCGAACGCCGGCGTGGGCACGACGATCGCGGCTTCGCGCTCTTCGCGGTACGCCTCGGCCGTGAGGGTGTCCGGTGCGATCGGTACGCCAGTGAGGCGGGCGAACGGCTCGATGTCGGCTTCGACAAGGCCGATGGCCCTGCCCTGCGCGATGCTCTGGATCATGCCATGCAGGCGATCGAAACCGACTTCCATGGCTTCGATGGCCGCGCGGTCGCTCTCGCGCTGGCCACCGGCCACCGCGTCGAGCAGCGCTTCCATCGCGTGCGACAGGTCGCCCACCGCGGCCATGCCCGCCATGCGCGCACTGCCCTTGAGGGTGTGCAGATCGCGCTGGAGGGCGGCGACGTGCTCGGACTGGTCCGGTTCGACGCGCCACGACGCCAGCGCGGCGTCCGCGTGATCGAGGATCTCGCGACCTTCCTCGATGAAGACCTCGAGGAGATCCGCATCGATATCGGCGTACGGCGACAGCTCGGGCACGAGCGCGGGGACGGGTTCGTCGACCGGCGTGTGCACCGGCTCGGCGACGGGCTCGTGCGACTGGTCCTCGATGACGACGGGTTCGTCGTCGAACGTGGGCTCGGCGTCGATCGTGGGCTCGGCGTCGGCGTCGGCCTCGTCGTCGCTTCCGGCCACGGTCTCGACGTCGACGGTCTCGTCGAGCGGCGTGTCGTCGAGCATCGCCTCCGTACCGAGGAGTTCGTCGGCGAGAAATCCTTCCTCTTCGGACGCGGTCTCGTCGATCGGTGCCTCGTCGACACGGCGTTCGACCGGACCGTCCTCGACGTACAGCACATCGCCGTCGTGCGACATCGGCTGCGGCAGGACGGGCTCGCTCGCCGCCGGCACGTTACCTTCGATCTCGCCGACGAGGGCGCGCCATGCGGCGTCCTCGTTCGGGTCGTACTTGAGGATCGGCTTGACCTCGCCTTCCGGCTTGTCGATCTCGAATCGCTCGAACGACGCCAGGAGTTCCGCGGTGAGGTCGTCCGTCGTCGCGACCGGTTCCACCGCGCCGAGGTCGATCACCGGCAGCTCGTACGACGACGCGTCCCGCTCGTCGTCGGTCGGCGCGGCAGGTTCCCCGGCCATCTCCGCCGGCGTTTCCTCGACAGGTTCGTCGACCGTTTCCGGCAGCCACGCATCGGCCACGTCGGCCGGCACGTCGTCTGCGGCGTCTTCCACCACGACCGTTTCCGTCGCGGCGTCTTCCACGATGACGTCGTCGGTGGTGTCGAGCGACGCCTCTTCCTCCGGCAACACCGGATCGGGCTCGTAGAGGATGTGGGCTACCGTCGCTTCCGGCTGCTCGTCGCGCAGCGCGGCGATGCGTGCCGCGAGGGCGGCGACGTCCGGCACGCGCGGATCCGGCGTGTCGAACAGTGCCATCACGTGATCGACCAGGTCCGCGGTATCCCTCAGGACGGAGACGCCTTCGGGGCCGAGCGGCAGCCCGGTCGCGCGCACGCGCTTGATCAGGCCCTCGAGGGGCGCCAGCACCTGGATCAGAACCGGAATGTCGACCATGCCGATCGCGCCGTGCAACGTATGCACGGCACGAAGCAGGCCATCGTCGACGGGCAGTTCTTCTTCGTCGGCACGCGCGAGGTACGCGCGGATGACGTTGAGGTACTGCGCGACTTCGGTACGCAGGATGTCGAGCAGCACGGCGTCGACCGGCGGCAGCGACGGTGCGGCGAACATCGGCTCGGCGGCGACGGCCTCGACCGTTGCGCCGTCCGTGTTGTCGACGGCATCGCTCGCATCGACCGGAGCATCCGCGGCGGCGTCGACGGCGGGCTCCACCGGCGATTGACCGTAGGCGGCGAAACCGGCCGTCGGCACGGCGGCGATCGTGTCGCGCGGCACGCGACGCTTGACCTTGCTGCGCACGCGATGGATCGAATGACGCGCGACGTCCTCGACGAACGCGGTGTCGCCCATGGCGAGGCGGTCGGCCGTCTCCATGATGGCGGCGATCGGCGCGGCGGGCGTGGCGTCGCCTTCGAGCGCGGCCTTCAGCTGCGGCAGTGCGTCCACGGCGTGGCGGACGAGCGCCTGCACGCCTTCGTGCGGCGCGATGGAGCCGTCCAGCACGCGATTGAGCATGTTCTCGACCTTCCAGGCGAACTCGCCCAGCAGGCGTGCCCCGACCAGGCGGCCGGAACCCTTCAGCGTATGGAACGACCGACGGATCGGCACGAGCGCGTCGCTGCGTTCCGGTTCGGCGAACCAGTGACCGAGCGCGGCTCGCAGGTTGCCGATTTCTTCCTCGGTTTCCTCGAGGAATATCTCGCGGATTTCGTCGTCGATGCCATCGACCGTGATCTGGAAGCCCGCGAACTCGGCCATGCCGGCGCCGCCGACTTCCTGTTCGACTTCCTCCTCGATCTCGACCCAGTCGTCCTCGGCGGCCGGTTCGGCGGCCTCGGCGACGGCGATTGCTTCCTCACGTATCGAGGTATCCGCCGGCGGTTCGTCCACGAGATCGAAGGTATCGGCGAAGCTCGACACCGTCTCGCCTTCGTCGACGCTGGTCGAGGGTACCGCGATATGCGCGATGGCCTCGGCTTCGATGTTGTCGAGCGCGATCTGTCCGGCCGCTTCGCCGTCTTCGTCGTGCGCAACCTCCTCGTCCAGCGGCACGGGCCAGTAGCCGAGTTCGGCGAGGCTCTGCTGCGTGACGTCGAGGATGTGTTCCAGGCCGCCGCGATGTTCGCGCGCGGCTTCGAGGTAGTACTCGAGCGCGGCGAGCGCGTCTGCGAGGCGATCCATCTGCGTGCCGTTCGGCACGCGGCGGTCGCCGAGCAGTTCGCGATGGATGAACAGGCCGATGCCATCGGCGAGTTCCGCCGGACGGCCGGCACCCAGCATGCGCATCGCGCCGCCGATCTCGGCCATCAGCTCGGGCGTACCCGTCAGCTGTTCGTGGTCCCACGACGATTCGACGAAGCCGACGATCGCGTCCTTCACCTTCGAGGTGTTGGCGGTCGCCTCGCGCATCAGCGTCGAGAGGATGTGGCGTGCTTCGCTGCGCGGCAGCGGCGACGGACCGAGGTCCGACGGTTGCACCTGTTCGCCTTCGGCGCCCAGGCGTTCGATGTGGTCGTCCAGCGATGCTTCGACGTAGAGCAGCGCGCCGGCCACATCCAGCAGCGACTCCTCGTCGGGTTCGCGCGTGCCCGTGGCGATCTCGCCGAGAATCCGGCGCTGTTCGCCGACCACGCGGCGCGGCACGCCCAGGGCGAGCATGCCCAGCGTGTCGCCAACGCGGTCCAGTACGTCCGTCTGCGCGCCGAGCTGCGCCGGGTCGCCGTCGGGACGACGCAGGAACAGGTCGAGCGCTTCCTTCACCCGCAGCAGGTCGTCCTTGATCGCGGCCGACACCGTGTCGAGCAGTGCGCGGTTGTGGCCCGACATCGAGCCGCGCGCGTGCTCGACCTCGGCGGCCTGCGGCAGCAGGCCGTCGAGGCGATACGTTTCGCGCAGCTCTTCGATACGCTCGCTGCCCGGCTTGGCCTGCGCGGCGTAGTAGAGGAGCTTGCGAGCGAGTTCGTCGGAGTCGCCGTTGAGCAACGCGTCTTCGCCGCCGTCCACGAGTTCGCGGATGGAGCGATCGACACGGCCGATCAGCTGTCGCACGTCCTTTTCGTGCGCGCGCAGCACGCCGCGCTCGAGGCCTTCGAGCACGCCTGCGGCGATCCACCACAGGCGACGGCCCGCAATGGTGTAACAACGCGCGGCGAGACTGTCGAGCGTGGCACGCATGCCGAGCAGCTGGCGATCGTTGCCCTGCCCGCGGAACCACGCGAGCAACTGCTGCTGGAAGCGCACGCGCAGCTCGGCGAGCTCCGCGCGATTGGCTTCGGCCATCGCGGGATCGCTGGCGCCCGGTGCCGCCTGCGGCAGCAGCGTGTCGAGATTCGGGGTGAACAGCGCCGACTCGTGCAGCGACTGCTCGCCGCGGCTCGCACGCAGGTCGTTGAGCAGCGGCAGCAGCACGATCGGCACGTCGCGATGGCCGCTCTGCAGGCGCTCGAGGTAATCGGGCATCTGCATCATGCCGCGCATCAGTGCGGCATAGGCGTCGTCGCGATGCGCCACGCGATCGTCGATCAGCGCGGCGACCAGCTGCTCCATCTCGCCCACGACCATCGCGGCGCCGTAGAGCTCCACCATGCGCAACGTGCCGTGCACCTGGTGCAGGTCCGCGGCGCAGGTGTGCATGACGTAGGCGTCGCGCGAGTCCTCGACGTACGACTCGAGGGCCTGGCGTGCCTTGGACAAGGCGTCGTCGAGCTCGGCCTTGACCCAGTGCAGCGTGGTGAAATCGTTATGGTCTTGAAGTCTCACTGCATCAGCCCGGCAGCTTGAAGTTCGCAACGGACAGGCGCAGGTCGTTCGCGAGCTGGGCCAGGTTGCCGATCGATTCGGCCGTCTGGCTCGCGCCCAGCGATGTCTGCGACGTGATCTCCTGGATGACGTTCATCGTGGCCGACGTATCGGTCGCCGCGGCGGACTGCTGGCGTGCCGCGGCCGAGATGTTCTGAATCAGCGCGGAGAGGTCGTTCGACACGCGTTCGATGTCGCCCAGTGCCGTACCCGCGTCTTCCGCGAGTCGCGCACCGGCCACCACTTCCGCGGTGGTCTGTTCCATCGAGCTCACCGCTTCGTTGGTATCGGACTGAATCGTCTGCACCAGCGTTTCGATTCGCTTCGTCGCGCTCGCCGAACGTTCGGCGAGGCGCTGCACTTCGTCCGCGACCACCGCGAAACCGCGGCCCGCCTCACCGGCCGAGGCCGCCTGGATGGCCGCGTTCAGAGCGAGGATGTTGGTCTGCTCGGCGATGTCGTTGATGAGTTCCACGATCGAGCCGATTTCCTGCGACGACTCGCCGAGGCGCTTGATGCGCTTCGAGGTTTCCTGAATCTGGTCGCGAATGGAATCCATGCCCTGGATCGTCTCGCGCACCACTTCGGCGCCGCGCGATGCGATCTGCACCGAGCGCTGCGCCACGTCGGCCGACTCGGCGGAATCCTTCGACACCGTATCCATCGAGGTCGCGATCTGGTTGATCGCGGAAGTCGCGGAGGTGATCTGCTGCGCCTGTTGTTCCGCGGCGTCCGCGAGGTGCATGGCGGTGGCCTGGGTTTCCTGTGCCGCCGCCGAGACACGCACCGCGGTCTCGTTGATGGTGGTGACGAGGTTGCGCATCTCGTCCACGGCGGAGTTCATGGCGTCCGCGATGGCGCCCGTGATGTCCTCGGTGACCGTGGCCTTGATGGTGAGGTCGCCTTCGGCCAGCGTGCCCATCTCGTCCAGCAACCGCATGATGGCGGTCTGGTTACGCTGGTTCAGCTCAGAGGTGGTCTCGAAGCGGCGACGCTGGTCGCGCACGAGGTTGTAGACGAGCAGCAGTGCGAAGAGCACCGCGCCGATGGCGCCAAGCAGGCCCCACCAGACGTTCGGGAACAGGCGCGTGAGCGGCAGCTTCGCGATCTGGTCGGCCGACTCGTTCGCGCGGAGCAGCACGGTCTGGGAATCGAGCGACGCCTGGTTACCGGCGCGCTTCACGTCCTGCAGGTTGGGCGATGCCGCGACCAGCTGGGTCACCGGATCGACCAGCTCGCCCCACGAGGTCTGCATGCCTTCGAGGATCTTGCGCGCGTTGGCGTCGCTGATGGCGCGCACGCCACCGTCGGCGTTGCCGTCGACGAGGCCCTTGAGCACCGCGCCGTAGAGCTGCGCGTCCCGCGACAGGCCGTCGGCGGCGGACTGGGCGGCATCGCCGCCCTGGAGGATTTCCTGCACGCGGCGGATCATGCGATCGGCCATCAGCATCCAGCGCGCGATGGTGAAGGTCTGCTCCACCGAGGCGTTCTTCTGCTGGACGATGTTCAGCACCTCGTCGGTGCGGGCGTTCAGCAGCGGCATCTGTTTCGAGAAGGCGTCGGCGCGCTCGCCCGACGACAGCACGAGGTCCTTGTTCGACAGGATCTTGCCGATGTCGGCATCGAGCTGGTGCCAGGCGTTCGCCAGGGCGCCGATCGAGCGTCCCGACTGCGTGCTGCGGCCGTCGGCGTCCGCGTAGGCGGGCATGCCCGTCTTCTCGTCGCCCTTCACGAGGCGCTGCACGGCCGAATCGATCGTGTTGCGCGTGGCCGACAGCTCACGGAAGGAATCGCGATTGCCGTCCGACGCCTCGAGTGCGTACTTCGCGGTCTGCTGCGAAAGCACCTGCACCTGGGTCGTCAGCGCGATGGCTTCGCGATCCTCGCTGTTCTTGTTGTTCAGCCACCAGAAGTCGACCGACGCTAAACCGATCGCCAGGAGCAGGAACACGATGACGATCGTGTAGCCACGTTCCCGGCCTGCGCCGCCTGCTGTCGTGCTCATATCCACCTCACCCAAACCTGGCAAAACCAGCCGCCGTCGCCTCGACGAGGTCGCCGGCATGACGAAGCGGTCGGACGACCGCCCCTCCGTTCCCATCGCGAGAGCGGCCATGCCGCCCTCGCCCATCCTGTGAGGGGCCGGCCCTGCGGCCTTCCCCCTCCCCCTGGAGACGCCTTACAGCGCCGCCTGCCGGAAATCCGGCGCACGAACCAGACGGCTCATGCTGAACATCCCGAACGCCTGCTCGCCGAGCTGAACGTTCCCCGTGACGAAGCGCGCCAGACGTGGGTCGCGCTCGTCGTCACCGGTGTCGCGCTGGTCGTCGGCCATCGTTCGCTGGCCGAACACCTCGTCGACGAGCAGCCCGACCGTGCCGCCGTGCTGGCGCACCAGCAGCAGGCGGGTACGCTCGGACGACGGCGTGCGCTCGTCGAACAGGAAGCGGCCCAGATCGATGGCCGGCACCAGGTTGCCGCGCACGTTCGCCACGCCCATCAGCCAGGGCTGCGTGCCCGGCACGGTGGTGAGCGGCGGCACGGCGAGCAGTTCGTTGATTTCCTCGATGCCGCTGACGAACGCGCGGCGTCCGACGCGGAAGCCGATGCCGCGCCAGAGGCCCAGCGATTCCACACGCTCCGGTGCGTCGGCCGAATGCGCCAGGCAGGCGCGTTCGTAGCCGGCCAGCAGCTCGAAGGGCGAAAGGGTCGCGTTCTCGCTCATGGCGGCCGCCTCAGTGCGTCTTGTTCGGCAGGAGATCGGCGATCGTCGTGAGGAGGTCTTTCTCGTTCACCGGCTTGGTGATGAAAGCCTTGGCGCCCTGACGCAGGCCCCACACGCGGTCCGTTTCCATCGATTTGGTGGTGATCATGACCACGGGCACGTCCGACGTGGCCGGGTCGCGGCTCAGGGTGCGGGTAGCCTGGAAGCCGTTCATGCCCGGCATGATCACATCCATGATCACGAGGTCGGGCTTGCTGGCGCGGATGCGCTCGATGCCCGCTTCCGCATTGTCCACGCTGGAAACGGAAAAGCCCGCCTTTTCGAGCAGCGTGGTGAACACGCGTACGTCGGTGGGCGAGTCGTCGATGATGAGGATATTTGCCACACGTCCCCCTGGACGCCTTGAAGCGGTGATGACGGTCAGCTCGCCTTCGCGTAGCGATGGATCGCGCCGAGGAGTTCGTCGCGGGTGAACGGCTTGGTGAGGTACTGCTCCGCACCCACGATGCGGCCGCGCGCCTTGTCGAACAGGCCGTCCTTGGAGGACAGCATGATCACGGGCGTGCCGCGGAAGTGGGCGTTGTTCTTGATCAGCGCGCAGGTCTGGTAGCCGTCCAGCCTCGGCATCATGATGTCGACGAAGATGATGTTGGGCTTCTGGTCAGAGATCTTGGCCAGCGCCTCGAAGCCGTCGACCGCCGTGAGCACGTCGCAGCCTTCCTTCTTCAGCAGCGTTTCCGCGGTGCGTCGGATGGTTTTGGAATCGTCGATGACCATGACCCGCAAGCCGGTCAGGTCGTTACCGCGTCCGTTTTCGTTCACTGCGCCCCCGTAGCCACGCACAAAAAACCGCAAATCCCCTCGCAGGATAGCCGGTTTCGTGCCAGCTAATCCGTGCGCCAGGTCGATGTCCGGGACGCGGCGTCCCGGTCGAACGCTCTTCGGCGTTCCTACCGTTCGCTGTTTAATGGTTGGCCGGGGTCCCGTCAAGATGAATTGTTCTTAAAGGGCATCTTCACATTCCCGAACAGGGCGGCCCACGTCTAAACTTGGCACCTTTCCTGCCTATCGGGACATGCCCCATGTCGCTTTCCGTTGCCGTCCTGATGGACCCGATCCGTGCCATCAAGATCGCCAAGGACACCACCTTCGCCATGTTGCTGGAGGCGTCCCGCCGCGGCCACGCCCTGCTCTACATGGAACAGGGCGACCTGGCGCTGCGCGACGGCGAGGCCTGGGCCCGTCTTCGCCCGCTCACCGTGAAAGAGGATCCGGCGGGCTGGTTCACCCTGGGCGAGCCGCGGTGGCGCCCGCTGGCCGAGGTGGACATCGTGCTGGCCCGCAAGGATCCGCCGGTCGACGCCCAGTTCATTTACGACACCATGGTGCTGGAGCGCGCCCAGCGCGCCGGCTGCAAGGTGGTCAACGACCCGAGGTCGCTGCGCGACTGCAACGAGAAGCTGTTCGCCCTCGATTTCCCGCAGTGCATCGTGCCGACGCTGGTCTCGCGCGACCGCGGCGAGCTGAAGGCGTTCGTGGCCGAGCACGGCCAGGCGGTGCTCAAGCCCCTCGACGGCATGGGCGGCCGCGGCATCTTCAAGGTGGCCGCCGGCGACAGCAACCTCAACTCCATGCTCGAAACCCTGCTGGACGGCGGGAAGCACTTCACCATCGCGCAGAAATTCATCCCCGAGATCACCTCGGGCGACAAGCGGATCCTGCTCATCGACGGCGAGCCGGTGCCTTATGCCCTCGCCCGCATCCCGCAGGGCGACGAATTCCGCGGCAACCTTGCCGCGGGCGGGCGCGGCGACGGCATTCCGCTGTCCGACCGCGACCGCTGGATCGCCGCCCAGATCGCACCGGAACTCGTTCGTCGCGGGCTGCGCTTCGTCGGTCTGGACGTGATCGGCGACTACCTGACCGAGATCAACGTCACATCTCCGACCGGCGTCCGCGAACTCGATGCCCGCTTCGGCATTAACATCGCCGGGCTGATGTTCGACGCGATCGAGGCCCGATGACGACCCGCACCACGGGCGCCGACCTGTTCGGCGCCACCCTGCTGTTTTCCCTGCTGCTGCACGGCGTCGTCATTCTCGGCATCACGTTCGAGATGGAGAAGCCGCGCCCGAGCGTGCCCACGCTCGACGTCACCCTCGTGGACGTGGCCAATCAGGAGCAGCCGGACAAGGCCGACTTCCTCGCGCAGGCCAACCATTCGGGCGGCGGCGATCAGGACAAGGCCGCGCGTCCATCCGAGCCCGTCTCGGGCCTGCTACCCACCCCGAACGCCACGGGCGCCGCCGAGCCTAAGGAAGCGCAGGCACCGGCACCCCGCGATGCCACGCCCGACCAGCTCCTTACCAGCACGGGTGAGACGTCGTTCGCCGTCGATACCACGCGGAAACAGACCGAACAGAAAGAACGCCCGGCGCCCGTCTCCGACGAGGAAGTGCAACGACGCATGGAAATGGCGCGGCTGGCCGCGGAAGTGCGCGAGCAGTCGCAGGCCTATGCGAAGCGCCCGAAGAAGAAATTCATTTCGTCAAACACGCGCGAGTACGTGTACGCCGCCTACATGAAGGGCTGGGTCGGACGCGTCGAGCGCGTGGGCAACCTCAACTACCCGGACGAAGCCCGTCGCCAGGGCCTGTACGGCGAACTGGTGCTCACGGTCGGGCTCAACCGCGACGGCTCCATCAAGAGCATGGACGTCATCAAGAGCTCGGGACACAAGCTGCTGGACGACGCCGCGCAGCGCATCGTGCGGCTGGCCGCACCCTTCCCCGCGCTACCCGCCGACAAGACCAGGGTCGACGAGCTCTATATCACGCGCACCTGGCAGTTCCTGCCAGGCAATGTGCTGCGTAATTACTGACGCTACGGCCCCTCCCGGAGCCGAGCTCTTGTGGGAGCGCGCTTGCGCGCGATGGGTGCTTGGCGCAAGCACCCATC
>Ga0102588_1000194_pt1 | contig 85702 bp, 109 predicted proteins | sample AraplaMF_Col_mMS_FD_76854 | JGI IMG/M metagenome (GOLD analysis project Ga0102588, IMG submission 76854) | Arabidopsis root microbial communities from the University of North Carolina, USA - plate scrape MF_Col_mMS (SPADES assembly) (version 2) | ecosystem: Host-associated > Plants > Roots >...
CGCCCGGAGCAGCTCGATGGCGCCGTGGCCCACGCCACTGCCGCCATGGGCCGCGATGCCGACCGGCTTGTCGATCACGAGGAAATGCTTGTCCTCGAAGATCACCGAGTCCGCCACCGCCTTCACCATGCCCGACGGCGCGACGTTTTCCTCGCGCTCGGCCACGCGGACGGGCGGTATGCGGAGCATGTCGCCGGCGGCCAGCCGGGTCTCGGGCTTGGCGCGCTTGCCGTTGATCCGGACCTGCCCCGTTCTCAGGATGCGGTAGACCAGGCTGCGCGGCACCCCCTTCAGAAGGGTCATCAGGGCGTTGTCCACGCGCTGACCATCCCTTTCGGGTCCGATTTCGACGATGCGCACACCTTGGCCGCCGTCGAGGGAAGTTGCCGTCTGCATTGATAAAACTCGAAATTGATAGGATACTCGGCCAGCGCCAGGCTCCGCTGAAGACTCGTCTCTCGCGGGGTGCCAGTGTCGCTGCGTAGGGCGAGTGTCGCGCCATTCCTTCCGAGGGGTCGGAAGGCGAGGACACCCCACATCGTAGCGGTTCGGGTTGCGGTTGTCCGGCTAATCCGTAAGGACGCGGACCGGTTGCAAGGCGCTTATTCACGAATCACGCCGGGTCCAGGTATCGGTCCCGGATCCCATGCCGCTTGAAGCCTCACCGCTGCGGCGCGATCCCCGGCAGGCCGCCACATGGGCGCCACCGCGGCGCGCGGCCGCGCGGCAAGGCCGAGGAACCCACAATGAAGCGTATGTTGATCAACGCGACTCAGCGCGAAGAGTTGCGTGTGGCCATCGTCGATGGTCAGAACCTGTACGACCTCGATATCGAAATCCCGTCCCGGGAACAGAAAAAGGCCAACATCTACAAAGGCCGCATCACCCGCGTCGAACCGTCCCTCGAAGCCTGCTTCGTCGAATACGGCGCCGAACGCCATGGCTTCCTTCCGCTGAAGGAAGTCGCCCGCGAATATTTCAATCCGAACGCGGAAGGCAAGTCGAACATCCGGGAACTCCTCAAGGAAGGCCAGGAAATCATCGTCCAGGTCGAGAAGGAAGAACGTGGCAACAAGGGCGCCGCCCTCACCACGTTCATCAGCCTCGCCGGCCGTTACATGGTCCTCATGCCGAACAACCCCCGTGCCGGCGGCGTCTCGCGCCGTATCGAGGGTGAAGATCGCCAGGCGCTGAAGGAGGCCATGGAGCACCTTTCGGTGCCCGACGAGATGGGCCTCATCGTGCGCACCGCCGGCATGGGCCGCGACGCCGAAGAGCTCCAGTGGGATCTCGACTACCTGCTGCAGCTGTGGAAGTCGATCTCGGCCGCCGCGAACTCGCAGAAGGCGCCGTTCCTGATCTACCAGGAATCCAAGCTGTTCATCCGCGCACTGCGCGACTACCTGCGCAACGACATCGGCGAGATCCTCATCGACGAGGAGTCGCTCTACAGCGACGCCCGCGACTTCGTGCAGCAGGTGATGCCCAACAACCTGCGCAAGCTCAAGCTCTACCAGGATCCCACCCCGCTCTTCTCGCGTTACCAGATCGAAACGCAGATCGAGAGCATCTTCGAGCGTAACGTCCGCCTTCCCTCCGGCGGCTCGATCGTCATCGACCAGACCGAAGCCCTGACCGCCATCGACATCAACTCGTCGAAGGCCACCAAGGGCAGCGACATCGAAGAGACGGCGTTCAACACCAACCTCGAAGCCGCGACCGAAATCGCCCGCCAGCTGCGCATCCGCGATGCCGGCGGCCTGATCGTCATCGACTTCATCGACATGGACAGCCCGCGCCACCAGCGCGAAGTCGAAGAGCGCCTGAAAGACGCCCTGAAGGCCGACCGCGCGCGCGTGCAGATCGGCCGCATCTCGCGCTTCGGCCTGCTGGAGATGTCCCGCCAGCGCCTGCGCCCGAGCCTGGGCGAAGCCACCCAGATCGTCTGCCCGCGTTGCGAAGGCCACGGCCACATCCGCAGCGTGGAATCGCTCGCGCTGTCGACCCTGCGCCTGATCGAAGAGCACGCGATGAAGGACAACACCGGGCAGGTCCTGGTGCAGGCACCGCCGTCGGTCGCCAACTTCATGCTCAACGAGAAGCGCGCCAGCATCGTCGAGATCGAGCTGCGCCATAGCGTCCACGTGGTCGTCGTCGCCGACGACAAGCTGGAGACGCCGCACCTCGAGATCACCCGTATCCGCGAGGCGGACATGGGCGAGCACAGCAAGCCGAGCTACGAGCGCACCACCCCGGCCGTCGCCACCGCGCTGCCGAAGATGGGCCAGGCCCTGGGCAGCGGCGAGCAGCCGCTGGTCACCGGCGTGGTTCCGTCCACGCCGGCGCCGCTGCGCGACGACGACGCCGAGCCGGTCGCCCCGGCGGCGCCCGCTCGTACGGCCGCCGCCCCGGCCGCCCCGACCGGCGGCTTCTTCTCGCGCCTCTTCGGCAGCCTGTTCGGCGGCGGCTCGTCCGCCGCTCCGGCCGCCGAGCCGGCCGCTCCGGCACGCCGCGAAGAGCAGCGCGGCGGCAACCGCAACGATCGTGGCGGCCGTCGCGACGAGCGTCGCGGTAACGAAGGCCGTGGCAAGAGCAACGAGCAGCGCGGTTCGCAGGGCCAGCGCAAGAATGAAGCCGGCCCGCAGCAGGGGCGCGGCCAGCAGCAGGCCAAGGGCAACAAGCCGGGCCGCGGCGAGCAGGCACGCCAGGGTGACGAGAAGCAGGGTCGCCAGAAGGATTCGCAGCAGCAGGGCCGCCAGCCGCGCCAGGACGCGCAGGCGCAGGGCGAGAACCGTCGCCAGCAGCAGCCGCGCGGTGAGCGCCAGCCGCAGGGCGAGAAGACCGAGAAACTCGACAAGTCGACGACCGCGGCCACCGTTGCCGCGACGGCCGCCGCCGCACCGGTCGTGCCGCGCCCGGCCGCCGAGAAGCCAGCGCCCTCGCCTGCACCGCAGGCGGACGAAAAGCTCCTCGTGAACGTCGACGATACCGCGCTCGCCGAGGGCGGCACGGCCGTCGCCGGCGATGCGACCGATCCGCAGGCGGATGCCACGAAGGACGTCGAGGGCGGCCAGCGCCGCCGTCGCGGCCGTCGTGGTGGCCGCCGTCGCCGTCGTCAGGAAGACGGTGGCCAGGCCGGTGCGATCGACGGTGCCGTGGGCGCCGACGACATGGACGACGAAGATGGCGACGACGAGGCCGTCGTGGCGACGAACCGCCCGAGCCCCAGCGTTCCGCCGGTGCTCGACACGGCCGCCGCGGCCGAGAACGCGTTCGCCGTCGAGACGCCCGCGTCCGTCGCGACCGGTCCGGCCAGAACGACCGAACAGGCCGACGACGAGTCGGTACCCTCCGCCCTTACGCTGCCGTCGCTGCCGAAGCTGCCGCCCATTCCGGGCCATGCCGCCGCCGAGCCGGCCGCACATGCGCACGTCGAGTCGGTGACCACGCCGGCCGACTCCGCAGAGGCCCGCACCACCGAACGTCGTCAGACGGAATCCGATGCTCCGCTGAAGAGCGCTCCGCTGCCGGGCTCCGCGCCCGTGCCGGCGGCCGCTCCGATGCCGGTCGTCCCGGCACCGGAAGCCGTGAACGTCGCGGCCCCCGCGCCGGTCGCGGCCGAAGCCGACGCGCCGAAGGCGAGCGAAGAGCCCGCTGTCGAAGCACCGGTGTCGGTACTCGACACCCCGGCGCGCGGCATCCTGCCCGAAGTCGAGGCCCCCGCGGCGCCGGTCGTCGCGAAGACCGCGCCGGTCGACGAGACGGTCGTGCCCACCGCGACGGTCGATGCGGTCGTTGCCGACGAGCCTGCCGTGCCGGCCGCCGCGGCACCGGCCCCGGCCCCGGCACCGACGGCCGTCACGACGCCGGTGGCTTCGGCGCCGGTCGACGCAGACGAAGACGCCGACGCGCGCCCGGCACCGGCGCCGCAGGTGACGCCGAAGTCGCCGGATGCGTCCAACGTGTCGCCCGTGTCCCACGCGCCGACGCCGACCGCGGATCGTCCCGCCTGGACACCGCCCGCGCAGGGCGATCTCCTGACCCGTCCTCGCCAGGAACCGCAGGGCGAGCAAAGTGGTCACTGATCCACGTTTCGCGTGACAAAAAAAAACGCCGGGCTAAGCCCGGCGTTTTTTTTGCGATGAGGAAAGCCTCAGCTGCCGACCTGGTGGTTGTGCGTGTCGAGCAGGCCGTGCACCGTCATCAGGTGCGCAAGACCGACGACATGCTCCACGTGCAGCTTCTCCATGAGGCGCTGCTTGTACGTCGACACGGTCTTGGGGCTGAGGTTGAGGCGTTCGCCGATCGAGGTGAGCGGCATACCGCGCACCAGCATCATCGCGACTTCCATCTCGCGCGTGGACAACGCGTCGAACGGCGAATCGGAACCGTCGAGCGTGGCGAGCGCCAGCTGCTGCGCGACGGTGGGTGCGAGATAGCGACGACCCGATGCGACCTGACGCACGGCACTCAGCAATTCGTCGGACGAACAGCCCTTCGTGAGGTAACCCAGCGCGCCGGCATCGAGCAGGCGTTTCGGAAAACGCGCGTCGTCGACGACCGTGAGGATCACGATATTGGTACGGAGCTTTGCGCGAATGACGCGCTCCGTGAGTTCCACGCCGCTCATGCCCGGCATGTGGACATCGACCAGCGCGATGTCCGGCGAATGCGTGCGGATGAGGCGCAGGCCCTCTTCCGCGGAGCCCGCCTCTCCCCTGATCCGGAGATCCGCCTGCTGCTGCAGGATCATCCGGAAACCGGTCCTGACCAGTTCGTGGTCGTCGACCAATACAACGTTAATCATTTCATGCCCTCCCTGGGCCGACTGTACTTCTAGGCGCGCGATTCTCGCCGCGCGCCGCCTGCTGATGCATACAATGCCAGATGTGCAGGCGGGACAACCAGCGCGAGGATATGATCGGCGGACGCCGCCGCACGCTGTATCGGGATTTGCCGAAGCCCGTGAGGCGACATCGCCCGACGATCATGTCGGCGTCGATCGCAGTCGCATGTAGGCGAATTCCGATGGATACGCCTTAGTGCCCTGAACACGTTCCCCTATCGCGACGCGGCTCTCACGCGATCGCTACGTCGCGCTGAAGCGCGCGCCGTCACTGTGAGCCTCCCCACCCGCGAGGACACGTCATGGCCAATGAGAAAAATCGCCCGCCGCAGCAGCCCGGTCAGGATATTCCGCCGGATCAGCGTCACGACCAGACCGAACAGAAGCCCACGAACGAATCCGGCGATGCTCTCGACGGTTCAGGCGAAGACAATCACGAGAAGAAGCGTCACTGATTCCGCCTATCGCCGGGTATCGAGCTCGTCGATATCGACGGCGTCGGCCCGCATCCGGCGCGCCGCCCTTGCGGCGGCGCGCTTCCTGAGCATCACGATACCGGCGAGTATCAGGATCGCCGGACCCCAGCGACCACCCGTGGCCTTGGCAAGCAACTTGCCTGCCGCGAGCGCGCCGATCGTGCTGGTATGCGAAGTCGCTGAAACCGTGGCCATGACCTGTCTCCCCGTTGCGTACCGCGATACGCGAAGCCTCGCCGCCAGCGCATTCGGCTGGCGTGAAGCGAACAGCTAGACGGCCTCCACGATTCCAGCGAAGCCTTCACGGACAGCTGCGTGTCGCCGCACCGAACCGCGCGGGCAAGACCTGCGGCGCCACCACGATGCGATCCAGGTCCGGCGCAGGAGCGTCCGGATTACCGAGCCGGATCGTGTTCCTTCCCGCCTTCAGCGTCACGTCCAGCACCTTCGCCACCGGATCGTCGAAGCTGCTGCCGTCGAGATCGAGCTTTCTCACCGCTTCGCCGTTCACGGTGAGGTAGAGCGCGCGCGAGCCGCTGGTCGCGTAGTCGATCTCGAGCTGGTAGCTGCCGGCGACCGGCACCTGCACGTTCGCGAAGGTCACGTCGTTCGCCTCGCCGCCGCCAACGTTGCCGGCCTTCGCCAGGCCGGAGAAGTAGTTGCTGAACCCGGCGGTGACGGCGCCGCCACGCGTCGCGGCCTCGGCTTCGTACGTGGTGGATGCCGGCAGCGCGGCGTCGCCGCGTCCGCGCACCACGATGCGATCCAGATCCGGCGGATAGCTCGCGGCGTTGCCGAAACGGATGCGGTTGTTGCCCTTGCGCAGGCACACGGCAACCGTGCTGCTCGACGGCAGCTGAAAACTGCCGCCGCCGGAGTTGAAGGTCTGCATCGGGCCGTCGTTCACCTGATACAGGTACGAACGCAGGCCGAGGGTCAGCGAATCGATCTGCATGAGGTAGGCACCCGTGCGCGGCGCGTAGACGTTATCGATGCTCACGGTGTTGTCCGCGCCCAGGCCGAGACCCCCGACCTTGGTGCCGCCCGAGCAGCCCGTGCAGGCCGCGGGCCCCGCGTTGCCGGAAAGCACACCCGCTTCCGCTTCGTAGGTCGCCGAGGGCTCAGTCGCGACGTGGCCGGGCAACGCTTCCACCAGCAACAGCTGCGTGCCGTGCGCCGGCAGCTCCGTGCGATAGCTGCCCAGCGAGGGGCCCAGTTCGCGGTGACGCCAGAGATCGCGCATGCGCTTCGCGCCCGTCACGCCGATGGTTTTCCACGGCAGGTCGACGACGGCGCGCGTCGCATTCATGTTGAACAGCGCGACGTAGTAACGGCCATCGCCGAGATCGCTCACCCACACAGGAAGATCGCCACCGAGCGCCTGCTGCGCCGGCCGGCCCGACTGGTTCACCGCGATCACTTCGTCGTTGCCGGCGAGCGCCTTGCCGGTGGCATCCAGGCGCGTGAGATCGCCACCGAGATACATCGGCGCATTCGCCATCGCCCAGAGCGTGACGGCGGAGCGCTTCTCTTCCACCGTCAGGCCGTCCTGCTCGCCGTCGCCGATATCGAGCGTATCGAGGTCGTTCCAGCCCTTGGTCGGGCCCGCCGCGTCCTGCCATGCCGGGAGGTCGCGGAAGCGCTTCTCGATGCGCGGCCAGTTCGTCAGCGTGGCGCACCGGCCCTCGCACTCCACGTCGTCGTCGATGCGTCGTGCGTTCGAATAGCCCTGCCAGATCGACTGATAATCCTTATTGAGCTGCCACGAGACGGTGAGCCAGATAGGCCTTCCGGTGCGGGCGATGGCCTTCGACCAAGCGACGACGTCGTCGCGATTGTCGATGCTCAGGTTGTCGCTGTACGAGCCCGGCGTCACACCGTCGAGCTTGATGAAGTCGAAGCCCCACGACGAGAACAGCGCGACGACCGAGTCGATGTATTCCTGCGCACCGGGCTTCGAGAAGTCGATCTTGTAGTGATACGGCGATTCGCCCGGGCCGCCGAACGCGTTACCCGCGCGGTGCGGCAGCGCGAGGATGTCCTGGATGTGCTGCGACGTGCCGAGGATCGGCGAGTTCGCCAGCACCGCCGGCTCTTCGACACCGGGAATCCAGTAGATGCCGGCCTTTTGCCCGTTGCGGTGGATGTGATCGACGAGCGCCTTGATGTCCGGGAATGTCGTGGGGTCAGGTAACGGACGCCCATTCGCGTCGAACGTGCCCTGCCATCCGGAATCGAGATTGAAGTACGTGTAGCCGTGCTGCTGAAGGCCCGACGCGGCGAGCGCGTCGGATTGCACCACCATCTTCGCCTGCGTGAGGAACGAGGGATCGATCGTCTGCTGACTGAAGGTGCTCCAGCCGAGGTAGGGCTTGTGCCCTGCCCCGTTGACCTGCGCAGGTGCATCGACGGCGACGGCGAGCGCGGCGAGCGCGATCGCCAGGCGCGTCATGTGCGGAAGGCATCGTCGCAGTCGGGCGACGGGACGGCGATCGGGAGAAGTCGGTAACGCGGCATGATCGTGATTCATTGGCGCACTCCGGGGTTGCGGCGCCCCGGATGGGGCACCGATCGAGAAGACGACGAAGGTTCCGGTGAATCAGCGCGTCGGGCGGCGTCCGCCCTCGCGCTCGAACACGAAGCCCGCGGCCTGCAGGTCGCCCTTCATGACGACATCGATGCCACGCTGCATCCAGTACGCACCGCTCGCGACCTCGGGCGTACCCGGCGCGACCTTGCCGTGGATCGCACGCCAGCGATAGCGCGCCTGCGGATCGAGGCCGCGCAGCGCGAGCGTGGGATACGCACGGGATTCTTCACCCTGCCGCTGGAACGCGAACAGCACGGCCTGGTTCCTGTCCGCCGACACCGACATCGTGGCCGACCACGGCGCCCTGCCCTGCGGCGACAGCAAACGGTAAAGCGCGCCACGCTGCACGGTCGCGCGAATCTTCTTGTACTCGGCGACATACGTGCTCGCCGTGGCTGCCTCCGCGGGCGTCCATTCCAGCAGGTTGGCGCCGATGCCGAGGCCGCCCTGCATCGCCGACAGGAAGCGGAAGTCGAGCGAGCTCACGCGGTTGTTCACCCAGTTTGGCGAACCGGTGACCCACGCCATCATCGTCGCGGGCGCGTACGCATAGCTGAAACCATCCTGGATCGACAGACGGTCCGACGGATCGGTGTTGTCGGAAGGCCACACCTCGTCCGTCAACGCCATGATGCCGAGATCCACGCGCGCGCCGCCGCCCGAGCACGATTCGATCTCCACCTTCGGGTGCTTCGCGCGCAGCTGGCGGAGGATGTCGTAGAGATTGCGCACGTACGCGACGTAGACCCTCTGCTGTTCCTCCGGCGCCATCTGTGGCCAGCCTGGTTCGGACCAGTTCCGGTTGTAATCCCACTTCAGGAACTGGATGTCGTTGTCGGTCAGCAGGCGATCCAGCACCTCGAGCACATGCGCTTTCACGTCCTCGCGCGCGAGGTTCAGCACCATCTGATGACGGCCCTCGCTGCGCTGACGACCGGGGAAGTTGAGCACCCAGTCCGCATGCGCGCGATAGAGATCGCTGTCGGCGTTGACCATCTCCGGCTCGACCCACAGCCCGAAGCTCATGCCGAGCCCGTGCACCTTGTCGATGAGCGGCTTCAGTCCGTTCGGAAACTTGCGCCGGTTGACCACCCAGTCGCCCAGCCCCGCACGATCGCTGTCGCGCGCGCCGAACCAGCCGTCGTCGACGACGAAACGCTCGACGCCCAGCGCGGCGGCCTTCTCCGCGAGCTTTTCCTGGCCGGGTTCCTCGACCTTGAACTCGGTGGCTTCCCACGAGTTGTAGAGCACCGGACGCAGCGCGGCGGACGCGCCGCCCGGCAGCACGCGATCGCGTTCGAACGCGTGCATCAGACGCGAGGCGTCGCCGACGCCGTCACGCGTGTAGCCCGCGTAGAACACCGGGGTATCCAGCGCTTCGCCCGGCTTCAGGCGATAGGCGAAGTCGAAGGGATTGAACCCGCCGACGACGCGCACCTGACCTAAGATGTCCTCGTCGACACGGATGCTCCACGACCCGCTCCACGCGAGCGCGCCGAACCACACGTCGCCGTGATCTTCGTTCCACGCGTCGCCGCGGCCGATGGCGAACCAGGGGTTGTTCTCGTCGCCGGTGCTGCCGCGGCGGCTTTCGAGCACCGTCGCGCCGGGCGTCACGGCACGCGTCTGCAGATGCCATTCGCCGGCCCACGTGCCCGTGAGGTAACGCAGCGAGTAATCGCTGGCGCGCGGCAGGTTCCACGTGGCGGCGGCCGCACTGTCGATGGTCAGCGCCTGCTTGCCGGTGTTCTCGATGTGCGCGGAACGACCGACGATGCCCGTCGCGTCGTCGGCGGTGTAACGCAGCGTCACCGCCACGCCGGCCTGCGTGTCCCTGAGAACCACAGCGAGGCCGTCGTTCTCGACGCGGTAACTGTCGTAGCGCAACACCAGGTCACGATTGCCGTCGTCGAAGCGCACCTTGAGCGCGGGCGTGGCGGTCATCGCGCCACCCCACCCCGCGTATTCCTGTGGCGAAAGCGCGCCCGCGGGATCGAACGACGAACGTTCCGGTGCGGGCAGCGCCGGCCCGAGCACGTCGCCGGCCGGCAGCCGCGCGCCCCAGTACACGGTCTGCAGCATGCCGTCGGCGTTCACGCCCATGGCATAGGTGACGCCACCCGCGTCGAGGCGGAAGAGCCGCTGCGCCGCGTCGTAATGCGGCTTCGCATTCAATGTCGCGGCGGCGAAGGCAGGAGACAGGAGCAGACCGCCGGCGAGCATCGCGCCCAGGCGGATCATTCGAAGGCTTGGGATCACGATACGACCTCTCTTTTCATGTCGACGGTCACTCACGGCGCCATGCGCTCGACGCGGAACGCGAACGCACGCTCCAGGCTGGATCGCGGGGCCAGCTCGGTCATGCCGTTGGCCACCGCGCCACCCGGCAGATGCACGGCGTTGATGGGATGGTCCACCGGCTCGAAGCAGAAGAACGCCTCGCCTTCCGGCACGTAAATCACATAGGTTTCGACGTCGGCCTCGATATGCAGCCGCAACGCCTTCGCGGGCCACTCGATCGTGGCATGGCCGTCCCAGCCCTGGAACGCATGATTGAGTCCGCCGGCAGGCAGGTCCACCGGCGTGGAAAAGTCCCATGCCGATGGCACGGGCTCGCGTCGCACCGGCAGCGGATTCCTGCCATCGTTCTGCCACACGCTGGTGGCCGGCGCATGCAGGCGCACGCCACCATGCAGCGGAAAGAAAGGATGCACGCCGAGGCCGAACGGCAAGGCACGCGGCCCCGCGTTGATGACGCGAACCGTGAAACGCATCGTGTCTCCCACGATGCGATAGCCCATCGTCGCGCGAAACGCGTAGGCGTCAGGCAGCGCCTCGTCGAGCGCCAGCACCATCGAGTCCGGGCCATGGCTCAATATCGTCCACGGACGCTGCCAACCGCTGCCGTGGATCGGCCAGGCGTCGTCGGCGCGATTGCGTGCCAGCGGCACCCACTGATCCCCATGAAAAAAGCCGCCGTGGGCAATGCGATTGCTCCACGGCAGCAGGGGGTAACTGGCAAGACGATTCGGATCGATGAGGCCCGCGGCGTCCTCGAGGGGGAACGACGCGGGCCGCATCAGGGGAACGGGTTGACCATCGACGATCGCGTCGAAAGCGACGATGCCGCCACCGGCTTCCGGCAGCACGGACAGGCTCAGCCTTTCCGTACCGATGCGCAGGACCCCGGACGACGTCATCGCGTCACGGCGACCGGTGAACGACATGAACTCCAGGCGTGCACCGCGTCAGGCGGCGCGCCGACGATGCCGAGAAACATGAGCTGCATTCGAATTCCCCTTTCGCATCGGGCATTCACCCGGCCGCGGACGACTCCGGCCCTAATTGTAGTATTTTATGATTACTGAACCGCAAGCTGCGCCGCAGCAAAAGCGATGACGCTCGCCATCTGACGTCATGGCACGTGGCGGCAGGGCTCAGCGTAGCGATCGCTTCGTCGCGCGCAGGCCGCGGCGAGTGCGAACCGCGTCACGTTTCGCGACGCTACTGCTTCTTGCGCGGCCGCTTTGCGATGTTGTCGCGCGATTCCGCGACCATCGTGAGCATCGCCTGCCGCGCCTTCTCCGGTTGCCGCCGGCGCACCGCTTCGTACACCCGCTGATGGTGCGGGAGAGCGGCCTTGAAGTTGTCCGCGTTGCTCGCGGACAAACGAAAGAACGTGCCGAGCGCGGTTTCGATCACCGAGAACAACGACGCCATCAGCTCGTTGTTGGTCGCACGCAGCAACCGCTCGTGGAAGGCCAGATCGGCTTCGGCCCAGGCATCGAGATCCTGCGATGCGGCCATCGCTTCGTACGCCGCGCCCAGGTCGGCGAGCTGCGCGTCGGTACGGTGTCTCGCCGCGGCCGCGGCGGCACCGGGCTCGATCAGCTCGCGCATCTCGACGAGCTTTTCCACGAAGCTGTCCGTCGGCATCGACGCGCAGCGCCATGCCAGGATGTCGGCGTCCAGCTGGTTCCAGTAGATGGCCTCCCGGACGCGCGCGCCCGTCCGCTGGCGGGACTCGATCAGGCCCTTCGCGGTCAGTACCTTCAAGGCTTCGCGGAGCGCCGTGCGGCTGACCTGCAGCCGTTCGGCAAGGGCCTCTTCGCGCGGCAATCCCGCACCGGGCGACAGTTCACCGCTGACGATCAGCCGGCCGAGCTGCTGCACGACGAGGTTGTGCAGTCCGCGCGAGGCGACGGGCTTGACCATGCAGGACTCCTGGGAACGATGGGGCTCGGATAGGCAACATTAACGCACGAGCCCTCGTCGCGGGTCCGGTCAGATGCGCTGCACGGCCCCGAGCACGAGCTCGCGCCCCGACGGACTGAGCCGCCAGCACCCATCGTCGTTCTGCTTCACCAACCCTTGCGCCTGCAGTTCGCGGCAGGCATCTTCGGACAATGTGCCGACGCACATGTGCCGCGTGTCGCTCAGCTTCAGCAGCGCGTCTTGCTGCTCCGGTGTGAGTAATCCCCACATCGTGTCGCTCCCATGGATCCCCTGTGGGAGATAGTGCCGTACCGATCCGGCTCATGCGTGAAACGCGGCCGACATAAGTGCCCGACCGCCAAGCAATTCCGGCAAATAGCTCCGGGCGCTGCCCGCCTCTCGCGGAGGCGGCCTCAGGACCCGGAACGGCGCCGGCGCAGGACGGACCGCACGCCCACGATGCGGGCGGTGGCGCGCTTGGGAACGTTGACCAGCACGAGGAAAAAAGCGAACACGCCAATGGTGGCCAGCGCGGTCATGCGCCCACCTGCATCGTCGAAATTCCCGGCACGTTTCACCCCTGTTCGTTGTCGGAGCGAACATTACCGACCGCGACGTCAATCGTCTGTAGGCGAAACCCTACAAGAGCAACGACCGCTGGACGCGAGCGAGCATTGAGTGTGTATAATACACACCATGAATTCCGCCGTCCTGATACGGCTGCTGAAAGCCAACGGCTTCCATGTCGTCAGCATCAGGGGCAGCCATCACAAGCTACGCAACGCGGAAGGCCTGACGGTGATCGTCCCTCACCCGAAGAAGGACCTTGGCAAGGGGATCGTCGCTGCGATCAAGAAACAAGCGGGTGTCGCATGACGCACGCTTTACCACTGGAGCGGCAAACCATGCGCTACCCCATCGCTATCGAAATCGGCGACGACGATACGGCTTATGGCGTGATCGTGCCCGACCTTCCAGGCTGCTTCAGCGCGGGCGATACGCTAGACGACGCGGTTGCCAACGCCGAAGAAGCCATCCTGCTTTTTCTGGAAGACGCCATCGACGAAGGACGCGTTCCTCCGAAGGCATCCACACTGTCGGACCTTCGTGCCCGCCCCGACTTCAATGGCTGGACCTGGGCGCTTGCGAACGTCGATCTGTCGAAGCTCAACACGAAATCGGTCCGCGTGAACATCACCGTTCCGGACCGACTGCTCAGCGCGATCGACGCGTACGCAGAACGGCACGGCGAAACGCGCTCGGGGTTCCTGACGCGGGCGGCGATGGAGGCGATGGAAGCTGCTTGACGTTGGTGCCGTCTGGTTCGATTACCGCAGCAGTCCATTGCTCCCCCGCGCCCCGGAGATATACCGGAGCCACGCATTGGATTGAGGCACTTAAATGATTGCCTTTAGCGAGCCCACCCAGTGTCGCTCCGGGATGATGGAGATGCTTGCTCCCAGATTGCGGAATTCGACCGCGTCCTGAATCTTGCGGCCGAACGACGAGTGCACCCAGTCCCTCGATCCAACTTCGCCTACGATGACATAGTCGGTGCTTTTGGATACTGCGGACCTGACCGCTCCATGTCTCGCCTCGATCGCCTCGTGTACTGCCCGGCGCTTTCCGTAGGTGAACGTCCCGGTCACGACGAATGTGCTCGCCGAGTGCAGAATCGACGGAAGCGGCTCGTCGTAAGGCAGTTCGGTAGAGAGGCTGTTAGATTCGGCGGTATGCGCGACTTCGCCGCCGATCGTTGCACTCAGCGCATCAAGGAGATCGCGCTCCTCATCGAGGTCCAATACCCCGTCAGCCAACGCCTCGGTGAGACGAGGCAGCAACACGCTGTAAGGAAAATTTCCAGCGAATTCCGCGTGTCGCTCCAGCCAGTCGGCCAGGAACTGAGCTTCCATCAGGTGAATCGAGCCGTCAGCCAAAATTCCGCGGCAAATTCCAATGAGCTCGTTCGTGGAGCGATCCATACGCCAGCTTCTTGTCATGGATGCATGCGGCGCGCCTTCGTCGATCTTGAACATCCCCTTCCCCCTTACTGTCCATGGTCGCCAGATCATTACCCAAAGCGACCAAAGAGTTCTACTGCGGCGGCCTGTGGGTACTTCAGCTATCAAGACATCGGCGATGCGGAAAGGCGATCACCCCAGGCTCAACGTCAGCCGGCATGCCTCGCATGGTTTGGCTCGACCGTAAGCCGAAAGCCCATCGCACCAAACACCTTGCGAATGGTCTCGAACTTAGGCTGCGCTCCGGGTCGCAGCGCCTTGTAAAGACTTTCGCGGCCAAGGCCCGCACTTGCGGCTACCTGAGCCATGCCGCGGGCTTTGGCTACATAGCCGATGGCGCGAAGCATTTCCTCGACGTCGCCGTCGTCCAGCACCTGGGAAACGTACTCCGCGATAGCAGCGTCGCTATCGAGCAGCGTGGACATGTCGAATGGAAGGAGCTTGTGAGTCATAGGGGAGTCCTCTGCGATCATCGCACCGACTTCAAGTCGACAGCTAACTTTTGCGCCTTCTGGATGTCCCTCGATTGCGAGCCCTTGTCGCCGCCGCAAAGCAGGACGACAAGTTCGCCACCTCGACGGGTGAAGTACACCCGATAACCTGCGCCCACATGGATGCGCATCTCGAGCACGCCAGCGCCCACCGGAACGCAATCGCCAAGATTGCCATGCGCCGCCTGGTCGATTCGGCGAGCGATGGCGATCCTGGCCTTCAGATCTTTCAGAGCGACGTGCCACGCGGCGAACGCGTCGGTCTGAACTACAGTGATGTCCATTCGGGCACGAACTTCCAGCGCGGGTCGTCATGTCCCGATGCCAGGAGTGTATCCAATCGGATACAAAATGCAATGCCCGTAGTCGCGGGCCCGTTTCCGCACGCCGGATCAACGGCCGTCGGCTTTTCGTTCCGCCTCGATCCGATCCCGGTTCCTGCGTAGGAGCCAGCGCCATCCGCCGATGCCGACGCAAGCAAGGACAACGAACGCGACCAACGCCCCCCATCCCGTCAGAAAGAGCGGGCCCGGGCCTGGGTTTATAAAGGAAGGACGAACCTCGAGGCGCATGGATGAGCTTCCGTTTCTCGTCGCGATGTCATGATCAGTCGCGTCGCACACTCTGGTGCCCGGAGTCGGACTCGAACCTGCCCGTGGCGGCGTTGCGCCACAACGTCCAACCGAGCCGCCGCGCCCATCCTACTCACGGCCGTACTCACAATCGGCATCCATTAGGCTCGCCCGTGCTCGCGATAGGTGCGAGGGCTGGGGCGCCTACCTTCCCGGTAGATTGAGATGTCGCCATCCTCCGGACGCGGTCTCCTGCATGACCTCGACCATACGCGTGCCGCCACCGCTGGCGGCACACTCAAGTGCGAACTCCACGGCGCGGCCCTCCGAATTGAACGACTGGGAATCGCCCTGCCAGAGTACGCGCCAGATACGCTCATTGATGCCCGGGTAGCAGATGAACACCCGGCGCGGTTTCCATACGTCGCTCATGTGCGACGAGTCCTGCGGAGCTCAGCGCGAACGTCCCACGAGTTCTCGCCGACCGTTCGGACCGCCCGGCGCAATACTAGCTCGGAGACACCGAGCACCCTGGTCCAATAGGACATGTCCGAGCGGAGGCAGACGTTCACCTTGGTGATGTCTGCGGGAGAAACGACGTGACGGGGAGGTGTCATTGGTGGGGGCCTGTGGCGAGCAGCACTATTGACATACCAGCGGTTACCCTGCCGTGACGGTCGCGAAGGGTGAGATCGACTGGCCAGAAAATGGCCGCATGACCTTCAGTCGATCAAACCGGCGCGAGCGCGAAGATCGCCGCGAGCGCAGCAACTACGTCAGCGGCGGCCCGGGCTTCCGGTTCTGCCAGAAGCACCGCCAACGCTACCCCGACACGACCATGTGCCCGACCTGCTGCCCGCCCGTGAGCGTGAGGCCGCGCTGATGGCGTACTTCGGTCGCACCGAGCGCGCGCGCAGGAGCCGGGCGCTGCGAGAGCGCGAGAACGCGTGGGTCATCTGCCCGACGCACGGCGGCTACAACCCGTGGCAGCGCACGCTCGGCGGCATGCGTCGCGGGGAATGCCCGAAGTGCCAGGCCGAGCGATACGAAGCCGCGATGCGCGGGTAGCTACGACCGGTCGTCCGAACCTTTCGGTTTCCGTGGCGGCAGCGCCCCGCCCGACTCGCGCAGCTTCCGCCGGCGGCGATCCAGTTCCCGCACGTCCGGCATGTGGCAGCTTAGATATCGCTCGACGAAGTGGATCGCCTTATCCTCGGTCGCGACATAGCAGCTGAGCTCTCGGTCGACGCGCGGCGTCACCACGGCCCGCCACCAGCCATCCGCGCGCGCCGTCTGCGTCACGTAGCCAACGCTGACGCCATTTACCTGCGCGAACCAGGCGGCGCCCTCAACCGCCGGCGGCTTCCACTCGATGTCGGCGATGCTGTGCATGGCCGGCGACGATACGCGCGGCCGGTCTCAGAAATGTGGACGATGCGCGCGCCCGGCGAGAGGTTTAGCACGCAAGTCCGTGGCAGCCCTCACTTGGATGGTGGCTTCTTCTTCGGCTTCTTTGGCTTGGGTGGCGGCGGCGCGAGCTTCGGAAGCGTGTAGTTGGCAGCGATGATCAGCGAGATCACCTTGGTGAGGAAGGGGATCGCCTTAGAGTCGCGTGCCGCGAAATATTCAGGCGCCTTCTGGGGTATCCACACTTCGTGGAAGTGTCGCCGGAACTCGTCCAGGAATCCGATCGGGTACATTTTCGCGTCAACGACTCTGCCATCTGCATACGCATGCTTGTAGGTTGGTAGCGTGTCGGTGTCCATCCCGAACTTGTCCCGCATCCACCTGGCGAACATTTTACCCTGGGATATATCGGGCACCATGTGGTCGGGCAATGTATAGGCCTGGTCTTCGAGCGGCGCTATGAGTCCAATAGTTAGCTCGTTTAGAACGGAGAAATGTGTGTAGGGCACTTTGGTCCGGTTCGCCATGTAGCGCTGTATGTGATACGGCAACGAACCGCCAGCGTTGCGGCCCCCGGCAAGCCACTCGCGCACCCACTTGGACACCATGACCGCAAATTTTGGCGATAGCCACTGAGCCAGATTGATGGCCAAGTCGGGATGCACCCATGAGCCTTGGCGGGCCGGGTCACCACCGCTAACTGTTTGAATTAGTTCCGTTACGGGAATTCCCGTATCGCTTTTCAAGGCCTCAACAAACTCTTTGGTCGAAGCCTGCCTTGTGTAGTCGTTGAACTTTTTGCCGACGGCGTTGCACATGGCCGTCGCGTTGATGTATCCGTCGCTCTGGCGCTGGGCGATGATCAGGCCATTGTCGACCTCGTGCGGAATCAGCGCGAGTGAGAGCTGCGCGGGTGACGGTGCCATAGATTTCCCCTGTCGTGACGCGCGACAAAATAAAGCTGCGGTGCGCCTATGTCTGTCAGGGAAACCCTACGACTTTTTGGCAGCTGAGGGGATCTGCTCAAACAGCTCCGGGCGATGATTGAGCGCCGGCGCTACACTCCCCTTATGCAGCGCCGGGAAGAGAGGGTCCTGAGCATTTCGGAAATCGTGCGCGACGCCGCGGCGATGAACGAGGCCGCCCTCGCGCTGGACTTCGATGAGGCCCGCTTTCGCGCCCGCCTGGTGATCGACAAGGCGGAGGTCGCCGGCATGCACGTCGCCGTCGACGCGGCGATGCGCGTGGCCGCCCTGCTCGGCCGCACGGGCACGGATCCACTACCCGGCTATGGCGAGGCCATGCTCGCGCTGGCGAGCGCGCTGGACGACGTTGGGTTCGATCCGCTCTGAGGCTCAAGCCCGGGCGATACGCCAGTGCCCGCCTTCTTCCTCGACCTTCACCACAGTTTCCTCTCCGGCCTCTTCGAGGAACCGAGCCAGCCAGACAGCCGCTTTAACCGCCTCATCCTCTGAGGGTTGGAACTGCTCAGCGCGACCGCTGGTGCTCACCCGCCACAGGCCGCGTGCCGTGGAAGGCCGCGCCACATAGATGGTCACTGTGGTCATTCTCTTTCCAGTGCCGCTTGCACGTCGTCCGCGACTACGCCGACCCGCTGCACGGTTTCGCGGAGCGTTTCTTCGGACACGCCCAGGATCCTGGTCCAATACCTGACTTCGTAGTCCTCATTCACGTTGATGCGCTTCGCGTCGGCCGGACCGCGGTTGCTCTTATCGTCGCTCATCGGGGATGCTCCGCTGGATAGAACCACCGAGTCTCATGCTGGCCATGTGCAGCGCCCGCGAAGGAAGCCTAAACGGCGACGGGCCTTACCAACTCTGGTCCATTGTTCTTCGGGGAGCCCACGGCCTTCGGCACGGGGTAGTAGACGAGGTCCGCTTCAGCCGCGACCGCCAGCGTTGCGCTGGCATCCTCGGGCGAGCCGTCCATCCAGACCTCCCACAGGTCGGGCGGGAGAATGACGGGCTGCCGGTCGTGAATGTCGCCGGAGACCTTGCCAGGCTCGCCGGTGATGATGGTGAAGGTGTGCGTCCATTCCTCGTCCTGTGAGGCGCGCCAGCCTTCCCACAGGCCAGCAAACATCAGCAGGTGGCCGGCCGGGTCGTGGATGAAGTACGGCTGCTTGTTCGGCGACTCGCCCTTCCACTCGAAGTAGCCGCTCGCCAGCACCAGGCACCGGCGCTTCTTGAACGCGTTCCGGAACGACGGCTTCGTGGCCACCGTCTCGGCGCGGGCGTTGATCGTCTTGGCGCCGAGCTTCAGGCCCTTCGCCCATGACGGGACGAGGCCCCAGCGGAACGCCTTCGCCTTGTAGCCATCCTCCCCATGCGCGACCACCAGCGCCTTCTGCGTCGGCGCGATGTTGAACTGGTCCTCGCGCTGGTGGATCTCGCTGATGATGTCCAGCTCGAGCTGGGCCAGCACCTCGCGCGCCTCACGGCTGAGGCTGACGGGTCCGAAGGTGGCGTAGCGACCGCACATGGACGGAGGATACGCGCAGAGTGTCTCCTCGGGGTAGACGAAGCAGTATCATCCGCGATCCCCACGGACGAACACTTTTCAAGGCCGCCATGCTAGCCGAGCGCCTGCTCCCCTCCTCACGCCACAACGTTCCGTACCTCGACGCGATTCGAGGCATCGCGGTCCTATCTATCCTTTTCCGGCACGCCTGGGGAATGACGGGCGGTCCATCGGTGATCTTGGCTGGGATCGATTTCGCGAAGGTCTTCACGATGCTGTCGTCGGGCGTCGACCTGTTTTTTGTCCTGAGCGGCGTACTTCTCGCGGGTCGCTATCTTCGAGCGGATGCCAATGGAACGCCGCCACCGCGGTACTCGGAATACTTCACCGCGCGAATCCTGCGCATCGCCCCACCCTACTGGCTCGCCCTGGGCATCGCGGTGTTCGTGCTCGTCCCGCTTCTGTCCATGCCGACGCACGCATGGGACGCTCAAGGCTTTGCAACTTTCGGCACCCATGCCGTCTTCGCCCAGATGCTGTTCCCGTTTGCCCAAGGCGCCTACGGAATCGTCGGCCAGTTCTGGACGCTCTCTATCGAGATGTGCTTCTACCTGATCCTCCCGCTGATGGTCAGGGCGTTCTATAACGGTCGCTGGTGGCAAGGCGTGGTCGCGTCGTTCGCCGTCAGCATCGCGTGGCTGTGGCTATGCCGAAACGCCCTTGGCGGGCTGGTTTCGTTCATTCACAACCACAGCTTCGGTGTCGACGTGTCACCCGAGCAAATCAGGTTCCTACTGAGCCGGCAGATCGTGGCCTATCTCCCCCACTTCGCGATCGGCATCTCGATTTCGGCCATCCTCATATCGGGACGAAGGAATTTTCTAACCGGGCATCGCGCCGGTGTCGTATACGCCATCCTCGGAACATGCGTTCTTGCATGGGCGATGTACCGACTCGGTGGGATCGCTCGATCTCACCCGATGCCGCATGCCGATCTGTTCAAGACGGACAATTTCAGCGCCCGCTTCTTCTACTACGGCGAGAACCTGCCCTTTGCGATCGGATACGGACTTCTTATTTTCGGCGTCTCGCTGTCTCCGGCACGCCTCAAGGATGGCATCGCGCGCATCCCCGGACTGTGTTTCTACGGCGTCATCGGTTACTCGGTGTACCTGCTGCACTGGCCCATGCTGGTGCTCATGTCCCACATTCCATGGATTGCAGAAGACCACCGAATGTGGCCGACGACAGCGAAGCTGTTCTTACCGGGTGGCGTGCTCATTACTGCCATGTCGCTCGCGTATTTTCTGCTAGTCGAGAGGCCCTCCATGGCCATGGCCACGCGCTTCAGCCACCTCGGCCGCGCCCGGTCAGCTCACGCTATGCATTCGCCACAGGAGACGACATTGCATAGTCGGGAGTCACCGGTGGCACCGGCCAGTTCGGCGACTCCTGGTTCAGGTCGATCCGGTTCACAGCGACGCGATACTGCTTCCACTGCTTCAGCAAAGTGACCTCCGCAGGTTCCGCAATACCGAGGTCGACGGCATCCTGAAGCGGCGCGACAGCCAGATCCGCTGCCTTCAGAAGCGTATCGCGCTGCATTGCGTTAGCCGACCGAATCTGCTCTGGCGGCACAGGCGGCGCGACATATGGCGAGAACGTCCAGACACCATCCGCAAACGTGGCGATATCGCCAGCAGCTACCACCGGCTGTACGCCGGACACATCGGTCATCTGCGCGACCATTTCCTCGGAGAATCGGTCTTCGATCGCCACCTCGTCGCCGTTCTCGCGGAACAACGGGGTGATGATCTCCACGACGCGACCGCCGATGATGTATGCGTAATTCATGATTACCCCTTAGCTGTATTCGAACACGATAGCCAACCCCGGCGCGCCAGCGCCGCCGATCGATGCAGGACCGCTGCTCGCCGTGGCGCCGCCGGAACCGCCTGCGCCATAGCCTTTGCCCGCGCGGCCGTCGGCCTTTACACCGGTCGAGCTTGTGCCGGGAGCGCCGCCGCCGGCACCGTAAAGTGAATCCGCACCCTTCCCGCCGAGAGTCACCGCGGTAAGGTACGTCGTGCCATTCAAGCCATCGTTGCCGACCGATCCGTATGCGAGTGCGGACCCGGACGGAGCAGCGCTGTTCTGTCCAGGCGCCCCGAAGCCGGGAAGCGGCTGTGAGGACTGGACGACTGCGCCCGCACCGCCAGGTGCGCTCAAGAAAGCGCCGAACGACGTGGCTCCGCCCGCTCCACCTGAGCCACCCGAGACCGGCACACCACCTGCGCCGATCGTCACGGCAGTGCCGTCAAACCCGCTCGTGATCAGGCTCGACACAGCAAACGCGCCACCAGCTCCACCGCCAGCCGCCGCTACCTGCCCACTGGACGTCACACCCGTTCCACCACCCGCACCCCCGGCGCCCTGCGTAATCGCTTGAACGGCCTTGGTGCCTGCGGACTTCGCATAGATCCTGCTGGCTGTGATCACCTGGATATTGATCAGTCGCCCTGCGGGCATCGATTGAATAGCCGAGGAGAGCTGATTGAACAGGGCCTTGGAGGGCACGATGCCAGCAGCCGTGATCGCGTTGATCAATTCGGTCTGCACAGCATTCAGCCACTCTGCCGGCACTACTGTGGCAGGCACACCACCAACAGCGCTGCCATCGGTGAAATAGCCCGCGGTACCTGCGGCGGTGCTCGCCGGCCGCGTCGGGGACGCGGTCGCGTTATCGATCTGATACATAGCGCCTCACTGAAAGAGGAATTGAAGGACGGTGTGAGCGGGCTTCCGCTCCGTGATCTCGCAGACCAGCACGGCATTTCCGAAGGAGCCCAACGCGTCACCGGCGGTCGACTTGCCAGCGACGAAGGGATTCACAGTGAACTCGGGGGCATGGACGGCCCATGCGTAGAACCAATCCTCTCCGCCGACGTGTTGCCCAGCGCGGCTCTGACCACAACGAAACGGCGCGTCGTTGGTGATGGTGATGTCGTACCCAAGCGCCTTCGCGAATCGAATGAAGTACGGGGAGGACTGGCCGCCGCTGTCAGTGAGCCGCGCAACGATCTGCTGCCGCTGCTGGATGATCGTGGCGGCCTCTCCCGCGCAGGGGTCTGGTAGACCGAGGGTTTCCTGCCACTCGGGGATGAGGTCCGTGGCCGTGGCCGGGAAGGCCGTGACGAGGAGGTTGATCGCGTCAGCACTGCTGCGTTCGTAGGTCGGCGCCAGGCAACTCACGGTGCGGACCATGATGGCGTCAGGGTCGCGCGGCCACACCCTACCTCGCGGCAGCAACCCGGTCAGGGCGGAGGCAAAGTCCTCCGAAGCGTAGACCGGAATCGTCATGGGTAAGACACCGTGCCGCGCACCGGGAGCTTGCCCGTCTGGTTGGCGATGTTGGCGGCCGGCGTGGTGATAACGAACCCGGCCGTGCCCGAAATCGCAGAGATCGCCGCGTTGATGGAGGAGAGGTCGACATCGCTGCCGGCCTTCGGCTCGCCCTGCGCGAGAAGGACGGCATCGATGGCGGAGGCGATGGCGGCCTTCGTCGCTGCGGAAGCGCTCGTCAACCCGGTGAGCGTGAAGTCGATGGTGTTCTTCACCGGCGCGCAGACGTACACGAGAGCCGTGACGGGCTGCAGGTTGATGATGACGTCGGCTACAGTCAGCTGGTCGCCGGTTGCCACAGTGCCGCGCGGGCCCGTCGTTCCCGGACCTCGGTCGTACTGCGATACCCCGTCGGTCCCGACCGGGAAGCCGTCGTTCGTCGCCTCCGCCTGATCGAGCATCACGTAGACGACTACGGTGCCGGTGCCGAAGCCGCTCGGCGCGCACCACGCACGGGTAATGCCCGGCACTGCCCGCGCCCATGCGACGTAGTCCGCCACCGCCCCGCCTGATACCGGGTTCTGGTATGCGAACAGCATGCGCGCGCGCAACGAGTCGTCGTCCTCGACGTCCGCGCCGCCGGTGATCGGCTGCGTGGCGCTGCCGGTGGACTGGATACCGACGACCGGCGCCTCGAGCGTCAGCGCGGTACCGGATGGAGAGTTCCCCAGCGCCCCGAGACCGCTGGGGTTGTTGGTCGGGTCGAGCGGAGGAAGGACGGCTTGAACAGGGACCACGACGTTCCCCGAGACGTCTACCGTTCCAGCGGCCGTCGTCGCGTACACGTAGCCGTCGCCGCGCACGACGCGAGTGCCCACCGGCAGACTCGTTCCAGGAATACCCGGCCAGGTCACGGCTGGCGATGTCGCTGCCGTCGCGGGCTCGCGGAAAACGTCCTTTAGCGCCGCCCACGCCTCCAAGAACTCATCCGTGGCAGTGTATGGCGTTGCCTGAAGGGCGATGTAGTCGAGGTAGCCATAGTGCAGGTGCGCGAGGCCCGCACTCGCCGTGCCAAGCACGTTGAGGTTGGAGAAGCGCAGTAGCGAATCGGCGCCCGGCAGGCCCGCCTTGATATCGGCAAGCACCTGCGCACGGAGGTCCGACAGCGTCGGCCGCGAAAAAGGCATGGTTCGGTTCCTAGAGAGGGTGCCTTGATGAGGCTGCGTGCGGCGGCGGTTACGCCAGCTGCGCCCACGCCCAGTTGAACGACAGGGCCTCGTTGCTCCCGTCGGCGCGGCTGATGGTGACGGTGAGACGAAGTCCCGAAGGCTTAACGATGGCCGCCTCGACTTGAACCGCTATCGCCGCGCCGTCACTCACGAGCCACGCAAGGCATTCCTCGGCGTAGCCTTTCGCGGCGAGGGCCACGGCTGGCGTCAACTTCGAGCGATCGAGCAGCCAGAGCCGTGACCCGATGGGTACGTCGGCAACGAAATCGCCCCACCACCCTCGACGGTCTTCAGTTCGATCCGGAAGCGGATCGGATGGCTCGGCGACACGGTCCGTAAATAGGCTGATCAGGACGGCTGTCGCGAGGTCGTTCCCAGACTGCAGGCCCGCTCCTGCGAGAATCCAATCACCCTGCGCACGCTCAACGTCCCAGATGGTAGAGATGTCGGTCATTGCTGGGGTACCGGCGTCGCGCCGCCTCCGTGCGTGTGCTGGTTGTATTTCACGCGGTCCGCAGCCATCGATCGCACGGAGTCGCTGACGTTGCCGCCCGCGGCGATGTCGCCGGTCACTTCGAGCAGCGGCGTTTCCATCCGGACTTTCTCCGCGGCATGGATCGTGACGGTGGTCGCGCCGTCGAGCACGACAGCGGTGCCGTTCGCTTGAATGGCAATGGCACCGTCCTTCGTGAAGTGGATCGACCGCCCGAAGAGGTCGTACACGATCGTCTCGCCGACTTCGAGGCCCTTAGGGCGGCTCGCCTGATGGCCGGTCGCGATGACGACACCGTTGGAACGATCGCCCCCCATGAAGACGAGAATCGCATCGGCGCCTTCCGGCGGCCGGGACGAGAACCCGAACTCGGCGAGCCGGGGCGTTCGATCCCGCGTCTCCAGCGGCCCCAGCCGAACCTGTAGCAGCTGCGCGGGGCCGGCGTCGTTGGACACCGTCACACGGCCCCTGCCGATGACCGCCTGGATCCGCCGGCCAATGCGCTGAAGCATGCCCTCGGTCTTCACTGGCTCAAATCCGGGATATCGCCGAACGTCGGCTGCAGGAGAATCGGTTGAGGGCGAAATGCGTCGGGCGACATAAGCATCAGCTCCGCGGTCGTGCCGCGCTGGTCGTCGCGCTGGAAAGTGACCTGCCCGATGACGAAATCGTTCGCAACCAGCTTCAACGTCGGCAGCCGAACCGGCGCGACCGTGTTCGGGCGCCACAGGCGACCGCCTGAGTCCCGCCAGCTGTCGCACGTGAGGCGGACGACACGGGAGTGTCCGGCGCGGCGCGCCATCTCCCACAACGCACGTTTCTGCGCGATCTCGTTGCCTCCCCCGCCCGCCTCCGCGATCAGGATGAGCCCACGGTGCCGGGCGACGTTGGGATCCTTGATGGTGAAGATGAGATTCCCGCCGTCACCCAGATCGGTGAGCACGTCGACCGCCTGCAGGAACACTTGGTAGTCGCTGTATCGTTGGTCGGCGGAGTACTCTACCTGCGCGTCCAGCACGTTCTGGCCCTCGGCAAAGCCGCTGGCGGCGCGCTCGGTTCCCACCTGGGCCAGCCGAAGGTCACCGGTCGGCAGGTCGTAGGCCAGCAAGGCCGAATACCGCGAGACACGCTCGATCACCTCGAAGGCTGATTCGCCAAGCATGAGGTTGAACTGCGGTATCACCGGCAGGTCCTGCACCGTGCACTGAACGCCAATGCCATAGACCGCCGCCAGCTTCTCGGCGATGCCTTGGGCAGTCGCGCCGCTGATTTGGCCGCCGGGCCACTCGGCCGCGCAGTCCACAAGATCGGCGCACTTGGATCGTCCGACCACCGTAATGCTGTGCTGCCCAGCCGACAGGCTCGGCACGAAGCGGTCCACGTAGCCGGTGATCACCACGTCGCCGCCGGCCTCGACGGTACACGCCGCGCCAGGCTTCGCGACCACTTGGGCCAGCTCGCCGGGATACCGCTCGGTGAGCCCGATACTGAAATCCGACGGCAGTCTCTCGATGCCTTGCGTGATACGGATGTCAGTCCAACCCGCCATGGCCTGGCCGCCGATAGTGAGAGTCACCTCTTCGTCGAACATGCTCACCTCGTCAGCGCACGAAAGCGCGTCGGCATGAACGCGGGGTGGATCGGATTGGCTTCCGCCACGAGCTCGTCGGCCCGGGCCGCGTCTTGGTACAAGCGCTGGCCAAGAGCGAGCGCCGGCATCGTCGCGTTGAGCTGGAACGTGCGGAGCGCGGAAAGGTTCTCGGCAGCAGCTGTCAGCGCATCGACGACCGCCTGCCGAAGCTCGCGAAGGGCGAGGAACGACGCGTCGTCTCCTGCGTCGCCAGCAATCAGGATCTCCGCCTCGATCGCGCCGGCCACCACCGCGCGAACTGCCTGTGCGTCATCGTGCGAAGAAGGAACGTAGGCGACCGCGGCGCGCGCCATCTCTCCGATCGATGCCCTACGCAGTACTGCGGTGGTCGCATCTTGTGCGATGCGCATGGCGGTGCCCGTTTGCCCGGCGACGGGGTCAAGTGCCCGGGTGTAGCCGACCAAGCCGCCGAAGAGCCGCACGGCGTCGCCGGGGTTCTTCGCGACGACTGCCAGGCTCGAGGTGAGCGAGGCCGTGGCCCGCGGCAGGCTCCCCAATGTCGAGGCGTCCAGTGCCAGCGCGGCGGCCCCGAGCTCGGCGCTCGCCGTTGCCACGGCGGCCCTGCCCTGCGCGCCTTGGGCGGTCAACGTGCCGATGGATGTTGGAACTGCCGCGTCGCTACGGCGGTTGCGAGCGAACGCTGAACTCACGTTCGCCTGGCTGTAGCGGCCGAAATTGCCTGTCAGGAGACTGGCAAGGTTCGCGAGGTTGGTCGCATCACGCGAAGCGTGGCCCGCGAGTACCTGAAAGCCAGCGGCGGTGGCCACGACTCGAGCAACGATGGCATCGCCGAGGCTAATCACCCCACGCACGACACCGAGTCCCAGATTCACGGTCCGCGTGAGCGTGGATACGAAGTCTGAAGCGCTCGCGAGGCCCAGGGCATCGATCAGACCATCGACGATGTTCTGGCTCGACGCGGAGATTGCCGGGAACAGCCGATCACCAGCCTCGACGAACGAGAACGATATCTCCATATAGCGGCCGGTGTCCCAGCGCTCGACGACACCGAAGCCATCTGCAGGGATGGCGACGCGGAGCTCGCCGAGCGTCGGGTGTACCAAAATGCCGGGGCCCGCCCGCTCCACTGCCGAAACCATGGCTTCACGCTGCGCGATGACGTTACCGCCACCGTAGACAGTGCTGTCCTGGACCAAGAAGCCGACGAGGGTGATCTTGCGGGCGGACCGGCCGAGGTCTTCGATGTACGGCTTGTCGCGATTCGGATATTCGTGCACGGCCACGCGTCGACCGAAACGCGACTCGCCACCAAGTACCCCGAAGGGAACGCCGCGGAACGATGCAGGCTGTAGATCGTCGAACCAGCTCACATCGTTGCTCCTACGCCTGAAAAGCCGATGCGCGGCTGCGCGGCGATCACGCTTCCGGTGGACTTCGCTACGGCCTTCGTTCCGGGCGGCGCGTTCTTCAACTCGACCTCGACGGTCACGCTTCCGTCCTTCGCCGCGCCGCTGCTGTACGGGCCCTCAGGGGCCGCCAGTCTCGACGCCAGCGCACCACGTCGCGATGCCTCTCCCCGAGCATCCGCCGGGCGTTCGTACTGCGACGAGACGATCTGGCCAGCCGTGGCTGCATCCTGCGCGCCCCGCAGCGCCGCGCCCGCCGCGCGCTCGCCGCCTTTCGTCAGCTCGTAGTGAACGAACTTCAGCTGGTCTTCGAGCGAGGAACCTTGGATACCGCGACCAGACCAGTCCGCGAACGCCTTCTGCCGGTCCGGATGCCACTGAGCAATGCCGTAGGCCTTCCCGTTGTCGCCTACGGCATGCGGATTGAGCGAACTCTCGGCCGTAAGGTTTGCCGCGATCCCGGCTGCCTGGTTGCGACTCCAGCCCTGCTTCTCGAAGAACTGGACGATTCGCGACTGGAGGCCCGCGTCTACGCCGGCAGGATTCGCGGCGCCGTTGTATTTCTGGTCGTACCCATCGAAGCGAGCCGCCTTCGAGTAGGCGTTGTCCTTTTTTCCAACCAGGTCCAGCTGGGCACCGATCAGCTTCGTGTAGTAGTGCGAGAAGAAGTCACCGAAGCGCGTGCCATCGATTCCGTCGCTGATCTTCGTGCCGAGGTAAATGCCGGCGCCGGCCGCGCCGGCATACGCTCCTGCTCGGCCCAGGCCGCCAAGCGAGGATGCGCCTACCGCGGTGTTCGCAGCGGCAGCAGCGCCGGCCGCGGCCTCCATGGCGCCCAACTGGCCGATGTAGGCGAGAATCCCCGCGCCAGCCTTGATAAGCGTTCCGGAGAGCGAAACGACGCTGAGGATCAGCTGCCCGTTCATCACGAGCGCCACGGCGATTGCGGCATTCTGCCAGCCGCCGAGCCAATCGACGACGTCCTTGATGCCCTTTCCGAAGTCGCTGATCCCCTTGCCGACAGCGCGCCAGTCGATGCCATTCAGCCACTCGCCGAAGTCTTTCGCCCACGCCCCCACATTGGTCGCGATGAGTTCACGGTTCTTCGTAATCCAGATAGAGAGCTGTGTCACCAGCGGCTTGATCGCTGGAATCAGCGCATTCCCCAGCTCGTTCCTAAGGCCACGGCCAGCGCCCTCAATCTGGTCGAGGTTGTTCGCGAACTCGGTCGCCGACTTAAGAGCGGATCCGTCGAGCACGAGGCCCAGCTCCCGCGCCTTGCTCGTCAGCTTGTCCATCGCTGCCGGACCCTGGCGAAGGAGCGGCAGCAGCGCCGTGAGACCGAATTGACCGGCGACGAGGTTCTGCTGCTGCGGATTCTTCAGCCGGGCGATAGCACCGGCGAGTGCCTTGAACTGACCTTCGGCATCAACCGCACCGTCGGCTGTCCGCTTGATGCCCACCCCGAGACGGTTGAACAGCATGAGCGCCTGCTGGTTCCTGCCGTACAGGGCATCCTGCATCGTATCGCCGAGCGACTGCAGGCCGTCCGTGGCCGTGCCCGAGGCGATGCCCACAAGCTGCGCGGCCCCCTCAATCTCCTGAAGACCGCGCGTTCCAACGCCGCTACTCTGCGATGCGTAGGTGATGCTCCGGCCGACCTTCGCCCAGCCGCTCGCCAGCGCAACAACGCCGCTGACTGAGGCCACGCCGGTGATCGCCGAGAGAGGCGCCACAATCGCACCGAGTCCGCGCGCCGCGCCGAGCGCCGAATCACGGATCGATCCGAGGTTCTTGCCGATCTTCTCGAAGCCGATTTCCCGACCGAGGCTCTTGAATGACTTACCGACCTCGTCGAAGGGCCGGCTGACGCGGCTGAGCGCGTTCTCGACCTTACGCGCGGTGGCCGACGCTTTGTCAGCCGCGGTGATGACGATGTTGAAATTAGGCATCGCTCGTCATCCTCACAGCCTGGTCGTTCCACCACTTGATCTGGTCGAGGGTGAGGGAGCGCGCGTCATGCGGCCCCCACCCGTAGTACTTCGTGATCTCGGCGATCAGCCGTCCCCATCCGTCGGGGTCGCCTGACCACCGGCGGTAAAACTGCCGAGTGCAACCTCGGCCGCCATGAGGTCGGTCTTGCTGAACTTCTCGACCGCGCCGCGCGGGATCTTCGCCACCAGGCTGATCATCGTGATCAGCGAACCGACGTTCGTGTCGGCGCGCGCGGCCTTTTCCAGCTCGCCGGCAGTCGGCTCGCGCAGCTTGATCTCGCTGTAGGTAATGGCGTCCTCGCCTTTGCCCATGACCACCGGCTTGGCGAGTTCGAAAACGATGTCTTCTTCCACGATTACGACTCCTTGACAGCGCCCTGCGGACCTTCCCAGCGCACGTCGATCGTGCCGTCGGTCTGCTTGCTCGTCTGTGATTCGACCGTCCACATATTCCGGCCGATGATGGTCTTGCCGTTCGCCAGCTCGGCGACGACGGTTACGTTGGTCATGTCGTTCAGCGACTCGACGCTCAGGCCACCGGAGTCGCGAAGCGTCCCGGCAATATGGCCCTGCACGGGCTTCTCGCTATAGCCGTGCACGCCGTCCATACCGACGAGCGTCTCGCGGCTGAACTTCGACGGCATGTACTCGAAGTCGCCCACGAGCATGTAGGTCTGGCCGTCCACCGCGAGGTAGACGGTGCCAGCTAGGCGATTTGCGTTGTTTCCCGGCATCTCGATTCTCCAGATGTGCGAAAGCCGCCCGGAGGCGGCCTTGAGGTGTGGATTGGCGGTGGCGTTACGCCGACAGGCGGAACTGCGCCAGCACCGCGAAAACGCGCAGCTGGTTGATCAGTGCGCCCGGCCAGAGCACGTCGATGCGATTCGGATTGGTCGCGTTGCGCTGGACAATCAGGCCCTGCGCGAATGCGTCGGCACCCTGCACCATCCCCTGGTACTCGAGACTGCGGAACTCGGCGATGAGGTCGGCCCTGATCATGCCGGGCGTGACGATGGCCGATCCCGGCGCGAACCGGGTGCCGTCGTTCGCCAGCTTCACGCGGGCGTACTTCGACGTGATCAGGGTGGCCATGTCGCGGAGGATGAACATCAGGAGGAACAGGGTCTCGATCTCCAGATAGCTGTCGTCCGGCTGCCCGAACGCATTTTTCTGGTAGGTCGTGATTACGTTCTCCAGCGCGACCGTGCCGTCCTGCGCGACCGTGAACGTCGAGATGCCGTCGAACAGCAGCGTATTCCGCTCGGATCGCGTGTAGCGCGACGCGATGGGCGGCGGAAGGACAGCGTTCAGTGCGATCGTCTGGAGCGGTCGGCCGGGATCCGCTCGCAGCGCAACGGCCGCGGCGCCCGCGTAGTCCGCCGCCCAAACCCACGAGGGCGACGGCGAGTCGTTGAAGCCGAGAATGGACTCGTGCTGATTGTTCCGACCGTTGCCCAGCGTCGTCTGCGCACCGACCGTGCCGCGGTTCGCCGCGAACACATGACCGTAAAGCTGGTTCGTCCAGCTCCAGCGGCCCGTGCTGTCGCCCAGAAAGGCTTTGAGCGCGTCGAGCGAGGTTGCATCGGTGTACGGGCAGACGATGAAGTCGAACGCCTCGTCGCCGAGGTTCGCGAGCGCGGCCGTCAACGTGGGGTTCGTGGCACCGCCGGCCAGCGCGACGATCGTTGCGGTGATGCCGGCCGGGGTCGCCTCCGCGTTCGCCGCGCCACCGTAGTTGAGGCGAATGTCGATGTCGTTGCCGACCGCGCCCTTGTTCCGTGCGGTGACATTGACTTTCGTCGCGGTCGTGCCATCGACGGCGGCCGTGACGGGGAGGTTCGCCGCCGCGTTGATCGCGGCGGCGACGGCGGAGGCGATGCTCGCTGGCGTATCCGTGATCGCGACCGGAACGCTGACCTTCGGAACGAGCCTCGATGCGCCGATGTAGATCGACAGCACACCGGATGCGGTGGGTGCCCCGGCGAAAGAGATCGATCCGGCAGCCGCGACAGCACCCACGGCGTCAGCCAGCGGGAGATACCAGAGCTCGCCGAAATCGTCCGACGCGCGGTAAGCGCCCGTCATGAGCGCCAGCACGGAGCCCTGACCGCCCTTGGCGATCGCGTCGCTCGCCCCCTGGCTGATGATCGGAACACCAGCGGTTGCAGAGCCTTCGCTCGTGATCTGCCCGATGATCAGTGCACGCTGCGAAATCTGGCCCGAATTGGCCTGCGAGTTGTCCACCTCGGCGTAGAACAACGGTACGCGCAGGGATTGCGGGATGTGGCTGTAGGGGACGCTCATGCGTTATTGCTCCCGGTGGCGGTATCGGTGGATGCCTGTGCCCCCTTACCGCTCGCGCGCGGCGAAGGGCGCGTGGACGGTGCCGCGGTCGTCACGTCGCCGTCGGTAAGCCGACGAGCCCAGTACGTGTCGCCTTCGGCGACCTCGCGTCCGCTGGCGGGGATCAGGTCGCGCTTCTCCGGGTCGCGGATCAGCATGTCCTGCTTCGGATAGACGAACATGCGTCGCTCCTACGGTGAAAGGTTGATGTCGAGGCCGCCTTCGGAACGCCCGTCAGGACCCTCCGTGCGCGGCGCTGGAGTGACCGCGCCGGGGAACGGCGGGTCGATATACGTTCCGGTTGCATCGAAGACGTTGGCCGTGTCGACATCCACCGTCATGCGTTCGAGCGGCTCGGAAGGGACGGGATAGAAATCCTCGGGTCCTTGGTAATACTCGAGGCCGATGTCCATGCGCAGCTCGCCGAGGTTCTTCGCGCCCTCACCTGACACCTCGATTTCGGTGTTGATGAAGGGCATGTGCTGAATCAGCTGCTGGAGCGGCGGATAGTTCACGAGGGTGCGCTCGATCTGCCGCTGAATTATTTCCAGCGCTCGCTGCGTATCGATCGTGCCCTGATTATTCGCCTTCGCTGGACGCTCGATGCGGACCAGCAACGGGAAGGTCCCAGTGACCGTGAACTGCTGACCGCTCTGCCTTCCGAGGGATTCCTTCCCGTCTTTGAAAGGCTCGAAGTAGACGACCGGGTAGCTTCCGGACCAGGTTGCCCAATCGAGCATCGGGAACACGCTGTCGCCTGCATCGGTGGCCCCCTTCAAGGCAGCCACCATGATGTCGCGAAGTTCGGCTGAGTCGGTCATGGTTCCCCCGTGTCCGCGAGCATGAGCTTCACCGCGCCGTGCCCGTCGCTGCGGACCTCGCGCACGAGGAAGAGCGTACGCACGCTGGGCACACGCACACTGTCCCCCTGAACCGGCTCGGCGCGGAACTCGGCAAGACGCACACCGAGCACCGGCTTGGTCGTTGTCGCATCGACCTGTGGATCGATCAGGTCGACGTCCTTATAGGCGCTGTCGAAAACACCGGTGATGGTGTACGGCTCGCCGACCTGCGGGATGTACTCCGCAGGTTCGGCGAATACCTGGGCCAGCGGCGCGAGAACGTGCTTGTCCCAGTCGATAGGCATTACGAACCCCGGGTCACCGAGGGACCCTTCTTCACCGGCACGACGATCGAGCGCGCCGGCTTGGCGAGGAACCCGAGCTCGACCAGGCGCCCATGGTCCGCCGCCGGCACGCGGACAGTCTGTCCGGGCCGGCGGTTCGTACCATCGACGTCCTGCACCGTGCGGCCCTTAGCCACCGAGGCCTCGACGACCTCGACCTCGTCCTCGGCGGCGTCCTCGGCGGCGTCAGCGTCGGTGTCGGCGTCATCGTCCTCCGCGGGCGGGTCGATGGCGGGTGCAGCATCCGACGCCGCACCCGCCACCACAGTCCCGTCGGCTTCGTCGATCACCGCCGCGCTCTCTTTTTCGGGCGGCGTAGTGTCGACGCTGTCCACCTGCGCGGATTCCGGTGCGCCGGCCGGGCCGGCGCTACGCTGGTTGTTCGACGGGCGGCCCATCAGAACACCTGCGGGGCGCAGACGGTCGCGGCGAACGAGGCGTTCACGCGACTCGGGATGACGATCGGCGAGCTCTGCATCAGCAGAATGCGCTGGGCCGGGTCCTTCTCGACCCAGGTCTTCGGCGCATACGGCAGCGACTCGTAGTTGAACTCCGGGTCCATGATCTGGCCGAAGGCGCGCGTGCCCATCAGCTGCGGGCCCGACATGATCACCGTTCCGTCGGGGATCATCGGCTTCTCGACGCCGTTCTCGTCGATGAACCAGTCGTTGTACACCCAGAGGTTGTAGTTGCCCCAGCGCCCTTTGAACACCGCACCCGGCGCGATCGTGGGACCCGGGTTGATGGCGTTGCCGCCTTCACCCTGCTTCGGGAAGTAGATCGCGCCCTGGACGCCACGCGCGTTCAGGAAGTTGAGCCACGGGGTCGTGGTGAAGACGATGTCCTCGACCTGCGCACCGGACAGGCGAAGGATCTCGTGCTGCCACCGCTCGATACCCTGCGTCGGCACCGGGTCCCGGCCATCGGCATCGAAGTTCGCCGCGACGCCCCACTGGTTGTTGCCGGTCAGTGCCACGGTGAGCGCGCTATCGCGACCGAAGTCGACCAACTCGCTTTCGAAGCCCTCGCCCTCGACGAGGACGGTGCCGCTGCACAGAGCCTGGGCGGCCATCCACTCGAGGCGGCGATCGAGCATGTCGATCTGGTCCGTCATCTCGAAGTTGATATTCGCCTGCTCGCGCTCTGCGCCCGTCAGCTGACCGCCGCCGATGCGCTCGCCGATCTGACGCATGACCGGCTTGCGCAGGTCCGGAGCGCGCTTATCCTTGATGTAGGCGGGCTTGTACAGGTTCGTTTGGTAGCGACGCTGCTCGACGATCTTGCCCTGAACGAGCGGGCTCACGAACGGCGACATACGGCGCAGGCCGACGTCGATGTCGATCGCGACGAATTCGGTGTCGCTGGTGACGACGTTGGGGAAGAAGCGGTCCAGCAGGAATTTCTGGGAACGCTTCAGCGTCGGAACGACCTGAATCAGGTCGGTGGTGCTGAAGGGAAACGTGCTCGTGGCGCTCATCGGGCCTCTCCGTGTGGGGCGTCGGTGGCGGCCCAAAAGAAAAAGCCCCTCGTGGGGGCTTTTTCGTTGAGCCTGCTGGGTGGGTGGGTTACGGGGCGCTGTTGTTGGACGGCGGAGCCGCCGACACCGAGCTCTTGAGGAAGATGCCGAAGGCGCGAGCGGCACTGGTGACCTGCGCCAGCGTCCAGCTCGCGTCGCGGATCACCGCTGCGGCGTTGAACTCGCCAGCCAGGTACGCGCCGGCCGTCACCGGACCCGTGGAGGCATCGGCGTCGTCCGCGAGGATCGCGACCGGGTTCTGGCTGCCATCGCTGGCCGTGCGCACCGACTGGATGTAGACGCCGACGGCATCCTCCACGTCGATGTTGAAGGCGTCACCGGCGACGAACGCAGTGCCGCCCGCAGTGATGGTGAAGCCGACTCCGCTGCTGGTGAAGGCGGAGCCCACCGTGGCATTGCCCAAGGACACGCCCTCGGGGTCGACCACGGCGAAGGTGGTCGCCGCGGTGGCGATTGCGGTGTAGCGGCCGGTCTTCGGGGCCGAGCCGACGACGAGGGTGCCGATGGTGCCATTGCCGGTGTTGCCTGCTTTCGCAGCGGCCGTGACAGGAACCGCCGTCTGCTGGCCAAGCACGGTACCGCGCTTGAGTTTGCCGGCGCCGAGGATGATCGGCTGCGACACGAGGTTGCGCGCGTCGGCGATGAGCTGATCGGGCACGAAGACGTGCGCGCTGATGCCGGGCTGCTGGACGTTGTCGCCGATGATGGAAGGCGTGAGCGTCATGGGTTGCTCCTGGGATAAATGGTGGTGGTCGGCAATTACTTGCCGCGGGCCTTCTCGCCAGCGGCGATGATGGCGGCGGCAACCGGGCTCATGCCGGCGGGGGCGGCCGCGCCACCGTCGACGCCCGCAGCCGCGACCTTCACGGCTGCCATGCGCTCGTCCAGACCGCGGCGGGGCGTTGTGGCGCCGGCCGCGCTCGACGTCAGAACGGCGATGGCTTCGTGGCGCGACATGTTCGTGCTGAACGCGAGCGTGGCGGCGACGTCCGGACGAGCACCGGCGGCCTTGCATCCGAAGATGGCTGCGCAACGAGCGCGCTCACGGCGACGGGCTTTTGCGGCAGCGCTGTTGCCGCGCATTTCCTCGTCGTCATCGTCCTCGTCGTCCATCTCGTCATCCTCGGCACGCGACTTAGCGCGGCGGGACGACTTGTTGTCCTCGTCCTTGTCGCCCTCATCGTCCTCATCATCGGCGCGCGAGCCCTTCTCCTTATCGTCCTCGTCGTCACCGTCGCCCTCGACGCGGGTTCCCTTTGCGCCCTTTTCCTTGGTGTCATCGTTGTCGTCTTCGGCGCGCCGGCCCTTCTTAGCCTTGTCGTCCTCGTCCTCCGTGCTCGCAAGGCCGATCAGGTGCGCGAACGGTGCGGCGAGCTTGGTACGCATGCTCATGGGTGGTATCTCCAGTGGTTAGGCCAGCTCGGCAATGAGCGCCCGAAAAGCGGCATCAGGCGCCGCGACTGCGTCCGCGAGTCCCTTGCTGACGCCCTCGGCGCCCAGGTACGTCGTGGCTTGGGTATCGCGCACCGTGCTGGCGGCGACGTTCCGGTTGCGGGCGACGGTGTCGACGAACAACTCGCCCATGGTGTTGATGTCGCCCTGGAAGCGATCGAAGGCTTCCTTAGATAGCGGGATCTCGGAATGCCCATCGGCCTTCCGGTCGCCGTAGTGAATGAACGTGACCTCGATCCCTGCGCTCGTGAGCGCCTTGGAGAAGTCGACGTGCATGCAGATGACGCCGATGGACCCGGTGCCCCCGGTGCGGGGTACGTGAATCTTGTCGGCCGCACTGGCAATGGCGTAGCCGGCCGAGAATGCGCTCTCTGTCAGGATCGAGCGAATCGGCTTATCACCGCGCGCTCCGTAGATGGTGTCGACCAGATCGAAACAGCCGGCGACCTCGCCCCCGGGCGAGTCGACGTCGAGGACGATCGCCTTCACGCCGTCGTCGTTCATGGCAGTCATGAACGCCTGCCGGATCCCGTCGTAGCCAGTCATCCCCGACCACGGCCGGAGCGTGCCGAGCTTCTGCACCAACGTCCCGTGCACGGGGATGACTGCGACATCGCCGACCAGGTCGTAGCCCTTGTCGCGGTCCCTGTAATCGTACGCATCGTCGTCGCCGTAGAAGCCGGCACGCGGACGGATGGCCTCGCCTTCCACATTCATCATCCGCGTCACGCCCAGCCTTTCGGCGAGCGCGGCCATGATGACCTCGGCCTTGTCGCGGTGGATCGCCAGTGGGCGGTTGAACAGGCGCTGGGCGAGATGGGCGAACTGCATCAGGTCGGCTCCGGCTTGGAGATGGTTTCGCTCGCCGGCGTGTAGCCGGGCACCTGCATCCCTGCCCACGTTGGGACCGGGATGCCGAGCTCCTTGAATTTCTCGATCTCGCGCGCCCGCTGCTCCAGGACTTCCTCGTAGTCGAGGCCCTGCTCCATGCACTCCAGCTGCAGCGTCGACAGGCCGGCGTCCATACCGAGCACGGAACCCTGCTTCTCGGCCACCGGATCAATCCAGCCACGTGCCGGTCCCATCCATTCGGCGCGGCTGTACATCGCCCGGCATTCCGCGAAAGGCGGCGCGCCGGCAGGCATCGGGTACTCGTCGACGTCCATCGACTCTTCGAGCCAGCAACCAACCACCGGCTGCGCGAACCCCGTGCTGAAATCGGCCTGGCGGCGCTTGAGCGTCTTGAACGCCTCGAGCAGCGCGCCGCGGGCCGAGCTGTAGTTGGTGTCGGACCAGTCCTGGCTGATCTGCTGGGACGACAGTCCCGTTGCAGCGGAGAAGTTCCGAAGAAACACCTTCTCGAATTGCGCGAAGTTCGAGTTCGGCCTCTCGGCCTTCACCGCGTTGATCTTTTCGCCCGGGAACAGGATCGGGACCCTGACGTCGCCAAGCATCGTCCGACGGTCGGCATGGAAGTCGCTTCGGGCGCTCTGGTAGGCCGACATCTCCGTGCTGTCGCCGATCGCCTGCTCGACCAGCTGCGGATCGAACGGGCTTTCGATGTAGGCACCGAACATCGAGTTGATAACGGCAGCGTCCAGCTCCGTCGAGTCCATCTTCGCGAGCATCCGCATGCGTTGCAGGATCGGCGTGAAGATGCCTGCGCCGCCGCGGTGCTGGCCCGCGCGGTCGTGGTCGAAGTCGTGAACGATGATCGGGCGGCCCCAGTCCGTCTCGCGCGGAATCGAATCCCACGTGACGCTGTCGGCCGCCGCCCACCAGTCGCCCTGGTGCGCACGGCGGATCCAGTACGCGAAGGCCGCGCCATAGCGATCGACCTGCACACCGCCACGGGAGGAATCCGAATCGAAGCGGAGCTGCGGGTTGGACAGCCGATCGGGATCCAGCACCTGCACGGCGGTGGCGTAACGCGCGCGGCCGTAACCGATTCGTTCGGGCAGCCATGCCATCTGCGCGAGGCCGTCACCGTCTACCAGCTTGTGCCGGAACGCCAGGCGCATCATCTGCGGGAACGTCAGGGAACGCTGCGCATCGCAGTAATGGTTTGGATCGAAGGCCCAGCTGCGATAGTGCGCCTCAGCAACGCGCCCAAACTCGTGCGCCCACTGTGCGTCGAACGTCGACTTGCCGGTGTAGGCGGCGAGAGCCCTGTAGTCGGGCCGGAACAGCGGCCGGTAGTGGCCGCCAATCGCATTGTCGAGGATGCGCGTGACCGCGCCGGATGCCCAGCCATCGTTCCGCACCAGGTCGCGGACGCGCGCGACGATGCGATCCCGGTACATGTTGAGCTCGCCGTCGGGCGAGTACAGGGACGGCTGCCAAGCGGCTACGTGCGCACCGAGATTGTCGGCGGCGTCGTATGGCGCGTTCCCGCCGGGCGCGAGCGCCCGCGCGCGATTCGGGCGGATCGGTTCCCCGTGCGCGTCGAGGATGGCCGGCGCGTTGTCGGAGCGGTCGGTCATCAGCGAAAGATCGGTCGAATCGGGTTGCGCGGGCGCGCGACGATGCCGAGCTGCGCCTGTAGGGTCTGGATCAGGGCCGCGAGTTGCGCGAGGTTGCCGCGCGTGTAGGTGACCGATTTCGATCCGTCACCCTGGGTGTAGGCGTAGCTCTCGCCCTTCGAGCCGGTGGAAAGGTCCACGTACGCCTGCTGCGCGTCGGCGAGGTTCTTCCGCAGCTGGTCCGTCGGCATCCCAGCGAGGAGGCTCGACGAAGCGTTGAACGGTGCGCAGCGCATATGCTTCTCCAGCAGGCTCAGGCCAGCCGCGATGAAAGGGTCTTCTTCGCCGCAACCGGCGATTTCGAAATGGACGGCCCTGCCGCCGACCGTGCCGGAGTTCCCGGTGGTGGCGATGGCTCAGGTACCGACTCCGGCGGCAGGCTTGGCTCGATCGGTGGTCCGATCGTCGACTGAACCTCGTCAGCACGCCGGTTGAGCTTCAGCCCGCTATGGAGAAGGCTGCAAAGCGCGGCATACGCATACACGCGGATGTCCAAGGCCTCGTTCGCGCGGCCCGGTGTCAGTTCCCATACGCGGAATTTCTGACCGTTGGACAGCTTGGTCACCAAGCGTTCCGACGTCAGCTGGGCGAAGTAGTTGATGTCCCTGTCCGAGGGGAAGTGCATGTAGCCGGCACCGGGATGCTCCAGATGCAGACGATGTCGAATCGTGTCCTTCGCAGCGTTCACGCCGAGGATTACCGGGCGAAAACTGGCCTTGTTGCGCGCGCTGGGCCGCTTGGTGGGCCATACCGGCGAGCGCTGACCATTGCGGGCGGACTCGCCCTTGATCGCGTATATCTTCCGACCAAGGCGTGCCTTGGCGAATTCGTACACCTTCTGGGTGTGATGGCCGCCGGAGTCCACGCACGCGGCGGCGACCTCGAACCCTCGCCCGTCTGCCCGGTGCCAGATGCGTTTCAGGAATGCATCGACGCCATCCCACAGCTTGTTCTCGCCGGGGTCACCCTCAATCACCTCGTGCGCGATGGACCACGATTCCTCGTTTCGGCCCCAACCGACGATCTCAACCTCGACACGATCATCCTGTGTATCGATGCCAGCCGTCAGAACGGCAACACCTTCCGGTACCGCGGCCGGCCAGACCTCGCAGCGCGCGGCGAGACGGTGCTCTGCGAGCGCCTTGTCGCCGCGGTCTTCATAAGGCTCGCCGAGGACGAGGTTGATGAACGTCTGCCGCGCAAGCGGGTCATCCTTAACCCGTAGCCATTCGGCGACGAGGTTCGCCCAGCTCGCGTTCGGAAAGAGACTGTAGCCCGCCCAGATGTGAAACCCGGCGTGCCCGTTGAATGGCTTGGAGGCGATCCACTCGCCACGCTCGACCATCTCCGGTTTGTCGGTGTCGTGAATGACGCACGCGTTCGCGCGGCAGACATAGAAAACCGACTCGGGGATGCCGTTGCCTTGAGCGTCGGCCTCCCACTTCATGCCGTAAGGCAGGTCGGGACCGCCCCACACCAACACCTGCTTCTCACCGCAGTGAGGGCAAGGTACGTAATACCTGCGCTGGTCGCTGGCGTCCCAGCTCTTCTCGATGCGACTGAAACCCTTGATCGTGGGCGTGCTGCCCAGGCCGATCTTCCGATTCCAGAATGTCTCCGTGCGCTTGGCACCGAGCGCGATCTGGTCGCCTTCGTTGCCCGCGCCGTTGACCGGGTAGCCGTCGACCTCGTCGAACAGCGCCAGGCGCACGGTGATGCGGCGGAAGCCGCCCGGCGAGTTGGCGCCGACCATCTGCAAGCTCGCGCCGTTGGTCAGCGTCTTCTTGAGGATGGTCTGGTTGCTGTCCTTCGCCTTCGGACTCCCCGCGATCGCCGCTAGCACGGGGGTGTCCCGAAGCATGGGGGCGATCTCGGTCTTGCTGTAGTCCTCCGCGTCCTCGACGCGGGGCTGCACCACCATGATCGGCGACGGATCCTGGTGCAGGTGATACCCGACCACGTGATCGAGGATCTTCGTGTAGCCGACGCGCGCCGACTTCATCACGCTGACCGTGGTCACCGACGAATCGGTGAAAGCGTCCATGATGCCCCGCTGGTAAGCGAAGGCCTCGAACTTACCAGTCTGCGCACTCGTCTCGCGCGACAGGACGGCGTACGTCTCCGCCCACTGGCTTAGTGTCAGCTTGGGCGGTGGCTGGAGGTTTGCGCGAAGTGCCGCGCCGAGGGCTTCCGCAAGGGCCCGAGACCCGCGTTCGTAACGCCTACTGTCCGACGCCTGCAGGTCCACGCGTCAGTTCCTCAAGCGCCCGGGTGATCATCTCCAGCAGCGCATCCTGTACCTCGTTGACGGTCTTGAGCCGGTGCAGCTTCGGCGCCTGCTCGGCCGGAATGGCCAAGAGTCGGGTGCGAACACGGGCATAGCTCTCGCCGACCGCGGCGGCGACCTCCGCCACTGCCACGACTGCCCCAGACTTCTCGTCGTATTCCAGCTGGTTCAGCAGGGCGAGGTAGTTCTCCTTGATTCGGATCGCTTCCTCGCGCGAGTGCGGCGCCACACTGAGCGCGATGCGCTCGGCGGCCTGCGTCGGCGTCTCGCCGGCTTTCCGTTGGGCCGTTACCTTCGGCTCGACCGTTACCCTCGTGCCATCGTTACCCGAGTTACCCTGATCGTTACCCGGTAACCCATCCCGACGGTACTTTTTCAGAAGCGCATTCGACGCTTTGACGTCGACCCCGCCATCCACCAGAACCAGCCAATCACGGGCCTTCCAGGCGGTAACGGTCTTCTTGCTCACACCGTGCATCCGGGCGAACTCGGCCTGGCTGACGACGCTCATGCGTTACCCAAATTTCAAAGTTCGTAGCTAGACACTCATCGCGGCGCGCAATGCCCACGATGCACGATCGACCAGGAAGGACCCACGAAGGGGGGTACCCCTCCCCCCCCATGCCCGGCGGCCGGGGTCACCGCGCGGTCGCGAGGGCGCGGGCCATGGCGCGCTCGAAGGCGCCGCTCCACCCGCGGTCGATGATCGCCTTCGCCGTCGTGCCGTAGCCCAGGCGCTTCTTCACGGGGAGCGCATCGCCGAAGCGGATCAGCAGCTTCAGGCCGGGCCGCTGGCCGCGCTGCGCTTTCGTCCTTTGCCACACGCCGTTGACCGGACCGTGTTTCGTATTGACCGGGCCGATGAACACGTCGCGGCGCGCCTTGAGGCGCTGCAGTGTCGATCGTGTCAGCTGGCCGTATTGATCGAGGCGGATGTTCTTCGGATTGAGCAGAGCCCGACCCGGTAGCTTATGCGCCCCACCGTCCTCATAGGGCGCGAGATACTTCGCGGCAATCGGCCGGATGAAGACCACCGCCGTAAGCGTTCGCTTCGTAGCGCCCCGCACTGCCACCGCGCTGACGGTAAAAGGCTTGGGCTTCTCGAACGTGTCCTTGATGTTCTGCTTCTCGGCCTCTGCCACTTGGCGCGCAAGGTCGTTGACCGCCTGGGCCGCCGCGAAATCCACCTGCTTATACGCAACTGCCGACAGCTGGCGGATGACCTGCTTCAGGTTGGAGCGCACCGAAATATCGAGGGCCATTCACTTCGCTGGCGGTAGAGCCAGGCTCCGTATGGCCGCCTTGTCGGCGTTGCAGTTCTGCAGTGCAACCTTGCGCGCGTTCGCGATCTTCACCGCTTCCGCGACGCCCAGCGATGTAGGCTCGGCGATGGGGCATGGCTGCGTCAGTTCATCCGGGACCGAAACGTACACCGGCACCTCGACGCGCACGATCTGCGGCACCGCCGGCTTCACGGCATCTCGTGCGCAACCCGTGGCGAGCGCGAACGGGATCAGTAACCAGAAAGCGCGGGACATAGCGTCGCCTCCAGTACGGACTGGCACTCCGCCTTGCCTTTCGCCTCGTCCACCTTGCCAGCGAAGAGCGCTCCAGCGGCAGCATTCGCCGCCTTGACCGGCTTCGTGCCATCGATGATTGCCTGCGCCTGACGCTGCATGAGCTCCGCTCGTGCTTTCGCGGCATCGGTCGCGGTAGTCGCAGCGTCGAGCGCCGAGCCGCACATGCTCAGTGAGGACTCAGCCTCGACTTGCCTCGCGTGCGCTTCTTCAGCTGCGACAGCAAGATGGCGCACGTAGGCAACGGAGCTGGCGATCAGCAATGCGACCGCCACGACCATCCAGAGATTCTTCATGCCGGCGGCAACCTCTCGCCGTCCTTCGGTTCCACCGGGTGTGCGGGCGGAATGCGACGGACTTGGTCACGGATACGCAGGGCGAACCCGATCAGTGCGATGAACGGGGCGATCTTCGCCACGAGACCGAGCGGAAGAAGCGCCTGCAGCAGCGTCGAGTTGATCCAGACCTCGGGCAGGACGGCCAGCACGGCGAAGACGTAAGTGCTGTGCCACTTCCACCAGTTGCGCCAGTCCTCGACGAGCTTCATTTCAGATGCCTCACAGACTGCAATTCGTGGATGTCCTGTGTGTTCCGATCCGTCTGCACCTTCATCTCGGCCATTTGCCGCGTGAGCCCGGGTACGTCGGAAAGCTGACCGCTCAGCGTCTGCAGCTGCGCGTTGGTCACGGCCTGCGCCGTCACGACCGTCTGCATGGTCTTGTCCTGCGCTTCGAGCCGGCTGTCGAACGAGTGGAACACGTACCCGATGAGGAAGGTCAGCAGCGCGAAGCTCGCGCCGAGCACAACCCGCTCAATCGGACCCAGCTTGAAGTGCAGTGTTCCGTCGTCGCCGCGCTTGATATCCATCTGGTCTTTCACTCGTCAGGCCACCGTGCCACCGGCGGCCTCGAAGGCGGCCTGCAAATGAGAAATGATGTGCGTGCGCTGGCCATACGGCGAGCCCGGCAGGCTCGCCCATACGGGTGCACACTTTGCGATCGCCACATCGAGGCGACCAGCCTTGATGTCGTCCACCGCTCGGGCACGGGCGATGAGGTAGATCGCGACGCGGTCCTGATTCAGCGGCGAAAAGTCTTTCGCGCCAACCGCGCGGCTCGCCCAGTCCCACGTGTCCGTTCGGATGCGGCCCGGGATCGCGGCCATGATCTGGTATCGACCTGCGGCGTCGCTCCAGCCCCATCGCGTGCGAACCGCGATTCGCGGGTGCCGCTCGTACCCCACGAAGAGTTCGCCACCGACGTTGACGTCGTATCCATCGTCACCGACTCCGAACGTGCCTTCCGCTTTCGCCAGCATGTCGAGGAAGGCGAGCACGTTCTGCCCGCCAGCCTCGTTCGCAGTGATGCGCGGCATGGATGGCTCCGGGCGCCACGCGGGCACCGAATAGGTGATCAGGTTCAGCGGCCGTGGCCGGGGGGGCGGCAGCGCAGGGAGATTCGCGTAACGGCAGCACCGCGACGGCTCACGCCGTGGCGAGCATGTGCATGGGCGGACCTGATCGTGAAACGAAAAAACCCGGCTTGCGGCCGGGTTTCGAGGGTTTCTCTGGAATGTAGTGAATCGTACCGATTTTCTGGGCGGCGTCAAGCGCCCACTTTATGACTCGTTTCGGGCGGAGCGGCACCGAAGGAAAAAGCGATCTTGTCACCACGCATCGCGTGCGCACGCCACCCATTCAAAACGGTGACCATCTCGTAGCCGGGGGCCGAGCGAGTCCTCGTCTGAAGATCGATATGCAACAGTCCGGACTGCTCGCTCAACGGCTGCGCAAATAGGAGGACGCCACGCTCAGTCACGGCCAAAGTACCCACCGGCAGTTCGCGATGAAGCGCGCGGGTAGCAGTTGCGTATTCGATCTGGAAGGAATCGATTTCGAGGTCAACGCGATCGTACGTATCCCCCGCCCCATACCAGGTATCGATCCATGTCGAATCGAACGCGCCACCGAGACCCACAAGCGCGTGGTAGCGATCGTCTACGAGCTCGAGGTGCACAGAAAGTGCCAGCCTTCCATTTTGATCGATGAGCACCTTCCCCTTGCAATCCTTGAGCGTGACGAGCTTGGCATTGGCGCCGAGCTTGATGTACTGCGTGTCCATTGTTGCCCCTGTTGGCTGTGTGGCCTCACCCCATGACGATTCTAGCGTCAGTCTCGGAGCGCGGCACCCAACTGACGCTCCGCACGATGGAGTGCTTCCGAACAATGCTGGAATGCCCAGTCGTAGACCTGAGACCAGCTCTCCCGATACGTCGTCCACTTGAACCCGGCGGCATACGCCCGCTCTCGCTCACCCATGCGGTGATGTCCGACACCGCTGCAGGTCCCGCATTCAACGCTGACCCCATGATCATTGGACGTGGTGCCGCGGCCCGAGCAGGCGTAGCAAAGGCCGGCGCTTCCGACCTCCGCTAAGACCCCATTACGCACCATGCGCCAACCATCGGCGACGACCGGCTCGCGGTCATTTCTTCGGGTGGTCAGCTCAGGCCACCGCTGAGCGACGGCATCCTGGTACTGGCGCTGCGCCCGAGGCCCGTGGTCAATTACCGCCATCAGGGCTTCCGTCATCACCATCTCACGGCGAGCCCATTCGGCCCTCACTGCCCGGTCGACGATCTCATGCAGGCGCTCGGTCGCCAACTTCGCGCCAGCGGGCCACCAGGTACGGACGAGCAGCTCGCGGCCCAAGCCTTCCTCGACGAAAGCAAGCGCCGCCGCTATATCCTGGGCGGTGAGCATCGGGATGCCTCCGCGGCCGACGTCGTATCGGACGGTGGAAGGATTGAGGCGGGCCATCAGTTCGGCTGCGTGCATTTCGTTCCCCTTACTGCTTGATGTGATGTGCGGCCGTGGTGCCGCCTTTCTTTTTCTGCTTTGCGATCCGGCGGAGTCGCGACGCCGCGCCGACGAGCCCGGCCGCCACCCTATCCGCGCGGTCGGCGAGGTCGATCAGTTCGTCGGGCTCCATGGCGTGGATCCAGTTCGCCGCTCCGTCGAGAGCGCCCGCGGCCTGAAACTTGTGGCGAACCTTGTCGGCGTCCCGCTTCCCGGTCACGTGCTTGCCTCGTCGCTGCAAATGCGGGTCGGCCACGGTGCGCCGGCCAGATACGCTTCGAGCACCTCGCGCGCTTCGTCCCAACCGAAGCAGCACTCGGCTTGGTAACCGTTGTCGTTGAGGTCGGCGATCCACTGGCGCTGCGCGGGCGACAACGCGCCGCCATCGCGCCGCTTCATCTCAATGTAGAGACCGTGGAACTCACCGCGTGCGACGGGCAGGCACGTGTCCGGCACGCCGGCCTTCACGCCCTCGGCGGCCAGCTTTCCGGCTACGGCCTTCAGGCGATGACCACCGTTGGGAATCGCGTACAGGAGATTGAGCGCGGGCTGCGCCCCGGCAGCGAGCCGAGCCCACCGGAAGAGCGCAACCTGCTCCTCGTGCTCAGTCGGGATGCGGGGCCGCGTCATGCGCCACCCCTGATCGCCGTCGGCTCCGTGCCATCAAGCAGGCGGTTCTGCAGCGCCAGCAGCTCGTCGTCGGACCCGTAGAAGGCGTGGAACGGCTTTGACCCGTGCGCGAGGCTCGGGCCGTGGATCTCTGTCGCTTCCTTGTCCGTCATCTGGCGGAAGGGTCTGACACCGCGGTGATGCCACGGGCAGCCGCCGATGGTGAACTTGTGCCCGCGTCGCCGGCCGCCACTCAGCAGATGGTGCGCATCGCAGCCGTGGAACGCGGCGCGCACGCGACCCAGCGCGTTGTTGAGGTGGCAGCACACGCACTCGCCGCGCGTGATGCGCGCCAGCCGCTCGGCTTCGGCCTTCGTTGGCTTGCCGGTGCTCCGACTGCGCTTCAGGCCAGTGCGGATCGCGACTGCCTTCGGCAGCTCCTTGGCCGCCGTCAGGGTCTGACGAATCGCCGTCATCGCAGCGAAGCCGCGGCGCGCCTTCAGGGCGGTCTTGCGGATCAGGGGCGTGCGCTTCATTGGACGGGGGCGCCTTTGTCCACGGCCACCGTGAGGATCTCCGTCGTCCCCGCCACCTGCTTGTGCTTGAGGTAGCGGTTGCCGGCGGTGATCAGGACGTAGTTGTTCTCCACGATCGCACTGCTCAGCTCTTCGCCGGCGTCAGGGTCTGACACGGTCACCTTGATGCGCTTCAACTGACTCACGAATCGATCCTCTGGTAGATCACCATGCGGTGGATGCCCATGGCGTCGAGCATGTGCGGCGAGGGATTGGTTCGCGTGCCGTTCGCGAGGGCATACATGTACGTAGGCGAAACGCCGACGATGCGCGCGGCTTGTTCCACCGTTTCGTGCTCGGCGATGAACGCCTTGACGTGCTTCTTCAGGTCGGCCTCACTCACAGTCGTCTGCCCTCCACGCGTTGGGCTTGATGGCGCGCTGAGCGCGCTGGTTGTAGGTCTGGCGGTTGTCCGGCTGCTTGCCGAGGATCCGGCGCCAGGTGGCTTCGTATTCGGGGAGGTGCGCCAGCTTGTCGCCGTCGATAGCGATGCCGCCCACGTCTCGCTCGCCGCCCCACGTCTCGCCTGCGTCGTTGCGCGCGAAGACCGGGCGCGGATCCATGCCCTCGGCACGGAACGCGTCGACGAGTTCGGCCATGAGCGGGAAGCGCTGCCGGTGTTCGGCGCGGCGGCGTCCCTGTTCCTCGTCGTGCGCGGCGCGCTTCTGGGCACGGTCGGGCGCGACATGCGCCAGCAGGTCGTCCGCATTGAGCGATGTCGGCGCCGACGGGCTCATCAGAAGTCGTCACCGAGGGCGGCGCCCCACGCGGCGTCGGCGCGCGTGATGGCGTCGCTCGTCACGCCGGCGGGCACTTTGTCCGTGACGCTGAAGGTCATGTACTTGTAGTCGGCCTGCAGCCCAAGCTTGAGCGTCACGCCGTTGCGCTGCTTGCCGATGACCAGCTCGAGGTACGTCCGGAACTTCGCGTTCGGGCGCCACAGGAACAGGATCACGTCAGCGTCCTGCTCGATCGAACCCGAGTCGCGGAGGTGCGCCATGGTGGGCTCTTTGCCCTCGGCCTCGCGGTTGAGCTGCGACAGGAGGATGACGACAACATCCAGCTCCTTTGCGAGTGCCTTGAGGCCGGCGGTGATGTCGCCGATGGCGGTCGTGGTGTTCTCCGCCTTGCCCTTCTTCATCAGCTGCAGGTAGTCGATGGCGATCGCACCGAGGGGCGTGTCCGTCTCGTCCAGTTCCGCTTTCAGCTGGCGTGCGCGGGCGCCGACCGCCTCGAGGCCAATGCCCGGCGTGTCGTCGATGTAGATCGGCAGGCCACTGATCGCTTCGCAGCCGCGGGCCCAGCGGCTCCAGTCGCTCTCGTCCATCGCCTTCGGGCGGCGCAGCAGCGTGCCGTCGATCACGCCGACCGCGGACGTCAGGCGGTCGGTCAGCTGCTTGCCGCTCATTTCCAGCGAGAACAACGCTGTCGCCCTGCCCTTCTCGGCCATCGCTCGGACGATCTGCAGCAGCAGCGCGGTCTTGCCCACCGATGGGCGCGCGGCGATCACGACCAAATCGGACGACTGCAGGCCGCCGGTCGCCTCGTCGAGCTCCGGCATGCCAGTCGGGAGGCCCGTCAGCGTCTCGGTCGATTCGTAGCGTGACTGCAGGTCCGCGACGGCTTCCTTCGCGAACTCGCGGATGTGGCGCATCGTGCCTTGGTTGCGCGGCGCGCATGCGGCGAGAATCTTCTGCGCCTGGCCGTACGGATCTTCGTCGTCGAGGTTCGCGATTCGCGCGCCGGCTTGCCGCAGGCGGCGCAGGAGCGATGTGGCGGCGACGCGCTCGGCGTAGCCCGACACGTTGCCGACGCGCCAGCCCTCGGCAAGCATGGCGTCCATGGCGAGGTCGTTGAGCTCGGGTCGGTCCGAGCCGATGGTGACGGCGTCGAACAGGTGCCCGGCCTTGGCGCGGCGCGCGATCTCGTCGAAGAGGCGAGCGCGCGCGCCGTGGGTGAAGTCGTCCGACGACAGCATCGCGGCGATCTGCCAGTACGCCTTCGGCTCAGCCATGCAGCAGCCCAGCACGGCAATCTCGGGGAGGATGGCGCTCATGCTGCGGCAGCCTCACCAGACTCGCGCTGCATGCGCTCCATGCGGTCCATCGCCTTCTCGAACACCTTCGTCACGGTCTTGCCGCGGATCAGGTAATCGAAGTCGGGGCGCCAGTTGGCGTGCTCGCCCGTGTACGGCCCGGTGCCGTTGAGGAATTTCGTCGCGGCGCACTCGGTCCAGAACGCCGTCCAGAACGCGAGGGTCTGACGCGCCTTGCTGGCGTGCCACGCGGTGCGGATGGCTGTCTTGCGTGCCGGCGTGAGCTCGCGAACCTTCGGCAGGTTCACCATCGCGGCGTTGTAGCCGCGAACGATGGCCGAATAGGGAATCGGATCGGATCGGTTCGGTGCTCCGTCGTCAGACGGTGCACCTTGCTGCTTTTCTTCCTGCTCCTGTTCCTGCTCCTGTTCCTGCTCTTGGCTTCGAAGGGGCTTCGAAGGGGCTTTCTGTTCCGCACCTTCGCCCCGGCAGGACGTGAGGTGAAACGCGTCCCGGTAAGCCTCGAAAAACGGCGTCAGAAAGCGGTTCGTCGGCAATGCGTCGTAGTCGGACTGGATGCCCTTGCAACGGTTGTCGCCTGCCTTCAGCGAGTCAGCCACCTGGAAGCGCGCCATCGCGTTCACCCAGACCACCTCGGCGTCCTCGTCATAGCTACAGAACCCCACTTCGCAGCACCTTTGCAGGGCCTTCGAAGCCCCTTCGAAGGGGAGGCCAGTCTCATGCGCAAGGGTCGGCAAGGGGAGGTAGTACAGCCCGAGCATGTTCGCCGACGGGCACGTCACCAGGTACATCGCAACGACGAGCACTTCCGGGCCTGACTTGCGCAGGGCCTTGCCGGTGTCGCCGATCCAGAATTTTGGTCCTACTTTCGCGTACTCGCGCATGCTCACTCCGGGCTCCGGCGAAGTGCAGACACGCAGCCGGCCGGATCCGGTTGTCCCCGGGAAGCTACCCCCGGGTTAGCGTGCTGCTGGTTGAACAACGAGGCCTGCGGCGATGGCGCCAGCGAGGCGAGGTGCATTTCGGCAGCGACCAGCTGCTCGGGCGTCGCCCCATGCGCCAGCACGCCCGGCAGGATCGCCAGATAGCGCCGATAGCCAGGAGACGACAGACGGTTCATGGAGCGAAGCGCCGCAGCGCCCACATCGCGCGGAACCAAACGGTCCACTCGACGAGATTGAATCGGGGTTTCACCAGCAGAGCACCTTTCAGAGTCGGCTCTTCATGGTGGACGCTCGACATCATTCTGGCGCCGCGAAACCGCGCCCGTTGACCCCCTGCTTTCGGGGCACGACACATCAACGGATGCTCCGCACCTTGCGACCGTCAGCGGCATCGAGCGCGGCGGCCAGCTGCTGGCTCAGGCTGGCCAGTTCGCCCTGGAGATCCGCGAGTGCGTCCAGCGCAGGCCGCACGAACGGAAGGTCGTTGGCGTCGATGCGGTCGTCGGCGATGATCGGGGCCATACGCTGCAGCAGCGCGCCAACATCCTTCGCGATCTCACCGAGCGTCGTCGCGGCACCAGCGGATTCCGGGGCACGCGCTGCCAGCAGCCCTACGCGCGCCGCGAGTTCGCGCAGCGCACGATCGTGGGCCGGCGGGGGCAGCGCGTGCACCCACGATTCTTCGAGGTCCGACGGGAACGCTCGCACCTCGCCAGTCATGTACCGGTTGATCGTCTGCCGGTTCGCGCGCTGCGCCTTGTCCATCTGGTCGAGGTCGCCCACGACGGGCCTAATCGGGGCGCGCCGCTGGTCCTCGGGAACGTTCGCCAGGTAGTGGTCGGCAACGCGGTCTGCGAAGCCCATGACGCCGCCGGGAAGCTGCCGCATGGCCTCGACGGTGATGGCGATCAGGTGCGCGGGGCGGGACATCTGAGAACTCGGGTTCATGCGGTGCGTCTCGTCGAATGAGAAATTGCAGCTATGGACACAGGGGCGGAACAAATTGGCGACTCGCGGTTCGTGGCAAAATTGCTGCGCACGAACATCAATCACTTACGAAGGGATACCGATGAACGGAGAAGTCGATCTGGCCTCGCTGGCCGAGAAAGTGCGCCTGCTGGAAATCGAGAAAGAAATCATGCTGGGTCGCCTGAATGGGCTTCACTCGGTTGTCTTGCAGATGGCGATGGATCGCGACAACGCGACGCAGCACCTCGTGGACAATCTTCGTATCGCGAACGAGCGGTCCGTCGCGGACATGCTTGGTCATGGGCTGTCGGACCTCATGACCAACGAGTTCACTCGGGTGGTGGAGCAGATGGTCGACATCCTTCAGGCGTCCGCCGACGGAAAGCAGCGTCCGACTTGACGCGCATCCGGACGGCTTGTGAGCTCGACGCGAGTCTCGGCAGGCGCGCTGGCCACGCAACAAACGTCCAGAACGTGATGAGAGAGAGCGCCATGGCGAGCACGTCAGGTGCCCTCCCCTTCACTACCGAAAATGTCCGCCCGCTGCTCAGCACGGGTTACGGCGCCGCCTGTCGCGGCTTCGAGCTTCTTAGCCATTACCCCGCTCGGTCGCTTGTGGCGCTTGGCAACCATGTAGAGGGTGGCCGCGCTGAATCCCGTCTCGCCCGCGAGGCGGGTCAGGACTGGGCATCCACGGCGGGCCGTGCCGCCCGATCGCTCGCAATAGGTCTGTAGGTCCATGCGCGCACATTACCGTTTCGGTTATGGCAACGCAATACCGTTTCGGTCATTTACCGGATTGGTAACGGATGGGAGCATCCTCCCATGGACGTAAGCGAGATCCGCCGCCGCAATGTGAGCCTCCTGATCGAGCAATCGGGCGGGCCGACTGAGTTCGGTCGACGCATCGAGCGCGAGCAGGCTCAGGTGAGCCAGTGGACCTCCGCGACGAATCCGAAACCGATTGGTGGGCGCCTGGCGCGCTACATCGAATCGAAGGTTGGCCATACGGCCGGCTGGCTCGATGCACCCCACTTCACCGGCGAAGCGGCGCCGGAAAGCCATTCCCAATCCGTGCGACTGGACCCTGAAATAGTGCGCGACGTGGCACGCGCATTGCAGGAAGTCTTCGCAGAACTCGACTACGAGCCATTCGATCTGGCTAAGGATGCCGAGTTGTTCGTCGAGCTCTACCAGCGAGTGCAGGAACGAGGTGAGTCGTCCTCGGTCGGCAACCTGGTATGGCTTGGCACACGGATAAAGGAAAGGGCGCGCTTGGGGGCGCCATCGGATGAGCGAATCAAGGGTACTCATGGCCAAGGCGATGCTGCGGGAAATTCTCGGAGCCGACGCCAGAAGGCCTGATTTGAAAGTTGTGTGGCCGGCAACATCTGCCAGAATCATGGCGCCCGAGCGCCAAGAATCCGTCCGAATGCGACCGCTCGAAAGAAGGCGGGCAATGGGCTCGCGCCACACCGGATAAGCGATCAATCGAAAGGAAACGAGAAACGATGGCCCTGATCAAGTGTCCCGACTGTGGGACCTCGGTAAGCGACGCCGCGGCAAAGTGCCCCAACTGCTCGCGACCGATCGCCTCACCAAAGAATCGCAACGGCGAAGCCGCGCTTAGTGTGCTCTTCGGGCTGGGCCTTTGCTGGCTCTGGTTCGGTCCGCGCGTCTATATCGTGTTCCCGTTCGACACCGGAATCATGGGGATCATCCTGCTGATATCTGGCGTGGTCCTGTTCGCGAGGCAGGCGCCAGCGGCCAAGTAAACCCGGTCCCAAGCAGCACCGAAGCCCGCCATGCGCGGGCTTTTTAATGCCCAGATGTGAAGGTGTGACGGCCGTCATAAAAGAAATTACCGTTTTGGTATTGCTAAGACATAACCGTTTCGGTAATCTCACCTCGTCGCCCATACCGGGCACGGGGAGAAAGAGATGAGCAGCGCAACCTGGTCGTCGCCACCTATCCAGCTGACGGAGACGATCGTCGTCGATGTCCACGCCAGTGCCGAGGGCGTTACGCTCGGCGAGTCCGCAAACCACACCATGGCTGCCGATCTCCTGCTGGCTCCGGAGAAGGCGCGCTGCCTCGCGATCGCGCTGATCACTGGCGCTCACGAGTGCGAGAAGGCGCAGGCGGTGCAGTCATGAGCGGCGCGCGCCTTCCGGACGTCGCGGCAACGCTTGACGAGGCTGTCGAAGTCTTGCGGGTTGCCACCGAAACCAGCGTTTTCGACGCTGAAGACCTGATCGCCAAGCTGCTTGTCGCCAAGTCGCATGCCGAGCGCACCGCTACCGTCGTCCACCTTGCCGAGAAGTTCGAGCACCTGGTGCGCACCGCGCCGCTCGATGCATGCGCCGCCGTTCTGGGTGCCGATCTCGCGAAGGCCATCGCCCGCGCCAAGGGCGTCCCCTCCGTGCTCTTCCACTACCAGCAGATGGCGCGCGAAGCGCAGTCGGTGGCGGCATGAGCGGCCTCGATCACGGCGTCCTCAATCTCCCGCTGAGGAAGCGCGGCAACATCGATGCCCAGATTGATGCGTTCAAGCGCGAGCAAGCCTCGCGCGCCAAGGCCGATGCCAGGCAAAAGACTGAGGAAGCTCGCGGCCTACGCATGACCGCGAAAGGCATTGTTGCAAGCCTCAGCTCGGATCGCCTCGAAGGCTTCGCGAAAAAGCTCGGTGCGACCACAGCCCAGGCGCGAACGAAACTTTTCTCCGAGGCCCACTGGAACCCCCGCGCGATCATCCGCGTGTTCGGGGGTGCCGCATGAGCCGCCTCTCGATCCGCGAGCACAAGGCACTGCGCTACGCGTCCATCAAGGTTGCAGGCGATCGCGAAGTTGCAGCGGCCGAGCGCATGCGTCACGCCTCGTCGTCCACGCCCACCTTGCAGCGCTTCTTCGAAAGCGCGCGCGGTCAGGCACTGATGCTGCTCACAGGCCTAGTCATCTTCGCGCTGTTCGCGCCGGTGGGGTCGCTGTGATGCGCCGTGCGCTCGCCTGGTGGATGTCCGCGCCGGTCGACGAGAAGACCGCCTTCGTTCTCATGGTCGCGTCCGGCGCGCTGCTGAGCACGTTGCTCGCGATCCTTCCGCCCCATCACTGAACGCCCGCGCCTTTCCCTCTCCCCCCGAGGTGTGGCGCGTACCGACGGCCGGCGGTGCTTACCGGCCAACCCATTTACCGGAGATACCCATGGCACTCGAACGCACGATCCGCTTCGGCAAGACCAAGAAAGGCCTCATCAACAAGAACGCCGGGCGGCAGCGCGAGGCCATGCCGTTCCTCCCCAACGTCGCCGGCACGCGATTCGTTCGCGATGCGCAGAAGTCCGGAATCGTTCCGAAGCGCATCCCGCGCTGAACTCCCCGCCCCGTGGAGGAGCACGGGGCACAAGGAAGCCGCGAAACGCGCAGATACCCGGTTCGCAAACTATTCGCTGCGGATGAGTGGATCGCGGCTTCCTTGTCCATCTCACGACACGCCGGACCGACCGGCAAGGAATTCGCAATGAAACAGATCCTGTTCGGCATCGCGATCGCGGCTGGCTTGGTCGGCTGCTACAGCGGCAGTGACGCACGCAAGGCTGTCGAGGCGATGGGCTTTACCAACGTCGAGACGCACGGCCACTCGTTCACCGGCTGCGGCGATGACGACACCTTCGCGACCAAATTCGATGCAGTCAGTCCGACCGGAAAGCCCGTGAGCGGCGTCGTCTGCTCCGGTTGGTTCAAGGGCGCAACTGTTCGCTTCTGACCCCCCTTCACACACCGCCGGCCTCGCCGGCAGAGGAATATGCAGTGAGCAAGACCCCGACCCGCCCGTACATCGTCACCCGCAAGTCCGACAACACGATTCGCCTGGTGGATGCGACCAGCCCATCCGTCGCCCTGAGCCACGTGGCCCGCGACGAGAACATCGTCGAGCGCGCATCGGCGCGTCAGGTCGGCGAGCTGATGAGCAGCGGCCACATCCTGGAATACGCCGGCACTGATCTCGCCTTAGGCTATTCGGCGGCCGACGGCACCGGCGCAGGTCCCATCCTACGGTCGGTTGATGTCCCTCCGGGCGAGCCGTCGAAGGGTGCGGGAGACGACGTCTCGCAGCACGGCGCGACTGCCTGATGGCACGCGGCGTCAACAAGGTGATCCTCGTCGGCAACCTCGGCAGTGATCCGGACGTGCGCTACACCGGCAACGGGACCGCGATCACGACGATCAGCATCGCCACGTCCGAGCAGTGGACGGACAAGCAGTCGGGCGAGCGACAGGAACGCACCGAGTGGCACCGCGTGAAGCTCTTCGGAAAGCTCGCCGAGATCGCGGGCGAGTACCTGAAGAAGGGTCGCCAGGTGTACGTCGAGGGCTCCCTGCGCCACGACAAGTACACCGACCGCGATGGCATCGAGCGATACACCACCGACGTCATCGCCAGCGAAATGCAGATGATCGGCGGCGCGCCGACTGAGCGCCCGGCAGACCGTTACGGGGAATCCCGTTTCGGCGGTGGCGAGCGCGCCGCCGGGCGCACCGGCAAGGGCCGCGCGCAGCGCGACCACGACCAGCAGCGCGCCACCGGATCCACGCCGCCCGCCGAGGGCGAGCAGTTCAACGACGACGACATCCCCTTCTGATCAGCCGCCGGCATGCCTGGCAAGGATTCCTGATGTTCTTCCGCAACCTCACGCTGTTTCGCTTCTCGCCGGCTGTCGCCGCCGACCTGTCACGCCTTGACGAGGCGCTGCCCGATCACCGCCTGCGCGCCGTCGGACCGCTGGAGCTGTCGACGCGCGGCTTCGTCGTGCCGATCAGCACCGTCGAGGACGCGCTGACGCACTCGGTCGGCCAGTACACGATGGTCGTCGGTGCCACCGAGGAAAAGCTGCTGCCCTCCGGCGTGGTCAACGACGAGCTCGCGAAGCGCGTCAATGCGATCGCCGAGGCCGAGGGGCGCAAGGTGAGCGGCCGCGAGCGGAAGAGGATCAAGGACGACGTGATGAACGAGCTGCTGCCGCGCGCCTTCGTGCGTGGCTCGCGCCTGGCTGCCTACGTCGATAAGCGCGCCGGATGGCTTGTGCTGAACACGGCGAGCCGCAAGGCAGCGGAGAACCTGCTGTCGGGCATGCGCGAGGCACTGGGTAGCTTCCCGGCCGTGCCGCTCGCGCCGGAAGAGTCGGCGCGCGTGCTGATGACGCATTGGGTCGCCACCGGCGAGCTTCCGGACGGCTTCGTCCTGGGCGACGAGATCGAGCTGCGCGACCCCGCCACGGCCTCCGGCGCTATCGCGCGCTGCCGCCGGCAGGACCTCGATACCGACGAGGTGCGCGAGCACCTGCGCACAGGCAAGCAGGTGTTCCGCATCGGCCTGCTGTTCGACGACCGCATCAGCTTCGTGCTCGGCGACGACCTGGTACTGCGCAAGGTCCGTTTCACCGACGTCGTGCTCGACGAGCAGCCCGACGCACCGGAGAGCCTGGTCGCCGAGGCGGACGCCAACTTCGCGCTGATGACGCTGGAGCACGCCCGCCTGCTCGAGAAGCTGGTCTCCGTCTTCAACCTGCCGAGGCCCGAGTGATGGCCGTCGCCCCGATCTACGCCGGCATGCGCGACCACGAGCGCGACGAGGCTATCGCCGCCGCTCGCGCCGCGGGTACGACCGACGAGGTCGCCAACCGCTTCCAGATCACGCCGGGCGCCGGGCGCGCCGCCTGCCGCCGGGTGCGGAAGCTCAAGACCTACGAGCTGTTCCTCGAGCGGCACGACGGCACGCGCCAGCGCATCGGCACGGTCATCACGCACAAGGGCTTCACCGCCGCGTGCGTCGGCGCCTATCGCACCTACGGAGAGTTCTTCCGGGGACTCGAACTCTCCGGCTGGCGGGTAACCGATGGCTCCGGCAGCTGCAACACCCTCGAAACCATTCGCAAAGTGATCAACAGGACCGAGATCGATGGCTGACGGAAACGGAACCGGATTCTTCGACTTCGGACACGAGCTCGTCGTCGACTTCTTCGCCGGTGGTGGCGGCGCCAGCCTCGGCATCACCGAGGGCTACCGCGCCCCCGACATCGCCGTGAACCACAACCCGATCGCGATCGCCGTCCATCGCGCGAACCACCCGGAAGACCAGACCAGGCATTACACGACCGACGTGTTCGAGCTCGATCCGATCGAGATCACGCGCGGCAAGCCGGTCGGCATTTTCTGGGCGTCGCCGGACTGCCGCCATTTCAGCAAGGCGAAGGGCAAGGCGCCGCGTTCCAAGGCCGTGCGCGGGCTCGCTTGGGTGGTCGTGCGCTGGGCGGCGAAGTCGCGGCCGCGCGTCATCTTCCTCGAGAACGTCGAGGAATTTCAGAAGTGGGGGCCGATCGATGACGCTGGCCAGCCGATCAAGGAGCACGAGGGCCGGACGTTCGAGGCCTTCAAGGCGGCGCTGACGACTGGCGTCCCGTCCGACCATCCGGACCTTCCCGAGATCCTTGCCGCGATCCCCGACGTCTCTCGCGCGCAGCTGCTGCGCGGCATGGGCTACTCGGTCGAGTTCAAGGAGGCCCGCGCCTACATTCAGGGCACGCCGACGATCCGCAAGCGCCTCTACATGGTCGCCCGCGCCGATGGCGGCAAGGTGAAATGGTTCTCCGAGACTCACGGCAAGCCGACCGACGAGGCCGTCATCGCCGGCCGCGCGAAGCCGTGGCGCACGGCGGCGGAATGCATCGATTTCGGTCTGGCCTGCCCGTCCATCCACGACCGGAAGAAGCCGCTGGCTCAGAACACGGAGCGCCGCGTCGCTTTCGGCATGGAGCGCCACTTCTTCCTCTCGGACAATCCCTTCATCGTTCCGATGCGCGGCACCAGCGCCAGCCACACGTCGACGCATAGCGTGCACGACCCGCTGTCAACGATCACCGGCGGCGGCACCCACCACGGCCTGGTTATGCCGGTCCTCACCGAGTGTGCCAACGCCAGCGCGCAGCGCACCTTCGCTGTCGATGAGCCGCTTCGCACGCAGTGTGCCCAGGTGAAGGGCGGCCACTTCGCTATGTTCGCCGCCAGCCTCATGCACCTGACGCACCACGGCGACGGGCACACCGCATCCGTGCACGACCCCCTCGCGACGGTGACCGGCGCGAACCGCGGCGAGCAGGCGCTGATTGGCGCAACCCTCGTCCAGACGGGCTACGGCGAGCGAGACGGGCAGGATCCGCGCGTGCCTGGCCTGGACAAGCCTCTCGGTACGGTCGTCGCCGGCGGCGTGAAGCACGCGGTCGTGCAGGCCACCGGCGTCGAGGCGGCCTACATGCTTCAGGCAAGCGGCGGACCGAACGGCAACCAGTCGTTCGGCCACGACATGCGCAAACCCGTCAGCACCATCACGAGCACCGGAAGCCACCAGCAGGTGGTGACGGCCTACATGATGAAGTTCTACGGCAGCGGCGGGCAGTGGGCGGACCTCAACGAGCCCATGCACACGCTGCCGACGAAGGACCGCATGGCGACCGTGCAGGCCATTTCGATCCCGCGCGACGCGCTAACCGAGGACCAGTGGCGCAAGGCGACCCTGACCGCGAAATTCCTCTCCAAGTACCTGCCCCACCGTTTCCCGCCGGTCGACGGCGACGCGATCATCGTGATCGGGAACTACGTGCTGGTCGACATCGGCCTGCGCATGCTCACCCCGCGGGAGCTCGCGCGCGCCATGGGGGTGCCAGACACCTACATCATCGAACGCGGCCTGTTCGAGACCCACCCGGGCACGTTCGAGTGGCGGCCGATCAGCAAGACCAACCAGGTGAAGCTGATCGGGAACATGGTTTGCCCGTACATGGCCGAGGACCTCGTTCGTGAGAACTCCGAGGCGCTCCGTCTGATCGATCAACGGGTGGCCGCATGACCGCCATCCGCCTGATGGTCGGCGATTGCCTGGAGCGCATGCGCGAGCTGCCGGACGCGTCGGTGGACATGGTGCTGGCCGACCTGCCCTATGGCACGACCCAGTGCGCGTGGGACGAGGTCATCCCGCTGGCCCCGCTCTGGGAGCAATACCTGCGCGTGGCGAAGGAGAATGCGGCCATCGTGCTGTGCGCGGCGCAGCCGTTCACGTCCCTGCTGGTGTCCAGCAACCTGCCCCACTACCGCTACGAGTGGGTCTGGGAGAAGGGCAACGCGACCGGCTTTCTCAACGCGAAGAAGCAGCCGCTGCGCGCTCACGAGACGGCTCAGGTGTTCTACCGCCGCCAGCCCACCTACAACCCGCAGATGACCAGCGGCCACGAGCGCAAGACCACACGCCGGAAGGTCGTCGGCTCCGAGGTGTACGGCAAGGCTCTGAGCCTGACGGCCTACGACTCCACGGAGCGGTACCCGAGGTCGGTCCAGTTCTTCTCAAGCGACAAGCAGAAGGGCAGCTACCACCCGACCCAGAAGCCCATCGACTGGATGGAGTTCCTGATCCGCACATACACAAACGGGGGCGACACGGTGCTCGACAACGTCATGGGCGGCGGTACCACCGGCGTCGCGTGCCTGCAGTCGGGCCGTCGCTTCGTCGGCATCGAACTCGACGCTTCCATCTACCAGACCGCGGCGCACCGCATCCGTGCCGCCAGCCAGAAACTTTCACTCGAGCACGCCGCATGACCGGTACCGCCACTATCACCCCCGCCGAGTTCGAGCAGGCCCTGAAGCGCGCATGCGTGCGTTCGATCGCGCGTGCCGTGCGCTATGACCCTCTCCGTGGCGGCGATCAGACTGCCGTGCAGTTCGGCGCGCTGCTGCCCGAGATCGAGGACGAGGCGGAACTGTCGACCTCGCAGACCCGGCGCCAGCTGCGCGCGCTGCAGGCCGCCGGCAAGGTCATCCGTGACGATCGCCGCGGCGGGTCCACTGCCTGGTGGCTGGTCGGTCTTGCGGACGAGCTGCGCGGTCCTGCCTCGTGCGGGCCGGTGCGCACGATGCCGACCGATGCCGCGGCGCCAGCTGCGCACCTCAAGCGTCAGGGTGTGACGAATCTCTCGCGCGCGCCGTGGTGGGAAGTTTTGGGCGTCGCACGGGACGACTCGTTCCGCGAGTGCACGCGTGCTTTCCGACTCGAATCGGCGCGCCTAATGGAGAGCGAGGATCCGGATGCGCCGCAGGCCCTGGCGCGGTTGAAGGCGGCTTACAGCGAATGCTGCCGCGATCACGATGTTCAGGTCGAGCAGTGAGCGGCGCTCTCCCACTCGGCACGCGCGCGGCAGAACTCGCCGGCCTCCTGAAGACCGTAGAGGCGGGCGATGCGCTCGCGCGCGGTGGCATCGAGCTGGTAGCAGATCGGGTCGAGACGTCCCGAGGCTGTCACTCGGCCACCTACGATCAACGCGTATCCATGGGCGTCGTAATCGATGGCCCGCCACTCGCGGGTCCTCGGATCGTCAGATATCGCAATTTTCGGCATGGCAGCTCCAGTGATGGAGGCCATCGGAACACCCCTGTTCCGCTCCTGAAAATACACCGGGCGCGTTACGAAAACGTAACCGCCGTTCACATTCCGGAGGGGTTTTAAATGACGCCAGACACCTTCCGCCCCGCAGTCTCCGTCATCGGCGATCGCGTGCACCTCTTCATCGCCGGCGCGCACCACGCCCTACCCCTCGCCGCCGCCGAATCTCTCGAATCCAAGCTCGCTGACGCCATCGCGAAGCTGAAACAGCAGGAGGCCGATAAGGCATGAGCACCGAAACCACCCACAACTGGAACGCACCGGATGCACTGCCAGATGTGCAGCCGAATGCAGATCGCTTTTTTCAGATCGCCGTCCGTCGCAAGGGTCGTGACAAAGTCGTCTCCTTCCCGGCCGTGTACTGCAATTCGCTCGCGCTCTCGGTCGACTACGATCCGCACGAGTCGTCAGGCAATCGCTGGTCGTCGCATTTCTTGCCCGAGGAACTGGCGGACGAAGGCGAACTCGGCTTCACGGGCTGGTGGGACATCAAGAGCGACAGCGAATACGACACCCGTTACATGCCGGCCCTCGAAGAGGGTGACGAGCTGGTCAGGTGGTGCGAGCTTCCGCAGTGGGACGCCATCGCCGCGCAGCAAGCCGCCGAGCCTGTCGAGCAGTCCGATAACTGCGGTTGTTCCGGAGAGATCCACTACTCGTGCAAGCCGAAGCCCGAGCAGGCGGTAGGCGATGGGGTGGACGATCATGTCGCGGTCGTCGTTGATCTGCGGTCCGACAACTACGGGCATCATCACCGCATCAAGTGGGTCAACCACTACGAAAACGCGTTCCCCGCCGGCACGAAGCTCTACACCACCCCGCGCCCGGCTGTCGCCACGCCTGTCGAGGTGACGGAACTTCACGGCAAGCTGCGCACGTTCCTCGAACGGGAGCGGTCGATTGCAGCCATCCTGCAGACGATGGTTGATGCAGGGATTGCCGCCTACAAGCGCGAAACCCGCTGCGAGATGTCGCATGGCCTCATGCGCGTGCTGCTGTCCGAATCTCTCGCCGCCCACCCGCATACCGGGTATTCGGCGGTGCTGGATGGGTGGAAGCTCGTGCCGGTCGAGCCGACGAAAGAGATGCTGGACGCGGTTTGTTCCTCTGACGGCTATGAGCCGTGGACGGATGGGACCATGACGGAGACGTACAAAGCCATGCTCGCCGCCGCGCCGGAGGTGCCCCGTGCGTGATGTGACGGAGCGCGATCTGCGCGACCCGAAATACGGCATGGGCGAGCCTGAGGAATTCGAGTTCCGCGATGACGGCTCGATCGCCAGAAAGGACCGGTGGGAGATGGGCATTCGCCGCATCGCGACGGCGGTCGGCGCGCGCTCGCGAGACACCTTCGAGATCGATGACGTCGTGAGCAGGGTGAAAGACATGGCCGACTGGCTCGCCTCGCCCTCGCCCTCGCCGAACTCCGAAGAAATCCTTAGTGGTTCGTGGGTGCGGTCGTGAGCATCGTGCTACTCGTCTTCGTCCACCGCGATTTCCTCACCGGCCTCAAGACGACGGACGACAGCCACCGCATCCGCTTGGGCGGCAGCGCGCGCCTCTCCCGGCGTAGCGAAGTCCATCGAGCTACCGCGCGCCAGCCTTGGGCTGCTATCCGTCACCGGTTTCTTGTAGACCGACCAAGCCGCCGAAAACTTCGCAGGCCCTGGGCTGGCGGACATCGTGGTGATGAACGCTTCGAAATCGCCAATGGTAATACCCATGCGTGAACTCCCCATCCTTTTCAGTGCGCCGATGGTGGCTCAGGCGGGTGGTGCGGGCAAGGCGCCGTTATGCGCGGTAGGTGCCGCTCAGGACTCGCTCGGTGCGCGCCGCGTCGGCATGCGCCTGGTCGTCGGCCTCAGCCTCTCGCGCGAAGGCGCGCGTCGTACCCGATACAGCAGACCGCGCTTGCTCCGGGGAGGTCACCTCCATCGCCATCGCCAGATCGGTGTACAGCGCCCAGCGCGCGAACCACTTGTCCTCGCCAGCCGCTTGCACCGTCTCGATCACAGCCCAGTGGGCTCCCACTTTTAAGGCACTCGCCATGCGTGAATCTCTACCCCCGTTGCATGACCCGATGGTGCCGCGCCGGCACGACACCCGCAACAAGGAGGCCCGTCGTGGCTGAGCGCAATCTCCTGAAGCTGGCCGAGGTGCAGAAGCGCACGGCCCTGAGCCGGAGCTCGATCTATGCCAAGGTCGCCGCCGGCACGTTCCCTCGCCCCGTGAAGCAGGGCGCATCGTCCGTCTGGGTCGACACCGAGGTGCAGGGCTGGATTGATGCCCTCATCGCGTGCCGCGATCAGCAGCACGCCGCGTGATGTCCACCACGTCGCCGCCGCGGCGCAGGCGATCGAGCAAGTCCGCCCAGGCCTGCATCATCTTGCGCCGCTCCGGTAGGTGCTGGGCGTAGTTGTAGGCCGCGCGCACGCCGTCCTTCTCGCAGTGCGCCAGCTGCCGCTCGATCCAGTCGCCGTTGAATCCTTCCTCGTTGAGCAGGGTCGAGGCCATTGAGCGGAATCCGTGCGCGGTCATCTGGTCGTTCGAGTACCCCATCCGCCGCAGCGCCGCGTTAACGGTGTTCTCGCTGATCGGCTGGCTCGGCCCACGCAGCGAGGGGAACAGGTAGCGCCCCCTCCCCGTCAGCGGCCGCAGCTCATCGAGCACGGCCTGCGCTTGCGTCGACAGCGGGACGATATGGGTGATCCCCATCTTCATCTTCTCGCCTGGGATGCGCCACTCGGCGCCGTCCTCCGACAGCTCGCTCCACTCCCATTGCCGCAGCTCGCCGGGCCGGACGAAGGTCAACGCCGAGAGCTTCAGCGCGCACCTGGTCGGGAACTGTCCCGTGAACCCGTCGATGTCGCGCATGAGCTGGCCGACGGCCGGCTTCTGGGTAAGGCTCGCGTGGTGCCGCACGTGCACGGTCGTCAGAACGCCCCGCAGGTCAGCCGTCGGATCGCGCTCGGCGCGCCCGGTGCCGATGCCGTAGCGGAACACCTGGCCCGCGCGCTGCTTCAGCCGCTGCGCCGTCTCGATCTTCCCGAGGCTTTCCGGCCGCCGTAGCAGGACCAGCATTTCAGGCGAGGTGATCGATCGCAGCGGACGCTTGCCGATCCAAGGGAACGCGTAGTTCTCGAAGATCCACATCGTCTTTTCCAGCGTCGACGCGGCCCACTTTTTCTGCGTGGCGATCCACTCGCGCGCGACGGCTTCGAAGCTGTCTTCCGCAGCGACCAGTGCGAGTGCCCGGGCTTGCCGGCGGGCGTCCGATGGATCGGTCCCTCGCGCCAGCAGGTCGCGCTGGCGGTCGCGCTCACGGCGCGCCTCCTGCAGCGACATCGCAGGGTAGTCGCCGAGGTCGATCATGTTGGCCTTTCCGGCGAAGCGATAACGGAAGCGCCAGGAGCGCGAGCCCGTCGGCCTTACCTCGATGCATAGGCCGCCCATGTCGGCGACGCGGTAGATCTTCGGGCGCGGCTTCAGCGCGCGGATTCGGGTGTCCGTGAGTGCGGGCATGTGAGTATAGGAGGTGGTGGCGAAGGCGTTGAGCCGACTGTACTCACCGGCGTACTCACATGCTGAGATGGATGGTGGTGGACGCCCTTGGACGTCTGCGCACAAAAAAGCCAGCATTTACGCTGGCTTATGGGTCTTCACTGGACTTGTGTGGACGGCCTTGGACGCCTTTCTGGTGCCCGGAGTCGGACTCGAACCGACATACCCTTGCGGATGAGGGATTTTAAGTCCCTTGCGTCTACCGATTTCGCCATCCGGGCCAAAAGAAAAAAGGCGCGCCGCGAGAGCGACTGCGCCTTTTCAGTGCGATGGAGGTCGGGTCGGTTCGAACCGGCTCGCCCCCGTTGCGCATCGCGAAGAGTATCCGCGTGACCGTGAAAAAACAAAACCCCGGGATCACCGGGGTTTGTTCGGAACAATGGAGCGGGAAACGAGACTCGAACTCGCGACCCCGACCTTGGCAAGGTCGTGCTCTACCAACTGAGCTATTCCCGCATGAATTGTCGACTTGCAACGATGGAGGCCGAGGTCGGAATCGAACCGGCGTACGCGGATTTGCAGTCCGCTGCATGACCACTCTGCCACCCGGCCATCGTTTGCGCAGCGCGAAGAATATCCGCGTGGCGCTTAAAAAACAAAACCTCGGTTACCCGAGGCTTCGTTGAATTACATGGAGCGGGAAACGAGACTCGAACTCGCGACCCCGACCTTGGCAAGGTCGTGCTCTACCAACTGAGCTATTCCCGCGTCGTTGTCCGGCCATTTTAGATCAGATCGGAATTGTGTCAACCACTTTGCACCGGTTTTTTTTCAGATTTCTTCACGACGTCCGAATCTCCCCGCAGGCTCGGCCAGGCCGCACGCAGGTAGTCCACGCCCGACCAGATGGTGAGAATGCCCGCGATGACGAGCAGGGCCTCGCCAATGTGGTACAGGCGCAGGGTCTCGGCGTCGTGCTGGAGCAGGAGCACGACGAGGGCCACCATCTGCATCGCGGTCTTCAGCTTGCCGAGGAAGGCGACCTTCACCTTCGAACGGGCGCCGATCTCGGCCATCCATTCGCGCAGCGCCGACACGCTGATCTCGCGGCCGACGATCACAGACGCCGTCACGGCCATCAGCACGCCCTGCCAGCCGCCGGGATGCGACTGCACCAGCAGGAAGAGCGTGACGGCGACCATCAGCTTGTCGGCCACGGGATCGAGGAACGCGCCGAATGCGGAAGTGAGGTTCATGCGACGGGCGAGGAAGCCGTCGAGCCAGTCCGTGAAGCCGGCCAGGACGAACACGATCGCGGCCGTCAGGTTGGCGCCGCGGAACGGCAGGTAGAAGACGACGACCATCACCGGGAGCAGAAGTACTCGGAACAGGGTCAGCCAGGTGGGAAGGTTGATTCGCATAGTTCGGCCATGGCGGGAAGCGGGGTCGGGCCACGCCTCCATTCGATCAGGGGTGCAGCATGGCATAGATGCGTTCGGCGAGGCCGCGATCAATGCCCTTGACGCTCATGAGTTCTTCGACGCCCGCGGCCTCGACGCCCGCGAGACCACCGAAGGCCTTCAGCAGTGCCGCACGTCGGCGCGCGCCGACGCCCGCGACGTCTTCGAGAGTGCTCCGCTCGCGCGCCGCCTCGCGACGGCGACGGTGGCCGCTGATGGCGAAGCGATGCGCCTCGTCGCGTACCGCCGCCACGAGATGCAACGCCGGCGACGAGGTGCCGGGATGCAGGGTGCGGCCGGTTTCCGCGAGCACGAGTGTCTCCTCGCCCGCACGCCGGCCCGGCCCCTTGGCCACGCCGACCACCCGGATGCCATCCACCCCCAGCTCGCGCAGCACGTCGACCGCCTGAGCCACCTGCCCCGCGCCACCGTCGATCAACAGGATGTCGGGCTTCGCACCACCCTCCACCACCTTCCTGAATCGGCGCGTCAGCGCCTGGTGCATGGCCGCATAGTCGTCACCGGGCGTGATGCCCGCGATGTTGAAGCGTCGATAGTGCGACTTCTCGGGGCCTTCGGGTCCGAACACCACGCAGGAAGCGACGGTCAGTTCGCCCTGCGTATGGCTGATGTCGAAACATTCGATCCGGCGCGGCGGGCCATCGAGCTCCAGCACCTTCTGCAGGTCGTCGAACCGCGCCAGCAGCGTATGCCTGCTCGCCAGTCGCGACGTCAGCGCCGCGCTGGCGTTGCGCTGGGCCATTTCAAGGAAACGCGCACGCTCGCCGCGCACGCTGGGCTTCAGCGACACGACGTAACCCGCGTGGTCGGACAGCACCTGCGCCAGCACGTCGATGTCTTCCACCGGATCGCTCAGCACGAGCTCGCGCGGCACCTGGCGCTCGAGGTAGTACTGCGCGATGAACTGACCGAGCACGTCGGACACCGACGCGTCGGTCGGCAGCCGCGGGAAGAAATCGCGCGAACCGAGGCTCACGCCGTTGCGGAAGAACAGCACGCTGACACAGGCCATGCCGCCCTCGAGGCAGCACGCGATCACATCCATGTCGGCGCTCGCGCCCTGAACGAAGTGCTGCGCCTGGATCTTGCGCATCGCCGCAACCTGATCGCGCAGGTTGGCCGCGCGCTCGAACTTCAGATCGCGGGAGGCGGCTTCCATGGACACCGCGAGTTCGTCGATGACGGCGCTGCTGCGGCCTTCGAGGAACATCTCGGCGTGGCGCACGTCGTTGCGGTAATCGTCGACCTCGATAAGTCGCACGCAGGGCGCGCTGCAGCGGCCGATCTGATGCTGCAGGCACGGCCGCGACCGATTCCTGAAATAACTGTCCTCGCACTGGCGCACGCGGAACAGTTTCTGCATGAGGCCCAGGCTCTCGCGCACCGCGAACGTGCTCGGATACGGACCGAAGTATCGCCCCGGCGCGCTCTTGGCACCGCGATGAAACGCGAGACGCGGGTACTCCTCGCCGCCCGACAGGAAGATGTACGGATAGCTCTTGTCGTCGCGAAGCACGATGTTGTATCGCGGCTTGAGCGATTTGATCAGCTGCGACTCGAGCAGCAACGCCTCGCCCGCCGTGCGCGTGAGCGTGACTTCGGCACGCGCGATCTGCGACACCATGGACGCGATGCGCGGATCCATGGGTGGCTTCAGGAAATAGTTGCCGACGCGCTTCTTGAGGTTGGCCGCCTTGCCCACGTACAGCAGCTCGTCTTCCGCATCGAAGTAGCGGTAGACGCCCGGGGAGGTAGTGAGGTGGCGGACGAAGGCCTTGCCGTCGAACGGATGCGACTCGGTGTGCTCCATGCCGCCATTTTACCCCGATGACGTGCCCTGGACGCGAAAAGACGCCGGCACGTGGATGAGTCGTGCCGGCGCCGCCGTCCCTGGTATCGCCGCCGTCCAGCGGGTGTGCTTGGCGACGGATTCAGGTTACGACCTCGCCCGTGCGGGCGCGCCCGGCGGCAGCCGCGTCCTGCCCAGGGCGATGGCTGATAGGGGCGGCAGGGTTTTCCTACGCCCCGCCCTGCCCGGCCAGCCAACGCTCGGCCCGGTGCAGGTCCTCGGCCGTGTCGATGCCCGGCGGAAAGGGTTCGGGCGTCGGCCGCACCGAGATCGGGTAGCCGTGCTCGAGCGCCCGCAGCTGCTCCAGCGACTCCGCCTGTTCCAGCGGCGTGCGGGGCAGCGCGGCGAGACGCCGAAGGAATGCCGCACGGTAGGCGTAGATGCCGATGTGACGAAGGAACGGCACGCCGTCGGGCAGCGTGCCGCGATCGTGCGCGAACGCATCCCGCGCCCAGGGGGCCGGCGCGCGCGTGAAGTACAGCGCCCGGCCGTTGCTGCTGCGGACGACCTTCACGATGTTCGGGTCGAACAGTTCGGCGACGTCCTCGATCGGCGTCGCCAGGGTGGCCATGGGTGCATCGTCGCCGGCCAGCGTCGCCACCACCGCCCGAATACCGGCGGCGGGCGCGAAGGGCTCGTCGCCTTGCAGGTTCACCACGATGGTGTCTTCCGGCCAGCCGAAGTTGTCTACCGTCTCCGCGATCCGGTCGCTGCCCGACGCGTGCTCGGGCCGGGTCATGCAGACGAGCACGTCGTCGCCGCAACCGCGCAGCTCGCGCGCCACCCGGTCGTCGTCGGTCGCCACCACCACCTGCGCGGCGCCAGCCAGCGTGGCCTGGCGCGCCACGCGGCGGATCATCGATTCGCCGGCGATCTTCAGCAGCGGCTTGCCCGGAAGCCGGGTGGAACCGTAGCGCGCGGGCACCACGACGACGAATGGGGGAATCTTCTCGGCCATGGCGATGTCCGGCTGCGGGAACGCCAAGCGTAGCCCGCCAGCCGGGGTCTTGTCGTCAGACGGCGGTCTGCAGCCGGAACCCGGTCGCGTTGGCCAGCTCCATGAAGCCGGGGAACGACGTGGCCACGTTCGCGCAGTCGCCGATCGTGACCGGACCGGACGCCACGAGGCCCGCGATGGCGAAACTCATCGCGATGCGGTGGTCGCCATGGCTATCGATGCTGCCGCCGGCGATCGTGCCGCCACGGATCATGGCGCCGTCGGGCAGCTCGTCGATCATCACGCCACACACCTTCAGGCCGTTGGCCATCGCGGCGATACGGTCGGATTCCTTCACGCGGAGTTCGGCCGCGCCGCGGATCGTGGTCATGCCGTCGGCCACGGCGGCCGCCACGAACAGTGCCGGGAACTCGTCGATCATGTCCGGCACGATATCGAGCGGCAGCGCCACGCCATGCAGCGGGGCGTGGCGCACGACGAGATCCCCGATCGCCTCGCCACCGCTGGTGCGTTCGTTTTCCACCACGATGTCTGCGCCCATCAGTTCCAGCGCCGCCAGCAGGCCGGTGCGCCGCGGGTTGAGACCCACGCCCGGCAGGCGGATGTGGGAGCCCGGTACGACGCACGCGGCAACGATGAAGAACGCCGCCGACGAAATGTCCGCCGGCACCTCGACATCGACCGCCTTCAGCGCATGGCCGCCTTCGAGCCGCGCGCGACCCGGCGAATACTCGATCGGCCAGCCGAACGCCTTGAGCATGCTCTCGGTGTAATCGCGCGTCGGATGGTTCTCGATCACCTCGGTAGTGCCTTCGGCATAGAGGCCCGCAAGCAGCAGTGCGGACTTCACCTGCGCACTGGCGACAGGCGACTGATAGGTGACGCCGCGCAGCGCCTTGCCGCCATGGATATGCAGCGGCGGCCGGCCGTCCTGCGTGTCGATGAGCGCGCCCATCGTCGTCAGGGGATCGGTGACGCGACGCATGGGGCGGCGCGAGAGCGATTCGTCGCCCACCAGCACCGAGTCGAAAGCCTGCCCCGCGAGCAGGCCGGCGAGCAGCCGCATGCCCGTGCCCGCGTTGCCGCAATCGAGCGGCTCGGTCGTGCCGCGCAGCCCATGCAGGCCCACGCCGTGCACCACGCGTTCGCCCGGCGCCGGCGTTTCGAAGCGCACGCCGAGCTGACCGAGGATGGCGGCCGTGGCACGCGTGTCCTCGCCTTCGAGAAAGCCGCGGATGTGCGACACGCCATCGGCGATCGCACCGAACATCAGCGCGCGATGCGACACGGATTTATCGCCCGGCACCACGACGTCGCCGAGAAGCGCGGTGTCTACCGGTTCGCTGATCCAGTCGAGACGGGTCATGGCAGGTTCTCCAGCAGACGCTCCAGTTCGGCGCGGCTACCCACGCTCACGCGCACCGTGTGCGGTAAACGGTAACCGCCCATCGGACGCACGATCACGCCCCGTTCGAACAGGTGCGCTTCGAAGGCGGCGGCGTCCTGGCCGAGATCGACGAGCAGGAAGTTGGTTTGCGATGGCAGCACGCGCAGGCCGCGCGCCGTGAGTTCCTCCGCCAGCCACGCGCGATCGCGCCGGTTCGTGTCGCGCACGCGCGCACGGTGTTCGTGATCGCCCAGCGCGGCTTCCGCCGCGGCGAGCGCCACGCCGTTGACGTTGAACGACTCGCGCAGGCGCTCGCACACGGCGGCCACCGACGGGTGGCTGAGCATGTAACCGATGCGCAGGCCCGCGAGCGCGTACGCCTTGGAAAACGTGCGCGTGACGATCAGGTTCGGATAACGCCGCAGCAGGTGCAGGCCGGTGCTCAGGCCTTCGGCATCCACGTATTCGTGATACGCCTCGTCGACCACCACCAGCGTTTGCGCGGGCACCTTCGAGAGGAAATCCTCCAGCGCCGCATCGGTGAACCACGTGCCCGTCGGATTGTTCGGGTTCGCCAGGTACACCAGACGCGTGTCGTCCGTGATCGCGGCGGCGATCGCCGGGAGGTCGTGCCCGTAAGGCGCCTCCGGGTGGTCCGCCGGCAATGCCGGCACCGCGATCGAACGCGCCCCGGCCGCCGCGGCGGCGATGGGAAACACCGCGAAGCCGTACTGCGAATGCACGACGGGATGCTCGGCGTCCGCGAAGCATTGCGCCATCAGCATCAGTAGTTCATGCGAGCCGTTGCCCAGCGTGATGCCCGACACGGAAACGCCGAGCTCCGCCGAGAGCTTCGCCTTGAGCGACGCGCCGAGCGGATCGGGATAGCGCCAGATATCTTCCAGCACGCGCGTCGCCGCGCGCATGGCGAGCTTGCTGGGGCCGAGCGGATTCTCGTTCGAGCCGAGTTCGGAGAGCACCGCGCCGAAGCGCAGGCGCAGTGCGGGAAGGTCGTGACCGGGATCGTAGGCGCGAAGTGCCGACGTCGCCCGGTTGGCGAGCGTGGCTGCGTCGAAAGCAGTATTCATGGGAGGGCGACGGGGTAGGAGCCGAGCACGCGCACGTCGGCGGCGGCGGGTTTCATGGCCTCGAGGGCAGCCTGCAGGGAGGGATCGTCCACGTGGCCCGACACGTCGATGAAGAACGCGTACTGCCACTTGCCCGTATGGGCGGGACGGGATTCGATGCGATTCATGCTGATGCCTTCTTTCGCGAGCGGGCTCAGCACGTCGTAGAGTGCGCCGGGCTTGTCGCGCACCGACACGAGCAGCGACGTGCGATCGTTGCCGGACGGCGGAAAGATCGAGCGGCCGATGACGAGGAAACGCGTGGTGTTGTCCGAGCGATCTTCGATGGGGCCCGCCACGGTCTTCAGGCCGTACACGCGACCGGCGCTCTCGCCGGCGATGGCGGCCGATTCCGGCGACAGGCGCGCGGTGCGCGCCGCCTCGGCATTGCTCGACACGGGAATGCGCTCGGCGTTCGGCAGGTTCACACGCAGCCAGCCCTGGCACTGCTGCAGCGACTGCGGATGCGAGTAGACGCGCTTCACGTCCTTCAGCTCGCCACTCAGCGAGAGCAGGTTCTGATGGACGCGCAGTTCCACCTCGCCGCAGATCGTCGCCTTCGACACGAGAAACATGTCGAGCGTCATCTGGATCATGCCCTGCCCGGAATTCTCCACCGGCACCACGCCGAAATCGGCGTTACCGGCGGCGACTTCCTGGAAGACCTCCTCGATGCTGCCCAAGGGCAGACCGTAGGCGGCGTGGCCGAAATGCTTGCGCACGGCCTGCTCGCTGAAGGTGCCCTCCGGCCCGAGAAAGCCGATCTTCAGCGGCTGCTGCTGCGACAGGCACGACGACATGATCTCGCGGAACAGGCGGACGAGCTCGCCGTCCGGCAGGGGGCCGTCGTTACGATCGATGACACCACGCAGCACCTGGGCTTCCCGTTCCGGTCGGTAATACTCGACCGCCGCCTTCAGCGGGCCCTTGGCCCGGCCGACCTGCTGCGCCCACCGGGCGCGCTCGCTGATGAGCGACTGCAGTTGCTGGTCGATGCTGTCGATGCGCGTACGCGCTTCCGTCAGCGTGGCTTGTTTATCGGCGGGGGTCTTGCTCATGGACTTCCAGCGGCTGAAAAAGTGGTTGCAGATGAAACGGTTAGCGCCGCGCCAACGATGTTGCAGCGCGGCGACCTCCGACTTTAACCGTGCCGCGCCGCAAAGTCCCGCATGAATTTCACCAGCTCGTCCACGGCCGGTTCCGACACCGCGTTGTAAAGCGACGCGCGCATGCCACCAATAGCCTTGTGGCCCTTGAGCCCGATGAATCCAGCATCCTCGGATTCCTTCAGGAACACCGCGTCCAGGGCGGTATCGTGCAAGACGAACGACACGTTCATGCGCGATCGCGCGTCGCGCTGCACATCGTTTCGATAGAAACCTTCGGACCCGTCGATGCACGCGTAGACGCTGCCCGACTTCCGCGCGTTGCGCTCACCCATCGCGGCCACGCCGCCCTGTGCTTCGATCCATTCGAACGTGAGGCCGGCGAGGTACCAGCCCCAGGTGTTGGGTGTATTGAGCATCGAATCGTTCTTCGCCTGCTCGGCGTAGCGCAGGATCTTCGCGATGGGTTGCGTCTCGCGCGCCAGCAGGTCGTCGCGAACGATCATCACCACGAGACCCGACGGACCGATGTTTTTCTGCGCACCGGCGTAGATCAGCCCGAAGCGCGACACGTCGAGCGGCGCGCCGAGGATGTTCGACGACATGTCCGCGACGAGCGGCACCTCGCCCACGTCGGGGATGTCGTGGAATTCGAGTCCGCGAATCGTTTCGTTAGGCGTGTAGTGCACATAGGCGGCCCGCGGATCGAGCGTCCATGTCTCACGCGGAGGCAGCGTGCGGAAATCGCTGGCCTCCGAGGTGGCAGCGACGCTGGCGCGAACGTGGAAACCCGCCTCGCCGACAGCCTTCTTGCTGAACACGCCGGTGACGATGTAATCGGCCGACCCGTCGCGCGGCGCCAGGTTCATCGGAATCTGCGCGAAGTGCTGCGTGGCCCCGCCCTGCAGGAACAACACCTTGTAGTTCTCAGGGATGCCCATCAACCGGCGCAGCCGCTGCTCGGTCGCCGCCGCGAGCTCCATGAAACGCTTGCCGCGATGCGATAGCTCCATCACGGACGCACCGGAACCGTTCCAGTCGAGCAGATCGTCCTGAGCCCTGCGCAACACCGCTTCCGGCAAAGCCGCCGGTCCGGCACTGAAATTCCACGCTCTGCCCATGCCAGCCTCCACGTCGAAAGATGCCCATTATGCGCCCGGTTGACGTGCGCATCGCGAGAGCGCACAACGGAGATGCCGGGCGCATCGTGACGACGCGCCGACGGCGTTCGCTCCACCCGGCACGCCATACGAACCAGGGACGGGACCATGGCCGACACCACGCATTCCGGCGAGTCCGCTCGCAATGCATTGTTCACTCTGCTCGCGGAACGCGGATACCGTTCCGTGTTCGATGTCGTTCGTCAGCCGCGCAGCGAATTCGTCGCCTCGCTCGGCGAGCGGACGGACGGGGCCGCCATCTATGCGGCGGCGGAACGGCGCGCCGGCGACGTCGTACGGGTTCGCGACGCGCTGCTCGCGCGCCAGGAACCCGCGGGCCGCGCCCTGAAAAAGCTGGGTGCCGACAACGACGCGAAACGGCTGGGTCAGCTCGGGTTATCCGATGAGTTCGATTACGAGCACTGGTTCAGGCAGACAGGGCATTTCGTGGCGGATACCTCCGTCGCGTCGCTCTTCTCACCGGCCAGCTATCTCGTCGACCTGTACCGGCGTGCCGTCACACTGCACGCCGTAGGCGATGCGTTGCATCTGGACGCGAGACGCCCGGACATCGCCGACCTTGCCCTGAGCCAGACGAATCTGGACCGGGAAATCGCCACGATCGATGTCGTCAACGACGTGCTTCTCGCGCGGATCGGCAACCCGGAAAAGCTGACCGAAGCGCCCTATCCGTTCCGGCTTCCTTACGATCACGACGCGACGACCCTCGATCGCGCCATGCAGGCCTTGTCCACCTCGGGGTGGGACATCGTGCGCGCGCTGACCCTGGCTGATAACCCCTGGTACCTCGACTTCGCCGACGACACGGAGGTGGCCACGGCGTTCATGCGGCGTTTCCCTGCGGAATGGGCGCGTTCGGCACTCGGGCTCTGCCCGCAGACCTACGCCATGCTCACGTCGGCCGGGATCGATGGATGGGCATCCTGGTGGAATGGCGATGCCGAGGTGCCGACCCCATCGGAACTTCGCGATCGTACCGGCCTGACGATGGCGGCCATCCACGACTTGCTCGGCACCGACCCGATCTGGTTCTGGCGCACCAATGCGGATGGCGAACACGAGGCCATCGCATCCACGCCGCGCGACTACTTAGCGCGATACATCAACCAGCCCGAAGCTGGCGCGAGCGAACCGGTGGCCATCGCGGTCGGCGACGATACCACTGCCGAGGCGCTCACGAATGCGACACCCGAACGTCTCGACAGACTGCAGCGCATCGTTCGACTGCAGCGCGCGACGGCCCTCGACTTCGATGTACTCGATTACCTCGTCACGTCCAAACACTCGACGAACGCCGCGATCACGGCGCTTCCTCGGATCGCCCAGATGCAGGCGCTCCAGCGGCACCTCTCTCTCGACGCCTGGGACTATGCGTTCCTGACTGGCGTCATGCACGCCTATTATCAGGGCGGCGAGCCGTCGCGCGTCGAGCGATGGTTCGGGCGCGACGTGGCGGCACTCCTCAATCGCACCCACCACCCTGCGATCGATTTCGAAGGCGCGATTGCCGGTGTCGACGAGGCATCCCGAAACGTGCGCGCAGCTCTGTGCCGCGGCCTGGCGATCGACGACGTAGTGCTGACCCGCCTGATCGGCAGGTACTGCGAAACGACCCAGCTCGCCGCCAGTGCCTTACCCCTGACGTTCGCCGTGCCCTCCGCCCTCTTCAGGGTCTGCCGAACGGCGACGCTGATCGGTTGCTCGATCGACGATCTGCTCAGCCTGTGGGACCACATGAGCCGACAAGGCAAGTGGATCGCTTCGGTCATGTTCGGCCGCGCCGAGGAGCCCGATCGAGAACTTCTCTCGCAAGGCGCGCCGATCGTGCTCGAGGCGACGCTTCAGGTCGCGCGATGGCTGATCGAAAGAAAACTCGGCCTGCCGCTCCTGCTCGGCATCGTGTCGCCAACCCGGACATTGGCGCCCACGCCGGAGATCGAAGCGCTGATCCTGAGCATCCGTCATGGCACATCAGACCCCGCCACGGGCGCTTCGCTGACGAGCGGCGAGCAGGAAGCCGCGACCGTGCAGCTGTCCCGACTCGTCGCCGCCGCGCTGGGAGGCCCCGCAAACGTCGCCGCGGCCATGCTGCGCTGGATGGACCGTGTGATCCCATTGATGGACCCGCTCCTCAAGCGCTATTCCATGCTCGGATTCTGGGCGGACGCTCATCGTGAATCCGCCGGGGGCGAAGCGATCATCACGCCGACGATGGTGCGGTACTGCCACATGCTTGGCCGTTTCACGATCGCATGCCAGTTCGCCGGCCTGACGGAGCACGACATCGACCTCGTCGTGGCCCCGCCGGGAGATTCTCCGTTGACGGGGGACCAACCGCCCGGACTCGATCTGGAAAGCGTTCGCTGGCTCGGTGAGTACGCGGCATGGCGCGACTCATTGCCTGGCGCGCCAGCCGAGGCGGTGCAATGGCTGTCGAGTAGCCCGGTCTTCTCGACCGACACGGCGACGACGATCGCGCGGCTGCACGCGTGGGACGTCGCTGCGACCCAGGAGGCGATCGCCTCGCAGGGTCACGCCGACGGCGACGCCGTCGACTTCCGGGCGCTGCACCGCATCTGGCAGTGGATGCGCGCATCGAACCGGCACCTGTTGTCACCTCGTCAGCTGCATGACCTGATACGGCTTTCCGACGCAGCCGATCCGATGGACGTCGAGACGAAACAGTGGCGCACGCGAGCCGCGGCCTTCGTTTCCGCCGCCGCGCACGCACGATCGGCTCGCGGAAGGCATACCCGGCTGGACGGCGAGCTCGCCGAGCACCTGCGCACCGCGTGCGTCGCCCATGAAATACCGAAGGTAGCCGACATCGTCGACGGAAAGATCAGCACGCCCGAGGATCTCTACGAGTTCCTTCTGATCGACCCGCAGGTGAGCTCCGTCGTCACGACCTCCCGCATCGCCGAAGCCATCGCGAGCGTTCAGCTCTACATCAACCGATGCCGTGAGGGCATGGAGCCGGGCGTCGTGGCGACGGCGCTCGCGGATCTCGAAAAGGAAGGATCCTATTTCTCTCTCTGGGACACGTACTACAAACGCTATGGATCGTGGGCGGGCCTTCAGCGCCTGCTTCGCTACCCGGCGACCTACATCGAGCCCTCGCTCCGGTACCGGAAGACACGCGCTTTCAGCGTCCTCGAAGAGCGGCTGTCGGAAGGCAGACTGACCGCGGCGGCGGCCGAGGCGGCCTTCCTTGCCTTCGTGCGCGATACGACGGTGATGCTCGACCTGATCTGGCTCGACGGCTTCCAGGTGGGAGGCGACGAAGGTCCGGCATGGTTTCTTGCCCAGGAACGCTCGGCGACGGAGCGCTACTACTGGCGCCACACGCGCTCCGGCACCAGCGAGCAGACGCTGGACTGGAGCGACTGGAAACCCATCAACGCGCCCATTCGCGCCATGGCACGCCGCCCTTCGATCGTGCACTTCGCCGGCAAGCTGCGGGTCGCCTGGGTCGAGTGGAAAGAGATGCGCCTCGGCTCGGACATTCCCGGCAGCCTGTGGTCATCCGCGCGGGCGGAGCGTGGAAACGGCATCCTCGAGGCATACGTGCCGCCGCCCGTGATCTCGCCAGCACCCGCGACCCGGGGCGAGGGCGAGTGCGAGACCAAGGGCGAGACCGCCCTTGCGGCTTTCCTGATGCTTGCGACATGCGATTCCGGAAACACGTGGAGCGTCGCCTCGTTTCCGCTCGAGGCGACACCCTTCGTCGAGCCGGTTCCGTTGAAGTCCCTCGAATGGTTCTACGTGAGTACGTACCCCGGTGGCGATGGAGAGCACCTCGTCGCCATCGTGTCGGATGAAAAATCCGACGAAGCGTCGGCGTTTACCCGTGTGCTGGATCTGAATGCGAGGCTGCTTCCAACGGACCTCTCCAACGGCAGGTTCAACATCAGCACGCCAGGATACGGCGATTCGCGCCTTGTCCGAAGGGCACTCATCTTCAATAGCGTCGCGACTTCCTATGCCGCGATCGACCTCCCCTCTTTCCTGCAACTGACATTCGAAGTCGACAACGCCAAGTCGGAGCTCTCCTGGACGGTACGCGTTGAGAAAAAGATGGAATACGTCGGTTTCAGGTACAGCTTCAACGGCACTACGTTCTCGGAACACATGTTCGACCCTTCCGTAGGCGAATTCGTCAATCGAACCAGGCCTCTGAACGACACGTCTCTCCTGCATTCCTGGTATTGCATCGACGATCAAACAACGTATACCGGCAGCATCGACGCCGGCACGGAATTGCACTTCGACGAGCAGAACAAAGACTATTCCGAGCTCCGAGGCGCGTATAACAATGGCTGGACATATCTCGATGTCATGGGGCCAACCGATCGTCTTTCATTGAGCACGTATCTCGGGCCTCATCTTGCCGCGCGAGCGGAACTCGGTTCCGATCGCGTTCTCGATTATGAATTGCAATCGATGGCGATCGAGCCGCCCGCCTCCTACTCACCGGAGTACAGACCACCTTCCTTTCGAGGGGCGGTAGGTATGTACATGTATGAGCTTTTCCTCCACGCACCATTTCTGATAGCCAGCCGCCTGATCGACGAGCGACGGTTCGACGAAGCCGAAACATGGCTGCGCCGCCTGTTCTCCCCCGCGGGTTATCGCAACAGCGAGGGTCAGCCCATCCTTGCGAAAGACAAGCCGCTGTACTGGAACGTGCGCCCTCTTCAGGAAGACGAAACCTGGGGCGGCGATCCGGTCGACGATACCGACGACCCCGACGCGATCGCGGCAGCCGATCCGATGCACTACAAGCTCGCGATTTTTCTCCGCTGGCTGAAACTGTACGTTGATCGCGGCGATGAGGCGTACCGGCAGCAGACACGGGATACGCTGGCCGAGGCGAAGATGTGGTACGCCCGCGCGGCGCAGATGCTCGGACCACGCCCCCATTTTCTCGAGCATCCCGCGAACCTCTGGTCGGATGCCAAGGTAAAGGCGGCCAGTCAGTGGACGGACGACGACCTGGCCGCGCTCGATGTCGCACTCGATCCCGATCTGGCGTCACGGGGCGCGCGTGCGCGGCCCTTCCTGATCGAGGGAGACTTCCAGCCACCCGTCGACACCGCCCTGCTCCGCTGGTGGGACGTCGTCGACCTTCGTCTGCACAACCTGCGGCACGGCCTGTCGCTGGACGGGCTCCCCATGCTGTTGCCGTTGTACGAAACCCCTGTCGATCCGCGCGACCTCCAGAACCGGCGCATGGCGGGTGATGCGGGTCAGGGGCTGATCGGCTTGCCGGGGCACGCGACACCACCGCACCGCTTCACGGTCGCCATGGATCGGGCGCGCGCGGCGGTACAGACGCTCGTTCAATTCGGCTCGGGGCTCTCGATCGCACTCGAACGGAAGGACAGCCATGCACTGACGGTCCTTCATCAGCAGAATCAGGTGGCGTTGCATGAAATGGCGCGATCGGTACATGAACGCAACATGGCATCGCTGGAGCATGCCATCGAGAGCACCGTGATCGGCAAGAACGCCGCGCTGGAGAGAGCGCGCCATTTCGCCCAGGAAGCGGCCGAATTCATCAGCCCCCTGGAACTGGCCGCAACGACGACCCGTACGGCGGCCGGTGCACTCGTCGCCGCCAGCGCGCCGGCATTCATTATCGCCGGTGGTCTGGAGATGGCGCCGAACATGTTCATCGGTGGTATGGCCTTCGGCGTCGGTGGATCGAAATGGGGCGGCCTGGCGGGAGGTATCGCTAACAGCCTGGCCCTCATCGGTCAGTCGCTTGAAAGTCACGCCGCCAATATCGAAACGAGCGCCCAGTACGTTCGCAGGGCCGACGACTGGCGGCGCGAAGCGAAGGAAGCCGAGGCGACACGTGCCGCGCTGGAAAAGCAGGAACTGTCGCAACGAGCCAGCCTCGACGCGGCCAGACGCCAGCTGGCGCAGATGGATGCCGAACAGGCTTTCGCGGAAGGAGTGCTCGATGTGCTCGGTAGCCGGTTCACGTCGCAGGCGTTTTACCATTGGCAAGCCGCGCGAATGAGCACGCTCTACTACCAGCTCTACGACGCATGCCTGGGACTCTGCGCGCAGGCGCAGGCCGCCTACGCATTCGAAACGTCGGACAACACCGTCTACATCAAACCGGGCGCCTGGGACGACCAATACCAGGGACTGCTGGCCGGCGAGCACCTCACGCTCAGCCTGCAACGCCTCGAGCAGGCATGGATGGAACGCGATGTCCGCGTCATGGAGATCGAGCGCACGCTGGCCCTGTCGTCACTGACCGGAGAGGTATCGCTGTCCGAGCTGATCGCCGACGCGCTCGACGCGACGTCCCGCCCCTTCGCCGGCCTCGACGTGAGTTACCAGGAGAACATCCTGCGCCTTGCCTTCGTGTTGAGCGACGCGAAGCTCATGGAGGACTACCCGGACAACATGGGCGTCGGCGAGATTCGCCGCATCAAATCGATCGCGGTGACGTTGCCCGCCCTGCTGGGCCCCTTCGAAGACATCCGCGCCGTGCTCGGCTACACCGGCGGCGCCGCCAGCTCACTCGCCGAAGGATGCACCGCCGTGGCCATCTCGCGTGGCCTCGCCGACAGCGGCCAGTTCATCCTCGACTTCCACGACGGTCGTTACCTGCCCTTCGAGGGCATCCCGATCGGCGACGGCGGCACGTTCGCACTGAGCTTTCCGAATACCGAAGGGCATTCACAAGAAGAGATGCTCAGGAGCATCACCGACGTGATCCTCCATATCCGCTACACGGCAAGATCGAGTGCGAGCTGATGCGTCAGAACTGCACGAACAGCACCGCGGCGATGCCGAGCGCGAGCAGGGCCGCGGTGAGGATCAGCCACCAGACGTCACCGCGCGGCGGCTCGGTCGCCTCTTGCGCGTCGTCGGGCTCCGGCTCCGGCACCACAACGACGGGCTCGGCTGCCCAGCCCGGGCCATCCACGATGAAGCGGTGCGCCGCGATGCCGATCTGGTCGCCGGGCTGCAGCGACGCACGCACGGACTTGATGCCGTTCACGCGCACCGCGTGGCGGGCCGGCACGCGGGAGGCATCGAGCACGAGCTCGCCGTCGTCCCACTCGAGCACCATCAGCGCGGGATCGTTGCCGGGCAGTTCGAGGGGAAGCGCGCCATGGGTCGAACCGAGTTCGAGGCGATCGCCCACGGCCACGACACGACCGGAAAGCGGCCCCGCGACGGGGCGCAATGCCACCGTGCAGCGCGATTCCGTGGGGGCGGCCACATCGCGCGCATCGAGGTCGGCATCGTCGCGGACGAGCATGCGGCAGTCGCCGAGCGACAGGCTGTCTCCCGCACGCAGCAGCGCGCGCTCGCGCACCGGTCGCGCGTTGACGTAAACGCGGCCGACACCGGCTTCGACGGACAGCACCATGCCGCGACGGTCGCGCTGGATGGTGACGTGTCGCGGCGCGACCTGGGGTTCGGAGACGACGAGGTCGTTGTCGTCCCCGCGGCCGATCGTGAGCACGGGTCGTGACCAGTGGAAATCACCGCGAGCCGAGCTGACGAATTCGATGCGCATGGAGGAACCGGGACGTTGACGACGCGACTTTAGCAGAGTGGGCTATCTGATTGAACGCAAAGGTCTCCACACGATGCATTCCATCCGCTGTTAGACTCCCGCCTTTTCCAGCGACGAGGACGCCACGATGGCGAAGATCGACATCCGCCGCCCGCACGGCAAGACGATCGCGGAAGCCCGCGCCGTGGTCGACAAGGTCGCCGCGCGCATGAACGAGAAACTCGGCACCGAAGGCAGCTGGCAGGGCGACACCTTCCAGTTCGCACGATCGGGCGTGAAGGGCGCCATCGCCGTAACGCCGGCCGACGTCCACGTCACCGCGGAGCTCGGCATGCTGCTTTCGCCCATGAAGGGCATGATCGAGAGCGAAATCCGGCAGAAGCTCGACGAGCACTTCGCCTGACGTACCCCGCCCCGCCTGAGCCGGCGGGTGGCTTGATCCCAGCCCCTATGCCATAATAGGGGACTTATGCGGCCACTCCGGCCGTGCATCGACCCGGAACACATGGCAAAAGACGACGTCATCGAAATGGAAGGCACGGTCCAGGAGACCCTGCCCAACACCATGTTCCGCGTGCAGCTCGAGAACGGGCACGTCATCACCGCCCATATCTCCGGTCGCATGCGCAAGCATTACATCCGTATCCTCACGGGCGACAAGGTGAAGGTCGAAATGACCCCTTACGACCTCACGAAGGGTCGCATCACGTACCGCATGAAGTAAGGCGCGCTTCGCGCCGGCTTCGCCGGAACATGAAAAAAGCCGCGGCATGCCGCGGCTTTTTTGTGTGCCCATGAAAGTGGGCCCCGGAGGGCCCACCGTTTCTCAGGCTTCCGCCGTCGCCGGCTCGGCCGACTCGGTTTCCACGTGCAGCTCGTCGCCATCCACCGACAGGGTGACCTTGCCGCCTTCGGCCAGCTTGCCGAAGAGCAGCTCGTCGGCCAGGGCACGCTTCACCTTGTCCTGGATCACGCGGGCCATCGGGCGGGCACCCATCTGCGGGTCGAAGCCATGCTCGGCGAGCCAGCGGCGCGCCTCCGGCGTGACGTCCACCGCCACCTTCTTCTCCGCGAGCTGGGCTTCCAGCTCGATGAGGAACTTGTCGACCACCCGCAGGATGTGGTCGAAGTCGAGGGCGTTGAACTGCACGATGGCGTCCAGACGGTTGCGGAACTCCGGCGTGAACAGGCGACGGATGGTTTCCATCGAGTCCAGCGTGTGGTTCTGCTTCACGAAGCCGATGCCGCGACGCGAGGCCAGCTGCGCACCCGCGTTCGTGGTCATCACGATGATCACGTTCTTGAAGTTCGCCTCGCGACCGTTCGTGTCCGTCAGCACACCGCGATCCATGACCTGGAGCAGGATGTTGTAGACGTCCGGATGGGCCTTCTCGATTTCGTCGAGCAGCAGCACGCAGTGCGGATGCTTGGTGATCTGCTCGGTGAGCAGCCCACCCTGGTCGAAACCGACATAGCCCGGAGGGGCGCCGACCAGGCGCGAGACCGAATGGGCTTCCATGTACTCCGACATGTCGAAGCGCACCATCTCGATACCCAGCTGCATCGCGAGCTGCCTGGTCACTTCCGTCTTGCCGACGCCCGTGGGGCCCGCGAGCAGGAAGCTGCCGATCGGCTTCGACGGATCGCCAAGACCCGAGCGCGCCATCTTGATCGACGAGGCCAGCGCTTCGATCGCGCCGTCCTGACCGAATACCACCATTTTCAGGTTGCGCTCGAGGTTGCGCAGCACGTCGCGATCCGACGCCGAGACCTGCTTGGCGGGGATACGTGCCATCTTGGCCACGATGTACTCGATCTCGGGCACATCGACCTTGCCGGTGCGCTCGTCTTCCGGGAGCAGGCGCTGGCGGGCACCGGCTTCGTCGATCACGTCGATGGCCTTGTCCGGCAGCAGACGGTCGGGAATGTGCTTGACCGAGAGGTCGACCGCCGCACGCAGGGCCTCGCCGGTGTATTCCACCGAGTGATGCTCTTCGAAGCGAGTCTTCAGGCCCTTCAGGATCTCGATGGAGTCGGCCACGGTGGGCTCGACGACGTCGATCTTCTGGAAGCGGCGAGCCAGGGCGCGGTCCTTCTCGAACACGCCGCGGAACTCCTGGAACGTGGTGGAGCCGATGCAGCGCAGCTCGCCCGAGGCAAGCATCGGCTTGATCAGGTTGGAGGCGTCCATCGTGCCACCCGACGCCGAGCCCGCACCGATGATGGTGTGGATCTCGTCGATGAAGAGGATGGCGTTCGGCTGCTTCTTCAGCTGGCCGATCACGGCCTTGAGGCGCTTCTCGAAATCGCCGCGGTACTTGGTGCCGGCCACGAGCGCGCCGAGGTCGAGCGACCAGATCGTGCAGTCTTCCAGCACTTCCGGCACCTGGCCCTCGACGATGCGCTTGGCCAGGCCCTCGGCCAGCGCGGTCTTGCCCACGCCCGCCTCACCCACGTAGAGCGGGTTGTTCTTGCGGCGGCGGCAGAGCACCTGGATGGTGCGCTCCACTTCGTCCTGACGCCCGATCAGGGGGTCGATCTTGCCCTGGATGGCCAGCTCGTTCAGGTTCGAGGCGTATTCGCTGAGCGGATTGCCCTTGCCTTCCCCACCGTCTTCGCCATCACGCTCGACGTTGGGCGCCGCGGCGGCCGACTCGTCGCCGATCTTGGCGATGCCATGGGAGATGTAGTTGACGACGTCCAGGCGCGTAATTTCCTGCTGGTGCAGGAAATACACGGCATGGGAGTCCTTTTCGCCGAAGATGGCCACCAGTACGTTGGCGCCGGTGACTTCCTTACGGCCCGAGGACTGGACGTGATAGACGGCGCGCTGGAGCACGCGCTGAAAGCCCAGGGTGGGCTGGGTGTCGCGCTCGTCGCCGGCCGGCAGCACCGGCACGGTTTCGGCGATGATCCGCTGGAGATCCGCCGCGAGGCGCGGCAGGTCGACGCCGCAGGCCCGCAGGGCGGACAGGGCTGAGGTGTTTTCGGTCAGGGCGAGCAGCAGGTGCTCGACCGTCATGAATTCGTGGCGCTGTTCCCGGGCCTGCTTATAGCAGTGCCCAATGGTGACTTCGAGATCCTTGCTGAACATACGGACCGTCTCCGATAGCTGTGGGCGGCGGGGACCTGCCCCTGTTGTTGCCGCATGAACTCCAGATGGGGGATCGGCTACATCTTTTCCATAGTGCACAACAGTGGGTGCTGATGAGACCGTGAGTATTCGTTGACCTGGGTCACCTTGGTTTCTGCCACCTCTCGGGTGAATACGCCGCAGACGCCCTTGCCCCGCGTGTGGACATGAAGCATCACCTGCACCGCCCGCTCCTGATCCATGCCGAAGAAACTGCGCAAGACCTCGATCACGAAATCCATGGGCGTGAAGTCGTCGTTCAGCAGGACGACCTGGAACAGCGGGGGCCGCGCGGTTTCGGGACGGGATGTCTCGACGGCAAGTCCGTGTCCTCGGTCGCTTTCCTGATCGTGTTCGTGTTCTTGGGACATTAATTCGGAACCTTCGGTACGCGATTCGTTTATACACCGGAAATCGGCTGGTCTTGCCGGTCGATTTCCACAGGTAATGGCACAATATGCCTTTTTCCAGAGCCACCTACGCCGTAAAGCCGATGCCCGAGCCGACTTCCGCCATTGAAACCGTCTGGTGCCCACGGGCGACCGTGGCCTGCGTGATCGCGCGCGGCGACCGTTTCCTCATCGTGGAAGAGGAGATCGACGGGCGTCTTGCTTACAACCAGCCCGCGGGCCATCTGGACCCGGGCGAGACACTGCACGCCGCCGCCGTCCGCGAGACGCTCGAAGAAACCGGCCATTACGTCGCGCTCGATGCCTTCATCGGCGTCTGGCAATGGGTGAGCTCCGAGCACGGGCAGCAGGTGTTGCGCTTCGGTTTTGCCGGACATGTGCTGTCACACGACGCCGCCCTGCCCCTCGACACGGGCATCCGGCGCGCCATCTGGCTGCGCCGCGACGAGATCGAGGCGCTGGGCACGCGGCTGCGTACCCCGCTGGTGCTGGAGACGATCGACGCGTGGCTCGACGGACGCCGACTGCCGCTCGATGTCGTTTCGAGCTTGCTGCCCGGAGCGCGCGCGTGAAGGTGATCCTCGGCGTTTCCGGCGGCGTGGACTCCTCGGTCGCGGCCCTCCTGCTGAAGCAGGCGGGGCACGAGGTCGAGGGCATGTTCATGCAGAACTGGGAAGAAGACGACCGCTCGGGCCCGTGCACCACCGACGACGACCGCAAGGACGCCGTCGCCGTGTGCGGCCGGCTGGGCATTCCGTTTCACGCGCGCAATTTCGCGGGCGAGTACTGGGACGGCGTCTTCGCCTACTTCCTCGCCGAATACGCGGCGGGCCGCACGCCGAACCCCGACGTGCTGTGCAATCGCGAGATCAAGTTCAAGACGTTCCTCGATCACGCGCAGGCGCTCGGCGCGGAGAAGATCGCGACGGGCCATTACGCGCGCGTCGACTTCCACGAAGGCCGCTATCGCCTGCTGCGCGCGGTGGATGCCGCCAAGGACCAGAGCTATTTCCTGCATGCCCTGGGCCAGAAGCAGCTCGCCGCCACGCTGTTCCCGGTGGGCGAGATCGAAAAGCCGCTCGTGCGCGAGATGGCGCGCGAGGCGGCCTTGCCCACGCACGCGAAAAAGGACTCCACGGGCATCTGCTTCATCGGCGAGCGCGATTTTCGCGCGTTTCTGTCGCAGTACCTTCCCGCGAAGCCCGGCGCGATGGTCGATCCGGACGGCCGGGTCATCGGCGAGCATCAGGGCGTCATGTATTACACGCTCGGGCAGCGCAACGGTCTTGGCATCGGCGGTCGCGCCGACGCGCCGAACGAGCCGTGGTACGTCGTGGGCAAGGACGTCGCGTCCAACACGTTGATCGTGGCGCAGGGTGGCGAGAATCGCTGGCTGCAGTCCACGCGACTCGTCGCCACCGACGTCACCTGGGTCGCGGGCGAGCCGCCCGCCCTTTCCTTCCGCTGCACGGCCAAGACCCGTTACCGTCAGGCCGATCAGTCATGCACGGTCGAGGTACGCGCGGATACGCTGCACGTCGCGTTTGACGAACCGCAGCGCGCCGTCACGCCCGGCCAGTCCGTGGTGCTGTACGACGGCGATGTGTGCCTCGGCGGCGCGGTCATCGCGACGACCGACGCGCCCTACGGCGGCCTATCATGACGACGCCGCGCCACCCCTTTCCTTTCGAGCTTTTCGCATGAACGAAGAACGCGTCCTCGCTCTGGCGGGCGTCTTTCAGGGTGCCTCGCTCGCCCAGCAGCTGGCGACCGAGGGTCGTTGCGACGAAGCGCAGTACGAGGCCAGCCTCGCCAGCGTGTTCCGCATCGACGCCGACTCCGTCGCCGGCGTCTATGGTGGCGTCGCAGGTGTGCGGCGCGGCCTGCGCACGCTGGTCGACCAGTTCGAAGACCAGACGCGCGACGTCGCCGTGATGCGCATGGCCATCACGGTGCTGCGCCTCGAGCGATCGCTCTCGCGCAACCGCGGTCTGCTCGACCGCCTCCGCGAGGGCATCGTCGCCACACAGCGGCAAGTCGAGCACTTCGGGCTCGGCCATCCGAACGTGTCCGCACGGCTGGCCGAAATCTACTCGTCCACGCTTTCCACACTGAAACCCCGCGTGATGGTGACCGGCAACCCGACGCATCTGCAGCAGAAGGCGAACGTCGATCGGGTGCGCGCGGCCCTGCTCGCCTCCGTGCGCTCGGCCGTGCTCTGGCACCAGATCGGTGGCCGGCAATGGCAGCTGCTGATCTCGCGCAAGCAGTGCGCGATGCTCGCGCGCGGGCTGCTCACGGGCTCGACGCTGGATAACGGCGGCTGACGTGTCCGGTGGGAGCCAGCCTGCTGGCGAAGGGTGCTTGCCGCGAGCACCCTTCGCCAGCAGGCTGGCTCCCACCCCTTACCCCCCCACCTGCCCCGCTGCATCCCGTCCCGGAATC